>Ga0160448_100225_pt1 | contig 22985 bp, 19 predicted proteins | sample HID1973M_E1MG_FD_108269 | JGI IMG/M metagenome (GOLD analysis project Ga0160448, IMG submission 108269) | Enriched mosquito-associated microbial communities from UW Madison campus, WI, USA - HID1973M_E1 MG | ecosystem: Host-associated > Arthropoda: Insects > Digestive system > Unclassified ...
CGCGGCAGTGCGGGGGTATGGCGCAAGCAGCACAGGGATGTGCTGCGGTCGGCTGTCGGAGACAGGACGTCGGAGCCAGCCGATGCGCCATACCCCCGCACTGCCGCGGCTCCCGCCGAAGCCAGCCCAACCAGACGCCCTTGCTCCTGCTCCTGCGGTTCGCGCACCCCCTCCCCCCTCAGTCCGGAGAAGAACCCCCTTCAAGCCAGTCCGACGCGGTCGTCGGCGCGACCAATCTGCCGCTGTGGATCCCGGACGCGGACCAGCGCCAGTCGGCGAGTCGGTAAACTGTCGCCCCCATCGTCCGCGAGATCGCGCTCCATGCGCCTCAGCCTGCCCTGCGCCGCGCTGGCCGTCGCCCTGCTGGCCGCCTGCCAGCCGGTGCGATCCGATGCACCCGCCACCGCACCCGTCGCCACGACGCCCGCCACGCCCGAGGCGTCGACAGTGCCGGCCGACGACAACCTCAACGCCGTGCTGTGGGTCCAGCGCGCGGCCGAATACCGGGCGGCGGCGATCCAGACCTACCGCGCCGCGGCCGACCACCTGGACCAGGCGCTGGCCGAGCCGAACTGGGACGCGCTGGTGCCGTCCGAGCGCGACAACCCCGGCCACGGCCTCAAGCCGGCGGTGGTGCTGGACATCGACGAGACGGTGCTGGACAACTCGCCCTACCAGGCCCGCCTGGTCCGCGACGGCACCGAATACAGCGACCCCAGCTGGGACGCCTGGGTGGAGGAGCGCCGGGCCAAACCGGTGCCGGGCGTGCTCGACTTCGCCCGCGCCGCCAGCGCCAAGGGCATCACCCTGCTGTACATCTCCAACCGCGCCGTGCACCTGAAGCAGGCGACCCTGGACAACCTGCGCCAGGCCGGCCTGCCGGTGGCCGACGACCATGTGTTCCTGGGCCTGGGCACCTATGTAGAGGGCTGCGAGCAGGAAGGCACGGAGAAGGACTGCCGCCGCCGCCTGGCCGGGCGCCAGTACCGGGTGCTGATGCAGTTCGGCGACCAGCTGGGCGATTTCGTCCACATCGACGCCAACACCCCGGAAGGCCGCCGGGCCGTGCTGGACCAGTACGACGACTGGTTCGGCGAACGCTGGTGGATGCTGCCCAACCCCACCTACGGCAGCTGGGAGCCGGCGCTGTTCGACAACGACTGGCGCCAGCCACGCGAAGCACGCCGCGCGGCCAAGCGCGCCGCCCTGGACGTAGCGCCATGAGCCGCCCGCCGCTGGCGCTGGCGCCGGACGAGCGCCTGATCTTCGCGCTGGACGTGCCCGGCCGGGTGCAGGCGCTGGAGTGGATCGACCGGCTCGGCGACTCGGTGCGCTTCTACAAGATCGGCATGGAGCTGCTGGCCTCCGGCGAGTACTTCCAGGTGCTCGACGACCTGGCCGCGCGCGGCAAGCGGGTGTTCGTGGACCTGAAGTTCTTCGACATCCCCGCCACCGTGGCCGGCGTGGTCCGCGGGCTGGGCCGCTGGCCGGTCAGCTACTGCACCATCCATGGCTGGCATCCGGCGATGATGCAGGCCGCCGCCGAAGCCAATGCCGGATCCGACATGCGCCTGCTGGCGGTCACCGTGCTCACTTCGATGGACGGCAGCGACCTGCGCTCGATGGGGATTTCCGGCGAACCGGAGGCCATCGTCGTCGAACGCGCCCTGGCGGCGCAGGCTGCCGGCATCGACGGAGTGATCGCTTCCGGACGCGAGGCCGGTCCCATCCGTCGCACCACCGGCGCCGGCTTTTCCATCGTCTGCCCGGGGATCCGTCCGGGCGGTCCGGCCGGCGACGACCAGAAGCGCAGCGTGGGCGTGGCCGAGGCCTTCGCCGATGGCGCCGATGCCATCGTGGTCGGCCGACCGATCCGCCAGGCCACCGACCCGCGCGCGGCCGCGGAGGCCATCCAGGCCGAGATCCGCCAGTCACTTGCCATTTGATATCAATGGCTTGAGACGAACTATTTCAAGCATTGCGTAAACTCCAGCCGGACGCTAGGATGCCCGCGTCCGGTCCTTGGCCGGAACCGTGCCACAACACGATGTCCTCCGGCTGCGGCCGGATTGGGGGAGGCCAGGCGCCTCCCTTTTCTTTCCTGAACGCCTTGCCGGCGCCACCGGGCTGCCGCCACACTCGGCCCGGACCCACCGGACGCCGCCCATGCCAACACTGCGACGACGCCTCCGGCTGGCCCGGACGGCCTGGCTCGTTCTGCTGCCCGCCATGCTGCTGGCCGCCTGCAGGCCGGCATCGCCGCCGCCCGGGGAGTTGCCCGGCGCGGCCAGCGGGCCGGCCGGCGCCGTCCGCCAGCTGGCCGACCACCTGCAACGCAACGATCTGGTCGCCTTCGCCCGCGACGCCGTCCCGCCCGCGGAACACGCGCAACTGGTCCAGGCCTGGGCCGGTGGCCGCAGCCGCTGGCCGCTGGACGAACTGCCGCTGGACGAACAGCTGGGCCCGCTGCTGACGACGCTGGCCGTCCCGGGTTCGGAGCAGGAACTGCGGCGCGACTTCGACCGGCAGCTGGCCGGCCAGGATGCGGCCCTGCGCGATGCCGCGCGCTCGCTGGCCCTGTTCGGCACCCAGTACGTGAAAGGCCAGAACGGCTACAGCGCCGAGGAACGCGCGCACTACCTGCAGATCACCGCCGCGCTGGGCGCCTGGTCGGCCACCGCGCCACTGGGCGACCGCGACCGCGGCCATGCGGCGATCGACCGGCTGACCGCGGCCGCGCGCGCCACCGGCCTGGAGGGCGGCGACATGGCCCTTGCGGTCGCCGGCATGGAGGACAGCCTGCGGCGGCTGGGACCCTTCGCCGCCGCGACCAAGGCCGTGCTGGCCGACTACGGGCTGGACCTGGACCGCAGCCTGGCCGACCTGCGCACCGGCCTGATCGAGGAGGACGGCGACCGGGCCACCGTGCGCATCCACTATCCGCTGGCCGGGACCGAGATCGACACGGTCGTCAGCCTGACCCGCCGCGATGGCCGCTGGTACCTGACCGACTTCCTGGAACACGCCGCCGCGCTGCTGGCCGAACCGGCGCCCTCCCCGGACCCACCGGAAATGCCGGACGCGCCGGGCCTGCCGGAACCGCCGCCCGCTATCCCGGCGCCGGCCGGACCGGCCACTGGGCGATAATCCCCCCATGCCCGAACAGAATCCCCTGCCGTTCCCGGAACCGCCGTCCGGCGCCAAGCCGTCGACGCCGGCCGCCCCCGCGACGGGCGACACGCCGGCCCCGGCCCCGGCCGCGACCACGGCGCAGGACCCGTCACGCCCGGCGACGGATCGCGTCGTCGAGCCGACCGCCGATGTCCCGATGGACGCCGGCGCCGTGATCCCCACGGCACCGCTGGCCGGACGCGCCGCTTCGGCGCCGGCGCGGCGCCCGCTGTGGGCCCGCTTCATGGGCTGGCTGGCCGACCCGTGGCTGGAACTGAAGCTCGAACCGGCCGACCTGGGCGCCCATGCCGGCGACCCGCGCCCGGTCTGCTACGTGCTCGAGGACTACGGCCTGTCCAACGCCCTGATCCTCGACAAGGCCTGCCGCCAGGCCGGGCTGCCCTCGCCGCTGGTGCCGCTGCCGCGCGATCCGACCGGACGCAAGCGCGCCTACGTGGCGCTGTCGCGCCGCAACGCCGCGCCGCTGATCCCGGACCAGCGCCCGGCCAAGCGCACCCATTCGGACTCCCTGGCCAAGCTGCTGCAGGCCCACCGCGCCGACCCGGCGCTGGACGTGCGGCTGGTGCCGGTGTCGATCTTCGTCGGCCGCGCCCCGGACCGGCAGAGCGGCTGGTTCTCGGTGCTGTTCTCGGAGAACTGGGCCATCGTCGGCCGCTTCCGCCGGCTGCTGGCGATCCTGCTCAACGGCCGCGACACCCTGGTCCGCTTCGCCGAACCGGTGTCGCTGCGCGAGACCGTCGCCGAAGGCCTGCCGCCGGAGCGCACGGTGCGCAAGCTGCAGCGCGTGCTGCGCGCGCACTTCCGCCGCATCCGCGCCGCGATCATCGGCCCGGACCTGTCCACCCGGCGCCTGCTGGTGGACCAGGTGCTGGCCGCCGACACCGTGCGCGAGGCCATCGCCGACCAGGCCCGCCGCGACAGCTCCAAACCGGCCGAAGCCTGGAAGAAGGCGCATGCCTACGCCTGGGAAATCGCCGCCGACTATTCGCACCCGGTGGTGCGTTCGGCCAGCTTCGTGCTCACCCCGGTATGGAACAAGATCTACCGCGGCGTGCTGGTCCACCACCTGGACAAGCTGAAGGAGGCCGCGCCCGGCAACGAAGTGGTCTACGTGCCCTGCCACCGCAGCCACATGGACTACCTGCTGCTGTCGTACCTGCTGTACGAACGCGGCATCGTGCCGCCGCACATCGCCGCCGGCATCAACCTCAACCTGCCGGTGGTCGGCACCATCCTGCGCAAGGGCGGCGCGTTCTTCATGCGCCGCAGCTTCCGCGGCAACCCGCTGTACTCGGCGGTGTTCACCGAATACGTGGCGCAGCTGGTGTCCGGCGGCTATTCGCTGGAGTACTTCATCGAGGGCGGGCGCTCGCGCACCGGACGGCTGCTGCAGCCCAAGGGCGGCATGGTCGCGATGACCGTGCGCGCGTTCCTGCGCCAGCCCACCCGGCCGGTGCTGTTCCAGCCGGTCTACATCGGCTACGAGAAGCTGATGGAAGGCACCAGCTACCTGGACGAGCTGTCCGGCAAGCCCAAGGCGAAGGAGTCGATCTGGTCGCTGCTGTGGGGCATCCCCAAGGTGCTGCGCTCCAACTACGGCCAGGTGGTGGTGAACTTCGGCGAGCCGATCGAACTGAGCCGGGTGCTGGCCGAGCATGCCCCGGACTGGGATGGCCGGCCGGTGGGCGAGGACGAGAAGCCCGCCTGGCTGGCCGACACCGTCGACGCGCTGGCCCAGCGGATCCAGGTCAACGTCAACGGCGCCGCCGACGTCAATCCGATCAACCTGCTGGCGCTGGCGATCCTGTCCACGCCCAAGCACGCCATGGGCGAGGCCGACCTGCTGGCGCAGATCGCCCTGTCCAAGACCCTGCTGGCCGAGCTGCCCTACTCGGACCGCTACACCGTCACCCCGCACAGCCCCGAAGAGATCGTCGCCCACGGCGAGGAGATCGGCGTGCTCGAACGCATCCCGCATCCGCTGGGCGACGTGCTGAGCGTGGACGACGACAACGCGGTGCTGCTGTCGTACTTCCGCAACAACGTCGTGCACCTGTTCACCGCGTCCTCGTGGATCGCCTGCTGTTTCCAGCACAACCGGCGCATGAGCCGGCGCACCCTGGTGCGGCTGGGGCGCACGGTCTACCCGTTCCTGCAGGCCGAGCTGTTCCTGCCGTGGGACGAGGACGAATTCGCCGCGCGGGTGGACCGCATCGCCGACGTGTTCGTGCGCGAGGGCCTGCTGCAGCAGGTCAACGACGAAGAGGGCGGCATCCTGCAGCGCAACCAGGGCCAGAGCGACGAGGTGTTCCGCCTGCGCGCGATCGGCCACACCCTGCAGCAGGCGTTCGAGCGCTACTACATCGCCATTTCGGTGCTGGTGAAGAACGGCCCCGGCACGCTCGGCGCCGCGGAACTGGAGAGCCTGTGCCAGCTGGCCGCGCAGCGCCTGAGCCTGCTCTACGCCGAGGCCGCGCCGGAGTTCTTCGACCGCAGCCTGTTCCGCAGCTTCATCCAGAAGCTGCGCGAGATGCGGCTGGTGTGGCCGGACCAGAACAGCAAGCTGCTGTTCGACGAACGCCTGGACGTATGGGCCAAGGACGCCAAGATGATCCTGGGCCGCGAACTGCGGCACACCATCGAGCGGGTCAGCCCGGAAGCGGCGCGCAGCGAGCCGGTCGAGGCGCCGGCGGACTGACGCGGGTGCTGGAGGCGTGGCCGGGGCCACGTCCGCCGGGTCAGGCCGGTTCGTCCGGAATCAGCGCACTCTCCAATCGCGCGATGCAGTCCTTGATCTGTAGCTTGCGCCGCTTCAGGCGCTTGGCTTCCAGGTCGTCATCCGGATTGGCGGCCAACTGCTGGATGCGCTCATCCAGCGCGCGATGCTCCTGTCGAAGTTCAGCGATGCGCTGGACGATGGCATTGGGATTGAAGGCGTCCACAGCGGCAAGCTTACACCCGGCGCAAGAAGCCCCGATCGTTCGGCCGACGGCGCGTTCCGCCTGGCGCCATGGTTCGGGACAGCCCTGCTCCAGGTCGACCCGGGCATTGCCTGGCCGGCGCGCGCCCGGCGAACGCGGCACGCGGCGTCCGCCGACCTGGCCACCCTGGCGACCATCGATGCGGCGTTGCTAGACTGCGCCGGGGGTACCGGCGTCTCACCGGTCCAGACAAGGGGAAATCGATGACTCTGCGTTCGCGCTGCTGCATGGCGGCGTTCTTTTCGTGCGTGATCATGTCCGCGGCCCGCGCGGAAGACGCACCGCGCCCGCCGATGGAAGCAGTCCATGCCGCGCCACTTTATCTGGTCGCATCCAATGACCGCATGCGCATGCAGGTGCCATATGTCGGCCCTGCCGGAGTGCCCACCGTCGTGTCCGACACGATCCCCGCAGGCACCCTGTTGGCCGGCAACCTGCTGGGCGGCCTGGTGGTCGCCGGCATCGAGCACGAGCGTCTGAAGGAGGCACGCGCCAGCGTGCAGCCCGCTTACGACCTGCTCCGCGACCAGCGTTGCCTGCTCGATGGCAGTGCGGATTTCATGGATGCGCTGGAACCGGTCGCAGCCAATGGTGCGCCGCCTCGCGTCGCCCGCCACGTACTGACGGACAAACAGTCGCTGGACGATGTCGTCGCGGCCAGCGACGAGCGTCACATGCTGCTCATCAGCTACGCTTTGACTCCGGATCTGGGCTACCTGCTCACCACCGTGCAGGTGATGTACGCGCCCGCCGGCACCCAGGGGAAAGATTCCCGCGTCACCTGGGCCGGCCAGATCACCGTGTCGACCGCCGCTGCGGACCTTCCAGTGAAAACGCCCGAGGACGTCGAGCGCCTGGTGGCCGAGGAGAGGCGGCAATGGGCCGCCAGCGGCAACGCCGAGCTGGTCCAGGCAGCCAATGCCGGCGATACGCGCGCGCGCCGCAAGGTGGCCAACAAGAACAAGCAATACCAGGAGAACCTCAAGGAGGCACGTGCGCCGGAATGGTCCTTGCGGCACGCCTCCGTGGAACATGCCCGGATGTGGGTCGCCAACGACTGCGGCCAGCTGCGCGGTGCGATCCAGGCCAACGCCACGCAAGCGGCGGTTCTGCTGTCGCGGTTGTATGCGGACGACCTGCAGCCCTATCCGAAGCAGGGCTTCTGGAAGATGTCGGTGGCCGAGGAAACCCGTGACGACATGACGATCCGCGCCTTCGCCCCCATGGCATGGCTCTCCTGGCCGGCGGGCCGCGTCGCGCCCGGAAGGTACCCGTCCTCCGCGTGGATGCCGGACGGAAACATGGACGATGTCGACGGCGAGGGCAACGACTGAAGCGACGCCGGCTTCCACTGGGCGGGCTGGACGGGTGGGTAGAATGTGCGCATGTCCGCCGTCCTGCCCCTGCCTGAACCCGTCCCCCGCCGCGCCAGTGCGCGCGTCATCGAGCGCGAACAGACCCGGCTGGCCAGGCGCCTGCGCCGCCAGGTCGGCCAGGCCATCGCCGACTTCGGCATGATCGAAGCCGGCGACAAGGTCATGGTCTGCCTGTCCGGCGGCAAGGACAGCCACACGATGCTGGACATCCTGCTGCAGCTGCAGCGCAGGGCGCCGGTGCCGTTCGAACTGGTGGCGGTGAACCTGGACCAGAAGCAGCCCGGCTTCCCGGAGCACGTGCTGCCGGACTACCTGCGTTCGCGCGGCGTGCCGTTCCAGGTCATCGAGCAGGACACCTATTCGGTGGTCAGCCGGGTGGTGCCGGAAGGCAGGACGATGTGCTCGCTGTGCTCGCGCCTGCGCCGCGGCGCGCTGTACGCGCATGCCAAGGCCCATGGATTCACCCGGATCGCGCTGGGCCACCACCGCGACGACCGCGTGGCGACCTTCTTCCTCAACCTGTTCCACCACGCCAGGCTCGCGGCCATGCCGCCCAAGCTGCTGTCCGACGATGGCCGGCACGTGGTGATCCGGCCGCTGGCCTACGTGCGCGAGGCCGACATCGCCGAATACGCCGCCGCCCGCCAGTTCCCGATCATTCCCTGCAACCTGTGCGGCAGCCAGGAAAACCTGCAGCGCAGGCAGGTCGGGCTGATGCTGCAGCAGTGGGAGCGCGAATCGCCCGGTCGTGTCGAGACGATCGCCCGCGCGCTGGGCGAGGTCCAGCCCTCGCACCTGTCCGACCCGAAGCTGTTCGATTTCATCGGCCTCGGCCGGCGCGAGGGCGCGGCGCGCGCCGACCCCCATGCCTGGCTGGCCGGCGAGCCCCGCGCCGACACCGAGCCTCCCTTGTAGGCGCCGGTCTTGCCGGCGACACGCCACGCCGGCACATCCGACCACTTCATGATTCCGGCGGCCGGGTCGCCGGCAAGACCGGCTCCTACACAGAAAACCGCAACGCATCACAGGCAAAACGATCCCATGTTCTTCCGCAACCTGACGTTCTTCCGCTTTCCCTCCTCGCACGATTTCACCCAGCTCGACACCCTGCTGCCCGAGGCCGCGCTCAAGCCGGTCGGCCCGCTGGAGCTGTCCTCGCGCGGCTTCATCTCCCCGTTCGGCCGCGGCGAGGACATGCTCTCGCACCGCATCGGCGATTCGATCTGGCTGGCCATGGGCGGCGAGGACAAGATCCTGCCCGGCTCGGTGGTCAACGACCTGCTGGCGCAGAAGGTGGCCGAGATCGAGGACAAGGAAGGCCGCAAGCTCGGCGGCCGCGCGCGCAAGCGGCTCAAGGACGACCTGCTGCACGAACTGCTGCCGCGCGCCTTCGTGAAGAGCTCGCGCACCGATGCGCTGCTGGACCTGGAGCACGGCTTCCTCGCCGTGGACACCTCGTCGCGCAAGACCGGCGAGTCGGTGGCGTCGGAAATCCGCCGCGCGCTGGGCAGCTTCCCGGCGATCCCGCCCAACGCGGAAGTGGCGCCGCGCAGCGTGCTGACCGGCTGGATCGCCGGCGAACCGCTGCCCGAAGGGCTGTCGCTGGGCGAGGAATGCGAGCTCAAGGACGCGATGGACGGCGGCGCGGTGGTCAAGTGCCAGAACCAGGAACTGCTCAGCGACGAGATCGCCAAGCACCTGGAGGCCGGCAAGCAGGTGACCAAATTGGCGCTGGTGCTGGACGACCACGTGTCCTTCGTCCTCGGCGAAGACCTGGTGGTGCGCAAGCTCAAGTTCCTCGAAGGCGCGGTCGACCAGCTGGAAAGCACCGAGCGCGACGACCTGCGCGCCGAACTGGACGCGCGCTTCGCGCTGCTGGCCGGCGAGGTGCGGCGCCTGTTCCTGGTCCTGGAGTCGGCGCTGAAGCTGAGCAAGGCCGAAGCCTGACCCCACCCGCGCGCCCCTTGGCCATGACTTCCTGTAGGAGCCGCCTTCAGTCGGCGACCACATCGGATCCAGCACCGGCTCCCGCATGCGTGCAGGCGTCGCCATGGCGCGGCTCGTGCCTGCCGGCGCCTACAATCGGCCCATGCCTTCCCTTCTCCACCGCCTGATCGCCCGTCCGCCCCAGCGCGTGCAGCGCGATGTGCTGGAACTGGAACTGGACGATGGCCGCCGCATCGAAGTCCAGCGCGTGCGCGACCCGCGCGCGCGGCGGCTCAAGCTCAGCGTGGACGAGCGTGGCGCCCGGCTGACCCTGCCGGTGCGCGCCAGCCTGGTCTCCGGCGAGCGCTTCCTGCACGAACACCGCCAATGGCTGGCGGCGCAGCTGGAGCGGCATCTGCCCGCCGGCGACGCGCTGCCGTTGCTGCTGCCGGGCGTCACCCTGGCGCTGCCGCTGCGCGGCGACGCGGTGCCGCTGCACTGGCACGACGGCCGCTACATCCGCATCGAGCGCGACGAAGCAGGCATCCGCCTGCAGCGGCCGGCGCGCGCGACCGAAGCGGCGCTGCGACGCGCGTTGCGTGCCTTCTACGAAGCCGAGGCCCGCGCCGACATCGGCCGCTGGCTGCCGGCCTACCTGCCCGGCCTGCCGCGCGCGCCCCGCCAGATCCGGTTGAAGGTGATGTCCTCGCAATGGGGATCGCTGGCACCCGATGGCAGCCTGGCGCTGGACCTGGCGCTGGTGCTGGCGCGGCCGTCGGCGTTCGAATACGTGCTGGTCCACGAGCTGTGCCACCTGCTGCAGGCCAACCACTCGCCGGCGTTCTGGCACGAGGTGGAAACGCGCTTCCCGGCGTGGCGCGAGGAGCGCCGCTATTTCCACGCCGAAGGCCGGCGCCTGAAGGCGATGCTGCGGGCATTGCTGGCCGGCTGAACCCGCCCGCCGGGCGGCCATGGAGACGGCCGCGCTAGGATGGCCGCTGCCCACCACGGAGCCACCGGATGCGCGCATCGCCCCTGACCCTCCTGTCCACCGCGCTGCTGGCCAGCCTGCTGGCGGCCTGCCAGCGCGAGGCCGACCCGGCGCCGGCCAGTGCTCCGGCGACGGACGCGACAACCGCCGCTGCGCCTGCGGCCGCGCAGGAAGACGCCGGCACGCCGACACCCCCGGCAGCATCCAACCCGTACTGCCCGCCGGGACCGGCCACCGCACCGGGCGGCGAGCTCACCGCCACGCGCATCGCCGCCGCCGACGGCGACGGTTCCAAGGGGCTGTACGAAGGCCCGGTGTGGAACGGGCAGGCGCTGTACTTCTCCGACTTCACCTTCGCCGACGGCTTCCCCTCGCGGATCCGCCGGCTCACCGCCGACGGCCGCCTGGAAACGGCGATCGACCCCAGCGGCAGCAACGGCCTGGCCCTGGGCAGCGACGGCGCGCTCATCGCCGCCACCCACGACCGCAAGGAGATCTCGCGCTACGACCTGGTCGACGGCTCGCGCATGCGCATCGTCGGCGAGTTCGACGGCCAGCCGTTCAACTCGCCCAACGACCTGGCCATCGGCGCCGACGGCACGATCTGGTTCACCGATCCGGACTACCAGCGCGCGGCCGCGCCCGGCGGCCAGGACAAGACCCGCGTCTACCGCGTGGGCACCGACGGCAACGTGTCGGTGGTCGACGACAGCCTGTACAACCCCAACGGCATCGCCCTGTCGCCGGACGGCGGCACGCTGTACGTGAGCGGCGGGCAGGAGCATGGCGTGCTGCGCGCCTATCCGCTGGTCGACGGCCGGCCGCAGGGCCACCACGACCTGCTCACCGACCTGGTGATCCCCGATGGCCTGGCGGTCGACTGCCTGGGCAACCTCTACGTCACCGAACACACCCGGCGGCGCCTGCGGGTGGTCTCGCCGCAGGGACGGCAGCTGGCCACGATCTCGGTCGACGCCAACCTGACCAATGCCGCGTTCGGCGGCCCGGACCGGCGCACGCTGTACCTGACCGGCGCCGGATCGGTCTGGTCGATCGACCTGGACGTGGCCGGCCTGCCGTACTGACCGGGGCCGGCGGCTTCGCCGGGGCGCCGCGCGCTCAATCCCGATACTCTGCCGGATCAAGCACTTGCGATGATTGGATGACTATATTTTGTCCAACGGAATGATTCCGGGGCTATCCGGAAGGTTTCCGGATCATTCGGGAATGGATCAAAGACCTTCCGGAAGGCAAAAAAGTCATTCGCAAAGGCCGAAAAGACCTTCCGGAAGGTTTCCGGATCATTCCCGAAGGTCTTTCATTCATTCCGGAGGGCCTTGCATTCATTCCGGAAGGCCTCCGGAGCCTTCCGGAAGGTCGCGGGATCATTCCGGAAGGCTCCGGAGCCTCATCGGGGGTGTCGGGATTTTTGTGTGCGGAGGGCGAAAAGCCCGGCTCCGGACAGGGCTACCGTGCCCTGGGGTTGAGGGCGAAAAGCCCCGGCTTCGGACGGGGCCGCCGTGCCCTGGGGGTCTGGCGCATCGCCGGCAACAACCATTCGCCATCGTCCGCGTAGAGGCGGTTGTAGGAGCCCGTCTTGCGGGCGACAAGGGCGTCGGAGTCATGGAGGCGTCGCCTGTGCCGTCGGCACCCGTCGGAATCATGAAGACATCGCCTGTGCCGTCGGCACCCGTCGGAATCATGAAGACATCGCCTGTGCCGACGGCGTCGCGTCGCCCGCAAGACGGGCTCCTACAAGGACGATGGCTGCAGGTCATCGATCCGGTTCTCGATCGTCTGGGTCCCTTCCGTGGGGGGCGACGGTTGAGCGGGGGAACGGAGCAACGCACCCCAACGCCTTTGCTCCTGCTCGACGCCCTCGCTCCCGCTTCTGGTCCTGCGGTTCGCGCGTCCCGCCCCCGGCCCGGAGAAGCACCAAAAAAAGACCCCGCCGAAGCGGGGCCTTTTCAATCTCGCGATGTCGCCCGGCCTCAGAACCGGTACTGCGCCGAGACGCCGAACAGGTTGGCACCGCCGTCGTACGAACCGGTCAGGCGCGAACGGCTCGACGAGACGATGTCGATCTCCGGCGTGTCGACCAGGTCGATGTACGCATAGCTGGCGTTGAGCTCGAAATGCTCGGTCGCCGCCCAGGTCAGGCCGATCGAGTACCACATGCGGTCCTGGTCGGGCATGCGCGGAGTGCGGTACGGGAAGCTGACCGGCGAATCGTCGCGGGCCACGCCGGCGCGCAGGGTGAACGCATCGTTGAACGCGAACTCGCCGCCCACGCTGTAGAACCAGCTGTCGCCCCAGTTGTAGGCCTCGGCCGAATCGGCCTGCGCCGGGTTGTCGAACTGGATGCGGATCTCCTGCAGCGAGCTCCAGCCGGTAAGCGAGGTCTCGGCCATCAGCGCGAACTGGTCGGTGGCCTGCCAGGTGGCGCTCAGGGTGTGCACGGACGGCGTGGTCAGGCGGGCCAGCGCGCCGGTGTCCACGTACTGGCCGGTGGCGGCCAGGATGGTGGCGACGTTGGACGGCACGGTGAAGTCGGCGTCGCCGGACAGCTCGTGGTCGATCTCCGAACGGTAGGCGTAGCCGATGGACACGTTGTCGGTCGGACGCCAGCTCAGGCCGGCGATGAAGCCCAGGCTGTTGTCCGAGCCCTGCACTTCGACCGTGCCGTCGTTCTTCTGCGGACCGAACGGACCGGTGATCGGATTGGGCATGAAGCACAGCGCCTGGGTGGCCGGATTGGCGCACAGGGCCGAGCCGAAATCGATCGCGTTGGACAGGGTGACGTCGGAACGCTCGAACACCGCGCCCAGGCCGGCGGAGAAGTGGTCGCCCAGTTCCACCGAGGCGGCCAGGGTCAGGTCGATGATCTCCACGTCCGACTTCAGCGCGTGGTAGCGGCCCTGCCAGTCGTTGTCGTATTCGGTCTTCAGGCCGAACGGCGCGCTGACCATCGCGCCCAGGGTCAGGTATTCGAAGCCGTCGCTCAGCGGGAGGATGAAGGACAGCGCCGGCACCGGGGTCACGCCGCCGGCTTCGCCGCCGTTGCCGCCGGTCAGCGGCTGCTGCAGCGGGGTGCCGGACGCGGCATAGCCGCTGCCGTCGAACTTGAACGACAGGTCGATCGCGGTCACGTCGCCCTGGATGGTGGTGCGGTCGAAGGTCGACATCATCGCCGGGTTGTTGACCACGACCGAGGCGTCGCCCTTGGCCGAGGCCGAACCGGCCATCGCGCGGCCCTGGGCCTTGACGCTGTTTTCCTTCAGCTGGAAGGCGGCGGCGTGCACCTGGCCGCAGGCCAACGCACCGGCAACGCCGAGCGCCAATGCGGAAACGCGGGTGAGGGAATGGGCGAATTGCATTGTTGTGTTCTCTCCGGATGACGGGTTGGAATGGCACCAGCGCCCGCAGCGCGCCCCTCCCGGGCAACCCTGCATCCGTCGGAGTCCCCTCCCGACATACGACGCCGTATGCCAGTATACGCGCACTTTTTAACAGGACAATAACGTCGGCAGCGACCCTGGCAGGCAGACGCCGGCGGCGGTGATGGGCGATAGTTGGCCCATGTTCGTGTCCTTGCCGACGCGCCAGAAGGCCTCCCTGCGCTGGGCCACCCCGCTGCTGTTCGCCGCGCTCTGGCTGGCCTTCCTGTGGTCGCTGGGGCGGCCGGACGAGGCCCGGCGCAGTCTGTGGCTGGCCTGGGGAGCCCTGGGCCGGCGCGGGCTGGGCGGCGGCGACGCCTGGCTGGCGGCGCTGCAGGACGGCAGCGTGCTGCGGCTGTTCACCGCCCTGTTCCTGCATGCCGACTGGGCGCACCTGCTCGGCAACCTGGTGTTCCTGCTGATCTTCGGCCTGCCGGCGGAACGGGCGATGGGGCCGTGGCGGTTCCTGCTGCTGTTCCTGCTGGGCGGGGCGGTGGCCAACCTGGCGGCGGTGCTGGTGATCGGCAATCCGGACCGGGTGGTGATCGGCGCCAGCGGCGCGGTGTCGGCGGTGATCGGCGCCTACCTGGCCCTGTTCCCCGGCGCGCGGCTGGGGGTGGTCCTGCCGCTGGGGCTGTTCCTGGAGTTCGTGCGCGCGCCGGCGTTCCTGCTGATCGGCATCTGGGCCGCGCTGCAGGTGGTGTTCGCCTACATCGGCCCCAGCTTCGGCACCGTGGCCTGGGCCGCGCACGTGGCCGGCTTCCTGTTCGGGGTGGTGTTCGCGCTGCTGGTGCGGGCCAGCATCGCCCGGCGGCTGCGCCGGCAGCGCGGGTACTGAGTGCCGGCTGACGGCCCGCGCCCTTGGATCACGGGCGGCGCGGCCCCATTCTTCCACTCCATCCACTTCCGCCGACTCTCCGCATGGCCAAGCCGCTGTACAAGGTGACCTTCCACAACCACGGCAAGGTGTACGAGCTCTATGCCCGGCACGTGGCCGGCAGTTCGCTGTGGGGGTTCACCGAGGTCGGCGAGCTGGTGTTCGACGTGCATGACGGTCTGGTGGTCGACCCCACCGAGGAGCGGCTGCGCGACGAGTTCGGTGCCACGCGCATGCTGCACCTGCCGATGCAGAGCATCGTCCGGGTCGAGGAAGTGGAGCGGAAGGGGCAGTCGGCGATCCGCGATGCGGCCACCGGGGAAAAGGTGGTCACGCCGTTCCCGCTGCCGGCCAAGCCACCGCGCTGATTTCCGTCCGGGTCGCCCTGTGGCGGCCCGCCATGCCGCGGCATCGATGACCAGCGCCCGCTGGAATCGCCGCCTGTCGCCTCAGCGCGACTTCGCCGCACCCGATGGTGCCTGGGCGACCAGCTTCTTCAGTTCCGCCAGCGCCGCGGCGATGGGCTGGTCGCCCGGCAACGGCCGGCCGGGCTGGTAGCCGTCGGCGCCTTCCTCGTCGCCATGCAGGTGTCCCGGCAGGTCGGCTTCGCTCAACTCGGAGATGCTGGCCGGCACGTCTTCGTCGGCGCCGATCAGCGCCGGGTCCGGGGTCAGTTCCCGGTCCGGCACGATGCCGCTGGCCTGGATCGAACGCCCGCTGGGCGTGAAGTAGCGCGCGGTGGTCAGCTTGACCGAATCGCCGTTGTCCAGCGGCAGCACGGTCTGCACCGAGCCCTTGCCGAAGGTGCGGCTGCCGACCACGCGGGCGCGGTCGTTGTCGCGCAGCGCGCCGGCCAGGACCTCGGAGGCGCTGGCCGAGCCGGCGTCCACCAGCACCACCACCGGCGCGCCCTTCATGCGGTCGCCCGGGGTGGCGTCGAAACGGGTGTCGCTGATCGGAATCCGGCCGCGGGTGCTGACGATGCCGCCGCTGTCGAGCAGATCGTCGGCGACCTGCACCGCCGCGGTCAGCAGCCCGCCCGGATTGCTGCGCAGATCCAGCACCAGTCCGCGCAGGCGCCCGCCGGCCTGCGCCTGCAGCTTGTCCAGGTGGGTCTGGAAGTCCGCGCCGGTATCGGCCTGGAAGGTGCTGATCCGCACGTAGCCATAGCCCGGTTCGAGCATCCGGCTGCGCACGCTGGTGACCTTGATGGTCTCGCGCTGCAGGGTCACGTCGAACGGCTTGTCGCGCCCTTCGCGCACCACGGTGACGGTGACCTTGCTGCCCGACGCGCCGCGCAGCGGCTCCATGCCCTCGACCTGGGCGATGGGCTTGCCATCGATGGCGATGATGACGTCGCCGGCGAGGATGCCGGCGCGCGCGGCGGGCGTGTCGTCGATCGGGGCGACCACCTTGAGCGTGTTGTCCTGCTGCTGCAGCAGTTCCACGCCGATGCCGTCGTAGGCGCCGCTGGTCTGTTCGTCGAACGACTCGGCTTCGTCCTTGCCCAGGTAGGCGCTGTGCGGGTCCAGGTCCAGCAGCAGGCCTTCGATCGCCGACTGCATCAGGGCATGGTCGTCGACCGGGTCGACGTAGGCGTCCTTGACCGCGTTGTAGACCGCCACGTAGCGGCGGATCTCGGCCAGCGGCACCTTGGAACTGGCCTCGGCCTGGTCGTCGGTGGCGTCCGGATCGTCGCTGGCCGGCACCGGCGGTTCCCCGGCCGGTGCCTCGTCGGCTGGGGCTTCATCGGCCGGCGCTGGCGTCGCCGCGGCCGGCGCCTGTTCCTGTGCCGGCGGCGTTTCCGGCCCGGTTTCCGCAGCGGGCGGCTGCTGGGCCAGGAGCGGGGCGGCGGGCAGCAGCGACAGCAGCAGGAACAGGGCGGTACGGCGCATGCAGGACTCCAGGGCGCGCCGGGCGCGCGCGGAATCGATTATGCGGCAAGCCCGGCCGAACACCGCTTGAACCGTCCGCTTGAACCGCCGCGGCGCTCAGCGGCGCTGCAGCCAGGTGGCCGGATCGACCGGCTGGCCGTTGCGGCGCAGTTCGAAATACAGGGCCGGACGCCCGTGCCCGCCGGAACTGCCGACCTTGGCGACCGCATCACCGCGCCGCACCCGGTCGCCGGCGTCGCGCAGCAGCGTTTCGTTGTGCGCGTACAGGCTCATGTAGCCGTTGCCGTGGTCGATGATGAGGATCAGGCCGTAGCCGGTCATCCATTCGGAGAACACCACCGTGCCGTCCGCCACCGCCAGCACCGGGCTGCCGGCGGCCGCGCCGATCAGCACGCCGCTGCTGGTGTGCCCATCGGGCAGGGACGAGCCGTAGCGCGCCAGCAGGTCGCCGCTGGCCGGCCAGCTCAGGCCGCCCACCCTGGGCGGCGGCGTGGCCGAGGCGACTTTCGGCGGTACCTTGCCCGGCCTGGCCGGACTGGTGGCGTTGCCGCCCTGCGCCTGCTCCCGCGCCGCCCTGGCCGCCGCGGCGCGGCGTTCGGCTTCGGCCCGGGCGGCGGCCGCGCGCAGGTTGGCCAGCAGCCGTTCCAGCGATTTCACGTCCTGGCCCAGGGCCTTCTCGCGGGTCTGCCGGTCCTGGTAGCGCTCGTCCAGTTCGGCGACCACGCTGGCGTGCTGGCCACGGTCGCGCTTGAGCGCGCCCAGCCTGTCCTTCTGCTGTTCCTGCAGGGCCTGCAGGGTGGCGGTGCGCGCCGCGATCTCGGTCTCGGTCGTGGCCAGCGCCTCCAGCGCGCCGGACAGTTCGCCGACCTGGCGCACCTGTTCGCGCTGGGCATAGCGGTAATAGGCCAGCGCGCGCTGGGCGTCGGCGACGCGGTCCTGCGCCAGCAGCAGCTTGAGCGGCGCCTGGGCGCCGGTCATGTAGGCGCTGCGCAACAGGGTCGCCAGCCGCCCGCGGCGCTGCTCCAGGTCGCGCTGCATGGCCTGGCGCCGCTGCTGCAGTTCGGCCAGGGCCTCGCGTTCGCGCGCCAGCGCCGCCTCGGTTTCGGCCAGTTCGCGCGCCGAACGCCCCAGCTGTTCGTCGGCGCGGCGCAGCTTCTGCGCGGCGTCGCCGCGCTGGCTTTCCAGGCGGCGGCGTTCGCGCGCGATCTGCTGCAGCTCGGTCCGGGTCTTGCGCAGCTGCTGCTCGGCCGCCCGCTGCGACTGGGCGTGGAGGCCATCGGGCGCAGGCCAGGCCAGCGCCAGCGCCAGTCCGAGCACGATGCCCAGCCGGCCGGCCATCCACCCGTGGCGGGAAGCGGGCCCGGACTGCATCTGCTCGCGGCGATGGCGCACGCCCGGCGCTTCCATGACTTCGGCCCAGTGACTTCAGACAGTGGCGGATTGTAGCCAACGGTGGTCGTATCCTGTTCCAGGTTCCAGACAACAGGTGTCGACCATGATCCCCCGCATCCTTTCCCGCCTCGCCTTCGCCGTCGCCCTGGCCTGTTCGCTGCCGGCGATGGCCGACGACGACATCAGCAAGGTCAACGGCAGCATCGAGGCCACCGCCGGCCGCAGCTACGGCGACCTGGAAACGGTCAATGGCGCCGTGCGCATCGGCGAAGGCGTGCAGGCCGGCGATGCCAGCACGGTCAACGGCAGCATCACCGTCGGCGACGGCGCGCGCGTGGACAGCCTGGAAACGGTCAACGGCGGGATCCGCCTGGGCCGCAACGTGCAGGTGGCCCAGGGCATCGAGACGGTCAACGGCAGCGTGTTCGTCGACCAGGGCGGCACGCTCGGCGGCGGCATCGAGACGGTCAACGGCGCCATCGGCCTGGTCCGCACCGAAGTGGCCGGCAGCCTGGAGACGGTGAACGGCGACATCACCGTGGGCATCGGTTCGCACGTGCGCGGCGGCATCACCCTCCGGCGCGCGCATGGCTGGTTCCAGGGCACGCCCAAGCGCAAGCCGCGGGTGGTCATCGGTCCGGACGCGGTCGTGGACGGGCCGCTGGTGTTCGAACGCGACGTGACCCTGTACGTGCACAGGAGCGCCCGCACCGGCCCGGTGACCGGCGCCGAGGCGGTGAGCTTCGAAAGCGAGACCGCGCCGCAGGACTGATCCGGCGCGGCTGGCTAGAATCGGGGTTCCGCCGTCCCGTCCGGAGTCCCGATGTCCCGCACAATCCTGATCGGCCTGGCCGCCGGCGCCCTGGCGCTGGGCGGCTGCAAGCAGGCCGAACCGCCCGCGCCGGCCGCGGCGCCCGCCGCCCCCGAGGCCGCCTCGGTACCCGCCTCCGACCATGCCTTCCGGCCGGCGATCGACGCCGGCGATTTCGCCGAACTGGTGAAGACGCTGGCTTCGGACGAGTTCGAAGGCCGCGGCCCCGGTTCGGCCGGCGAAGACCGCACGGTCGAATACATCCGCGCGCAGATGCAGCGCATCGGCCTGCAGCCCGGCAACGGCGACAGCTACTTCCAGAACGTGCCGATGGTGGAAACCACCGCCGATCCGGCCACCACGCTGACCCTGACCATCGACGGCAAGCCCACCCGGCTGGCCTTCGGCACCGACATGGTGGTCGGCACCCGCACCGGCCAGGCCAAGGTCGGCATCAAGGACAGCCCGCTCGTGTTCGTCGGCTATGGCGTCAATGCGCCCGAGCGCGACTGGAACGACTACGGCGACCAGGACTGGACCGGCAAGACCGTGGTGATGTTCGTCAACGACCCGGGCTTCCACGCCAACGATCCCAAGCTGTTCGACGGCAAGAAGATGACCTACTACGGCCGCTGGACCTACAAGTTCGAGGAGGCCGCGCGCCGCGGCGCCGCCGCCGCGCTGATCGTGCACGACGACGCCGGTGCCAGCTACGGCTGGGACGTGGTCAAGAACTCCTGGTCCGGCGCGCAGTACGACCTGCCGGCCAGCGACGATCCGGATCCGCGCCTGCCCGTGCAGGGCTGGTTGACTGCCGATGCGGCGCGCAGGCTGTTCGCCGGTGCGGGCCTGGACCTGGACGACGCGTACCGCAAGGCCGGCAAGCCCGGTTTCAAACCGGTGCCGCTGAACGCCACGCTGTCGATCGACCTGGCCAGCACCACCGCGCAGAAGACCTCGCGCAACGTGATCGGCGTGCTGCCGGGCAGCAAGCGCGCCGACGAAGCGGTCCTGTACATGGCCCACTGGGACCACCTGGGCAAGCACGAGGGCGAGGAAGGCGACGCGATCTACAACGGCGCGGTCGACAACGCCACCGGCGTGGCCGGCATCCTCGAGATCGCCGAGGCCTTCGCCCAGCAGGAGCAGAAGCCGGAGCGCTCGGTGGTGTTCGCCGCGGTGACCCTGGAGGAATCGGGCCTGCTCGGCTCGAAGTACTACGTCGCCCACCCGTCCTTCCCGCTGGACAAGATCGCCGGGGTAGTCAACCTCGATGCGATGTCGGTGGCCGGCCGTTCGCGCGACATGGTGGTGACCGGCTTCGGCAATTCCGAGCTGGAGGACATCCTCAAGCCGATCGCCCAGGCCCAGGGCCGCAAGCTGGAAGAGGAGGCATCGGTGCAGAGCGGCTTCTATTTCCGCTCCGACCACTTCAACTTCGCCAAGGCCGGCGTGCCCGCACTGTACGCCAAGGGCGGCGACGACCTGGTCGAAGGCGGCGAAGCGGCCGGCAAGGCTTTCGCGGCCGACTACGGCAAGAACCGCTACCACCAGCCGGCCGACGAGTTCGACGCGTCGTGGAAGCTGGACGGCGTGGTCGAGGACCTGGACGCGCTCTACGGCGTCGGCCGCGAACTGGCCGCCGGCGATCGCTGGCCGAACTGGTACGAGGGCAATCCGTTCAAGGCCGCGCGCGACCGCATGATGGCCGGCAGGCAGCCGGCCGCCGGCGAAGCGGAGTAGGCGCTTCCCTTCGGCTCCGGTCGACGGGATAGTCCGCGGAGCCGGCCGACAGGCCGGCTCTCTTTCAAGTGCGTTTCCGGGAAGGGTTGTGCGCAACCAGCCGAAGCGCAGCCAGGCGCGGTTCGCGGCTCAGCGAAAGACGCCTGCCGGACGGGGCGAGGCCTCCGCAGGCGCAACACCGGGTTCGACTTGCCGCTTACCGCCGCCGTTCGTCACGATGGCTGGCGGAAGGGAGCCGGAGGACGACCCTCTTTATGCCGCAACGGTCGCGTTACCCGCGGAAGTCTTCAGGACGATTGCGCCGCCGCCGCCGGCCTGTCGGCCAGGCGCTCGGCCTCGCGCAACACGCGCAGGATGTTCCCGCCCCAGATATTGGCGATGTCCTGCTCGCTGTAGCCGGCATCGAGCAACGCCTGGGTGATCACGGGCAGGTCGCCGACGTCGGCCATGCCCGCCACGCCGCCGCCGCCGTCCCAGTCGGCCCCGATACCGACATGCTCCGGGCCCGCGACCTCGAGGACGTGCAGCAGGTGCTTCATGAAGTCGGCGAAGGTCGCCTGCGCCTGCGGATACTTCGCATCGATCGCATCGCGCGCGCGCAGGAAATCGACCGCCTGCCCGTGGGTCAACGTTTCCTGGTCGCCGAAACGGGCGTCCAGCGCGTCCAGTTCGCGCTTGCGGTCCTCGTTCTTGGCGATGGCGATGAGATAGCCACCATAGGCGTTTACCTGGATCACGCCTCCCTTCTGCGCCAGCCTGCGGATGCGCGCGTCGTCGATGTTGCGCGGGTTCTCGTAGACGGCATCGGAAGCGCTGTGCGACAGCACGATCGGCGCGCGCGACAGGTCCAGCAACTGGTCGAAAACCTGGTCGCTGGCGTGCGAGGCATCGAGCACGATGCCGAGGCGATTGGCCTCGGCGACCAGCGCCTTGCCTGCCGGGCTCAGTCCATTCCATTCCGCAGGGGTGTTGGCCGAGTCGCCGAATTCGTTGTTGCGCATGTGGGTAATGCCCAGCAAACGCAGGCCCAGCTTGTAGTACGCGCTGAGCAGGGTCGGGTCGGTCGCCAGGGGCGACGCGTTTTCCATGCTGATGTAGACCACCCGCCTGCCTGCTTCGGCGATCCGAGGCGCATCGTCGGCGCGGGTCGCCAGTTCGAACTGGTCGGGATGGGCCGCGACCATCTCGCGGATCTCGGCCAGCCGCACCAGCCCATGGTCGCGGGCGCGCAGATTTGACTCCGGCGTGCGGTCGCCCTGTTCGGTGTAGATCGCCCAGAAACCGCCATCGAGTCCGCCACGACGCATGCGTGGCAGATCGACCTGGGAGAAGTCGCGCTCGCTGCTGTGGTCGTCGAGGATGCTCCAGCCCGGACGCGGCAGGTTTGCCGGCGTGTCCAGGTGCGTATCCAGCACCAGGATCCGCTCGTGCAGGGCCCGGGCCTGCCCGCTTACCTCGGCCGCCTGCAGCGGCAGGACACAGGCCAGGCCCAGGAAGGAGGCCAATGCGGCGGCGACGGCTTTCTTCATCCACGTTCCCCGGTAACGGATCCAACGGGGATTGTTGGGCATTTCAGCGTCGGGGGATAGCTGCGCTGGCGCGTACTGCGGCGGCGCACACGGTCCGACGGCGGCTTACGACGTCGAAGCCGCATATTCCGGCCCGGGAAAAGAAGAAACCCCCAGCCACAAGGCTGGGGGTTTCGGATAAAGACCCTGGCAATGACCTACTCTCGCATGGGAGACCCACACTACCATCGGCGCTGTTGCGTTTCACTTCCGAGTTCGGGATGGGATCGGGTGGTTCCACAACGCTAATTTCACCAGGGAGACGGTTGGAGCGTGCTGGTGAACAAGGCCGCCCGTGAGGACCGACCGTGCATACCGCACCGTCTCGCATAAGTACTTGTGATGTAGTGAGCGGCGGATGGCTATCGACGTCATCGTCGAGTCCAAGGCCACTTGAGGTTATATGGTCAAGCCACACGGATCATTAGTATCAGTTAGCTCAACGCATTGCTGCGCTTACACACCTGACCTATCAACCACCTAGTCTTGATGGTTCCTTTAGGGGACTTGTGTCCCGGGAGATCTCATCTTGAGGCGCGCTTCCCGCTTAGATGCTTTCAGCGGTTATCGCTTCCGAACGTAGCTACCCGGCAATGCCACTGGCGTGACAACCGGAACACCAGAGGTTCGTCCACTCCGGTCCTCTCGTACTAGGAGCAGCCCCTCTCAAATCTCCAACGCCCATGGCAGATAGGGACCGAACTGTCTCACGACGTTCTGAACCCAGCTCGCGTACCACTTTAAATGGCGAACAGCCATACCCTTGGGACCGACTACAGCCCCAGGATGTGATGAG
>Ga0160448_100226_pt1 | contig 22922 bp, 29 predicted proteins | sample HID1973M_E1MG_FD_108269 | JGI IMG/M metagenome (GOLD analysis project Ga0160448, IMG submission 108269) | Enriched mosquito-associated microbial communities from UW Madison campus, WI, USA - HID1973M_E1 MG | ecosystem: Host-associated > Arthropoda: Insects > Digestive system > Unclassified ...
CCACGGACCCTCCGCGCTGCGCGCGGAGGGCGCGACGCCCGGGGTGTGCTTTCTTTTGGTTACTTTTCTTTGCACAAGCAAAGAAAAGTGACCCCCCGCGGGGAGCGCGTAACAACCAAACCACCGGGCGCGCCCCGCGCCAGCGCCAGGGTGCGCAAATCTCGTATCGCCGTATCGCCGTATCACCGTATCGCCGCATCCCCGCATCCCCGCATCCCCGCATCGCCGAAGCACCGAAGCACCGAAGCAAAGCACCAAAGGCGCTTCATCAGGCAATTCGTCGGCAAGTCACCACCACAGGATTCGGACGATTTACGAGCCTCGGGGCTGAAGCCCCTCCTACAGTGGCAGCCATCCACAGTGGTACCGATCCACAGTGCACCCATCCACAGTGCATCCATCCACAGTGGCACCGATCCACAGTGCATCCATCCACAGTGGCACCCCTCCAAAGTGCATCCATCCCCCTGGTGCCCCCACCCACAGGGGCCCTCCCGCCAAAGCCCCCCCTTTGGCACAAACCCTGCATCCCCTCCCCCGAGCCCGCATTTCTCACTGACCAAGGCATAAGCCCCGGCAGTGGGAGACGGAGAAATGCGGGCCTAAAGATCGGCGCGGTGTGGCCGCTACCACTACACGGGTCAGCACGACATCCGGCAGCGGATGTCATGCCGGCCCCCACGCCCTTTTCCGCAAAAGGGACCAGGAGATCCTTCAATGGCAGACTATTCGCTCGGTTACGGTGGTATCGGCTCCGGCCTGGACATCACCGGCATGGTGGAAAAGCTGGTGGCCGCCGAACGCGCCCCGGCCGACTCACGCCTCAACCGCATCGAAACCGGCGCCAAGTACAAGATCTCCGCCCTGGGCACGGTCAGCTCGGCCTTCAGCAATCTCGACACCGCCCTCAAAGCCCTCAAGGCGGCTGACGCCTTCGACAACCGCGCCGTCAAAGTCGGCACCGAGGCCACCCTGGGCGCCACCGTCGGCAAAGGCACGCCCAGCGGCATCTACAACATCGAAGTACTGGACCTGGCCACCGCCAACAAATGGATGGCCAACACCGCCGTGGCCGCCGACCAGACCTTTGGCGCCGGTAAGTTGACGCTCACCGTGGCCGGTGAGGCCATCGAAATCGACATCGCCGAAGGCGCGCGCCTGGTGGACGTGCGCAGCGCCATCAACGACGCCGCCCGCAGCAAGGGCGTGCAGGCCAGCGTGATCACGTCCAACGCCGGTCAGTTCCTGTCGGTCGGTTCGGACAAGACCGGCGCGGCCAATGCGGTCAGCCTGAGCTTTAGCGAAGGCGGCAGCGATCTGCAGGCGCTGGTCACCAGCATGGAAGAGCGCGTGCCGGCCGCCGACGCACGCATCACCATCGACGGCCTGGAAGTGACCGCCGACAACAACAAGATCACCGACGCCGTGCCCGGCATGGTGCTGGACCTCAAGACCAAGGGCACCAGCGTGGTCACCGTGTCCAGCGACCTCACGGCCAGCCGCAAGCTGCTGCAGGACTTCGTGACCGCGTACAACACCGCGATCACCTCCATCAACACCGCCACCAAGTACGACGCCGAAAACGACACGCCGTCGGCGCTGACCGGCGATGCGCAGATGCGCAGCGCTTCGGGCCAGTTGCGCGGGCTGCTGGGCAATCTGCTCAGCGATTTGTCGGCACAGGGCCTGGACGCCAAGACCCTGGGCCTGCAGACCAAGGGCTATCCGTCCTCCGACGGCACCCTGGTGTTGGACGCGACCAAGTTCGACGCGGCCATGACCGCCGACCCGGAAAAAATCCGCAACGCCTTCACCGGCGACAACGGCTTTGCCGCCAAGTTGCAGAAGGCCGTGGGCAGCTACATCGGCACCGAGGGTGCGTTTACCCAGCGCACCAATTCGCTCAACGCGCAAATCAAGGACGTCACCAGCCAGCGCACCGCGCTGGAAGCCCGCATGGAAGCCGTAGGCAACCGCTACAAGGCGCAGTTTGTCGCGCTGGACAGCATGATTTCGCAGATGAACACCACCAGTTCATACCTTTCGCAACAGTTGGCCGCTTTGGCCGCCCAAACCTGAGTGATTCCCCGCACCCGCATTGGCTGCGGGGAACAGGAGAGAAACCGGAATGTCAGCCCAGTCTTACGCCGCGCAGTACCGCAACACCGGCATCAGCAGTGCCGTGATGGAAGCGGACCCGCACCGTCTCGTCGCCTTGCTGCTGGCCGGCGCCTGCGAGCGCATCCGCCTGGCCGAGGCGTGCATGGAGCACGGCGACCTGGCCCGCAAGGGCAAGGCCATCGGCGAAGTCTGCGCGATCATCGGCCACCTCAACGGTTCGCTGGATCATGAGGCCGGCGGCGAAATCGCCGGCAGCCTGTCCTCGCTGTACGACTATCTGCAAGGCCGTCTGACCGAGGCCAACCTGCACAACGATGCCTCGGCCCTGCGCGAGTCGCTGGAACTGCTCAGCGAAATCGAAGCCGCCTGGAACGCCATCCCCTCCGAGCAGCGACAACGCCCGGCCGTGGCTCACGGAGCTTGATGATGCCGCCGGTGGCCCTGGACGATCTGTTCGCACAACTGCAAGCCATGCATGCGCAATTGCAGAACGGCGAGCTGGAATCGGTGCAGGTGCTGTTGAACCAGCATGATCGCGACGTGCGCGATTTCATGCATGCCGGGGTCGGCCGCGACACCGGCGCCGATGCGCTGGGCAACTTGCTCTATGCCCAGCTGCAACTGCAGGATCGCCTGCGCGACGCCCGTGATGCGGCCGCCCGGCAGATGCGCAGCAACCAACAAGCCGGCCACGCCGCGCGCGCCTATCTCTCCACTTCCGAGGGCTGACGCATGATCGCGCAGGTGCCCGTACTGGATCACCCCGCCGAAGCCGAGCTGTTTGCCGAAGTGCTGACCTGCGAAGCCTGGCTGCCCGCCGGTTATCGCGCCGGCGATCGGCGCTTGCCGCCGCAAGCCGGCGAGGCCTTGCTGCGTTCCATCGCCACCGCCGAAGATGCGCGCAGCAGCGATGACGGCGATGACCGCAACGAACTGCCGCAAGCCTTCCAGCGCCTGGAAGCCAAAGTCGATCTGATGCTCAACCTGGTTGGCCGGCTGGCCCGCCAACAAGCCGATGCCCTGCCCCTGCGCGCAGTGCGCTGGTCGCACAACGGGTTGCGCATCGATGCGATGCAGGCTTGGAGCACCCATCTGGGTGATGCCGGCGTGGCCTTGATCGAACCGGCCAACTGGCTGAGTGATCACCTGGAATTGCCCGCTCGCGTCATCGGTGAACTGGCCACGCCCGATGGCCAGCACCATCTGTGGCTGCGCTTTGCACCCATGAACCCGAGCCTGGCCGAAGCCCTGGATCGCCACCTGTTCCGCCTGCATCGCAAGCAGATCGCCGAAGCCAGGCAAGCTCGACAAAGCTGAGTCTTTGCGCATTACGCTTTGCCGCGTTTGCCATTCCATGGCGTACTGGCGACCTCGTGCACGCGCTGGCTGTGCGGTAGTAGCCAGATTTCCGGCGCATGAAAACGTTATTTGTGATGCGGCCCACACTTTCACGTGTTCGTCACCCAACTCACATTGGCGGGATTCCGGCGGACCGTTATCGTCTCCCCATCCCCCCGCCGCTGTTGTTGGTTCTCCGTGCGCGTTTTGATCGTTGATGACCACACCCTGGTACGCGCTGGCATCGGCCGGCTGCTGCAATCGGTAGCCGATGTCGATGTTGTCGCCGAGGCTTCGGACGGACAGCAGGCGCTGGACCTGGCGGCCATCCACCGCCCCGACCTGATTCTGTTGGATCTGTCGCTGCCCGACCGCAGCGGCCTGGATCTGCTCAAGCCGCTCAAGGAGATGCTGCCGCTGACCAAGGTGGTGATCATGTCCATGCACAACGATCCCACCCAGGTGCGCAGCGCCTTGGACCGCGGTTGTTCCGGCTTCATCGTCAAGGAAGCCGCGCCGATGGAACTGGAGCTGGCCCTGCGCAGCGCCGCTGCCGGCCAGGTGTTTCTGAGCCCGCAGGTGTCGTCCAAGATGCTGGCGCCACTGCTCAACCCTTCGCGCCCCACCGGCATCGATGCGCTCTCGCCGCGTCAGCTGCAGATCCTGCGCAAGCTGGGCGGCGGCATGAGCAGCAAGGAAATCGCGGCCAATCTGGGCATCAGCGTCAAGACCGTGGAAACCCACCGCGCGCGGATGATGGAATCGCTCGGCTGCCGCCGCGCCAATGATTTGCTGCTGCTGGCCGCGCGCCACCAGAACGAGCTGGCGTAGGAGGGGCTTTAGCCCCGAAGCTTTTCGTCGACCTTTTTTCGGGGCTGCTGTCAACAGACGCATGTCTGATCAAGCCCTCCTACGCCCCCGATACCCCCAAATTGGCCCACACCTTGCAAGGTGCTGTGCAGCCGCGCCTTGTTCCCCGCAAATCCCCGTGGCTATTGGCTTTACCGCGCCAGCCTGATGACGTTTTCCCCGACGCTACTCCGGCACTGTAGGTAAAACCCCGACAGCCTCGTCGGGAACGTACTGATAAAGACCAGAAACCCCCCGATTCTTTTTCCGCCACGCGCGGCGCAACCTTTCTCCACGGCGACGGACTACCGGCGCTGCCACGGGGATAGAGCGATATGAAGACGGGGATGACCGCGCAGCTGGGCCAACAGCTGCATCTGACGCCGCAGCTGCTGCAGTCCATTCGCCTGCTGCAACTGGATGGCCTGCAACTGGAGCAGGAAGTCCGCCGCGCGCTCGACAACAATCCGCTGCTGGAACTGGACGAAGAAGCACCCGCCGCCGAAGTGGCCGGCGAGTCCAGCGATGCCGCGCTCGACACCGCCGCATTCGACGAACTGCCCGAGTCCTCTTTGTGGGACGTGGCCCGCTCCAGCTGGCAGGACGGCGACGACGATCGCATGGCGAATATCGAAGCCGGCGAATCTTCCGACCCGCAACTGCGCGCGCTCACCACGCTGGCGCTGGAACTGGATCGCGACGCGCTGGAAATCGCCGCGTTCTGGTTGGAAAACACCGACGACGCCGGCTATCTGGCTGACGACATCAGCACGCTCACCGCCATCGCCGCCGAGCGTTTCAACATCAGCAAGACGCATGCCGAAAGCATCCGTCAAAAAATCCTGCACGGCGAACACACCGGCATGGCCGCGCGTGATCTGCGCGAATGCCTGCAAGTGCAGCTGGCCGCCCTGCCCGGCCGCGTGCCGGCACGTGCGATTGCTGCGCGCATCCTGGCCGAAGCATTGGAACTGCTGGCCGCGCATGACGAAGAGGCGCTGGCCATCCGCCTGCAACTGGATGTGGAGCAGGTGCGCGAAGGCATTCGCCTGATCCTGTCGCTGCAGCCGCGTCCGGCCGAAGTGCTGGCGCCGCAGACCACCGGCTATGTCATCCCCGACGTGGTCGCCTGGCACGCCGACTTTTCCTGGCGCGTGGCCTTGAATCCGGCCACCACTCCGCGCGTTACCGTTTCGCCGATGCACGAGCGTGCACTGGAGCAAGCCGACCAATCCGAAGGCGCGCGCAAGCTGCGCGAGATGCTGCAGGAAGCGCGTTGGCTGACCCGCGGTCTGTCGATGCGCTACGACACGCTGATTCGCACCGCCCGCGCCATTGTCGAGCGCCAGGCCGGTTTCCTGGCCCATGGCGATGAAGCCATGGCGCCGCTGACGCTGAAGGAAATCGCCGACGAAATCGGCATGCACGAGTCGACCATCTCGCGCATCACCACCGGCAAGTACATGCAGACCCCGCGTGGCACCTTTGAGCTCAAGCACTTCTTCGCCGTGCGCCTGGAAGGCGCCAACGTCTCCGGCCCGGCAGTGCGCGCCATGGTGCGCCGCCTGATTGAGAGCGAGCCGGTGGCCAAGCCGCTGGCCGACGAGGCGATCGCCGGCCTGCTGGCCCGCCAGGGCATCCATGTGGCACGCAGAACTGTGGCGAAGTACCGGGAACAGCTCGATATCGCTCCCGCCCGCGACCGTCGCCGGGGTAACGTGTCCGCTTTGGCCAAGGCCGGTTGAGGACATAGGGATGAGCAAGATCACCGTACTGCTGGTGGACGACCACGAAGGCTTCATCAACGCGGCCATCCGCCACCTGCGCAAGCTGGATTGGCTGGACATCGTCGGCCGCGCCAGCAACGGCCTGGAAGCCATTGAACGTTCCGAATCGCTGCGTCCTGACGTGATCCTGATGGACCTGGCGATGCCTGAAATGGGCGGCCTGCAAGCCACCCGCTTGATCAAGACGCAAGACCAGCCCCCTTTCATCGTCATCGCCAGTCACTTCGATGATGCCGAACACCGCGAGCATGCCAACCGCGCCGGCGCCGATGAATTCGTCAGCAAGCTTTCCTACATCCAGGAAGTCTTGCCCATCCTGGAAAAGTTCCGAGACAACCGCCATGTCTGAATCACGAATCCTCGTACTCGATGCCGACAACGCCCGCGCTGTGCGGGTGACCGATCTGCTCGAGTTCATGGACCTCACCCCGCGCTGGGCTGCTGAAGCCGCCGACATCGATATCGGCCGGCATCGCCCGCACGACTTCATGGCGGTGATCGTGGGCAAGGTGGAAGCCGGTTCCACCACCAGCGCCTTCTTCAACTGGCTGGCCAGCGCCTCGCTGCCGCCGCCGGTGCTGTTGCTGGACGGCGAGCCGGGCGCTTTTGCCCACGCCCACGGCCTGCACGAAGCCGGCGTGTGGCCGCTGGACACGCCGATCCGCCACGCGCAGTTGGAAGCCTGCCTGCGCCGCGCCAGCCTCAAGCGCCTGGACACCGAGCATCAAGCCCAGGCCGTGCATGGTAGCGGTCCCACCGGCATCAGCCCGGCAGTGACCCGCCTGCGTCGCCTGATTGATCAAGTGGCCGCGTTCGACACCACGGTGCTGGTGCTGGGCGAGTCGGGTACCGGCAAGGAAGTGGTGGCGCGTTCGGTGCACGAGAACTCGCCGCGTCGCGACGGCCCGTTCGTGGCGATCAACTGCGGCGCGATTCCGCCGGACCTGCTGGAAAGCGAATTGTTTGGCCATGAGAAAGGCGCCTTCACCGGTGCGCTGAGCGCGCGCAAAGGCCGCTTTGAAATGGCCGAAGGCGGCACCCTGCTGCTGGATGAAATCGGCGACATGAGCCTGCCGATGCAGGTCAAGCTGCTGCGTGTGTTGCAGGAGCGCAGCTTTGAGCGCGTCGGCGGCAACCAGACCATCCGCTGCAATGTGCGGGTGATTGCCGCCACCCACCGCAATCTGGAAGACCGCATCAAGGACGGCGCCTTCCGCGAGGATCTGTTCTACCGCCTCAACGTGTTCCCGATCGAGATGCCGGCCCTGCGCGAACGCCTGGATGATCTGTCCGCGCTGGTCAGCACCCTGGCCGTGCAGCTGGCCCGCACCGGCCGCGGCGAAGTGCGCTTTGCCGAGGAAACCCTGCAGGCGCTGCGTCTGTATCCCTGGCCGGGCAACGTGCGTGAGCTGACCAACCTGGTCGAGCGCATGGCGGTGCTGCATCCGGGCGGCCTGGTGCGGGTCAGCGACCTGCCCAAGCGCTACCAGCCGGAGAACTACCAGGCCGACGTGCCGGCGGTGATCTACGACGAAGCCGTGGCCGTTGCCGCTGCCCCGACCAATGCCAGCGCCACCGTGGCGGCCGCCGCCGACGCCGTGCAGATGGATCGCCTGCCCGAGGACGGCCTGGACCTGCGCGAGCACATCGCCCGCATCGAACTGAACCTGATCCGCGACGCGCTCGACCGCGCCGGCGGCGTGGTCGCCCATGCAGCCCAGCTGCTCGGCCTGCGCCGCACCACCTTGGTGGAAAAGCTGCGCAAGTACGGCGTGGAGCGGGAAGAAACCTTGGCGACGGAAAACTGACCCGGGCAGGCTGAGCGGAACGGCACGCATCTTGCACAGGTAGCGACAAGGAACTTTTCCGAGCCACTGCCCCATGACCGACTCCGTCAGCTCCATCCTCTCGCAGATACGCAGCTACCAGAACCAACTGGGCAGCCCGCGTGCGCTGGAGCCGATGCAGAACCCGAACGCGGTGCAGTTTGGCCAGCCCGGTGTGCAGGCGCCTGGCGCCGCCGCTCCGGCCAGTTTTGGCGACACCCTGCAGAACGCCCTCAAGGGCGTCAACGACGCACAGAAAAATGCCGGCGCGCTGGCGCAGGCCTTTGAACTGGGCGACCCCCGTGCCGATCTGGCGCGCGTGATGGTCGCCTCGCAACAGTCGCAGGTGGCCTTTCGCGCCACCGTGGAAGTCCGCAACCGTCTCGTCCAGGCCTACCAGGACGTGATGAACATGCCCTTGTAAAAGCCGGCCCCTCTAACAGCCCGCCCCTCTACCACCCGGAATTCTTGACCCATGGCCCTGACGCTCTCCAAGGAATCGCTGAAGGAATCGCTGACTGCCGAGAAGGCGGGCGCGGCGTTGACCAAGATGGGCGACATTCCGGTGTTCAAGCAGATGGGCACGCTGATGATGATCGCCGGTGCGGTCGCGGTCGGCCTGATGGTGTTCTTCTGGTCGCAGAAGCCCGCCTACACCCAGCTCTACACCGGTCTGGACGCCAAGGCCACGGCCGAAGCGACCGACATGCTGCGCGCCGCGCAGATCCCCTTCAAGCTGGATCAAGCCAGCGGTGCCATCTCGGTACCGGAAGAAAACCTGCACGACGCCCGCCTCAAGCTGGCCGGCGCCGGTCTGGGCGAGAGCGGCCGCATCGGCTTTGAACTGATGGAGCGCGATCCCGGCTTTGGCGTCAGCCAGTTCGTCGAGAACGCGCGCTACCAGCACGCGCTGGAAACCGAGTTGGTGCGTACCATCACCACCTTGCGCCCGGTCCGCGATGCACGCGTGCATCTGGCCATTCCCAAGCCCAGCGCCTTCACCCGCCAGCGCGAAGCCGCCAGCGCCTCGGTGGTGCTGGAGCTGCGTTCCGGTGCAATGCTGGAGCGCAACCAGGTCGATGCCATCGTGCATCTGGTGTCGTCGAGCATTCCGGATCTGGCGCCCGAGCGCGTGACCGTGGTCGATCAAAGCGGCCGCATGCTGACCATCAGCGATCCCAACAGCGAGGCCGCGCTCAACGCCGCCCAGTTCGAACGCGTCAACAAGCTGCAATCCTCGCTCAACCAACGGGTCAAGGAACTGCTGGAGCCGCTCACCGGCCCAGGCCGCGTCAACGCCGAAGTGGCGGTGGACATGGATTTCTCGGTGGTGGAGGAAGCACGCGAGACCTTCAACAACGATCCAGCCAAGATCCGCAGCGAGCAGGTCAGCTCGAACACCGTCGCCAGCAATGGCCCGGAAGGCATTCCCGGCGCCACCAGCAACACCCCGCCCGGCCCAGCCGCTGCCGCCAATCCCAATCCCAATGCACCGGTCGAAACGGCCAGCAGCGCGACCCGCAATTTCGAAATGGACCGCACCCTGCAGCACACTCGCCAGCCGGCGGGTCGCGTGCGCCGCATCACGGCCGCCGTGCTGGTGGATCACATCCCGCGCGTGGGCGCCAACGGCAAGACCACGATGGTGCCGCTGGACGCCGCCACCCTCACCCGCATCGAAGCGCTGGTGAAAGAAGCCGTGGGCTTTGACGCCGCCCGTGGCGACTCGGTGTCGGTGATGAATGCGCCGTTCGTGCGCGAAGCCGCGCCGCCGGAAGAAACCTCGCTGCTGGACAACCCGTGGTTGCAGAACCCGATGGTGCGCGACATCGCCCGCTACGGCCTGGGCGCGCTGGTGGTGCTGGCGCTGCTGTTTGGCGTGCTGCGCCCGGCGATGCGCCAAATCATCGCGCCCAAGAGCAAGAAGGCCACGCAGGAAGCCATCGACGTGTCGCTGGTTGAAGAGGGCGACGAAGACGGCCAGATTATCAGCGCCCTGCAGCAGGACCGCGCCGAGATCCACCACGCCCCGCGCGCCCTGCCCTCCGATGCTTACGAAGATCGCCTGCGCCATGCGCGCGAGGCGGTGAAGACCGATTCCAAGCAAGTCGCACAAGTGGTCAAGGACTGGGTGGCCAGCGATGAGTAACACCACGACACCGCAAGACGGCTTGAGCGGCGTGCAGCGCGCCGCAGTGCTGCTGCTCTCCTTGGGCGAGCAGGACGCAGCCGAAGTGCTGAAGCACATGAATGCCAAGGAAGTTCAGAAGCTGGGCATCGCCATGGCCACCATCTCCGGCATCAGCCGCGAGCAGGTGATGCATGTGATGGAGACCTTTACCCATTCGCTGGACAAGCAGACTTCCATCGGCATGGGCACCGACGACTATGTGCGCAAGGTGCTGGTGCAGGCGCTGGGCGAAGACAAGGCCGGCAGCCTGATTGATCGCATCCTGCTGGGCCGTAATACGACCGGCCTGGACACGCTGAAGTGGATGGATCCGCGCTCGATTGCCGACCTGGTACGCAACGAACATCCGCAGATCATCGCCATCGTGCTCTCGCACCTGGACGGCGATCAGGCCGCCGAAACCCTCAAGCTGCTGCCCGAGCGCGCGCGCTCGGACGTGTTGCTGCGCATCGCCACGCTGGACGGCATCCCGCCCAACGCCCTCAATGAGCTCAACGAGATCATGGAGCGCCAGTTCGCCGGCAACCAGAACCTCAAGTCCTCCACCATCGGCGGCATCAAGGTGGCGGCCAATATCCTCAACTTCATGGACTCCGGTCAGGACCAGACCATCCTGGGTGCGATCAACCAGATCGACGCCGACCTGGGCGGCAAGATCCAGGACCTGATGTTTGTGTTCGACAACCTGGTGGACCTGGACGACCGCGAACTGCAGGCCATGCTGCGCGAAGTACCCAACGATCGCCTGGGCCTGGCCCTGCGCGGCGCCGACGCCAAGGTGCGCGAGAAGATCACCCGCAACATGTCCCAGCGTGCCGCGCAGATCCTGTTGGAAGACATGGAAGCCCGCGGCCCGGTGCGCCTGTCCGATGTGGAAGGCGCGCAGAAGGAAATCCTGGCCATCGTCCGTCGCCTGGCCGACCAGGGCGTGATCTCGCTCAGCGCCAATAGCGAGGAGCTGGTATGAGCACGCCGGTGCGTTGGATGGCGCCGCCGCTGGATTTTGTGGCGGCTGCCGAGGCCGAAGCCGAACCGGCGCCGGTGCTGCGTCCGCCGACGCTGGAAGAAATCCAGGCGATCGAAGACGCCGCCTACCACGAAGGCCTGGAGCGCGGCCGCGCCGAAGGCCATGCCGAAGGTTTCGGCCTGGGCCAGACTGAAGTGCGTCGGCTGATCGCGCAGATGGAAGGCATCCTGGACAACTTCTCGCGTCCGCTGGATCGCCTCGAGAACGAAGTGGTCGGCGCGCTGTCCGAGCTGGCCGTGCGCATCGCCGGCAGCCTGGTCGGTCGCGCCTACCAGTCCGATCCGGCCCTGCTGGCGGATCTGGCCACGGCCGCGCTGGAATCGGTCGGCGGCACCAACCGCGATGTGGAGCTGCGCATGCATCCGGATGACATCGCCGCGTTGACGCCCTTGCTGGTGACCTTCCCGGCCACCCGCTTGATCAGCGATACCAGCCTGAGCCGCGGCGACCTGCGCGTGCACGCCGAGAGCGTGCGCATCGACGGCACCCTGGAAGCGCGCCTGCGCGGCGCGCTGGAAAACGTATTGCAACGCGGAGGCGCGGCATGAGTGCGCAACCGCTGGAATGGATTACCGCACGCGATGTGCGCCTGGCTACGCGCTTGTCCGGCATCCGCCCGACCTTGGGCAGCCATGGGCTGATCCGCGAAGGCATCCTGCGTCGCGCAGTCGGTCTGACGCTGGAAGCTATCGGCTGCGAAGCGCCGATGGGCGCCACCTGCAAGGTGGAAGTGATTGACGGCGGCTGGGTCGATGCCGAAGTGGTCGGCTTCTCCGGTGAACGCACCTATCTGATGCCCAGCGCCGAATTGCACGGCCTGCTGCCGAATGCCCGCGTAGTGCCCTCGCGTCGTCGCGGCGGCGTGGAAGTGGGCGAAGGTCTGCTGGGCCGGGTGATCGACAGCGACGGCGTGCCGCTGGACGGGCGCGGCCCGATCCGCGCCGAAGCCAGCGTGCCGCTGGCCGGCGTATCGATCAATCCGCTCTCGCGCGAACCCATCACCCAGCCGCTGGACGTGGGCGTACGCGCCATCAACGCCCTGCTGCCGATTGGTCGCGGTCAGCGCGTGGGCTTGTTCGCCGGTTCCGGTGTGGGTAAATCCACCCTGCTCGGCATGATGACCCGCTACACCGCCGCCGACGTGATCGTGGTGGGCCTGATTGGTGAACGTGGTCGCGAAGTACGCGACTTTGTCGAAAGCACGCTGGGCCCGGTCGGCCTGGCGCGCGCAGTGGTGGTGGCCAGCCCGGCCGACCGTCCGCCGCTGGCGCGCCTGCAAGGTGCGTATCGCGCCACCGCGATTGCCGAGTGGTTCCGCGACCAGGGCTTGAATGTCTTGTTGCTGATGGATTCGCTGACCCGCTTCGCCCAGGCGCAGCGTGAGATTGGCTTGTCCGTGGGCGAGCCGCCGACCACCCGCGGCTATCCGCCGTCGGTGTTCGCACGCCTGCCGGCGTTGGTGGAACGCGCCGGCAATGGCTCGGCCGGCCGCGGTTCGATCACCGCTTTCTACACCGTGCTGACCGAAGGCGACGATCCGCAGGATCCCATCGCCGATGCCGCGCGCGCGATTCTCGACGGCCACATCCTGCTCTCGCGCCGGGTGGCCGACAGCGGCCTGTATCCGGCCATCGACGTGGAGTCTTCGGTCAGCCGCGTGGTCACCGAAATTGCCGACGAAACCTGGCGCGACCGCATCCGCAGACTCAAGCGTTTGCTGTCGGCCTACAACAGCAACCGCGATCTGATCGCCATCGGCGCCTACCAGCGCGGCAGCGATGCCACCGTCGACGAGGCGCTGGAACGCTGGCCGGAAATTATGGAATTCCTCGGACAGGACGTGGCCCGTTCTTCCGATTTGCACGACAGCCGCGACGCTCTGGAATCCCTGGTGGGTCAGTCGGCGCAAGCCCGTAAGGAACTTTAAGCCATGATGCAATCACGCCGCTTCGACCCGCTGCTGCGCCGCGCCCAGGAAAAAGAAGACGCGGTGGCCCGTGATCTGGCCGAACGCCAGCGCACTCTGGACATGCACGAGTCGCGTCTGGACGAATTGCGCAAGTACGCCGAGGAATACGCGCAGAGCCAGATGGCCGCGACCAGTCCGGCGCAGCTGGCCAACCGGCGTGCCTTCCTGGATCGCCTGGACAGCGCGGTCAAGCAGCAGGCGCAGACGGTGGACCGCAGCCGCGCCAGCGTCGGCATCGAGCGCGATCGCCTGCTGTTGGCCGGCCGCGACAAGAAGGTGCTGGAACAGCTGGCCGCCAGTTATCGCGTGCAGGAAAACCAGATTGTCGAACGCCGCAGCCAGCGCGAGATGGACGACCTCGGCGCACGCCGTTCGCGCCTGGCTTCGGCCGCCGCCGCGGCCGAAGAGGCGGGAGAAACCTCGTGAGATCCGATCCGACTGCGCTGCCCGCATTCATGGCCAAGACCGGCGCTGCCGGCGCGGGTGCGTCTTCGTCCACTGCACGCAAGCAGGACAACGGTGGCGATGACTTTGCCAGCGTGATGCGCAAGCGCACGTCGGATGAGGGTCGCGACACGTCGGTCAGCAAGAATGAAACCCCGGCGCGTGAGGGTACACGTCGTGCTGATCGCGATTCGGCGCAGACCCATGCCCAGGCGCGTGCGCAAGCGCGGGCCGAAGGACGCGATCGGCGTCCGGCCAGCGACGCGAACCAGGGCAAAAGCGAGGCTGACATGGCCGCGCAAGACTCCACCTCTAATCAAACGGCAGCGACCCAGGGCGGCGCAAAGCGCGCTGACGCCGCTGCTGATACCGATGCCGACCACAAGGACAGCTTGCCGCTGGACTGGCCGCCGGCCGGTCTGCTGCTTCCCTCTTTGCTGGACACCGCCAGCGCGACGGTCGGCGCAGTCGCTGGTGCGGCCGGCGATGCACTGCTCGGCGGCGCGGCCGCGAGCTTGACTGGTGGTTTGCCTGGTGCCTTGGCGGGCGGTCTGTCAGGTGGCCTCGCGGCCGCCTTGCCGTCGGGCCTGCGTGCGCTGGGCATCGCCAGTGACAATGCCGCCAGCCTGGCGAATGCTGCTGGCGCATCGGGCGCGGATGGCTTGCCGTTGGCCGGCGCCGATGCGACTGCTGGCACCAACGCTACGTCTACCGACGCTGCTTCCAACGGACGCGTCGGTGCGCTCACCCTGCCCGGCTTGGCCAGCACGGCAACAGCCCACGCCGGCGCCGCGACAGCAACGCAGCCGCCTCCCGCTGATGCTGCCCAGTTGCTGCCGATGGGCCTAGCCCAATTCAAGGACGCGCTGGAAGGCGCCCTGGGCGGCAAGCGCGACGAGCTGCCGGCCGCTGCCGCTGCCTTCGCCCTCAACGGCAGCCAGGCACCTTCGGACAACGGCCTGGCGCGCACCGCCACCGTCAATCCATTGACCGCGCTGACCCCGGACGTGAACACCGATCAATTCGGCGAGACCATCGGCACCCAGCTGACCTACATGGCCAATGAAAAGATCAGCCATGCCCACATCAAGGTCAGCCCGAATGACATGGGCACCATCGAAGTCAGCCTGAAGCTGGATGGCGATCGCGTGCACGCCGACTTCAGCAGTCCGCAGGCCGACGTGCGCCAGGCGCTGGAACAAAGCCTGCCCAAGCTGCGCGAAATGCTGGGCCAGCAAGGCTTCCAACTGGCCCAGGCTGATGTCGGCCATCGCCAGCAACAGCAGGCGCAGTCCTCCGGCTCGCAAGGCTTTGCCGATCGCGATGGCCGTGGCGGCCGTGAAGGCTTCGCTGGCAACGGCCAGGCCGATGCCAGCGTGCCGGCCGCGGTGGTCCGCGTGGCTCGCGGCCTGGTCGACGCTTACGCCTGATTGGCCTCGTAGGAGGGGCTTCAGCCCCGAAGCTCGCGATGGCCATTGGCCCGGGTTCCCTAAGTTCCCCAGTTCCCTGAGGCTTCACTTGCCTCGGGGCTGAAGCCCCTCCTACTGGCTCGTAATGCCGGCGTTGGAAACTGGGCCACTGACGGAATCCCGCCACGCCCCTCGGCACACGGCTTGCATCTCCTCTCCTGACCAACTGGAGAGTGTCCCGTGCCCCCCGCCGAAAAAGCCGACCCCAAGCTGCTCAAGCCCAATGCCAAGCCCGCCGGCAAGCCGTGGCTGATGATCGCGATCATCGCCGTCGTCGCTGCAGGTGCGGCCGGTGGCGGCGCCTGGTTCTTCGCCAACAAGGGCGGCGCTGACGCCAAAGGCGAACACGCCAAGGAAGCCAAGGACGCCGAGAAGAAGGGCGCCGTGCCCGCACCGGCCCAGTATTTCGCGCTGGAGCCGCCGTTCGTGGTCAACCTGATTGGCTCGGTCGGCGGCGCGCGCTACCTGCAGGTGGAAGTGCAGCTGATGACCCGCGACCCGGAAGACATGAAGGCCATCGAGCTGCATGCCCCGGCCCTGCGCGCCAAGTTGCTGATGCTGTTCGCCCAGCAAGACGCCGAACAACTGATTACCCGCGCCGGCAAGGAACAACTGCAGGCACAGGCGCTGGCCGAAGTGCGCAAGGTGCTGACCGGCGAGACCGGCAAGCCCTGCGCCGAGCAATTGCTGTTCACCAGTTTCGTGATGCAGTAACGGAGCCGCACGATGATGAGCGACCTGCTTTCGCAAGACGAAATCGACGCCCTGCTGCATGGCGTGGATTCGGGTGCGATCGAAACCGAGGAACCGCCGCCGGAGCCCGGCGTCGCTCGTTCGTATGATTTCTCCAGCCAGGACCGCATCGTCCGCGGCCGCCTGCCGACCCTGGAGATGATCAACGAGCGCTTCATCCGCACCTGGCGCATCGGCCTGTTCAACCTGCTGCGGCGCTCGGCGGACCTGTCGGTGCGCGGCATCGAGATGATCAAGTTCTCCGAATACCTGCACTCGCTGTATGTGCCGACCAACCTCAACCTGATCCGGCTCAAGCCGCTGCGCGGCGTGGGTCTGGTGGTGTTTGAACCCAAGCTGGTCTACACGGTGGTGGACAATTTCTTTGGCGGCGACGGCCGCTACCCGGCCAAGATTGAAGGCCGCGAATTCACCGCCACCGAGATGCGCGTGATCCAGCTGCTGCTCAAGCAGACCTTCACCGACCTGGTGGACGCCTGGGCACCGGTGATGAACGTGGACTTTGAGTACATCAACTCCGAGGTCAACCCGCACTTCGCCAACATCGTCAGCCCGCGCGAGTACGTGGTGGTCAGCCGCTTCCATGTGGAACTGGACGGCGGCGGCGGCGAGCTGCACATCACCCTGCCCTATTCGATGCTGGAACCGATCCGCGAACTGCTCGATGCCGGCATCCAGTCCGACCGCGTGCACGAGGACGACACCTTCCGCGAGAGCGTCAACGATCTGCTGCGCGAAGCCGAAGTAACCCTGTCCAGCGTGCTGGCGGAAAAGCGCATCAGCCTGCGCCAGCTGACCAACCTGAAAATCGGCGACATCCTGCCGATCGACCTGCCCAAGAGCATCCCGGTGTGCGTGGAGCAGGTGCCGGTATTCACCGGTGAGTTCGGCATCTCCAACGGCAACAACGCCGTGAAGATCATCGCCAACCATCCGCCTGGCGCCCGTTTCACCGCCACTACTCCGTCCACTCCCTCCAACGCCGGCAACCTCCCGGCTGTAGCACAGGAAACCCAAGCATGAGCACTCCCCTGACCGAAGAAGCCGCGGCTGCGCAGTTCGAAGCGCTGCTGGCGGAAACCAAGAGCAGCCAGGAAGCCGACATGAGCCTGGACGTGATCCTGGACGTGCCGGTGATGCTGTCGCTGGAAGTGGGCCGTACCCGCATTCCGATCCGCAACCTGCTGCAGCTCAACCAGGGCTCGGTGGTGGAACTGGAGCGCGGCGCTGGCGAACCGCTGGACGTGTTCGTCAACGGCACCTTGATTGCGCATGGCGAAGTGGTGGTGGTCAACGATCGGTTCGGCGTGCGCCTGACCGACGTGGTCAGCCCCAGCGAACGCATCCGTCGTCTGCGCTGAGTCCCTCATGGCCGCCCCGATTTTCTCTGCCGTGTTCCCGCTGCTCGCCACCGCCGCCAACCAGGCCGCAGTGCCGGCGCAGAAGATTGGCCACGCCGCACCCGCCACGCCCGGCATCGGTGGCGCGCTGGTGGGTTTGATTCTGGTGCTGGGCCTGATTCTGGGTCTGGCCTGGTTGCTCAAGCGCATGCCCGGCCTGGGTGTGGGCCTGCGTCCCAACGAATCGCTGCGCGTAGTCAGCAGCCTGTCGGTCGGCGCCAAAGAACGCCTGCTGGTGGTGGAAGTCGGCGGCGAACAATTGCTGGTGGGCGTGAGTGCCGGCGGCATCAACACCTTGCACCGCCTGGCCGAGCCGCTGCCGCCGCCGCCGCCGGCACAACCCTTGCCTAACTTTGCTGAGTTGCTGGCCAAGCGCCTGCGTAAAGAGAAATGATCATGCGTCGCCTGCTTCCCCTGCTGCTCAGCCTGTGGTTGATCGCCGCGCCGATGATGGCGCTGGCGCAGACCGCCCCTGCCGCGAATGCACCGGCGGCTGCCGCGCAGGCGGCTGCTCCTGCGGCGGCCGCGCCAAGCGCACCCACTGCCCCCACCCTGCCTGCCTTGCCTGACGTGACCGTCGGCAAGATTGGCGGCAACAACGTCAGCCTGCCGTTGCAGACGTTGTTGCTGATGACCGCCATCACGCTGATTCCTTCGGCGCTGCTGGCCATGACCGCCTTCACCCGCATCATCATCGTGCTGGGCCTGCTGCGGCAGGCGCTGGGCACCGGTCAGACCCCCTCCAACCAGGTGCTGGTGGGCTTGGCGCTGTTCCTGACCATGCTGGTGATGATGCCGGTCGGCGAAAAGGCCTGGGCGCAGGGCATGGCCCCCTACCTCAACGGCCAAATCGATTTCTCCAGCGCCTGGACTTTGACGACCGGCCCGCTGCGCGACTTCATGCTGGCGCAGGTGCGTGAGACCGATCTGATGACCTTTGCCGGCATGGCCGGCCACGGCGCCTACGGCAGCCCGGCTGACGTGCCGTTCCCGATTGTGGTGGCGTCCTTCATCACCAGCGAACTGAAGACCGCCTTTGAAATCGGCTTCCTGATCTTCATCCCGTTCGTGATCATCGACCTGGTGGTCGCCAGCGTGCTGATGTCGATGGGCATGATGATGCTCTCGCCGATGCTGGTGTCCGCTCCCTTCAAGATTCTGTTGTTCGTGCTGGTCGACGGTTGGGTGCTGATCGTCGGCTCGCTTGCCGCCAGCTTCAATTGAGACCGCTGACATGACGCCTGAAACTGCTTTGACCGAACTGCGCGGCGGCCTGGAAATCGCGCTCTGGGTAGGCGGTCCCTTGCTGCTGGTGGTGTTGGTGGTGGGTGTGGTCATCGGCGTGATCCAGGCCGCGACCCAGCTCAATGAACCGACCATTGCCTTCGTGGCCAAGGCCGTGGCGCTGACCGCCGCGCTGTTTGCCACCGGCGGTTACCTGATGGGTACGTTGGTGGAGTACACCACCGCGTTGTTCCATCGATTGCCACACGTGATCGGCTAGGTCAGTTCCGGCCCGCCGGCTGCGTTGGGTGCCTGCCGATAGCCCGATTGGGCGAAGGCACTCCGTATTCCGGCTACCGACACCCTCATTCGGCCACTAGCAGACGCCCGCACACTTCATGGACGCCGCCACCCAAACCGTCATTGACGGGCAGCAGGCCTTCGCGGTCATCAACGCCCTGATGTGGGTGATGCTGCGCACCGGTGCCATGCTGATGGCGATGCCGCTGGTAGGCACCCGCGCGGTTCCCGTTCGCGTACGCGTGATGATTGCCGGCTCGCTGGCGATGGCGCTGGCGCCGATGCTGCCGCCCTCACCGCAACTGCTGGCGATTGATGCGGTCACCGTGCTGACCGCTGCGCGCGAAATCTTTGTCGGCGCCAGCATCGGCTTTCTGCTGCGGCTGGCGTTTGAAGCCGGCGCGATGGCCGGCGAACTGGTCTCGCAAGGCACCGGCCTGGCGTTCGCACAGATGTCCGACCCGCTGCGCGGCGTCAACTCCGGCGTGGTCGGCCAGTGGTTCTACCTGGCCTTCGGCCTGCTGTTCTTCACCTTGAACGGCCATCTGGCGTTGATCGCACTGCTGGTGGACAGCTACCACGCCTTGCCGATTGGCACCGCCCTGCCCGACCCGCAAGCAATGCTCACGGTTGCGCCGACGTTCTTCATGCAGGTGTTGCGCTCCGCGCTCAGCCTGGCGTTGCCGGTGATGGTGGCGATGCTTGCGGTGAACCTGGCCTTTGGTGTACTTGGCCGTGCGGCGCCGGCATTGAATCCGATCCAGTTGGGTCTGCCGACTGCCTTGTTGCTCGGCTTGCTGCTGCTGTCGATGCTATCCGGTGAGTTGGGGCCGCCGGTGCAGCGGATCTTTGATCAGTCGTTTGATGCGGCGCGGGCGTTGACGGGTTGAGGCGGTCTGGCCTTGGCTTCCAGGTCGATTCCTGGTTGCCGTCCCTAAACAATGCTCAGTGACTCATCTGCCGAAATGCAGTCGTAGCCCGTCTGCCATGGAAAGCGATGTTCGCTGTCTGGCAGGAACATGACCATCGCGCCGAACGGAGCACCTTGATAGTAGCGAAGGGCGGTGCCGAGATAGTCATCAAACCGTTCTGCTCGGATCGATTTGAACACCACCTTGTAGCCACCGGCCAAGACGTTCCCATCCTCGACGTCAGGCTGGAAAACATGCCCGCCCTTCAACAGCACGGCGCATTCGTTGAGCAGAGCATGCGCTTTTTCCTGCTCCAGTCCAAAGATGACAACCTCGGGCGCACCAAATGACTCCGCGAAGCCGATGCTGTAGCTGAATTTCTCCTCGCCTTCCCGACTCGGGAAGATATGGAGGCAATGCCATCCATGCACTTGGATGTTGTCTGCAATTTTCTGGTTCTGCGTAGCCAATGACTCCCTCCGTGCGTCCATCTCAATCACCTGCGGACTTCAGCGTTGGCTTGCCAGTTCAGGCTCAGGATGAAACCGGTGATGCCGAGCGGGATGCAGATCACCCAGGCGACGGTCTGGTTGGGGACGAACTGGATCACCAGCCACCCAAGCAAGATTGTCAATGCGATCCCCATGTAGAAGCGCCATGAGGTGACCAGGTCGAGTAAATCCAGCAAGTCGAGCCATGCCATAACGGTGCCTTTCGCTTGGTTTGCCATGCCGGGACGGGACGCCACCGGCCGCGCGCTTTGAAGGCAGCTGCTTTCGCCAGACGACCAGTAGCGTCGACGCTGATGCTCAGCAGTCACTTTCTGTCTGGATGAAAGTACACCGCCACGGAATCATAGCCTCAGCTGCGGTGGAAGTGCTCCAACCACATCCTTAAGTTTCGCGACGGCCTCTGAAGCCGAGATCCGCCCTGCTGACCGGAAGGCCTCACGTGTGGCATCAGCGTCAGCGCAGACCCTGGCAAGAATGTTCTCCGCCACGAGCTTGTGTGGCGCGATACGTGCTGTGTATCTCGCCAAAGTCGACTCGTCCGACTCATGGCCATCCAATGCAAGCGACCAGTAAAAATTGTCATACAGGATGCAGAAGTCCTCGAAAGACAGACTCCCTGCCGCGCAACGTCGCACCAGCTCGTCGGCCCGTTCGAGTGCTTCATACAAGTTGACGTCTGGCGAAGGATGGTCAGAAGAGTTGGTGCCCGCCGTGCGGATCTGCACCACAACACTTTCACTGCAACGCTGGTGATGCCAGGTGCTGGGCCCACGCGCGTGGGCTGAAATTCGTACGGCTGCTCGGTCGCTACCGTGCCAGGTGACATCGATTTCGATCTCCACGGGCTCACCGGACACGTCCACTGTTCGGGAGCACGGCTTGCCGTCTGCCCATTGGACGAGCTTCTCGGGAGGCAGCGCGGCGGCGGCCGCCAGCTCCTTGCTCAAGATCGCGTACGCATCGACGGTTTGCATAGTAAAAGCTCGGCCTTCTACTTTCTGATCACTTGTTTGGAATTGACAATCCGCTTTTGGTCTACTCGTAACCCCGACCCGTCCAGAGGAAACCAGACTCATCTGCTCAAGACTTCATATCAACGCGAAGTTGCCAGCGAAAGCTCAGGATCACCCCGGCAATCGCCAGCGGAACACCAATCACCGCCGCGAACGCCTGATTCGGAACGAAGTGAAATATCAGCCAGCAAAGCGCAGCCGTCGCGGCTATTCCAACATAGAGGTGCCAGGAGAGAAGGAGATCAACCAACTCAAAGAGATCCGGTAGTGCCATTTAGGTTCCTCCCCTGTTTATGAGCGTTCAATCGATGGCTGCCACATGAAATGCACTTGCTCTGACGCTCTGTCGCGCGGAACCAGGATGCGTACGTAAGACTTCACTATGTGCGGAGCGGAATCAGCCGGCTTGTACAGCTCAATCTCGTAGAAGTCTCGCTCGGTGGGGGCCACTCCAATGACATCCTCCCAATCCGCACCGGGCGAAGTACTGGCCAGCAGGCCATGCACGAACAGTTCGTCGAGAACGTCCCGCGGTAGATGCGTACTCGCAGCGGCCTTGAAAGCCAGCCGTGCCAGCTCCTGGGCTTCGTCATAGGTTCGTTTGGCGTAGACGTGCGACATCAGTCAGCCTTGTGCCAAGGTCTGGTACACCCAAAACCCAGCCACACCGACTGCGCTCCAGAACGACACCCCGACTACGGCGGTCGAAAATTCACCGGGTTCGGACTTTGGGCTCACCGTGCGAATCAGGAGGTAGCCGGTGCCCTGAATTATTCCCAGGAAAAAAATTTCGAAGAGAATCCGGCCTAGCGCCCGCAAGATTCCGCCCAAGGCCTCGCCTGCAATTTCCCCAAGTGGCATTGTCCGTCCTGGCAACCTGATAGCCGAATTAATCTGAGTCCATGCCTAGAAGATCACCCGTCCCGGCGCTTGAATCTTAGGGTGCGCTCATGCGCCCTACAAGTCGACTTACACAGTGGACTCGCGAATCGGCAGGCCGTGTTGAATGGCCGCATCCACGACTTGCTGACGGATGCCCTCATCTTCAATCAGGCAGTACGCGCGCGTATTCTCATTGAAGATTCCACATGAGACGAGCTGCCAACCGGTGGCCTGGACCACCAGACCCAGCGACGCGAATCTGGCTTTCATGCGATGCGCGTCAGCTGATTCATGCTCACCCAGGTCAAAGCTGCGGGAGCCCTTCAAAGCCATCAGCTGACTGATGGGTGTTGCTGCCAGTTCTGGAAGCAGTTGCCTGAGTGCTTTCAGGTCGGCCGTTTCAGCACCGCTCTCGAACGCAACGATCAGCCGATATCGGTCTTCGGTGTGACGAACCACTACCCAGCCTGGCTCGGTTCCATTCCAGATTTCCTCATACTCAGCTATGTCGGTCATACGTTTTTGGAGTCTTCCTTTGCTTGCCAACTGCCCGCCGACCGCAATTCAGCGCATGCTTTTTCTAATGGACACTGAATTTTTCTCGACCCCGGCTTCCAAGAGCTTGCAACGCGTCGCATGCAGCAGGCAGAGTACTTGCACGACTCCGCCCTTGTCATGTCATTGAGTTGGCTCTGGCTTGGGACGAAAAAACCGCCTTCACGGCGGTTTTTTCATGCCCGAACGGTCGGTAGGTCCGGCGTTGCGGCCCGTCAGCTCGCTGCCCCCTACCAGCCTGAACCGTGACGCCCTTCACCCCCCGTCAGTATCCCGGCACTAAACTTGCATCCGCTTTGGGAACCCAACCACCACCGCCCCATTACATCGCCGCCCATGGCCGGGCCGCGA
>Ga0160448_100227_pt1 | contig 22896 bp, 23 predicted proteins | sample HID1973M_E1MG_FD_108269 | JGI IMG/M metagenome (GOLD analysis project Ga0160448, IMG submission 108269) | Enriched mosquito-associated microbial communities from UW Madison campus, WI, USA - HID1973M_E1 MG | ecosystem: Host-associated > Arthropoda: Insects > Digestive system > Unclassified ...
AGAAGCGGCCGTGCTGAAGTGGCTCAAGGGCCAGGGCAGCAAGGGCAAGGCCGCGCTCGATGCGCACGCCAAGCTGATTGCACTGGGCGAGCAGGCCAAGGCCACGCGTGATCGCGATCTGATCTTCCGCCAGTTCAGCATGAGCGGTGCGATTGGTGCGGCCACCTCGATGTATCGCCTGTCGATTGAGAACGAAAAGCCCAACGCCGAACGCGAGAGCGGCTACCAGGAACGCGACCTGCCCACCCTGGAAGGCACCATGAAGCAGATGGAGCGCCGCTACGTGCCGGCGATGGATCGCCAGATCCAGGCCTACTGGCTGGGCGAGTACATCAAGCTGCCGGCCGCGCAGCACGTGGCCGCCGTCGACACCTGGCTGGGTGGCAATGACACTGCCGCCATCAACCGCGCACTCGACAAGTTGGCCGGCACCCAGCTGGGCAACACCGAAGAACGCCTGAAGTGGTTGAAGGCCGACCGCAAGGCGTTTGAAGCCAGCAACGATCCGGCGATCCAATACGCGGTGACGGTGATGCCGACCCTGCTCAAGCTGGAGCAGGAGCGCAAGGTGCGCGAAGGCGAATCGCTGCTGGCGCGTCCGACCTATCTGCAGGCGGTGGCGGATTACAAGAAGAGCCAGGGCGAGTTCGTCTATCCGGATGCCAACCTGTCGCTGCGCATCACCTTCGGCAACGTGATGGGCTACGAGCCCAAGGACGGCGTGAGCTACACCCCGTTCACCACGCTGGAAGGCGTGGTCGCCAAGGAGACCGGCGCCGATCCGTTCGACTCGCCCAAGGCGCTGATCGATGCGGTCAAGGCCAAGCGCTACGGCGGCCTGGAAGACAAGCGCATCGGCTCGGTGCCGGTGAACTACTTGTCGGATCTGGACATCACCGGCGGCAACTCCGGCTCGCCGGTGCTCGACGCGCACGGCAAGCTGGTCGGCCTGGCGTTTGACGGCAACTGGGAATCGGTGAGCTCCAACTGGGTGTTCGATCCCAAGATGACCCGCATGATCGCGGTCGATGGCCGCTACCTGCGTTGGATCATGCAAGAGGTGTATCCGAGCCCGCGTCTGTTGGAAGAGTTGAACGTTTCCAAGAAATAAGCCGAGACGATGAGCTCACCGTAGGTTCCCTGTAGGAGGGGCTTGACCAGACATTCGTCTGTTGAAAGCCAGCCCCGAACCCAAAGCCCCTCGCAAGAGGGGCTTTGCCTTACCAAGGCAGGCACTCATGCACTACAAAGACGGTACTCCAGTCAGCGTGGGCGACCAGGTCAAGGTAGACGGGGACATGACCGGCAGGGTGGTCGCTGTAATTGACCAAGGACAGTTCGCCAGTGACTATCCTGCCGAGCACTGGAGTTACCTGGCCGTAGGTATCTTGATTGAGACAGTCCAGGCTGGGCTGGTCCATTATCCGAACCGAGACATCGACCTGGAATTCTTGCAGCGTTGAAAGCCAGTGAAGAAGTGTTGTTCGCACGTTTCGGCGAAGCCACCCAGGCGATGGATCGGGGCGACAACGCACAGGCGTTGAAGGAGTTCCTGCAGCTCGCGAAGGAGGGATACCGCTACGCCTTCAATTCCGTCGGTGTCTTGATCGAAGCGGGCGCCAGTCGCGACATTCCCAAGGAAGACGCGCTCAAATGGTATCGTCGCGCGGCCCGCGCGGGTGACTCCTGCGGCGCAGCCAACTTGGGTACCTCGTATGCCGCACTCGGTAGAGTCGCCCTCGCCAGGAAGTGGCTTTCATCGGCAGTAACGCAGGGACACCATGACGCTGCCGTGGAACTGGGAGGCTTGTATGTTCAATCGGGTAAGCCGGCGGATAGAGTTCAGGCCAAGCAAGTTCTGCAAGCCGCAATCGGGTCAGGCGTGTTGATGGAGAGCCAAGAAGATCTAGCCAGACTTATGCTGCAGAGCATTGAAGCTGGAGTTTCCGTCAACTGAGCCGAGTTGTCTGGCAAGGAGAATGCCGTGGTACCTCTTCAAGCCCTAGCCACGAGCGAAGTATTGGCTCAACCAGTCCGATGCGCAGGGGAGTGGACACGCAAAGGATATGTTGGAAGACATGGCGGCGGGTCGACCGGTCCCCTGAACTTTTCGAAGGGTAGTCGATGAGGTTACAAACCTTTGATTTTTTTGCGAACACGTATGACTGACGCCATCGGCGAACGACTGGTGCTGATGGTGCTGATCGCCGCCGGTTTGTCTGGATGCTCGCAAGCGGAAGTGTCTTGCGGAGGCGACATACAGCCTAGGAACGCGAGCTCAGAGGCACTCGAGCTGGTGAGCAAGGCAAAATCCGACGCCGCTGCTTTCTGTTCGGAGCACGGGATGGGCTGCGACTTCTCCGTGGGACGAACCAGGAAGGGCTGGAGTGTCGCGGTCACCAGAACCTTTGCCGTCGATGGGAAGTGCGTCAGCAGAGTCGGCGACGAAAAGTTCTTCGTTTACGATGCACAAGGCGCACTGATTGAAGTCATAGAGGGCATGTGAGCCTGGCGACGTCCTAGAAGGAGAGCGCGCATGGATTCAGCAGCGAGCAGGTCGATTCTGGTCGAGCGCTATGCTCGTTACCCCGCAGAGAAGGTTCGCGGTGCTGCCAACCCTCAGAATAGGCATGTCGCTGGGCACTGCGTAAATCATGATTTCTCGACGGATTGACATGAACGATCAATCATCGCGTTTGGAGTGGATGCAATCGCTCGGAACAGCGGAGCTACGTTTGTTTCTGATGGAGCTGTCGCATGCGATCACTGTCGCTTCCCGCCTCTTGACGCCTATCGACGATGTACACGTTGCGCTGAGTCGAGCCCGGGCACTGAACGAAATGCAGCATCTGATCATCCAGATCTTGATCAGGATCGAACGTCAAAACGAGTTCAGACCCTGGCTAAAGGTGTTGGCGGGTCAGCAAACCGGAAATCCTGAGGCAGAAGTTCAGAAGCAGCTTGAGATTGCGTGGCTCGTTGCGCGCAATTCCAGAATTCCGGCCGAGTGACGCCAAGTCGATCACTTGGCATCGCCAGCGGTACCCAATTGGTCTGACCCCATTGCCGCCCGCTGGGGGCGGTGTTTGGTCCAACCCGCTACAATCCGCTCCCACCCCCCGCACAGACCCCCGCATGCGCATCCTGCTTGCCCGCCACGGCGAAACCCCGTGGAACGCCGAAGGCCGCTACCAGGGCCAGATCGACATTCCACTGTCACCGGTGGGCGAGGCACAGGCCAAGGCGCTGGGCGAACGCCTGCGCGACGTGCCGATCACCCGCGCCGTAGCCTCGCCGCTGACCCGTGCCGCCACCACCGCGCGCTTTGCGCTGGGCGAGGCGCGTGCGGACATGCTGGAGTTGGATCCGGAGCTGCAGGAAATCGCCCACGGCGAGTGGGAAGGCCTGCTGGCCAGCGAAATCCTGGAGAAAGACCCGGCCCGCCTGCAGGCTTGGCGCGAGGAACCTGACACCGTGCTGATGCCCGGTGGCGAGTCGCTGCGCCAGGTGCTGGACCGATCCTGGCGCGGCCTGGCCCGCGCCGCCGAAGGCCTGGGCGATGGCGACACCTTGCTGGTGGTGGCGCATGACGCGGTCAACCGCGTGATCCTGTGCCGCATCCTGGGCCTGCCGATTGCCAAGCTGTGGACCTTCCGCCAGGCCCCGACCACGCTCAACCTGCTCGAAGGCCCGGACGTGGAGCGTCTGGAAGTGGTGCGCTTGAACGACTGCGCCCACCACACCCCGTTCTTCGGCGAAGCCAAGCACCGCGCGCTGTAAGTAGCTTTGCTCCTTCCCCCGCGGCGCGGGGGAAGGCTGGGATGGGGGCAAGACGCTCGCGCTGATCCGGCGTCCCAAGCATTGATGAATCAAAGGGGATTCCGATGAACCTGCGTCGACTCTTGCAGTTGTTGTGCATCGCTACGTTGCTGTGCGCCAACGCGCATGCGACCCAGCAGGTAGAAAGCCCGGCCTACACGCGCCAACCGCCACGCTTCCCGCCCGAGCTGGTCGCCGCCGGCGCCGAAGGCACCACCGTGCTGATCATCACGCACGATCAGGCAGGCAAGGTGCTCGACGTGGTGGTGGAAAAATCCTCCGGCTACGCGCAATTCGATCAGGCTGCGATTGAAGCGGCCAAGACCTGGACCATGCCTGCTCCGGTCGATGGCGGGAAAATCGGACGCGCGCGGGTGCCGGTGGACTTCAAGCAACCGGAAGCGCCGGCCTACTTCGGCACCGATGGCAGTCCAATGAGCGTGGAAGCGCAACGCACTTGGTATCGCGCCTGGCAACAGATGCAGGTGGCTGCGATGTACGCCGACGAAGACGGCAATCTGCCGCCTTACCTGCAGGACGATCTGCCACTGCCCGCCGACAGCGCGCGCGATCTGATCGCCTGGCTCAAATCCAACGCCACGCTGATGGAGCAGATGGACGACGGCGTAGTGCGCTACCGCTGGCAAGACGGCCCGTCGCTGCAGAACTTCGAAGTCTTTGACGATGGCTACTTCAGGCCCACCGTGATCCGCCACCGGCTGGTGACCGATGGCAGCCAGGCGTTCTGGATGCAGCGCTATGTCTGCGATGCCGCCGACAAACAAGCCTGCGCCAACTTCGAGGCGATGATCCGCGAGATGCCGCCCCAGCCGAGCCTGAATCCGCCGCCCAATCCACCGCCTCCGCCACCGCAGCCGCCCGGTACACCCTGAGCCCGGCACGCCAGACTTTCGCTGGCCGCGCGCGCGCCCTACGATCCCCGCATGAGCGACACCTTGAACACCCTGGACGACTGGCTGGAGTACATCGAACGCCAGCACCCGCGCAGCATCGCGCTGGGCCTGGACCGCGTGCGCGCGGTGGCCGCATCGATGGGGCTGGGCAAACCGGCCGCGCAGGTCATCACCATTGGCGGCACCAACGGCAAGGGCTCGACCGTGGCTTTTGTCGAGTCCATCGCGCGTGCGGCCGGCTGGCGCGTAGGCGCGTACACCTCGCCGCATCTGCTGCGCTACAACGAGCGCGTGCGTATTGATGGCGATGAAGCCAGCGACGCGCAGCTGATCCAGGCCTTCGAGCAAGTGGAAACCGCGCGCGGCGATACCGCGCTGACCTATTTCGAGTACGGCACGCTGGCCGCGCTATGGCTGTTCGAGCAGGCGCAGTTGGATCTGGCGGTGCTGGAAGTGGGTCTGGGCGGCCGCCTGGATGCGGTCAACCTGATTGATCCCGACGTCGCGGTGATCACCACCGTGGACATCGATCACACCGATTGGCTGGGCCCGGATCGCGAGAGCATCGGCGCGGAGAAGGCCGGCATTGCCCGCGGCTGGAAGCCGCTGGTGTTGGGCGAAATCGATTCGCCGTCGACCGTGTTGCGTCATGCCTATGCCATCGGCGCCAATGCGCTGCGCCTGGGCAGCGATTTTTTCCAGGAAACCATCGACGAGCAGAGCTGGCGCTGGCGCGAAGTGGGCGCCGAGCTTGAACTGCCCAACCCGCCATTGGCCGGCGCCATCCAACGCAACAACGCCGCTGCGGCGATTGCCGCCTTGCGCGCGCTGGACACGCCACTGCCGGACTCGGCCTTTGCTGCCGGCATTGCCGCCGCGCGCCTGCCGGGACGGCTGCAACCGCTGCAACGCGCGGGCGTGGAATTTGTCATCGACGTCGGCCACAACCCGCAGGCGGCACGCGAGCTGGCGGCCTGGTTGCGCGCGCAGCCCACGCGCACCACGCAACTGGTCTATGCCGCGCTCGCCGACAAGGATGCTGAAGGCGTGGTCGCGGCCTTCGACGAACTGGATGTGCGCTGGCATCTGGCGGGACTTGAGCCGGGCATGGCGCGCGGCCAGAGCGTGCAAGCGTTGGCCGAGCGTCTGGCGGAAACCCAGGCCGCGCAGGCCGCCACGCATGAAGATGTGGCCACCGCATTGGATGCTGCGCAGGCCGAGGCAGGCGAGGGCGGTCGCGTGCTGGTGTTCGGCTCCTTCCACACGGTCGCCGAGGCCTTGCGCCATCTGCGTTCATCGGATTGACGGGTCGTACGCGATCAGCGCCGTATAATCGCCCGGCATCTTCCCCCGCGAGGTACGTGGCATCCGATGGATACGGCTCTGAAGCAGCGTCTGATCGGCGCAGTGGTCCTGGTGGCGCTGGCCGTCATCTTCCTGCCGATGCTGGTCAAGGGTCCGGCCCCTGACAGCGGCGTATCCGATGTCCCGCTCAAGGTGCCCGATGCACCCGATGGCCAGTTTGAAACCCGCGAGCTGCCGCTGGTCACGCCCGGCGACGCACCTGCGGGTGGCGCCGTTGGCCTGCCGGCCAGCACCGCGCCCAACCCCGATGCCGCCGCGCTGGCCAACCCCGCCGACAACGGCGCGCAGGCCGCCACCGCCGCCGGCAACTACGCGGTCAGCTTTGGCGCCTATGCCACCCCGGCCGATGCCGATGCGGTGGTGGCGCGACTGAAGCAGGCCAAGCTGCCTGGTTACAGCGAGTCCGCCACCATCAACGGCCGCACCGCCTACCGCGTGCGGATTGGACCCTATGCCGACCAGGCCACCGCCGAATCCATCCGCCTGGAAGCGGTGAAGGTGCGCAACGACGTCAATGCCAAGGTCGTGGTGTTGGATGCCGCCGCCGCTGCCGCCGCGGCGCCGGCGACCTCGGTGGCGCAGGCCGCGCCGGCCAGCTCCGGCATAACCACCGAAGCGCTGCCGCCGGAACCGGCCAAGCCGGCTGCGAGCACGCCTCCCTCCAGCCCGCCGCCTGCTGCTACCACGGCGGCGAGCAAGCCGGCCACGTCGCCGGCGACCCCGGCCGCCAAGCCCGCCGAAGCACCCAAGCCCGCCGCCGCCGCGCCCAAGCCGGCCGCGACGGCCGCCGCGCCGAGTGCGCCGGCTGCTTCCAGCGTCGGCTTTGCCGTGCAGCTGGGCGCTTTCGCCAAACCCGAAGACGCCAACGCCCTGCGTGACAAGGTCCGTGCCGGTGGCTACAGCGCCTTTGTCGAACAGGTCCGCACCGACAAGGGCACGCTCAGCCGCGTGCGCGTGGGCCCGGTCGCCAGCCGTGCCGAGGCCGACACGCTCAAGGCGCAGGTGGCTTCCAAGTTCGGCATCAACGGCATGGTCCGTCCGCATCCGTGATCATCGCCACTGACCGCGTGATGGCGGCCGCCCCATGACCTCACTGGATCTGGTGCTGGCCGGCGTCATCCTGGCGTCGGCGCTGTTTGGTCTGTTCCGCGGATTCATCAGTGCGCTGGCCTCGCTGCTGGCCTGGATCCTGGCGGGCTGGGCCGCATTCCATTACGGCGCAGCCGTGGCGGTGCTGCTGGCAGAAGGCGGCACGCCCGAGGCCACCGAGCTGTTTGGCGGCTATGCGCTGTGCTTCATCGTGGTGATGATCGTGGTCGGCCTGATTGGCTGGGCGGTCAAGCTGCTGGTCAAGGCAGTCGGTCTGTCCAGCCTGGATCGCTTGCTGGGCCTGGCGCTGGGCGCCATCCGCGGAGCCTTTATCGCGGTGGTGATGGTGCTGCTGATGGCCTTCACCGCCTTGCCTCAGGGCCCGGGCTGGCAGCAGGCGCAACTGTTGCCGCACCTGATTCCGGGCGCGCAATGGCTGAGCCGCTGGTTACCAGAATGGACTGTGCAGGAATTGGATTTTGGTAATGGCCCGCCGGCGGGCGATAATGGCGGCCTACTCGAATTGCCCCCGCCGCTGGACGACCCCGGCGCGCCGCCCGCGCCCGACACCCCGCCAGCGACGAACTGATCCAGAACCGGAGTACGCCCCATGTGCGGAATCGTCGGCATTGTCGGCAACCAGAATGTTGCCGGCCAGCTCTATGACGGGCTGACCGTCCTGCAACACCGGGGCCAGGATGCCGCCGGCATCGCCACCGCCGATGGCACGCGCCTGCGTGTGCACAAGGACAACGGGCTGGTGCGCGATGTGTTCAACCCCAAGGCCATGAGCGTGCTGGAAGGCCGCGTGGGCATCGCCCACTGCCGCTATCCCACCGCCGGCTCCGAAGGCATGGACGAGGCGCAGCCGTTCTACGTCAACTCGCCCTACGGCATTGCGTTGGCGCACAACGGCAACCTGATCAACACCGACGCCCTGCGCCAGGAAGTGTTCGCCCAGGATCGTCGCAACATCAACACCGAATCCGACAGCGAAGTGCTGCTGAACGTGTTCGCCCATGAGCTGGACCTGCAGCGCACGTTGACGCCGGAAGCGGCTATCCGTGCCGTGGCCGGCGTGCATCGCCGGGTCAAGGGCGGCTATGCGGTGGTGTCGGTGGTGCTGGGTCTGGGCCTGGTGGCGTTCCGCGATCCCAATGGCATCCGTCCGCTAGTGCTGGGCAAGCGCGATCACAACGAAGGCATCGAGTACATCGTTGCCTCCGAATCGGCGGCGCTGGATATCCTCGGCTTTACCCGCGTGCGCGACGTGCAGCCGGGTGAGGCGCTGGTGATTACCGCGCGCGGCGAACTGTTCTCGGAAATCGTGGCCGAGCCGCAGCAGCATGCGCCGTGCATTTTCGAATACGTGTACTTCGCCCGTCCGGACTCGATGATCGACAACGTGTCGGTGCACAAGGCGCGCATGCGCATGGGTGTGAAGCTGGGCGAGAAGATCCTGCGCCTGCGCCCGGACCACGACATCGACACCATCATCCCGATTCCGGACACCTCGCGCGACGCCGCCTTGGAAATCTCCAATGTGCTGGGCGTGAAGTACCGCGAAGGCTTCATCAAGAACCGCTACGTGGGCCGCACCTTCATCATGCCCGGCCAGACCGAGCGGGTGAAATCAGTACGCCGCAAGCTCAATCCCATCCATCTGGAATTCCGCAACCGCGTGGTATTGCTGGTGGATGATTCGATCGTGCGCGGCACCACCTCGCAGCAGATCGTGCAGATGGCACGCGACGCCGGTGCGCGCAAGGTCTACCTGGCCTCGGCCGCGCCGCCGGTTCGCTTCCCCAACATCTACGGCATCGACATGCCGGCGGTGGATGAACTGGTGGCGCACGACCGCAGCATCGAAGACATCGAAAAACTGCTGGGCTGCGACTGGCTGGTCTACCAGGATCTGGAAGACCTGGAAGTGGCGGTGCGCGAAGGCAATCCGCAGCTCAGCCATTTCGATTCGTCCTGCTTCAACGGCGAGTACGTGACTGGCATCGATCCGGATTACTTCGAGCGGATCAAGCAGAGCCGTTCGGACGAAGCCAAGCGCAAGCGTCGGGTTTCCTGACGCGCCAGGCGCGCGCAGCACACGCATGTCGGTCGCCGTTACCGCCACGTCGTTGTTCGACGCCGCGCGCGCCTGCCTGGATGCGGCGCGGGTGGAAGACAAAGTCGCGCTGACCCAGCATTACGCGGCGGAGTTCGCGGCGGGGCGATTGCCATTGCCGGCGGTATACGACGAGCCTGAAGCGATCCGCATGCCGGGTCGCCCGCCGACGCCAACGCTGGTGCATCCGCGTGAATTGCCCCGGCGTGGCCTGGGCAGCGTGGTGGGACGCGCGGCCTTCATCCACGCCATCGCCCATATCGAACTCAACGCCATTGATCTGGCCTGGGACGCGGTCTATCGCTTCCGTGGCTTGCCGGCGGAGTTCTATGCCGATTGGGTGGGCGTGGCGCTGGATGAGTCGCGCCACTTCGTCCTGCTGCGCGAACGCCTGCAGGCCCTGGGCCATGACTACGGCGACTTCGACGCTCACAACGGTCTGTGGGAGATGACCGAGAAAACCGCACACGACGGTCTGGCGCGAATGGCGCTGGTGCCGCGCGTGCTGGAAGCACGTGGGCTGGATGTCACGCCTGGCATGATCCTCAAGCTGCGTGACCTGGGCGATGACGCCACCGCCGACATCCTGGTGATCATCCTGCGCGAGGAAGTGGCGCATGTGGCGGCAGGCTCGCGCTGGTTCCGCTGGTATTGCGAACGCGCCGGGGTCGAACCGCGACAACGCTTCCGCGAACTGCTCAAGGAGTATGCCGGCGGCTATCTGCACGGCCCGTTCAACGTGGAAGCGCGCCTGCTGGCTGGCTTTGACGAGGACGAACTGGCTTCGCTGCACGCTGCGGCGGGCTGATCGCCTACAACGCTTCCAGCTGCATCCCCTGCGGATCCACGCGCAGCACTGATCCCTGCTCATACCAATCGCCCAACACCACGCGCCGGCAGCAGCGGCCCTGGATACCCAGCTCGTGGATCGCCGGGCGATGCGTATGGCCCTGGATGATGGTGTCGATGCCAAAGCGGGTGAAAGTGGCATCCACGGTGGCCGGGGTCACGTCGGTCACTGTTTCAAACTGCGCGCGATCGCTTTGCTTCAAGCCTTGCTGACGCGCTGCGCTGGCCGCACGCGCCTGTGCGGCAAACGCAAGTCGCGCTGCCAGCGGCTGGGCCAGGAACTGTTGCTGCCAGGCCGGGTCGCGCGTCTGCGCACGGAAAGCCTGATAAGCCGTGTCGTCCGTGCAGAGTAGATCGCCGTGCATCAGCATCACCGGCTTGCCGTACAGGGTGATCACCGCCGGATCGGGAAGAATCCGCATACCCGCGCGCTGGGCATAGTCCTGGCCGACCAGGAAATCGCGGTTGCCACGGATGAAGTACACCGGCACGCCCACATCCACCAGTTCGCGGATGCGCGCGGCCACGTAGGCGCCGGTTTCGGAGGGATCGTCATCGCCCACCCAGGCTTCAAACAGATCGCCCAGGATGTAGACGGCCTCGGCCTGCGGTCCCTCGCGATGCATGAACGCACCAAACAAGTCGGTGATCGCCGGGCGTGCATCGTCCAGGTGCAGGTCGGAGATGAAGAGCGTGGTCATGCGGCCATGATAAGCGCCGAAAATGGCAACCGTGCAGGGGGGCGCGGGGGGCGCATCGGCCAGGGACGGGGCTTCGGGTTAAAATTTGCGCCTTCAGATGACGAGTCCCCCCATGAGCTGCCGTACCCGCTTCGCCCCCAGTCCCACCGGTTACCTGCACATCGGCGGCGCCCGCACGGCGCTGTACTGCTGGCTGGAGGCCCGTCATCGTGGCGGCGATTTCATCCTGCGCATCGAGGACACCGACCGCGAGCGCAGCACCCAGGCGGCCATCGACGCCATCCTGGAAGCGATGGACTGGCTCGGCCTGGACTACAACGAAGGCCCGATTTACCAAACCCAACGCCTGGACCGTTACCGCGAAGTGGCCGAGCAGCTGCTGGCCTCTGGCAAAGCCTATTACGCTTACGAGACCCGCGAAGAGCTGGACGCCATGCGCGAAGCCGCCATGGCCGCCAAGGAGAAGCCGCGTTACGACGGTCGCGCCCGCGAGCAGGGTCTGCCTTACCGCGACGATCCCAACCGGGTCATCCGCTTCAAGAATCCGCTGGAAGGCAGCGTGGTGTTCGAGGACCTGATCAAGGGCCGCATCGAGATCAGCAACAGCGAGCTGGATGACATGGTCATCTTCCGCCCGGACGGCTACCCCACCTACAACTTTGCGGTGGTGGTGGACGACATGGACATGGGCATCACCGAAGTCATCCGCGGCGACGACCACATCAACAACACGCCGCGCCAGATCAACATCTACCAGGCGCTGGGCGTGGTCGTGCCCAAGTTTGCGCACATGCCGATGATCCTGGACGAGGAGGGCGCCAAGCTCTCCAAGCGCACCGGCGCGGCTGACGTGATGCAATACAAGGCAGCCGGCTACCTGCCGCATGCGCTGATCAATTATCTGGCGCGACTGGGCTGGTCGCATGGCGACCAGGAAATCTTCAGCCGCCAGCAGCTGATCGATTTGTTCTCGGTGGCCGACGTCAATTCCAAGGCCGCGCGTCTGGACATGGCCAAGTTGGGTTGGGTCAACCAGCACTACCTGAAGTCCGACGAGCCGGCCAGCATCGCGCCGCACCTGGAATACCAGTTGGGCCTGCTCGGCCTGGATCTGAGGCAGGGTCCGAGCGCTGCCGACGTGGTGGTGGCCATGCGGGACCGCGTGCAGACGCTGAAGGAAATGGCCGAGCGCGCTGCGGTCTGGTACCAGCCGCTGGAAAGCTACGACGAAGCCGCCGTGGCCAAGCACCTGAATGCCGCCGCGCAGGCGCCGCTGGCCAAGGCCCGTGAGCTGCTGGCGCAGACACCGGAATGGAGCGTGGAGTCGGTCTCGGCGGCGCTGCATGACGCCGCCACCGCGCTGGGCATCGGCATGGGCAAGGTGGCCCAGCCCATGCGTGTGGCCATCACCGGCACCCAGGTCAGCCCGGATATTTCGCAGACGGTGTACCTGGCCGGACGCGAGCAGGCCTTGAAACGCATCGACGCAGCGCTTATCAAGATCCCAGGACCCTGAGCCACCGCCCCGCCATGCCCACTCACGCCTGCACTGATCCCACGCACCATGTCAGCGACGCACGCGGCTTTGTCCGTGCGGTGGAGCATGCCTGCCAGGAACGCGGGCTGCGGCTCACGCCGATCCGCTCGCGCGTGCTCGAGCTGATTGCCGATGCCGGCAAGCCGGTCAAGGCCTATGAGCTGCTGGAATGGGTGCGCGCCACCAAGGGCGTGGGCGCCGACGCCCCGCCCACCGTGTACCGCGCGCTGGATTTCCTGATGGCCAATGGCTTCGTGCACAAGCTGGAGTCGGTCAACGCCTTTGTGGCTTGCCACCATCCCAACAGCGCGCAGCACTCGGTGCCGTTCCTGATCTGCGATCGCTGCCATAGCGCAGTGGAGTTGGAAGATCGCGAAGTGGTCGAGCAACTCGAGCAGCGCGCCAAGGCGCTGGGCTTTCAGCCGCAGGCGCAGACGCTGGAAGTGCACGGCCTGTGCGCGCGCTGCGCCGAGACTGCTTAAAACCTCAGACGCAGCTGGGACAATGCGGCCCAGTTCGCCGCTTGCCCGATCAGGCCGTCGCGACTTTCAAAGCAGGCGCTTGTTCGCGGATCGGCAAATTGGCCAGGGCCGCCAGCAAAGCCAGCGCAATATCCAGGTACCACATCAGCGAGTAGTTGCCGAAGCGCTCCATCGTCACGCCGCCCAGCCATGCGCCAAAGAAGCCACCCAGCTGATGCGACAGCAGCGTCAAGCCGAACAGCGTGCCCATGTAGCGCGGCCCGAACAATTTGCCGACCAATCCCGCGGTGGGTGGCACCGTCGCCAACCAGGTGAAGCCCAGCGCGGCGGCAAACACATAGAAGGTGATGGGCGAGGGCGGCGACAGCAGGTAGATCACGATCATCACGGCGCGGCTGGCGTACATGACCGCCAGGATCCACTTCATCCGATAGCGCTGTCCCAATGCTCCGGCGACCAGGCTGCCGGCCACATTGAACAAGCCAATCAAGGCCAGCGAAGCAGCTGACACGCTGGGCTCCAGCCCGCACAGCGCAATCTCGCCGGGCAGGTGGGTGACCAAAAAAGCGATGTGCACGCCGCAGGTGAAAAAGCCCAGGTGCAGCATCCAGTAGCTACGGTCACGCAGGGCAATGCGCAGCTGTTCGCGCAGGGTGATCTCGGCGGGCGCGGCGTGTCCTATTGGCGCGGCCGTGACGGCAGCCGTCTTGCGTCGCAGCGGCCAGGCCAGCGGAATCGCGGCGAGCGAACTGACCGCCAGCATGTACATGGCCGACGCCCAGCCGGCGGCGCTGATCACCGCCTGCACCAACGGCGCGAACACAAACTGACCCAGTGACCCGCCGGCATTGATGAAGCCTGCGGCGAACGAGCGTTGCTGCGCCGGTACTTGCTGCGCGGTCGCGCCAATCAAGATCGAGAAACTACCCGCGCCGGCACCGGCGGCAGTCAGCACGCCCAGTGTGAACATCAAGCCCCAGGTGTTCTTCATCCACGGCGTCAGCGCCAGACCGATGCAGAGCAGCACCGCACCCAGCACCAGCACCCCGGTGGAGCCGCGTTTGTCGGCAATCGCGCCGAAGATCGGCTGCACTGCGCCCCAGGTGAACTGGCCAATGGCCAGCGCGAAACTGATCGCCGCGATCCCCACGCCGGTGCTTTCGTGGATGGGCGCGACAAACAGGCCGGTGGTCTGACGTGCACCCATGGTGATCATCAAGGTGGCGGCGGCGGCCAGCAGCAAGGGCCAATGACTGGCTGCGCGTGGAGTTGTGCTTGCGGCGCTGGTCGAGGGCGAGGGCGAAGTCATGCCGCTTCCTCCTGTGGGCGCAGGCTGTCGGTCAGCGCCTGCAGTTCGGCGTGCAGGCGGGCGACGGCGTCCACGCCGAAGGCCTCGTCAATCTGCTTCTGCGCGCGCTTCCAATGCGGTCGCGCCAGTTGCAGACGCGCGCGGCCGCTGTCGCTGAGTTGCAGCAGGCGCTGGCGCGCATCTTCGCCACGCACTTCCAGCAACCAGCCTTCGTCGAGCAGCGGCTTCAGGTTGCGACTCAAGGTGCTGCGATCCATACCCAGCGCATCGGCCAGATCGCCAAGCGCACGCGGAGACTCGGAGGTGCGGCGCAGGATCGAGTACTCGTTGAGGCTCAAGTCCACCGCCGCCAGCTCGCGGTCGTAAATCTGCGAGACCTGACGGGTGGCGCGGCGCAGGTGGAAGCAGGTGCAGGGGCTGCTGGTCTCGGCCATGTGTCGGCTCCGGAAGCGGGAACCGGATTATAGGTGCATATGCACCTAATGCAAGTCCGACGGTCGGCTTCAGAAAAAACGGCGCCGGCATGTAAGCCGGCGCCGATCGATGTCTCGCTTGGTGGATGACTTAGAAGTACGCGCGCAATCCAAACGCCACGCCGCGGCCCGGCAGCGGCGCGAAGTCGCGCAGCAGCGAGGTGTGCGGGCGGGCTTCCTCGTCGGTCAGGTTGCTGCCATCCAGGAACACTTCCCAACTGGTGTCAGGACGATCCCAGCGATAGGCCAGGTGCGCATCGACCAGGGTGTAGCCGGGGCTGGCTTCTTCGTTCTGCGCCACCTCGTCTTGCTTGAGGTAACGCACGCCGCCTAGCGACGCACGCCAGCCGCCCTGCGACCAGTTCAGTTCCGCACCCAGGCGCGCGGGTGCGATGCGCGGCAGGTTGCCGCCTTGCGCCAGGTCGACGGTGTAGTGATGCGCGTGGTCACCGTGCGGCACATCGAAGGCGACTTCGCGCGTGCCGCTGCCGTCCAATGTGGCGCGCACCAAGTCGCCATACAGGCGCAGGTCCCAGGCACCGACGCTGTCGGAGTCGGCCAGTTTGATGCGGGCTTCGGCTTCCATGCCCTTGAACTTGGCATCCTGCTGGGTCCACAGGCGCACTGGCAGACCTTCTTCCACGCCGGTGTCGGCCAGGTAGATGAAGTCGTCGAAGTTGGTCTGGTAAGCAGCGAGCTTGAAGTCGACGCGGTCGGTATGCGCGTGCAGGCCAATCTCGGCCCGCTTGCTGCGTTCCTTGTCCAGGTTGGCGTCGCCGATTTCCACCGACTGTGTGGCCACGTGGGTGCCGGCGGCGAACAGTTCCTCATTGGTGGGCGCGCGCTCGGAGCTGTCCAGGCCAAAGCGCAGGTCAAACACCTTGTTCAAGCGCCAGATGGCGGCGGCCGACAGGCTGGTCACGTCGAAGGAACGACGCTCGCGATCCTGCGGATCCAGCTTGACTTGTTCGTGGCGACCGCCCAATTCCAGCTTCCACGGACCAAAGTCCTTTTCCTGCACCACGAACAGACCCAGCGTATCGGTAGTGGTGGAGGGCACAAAGGCTTCCTCGCCCACGGCGCTGAAATCGGTCGAGCCGTATTGCAGGCCGAACGCGCCCTTCCAGTCGTGCCAGGCGTTCTGCACCGCTTCCAGGCGCCATTCGCTGCCCTTGTTGTTGAAGCGGGTAGCGGGCAAGCCGTCTTCCAGCTCGACGTGTTCGTAGTCGTTGTAGGCGCCACGCAGATTGATCGCCTGCAGGAACGACACCGGGTTGTAGACGCCGGCCTTTACGTCGATGCGATCCTGCGCCATGTCGATGCGCACGGGGCCTTCTTCTTCGTGCTCTTCTTCCGGTTCGCCTTCGTGCTCGTGATCGTCGTGCACATGCGCGCCGGCGGGGATGCCGTAGTTGGTCCGGTAAGTGCTGGCGGCCAGGCCGAAGTAGGCCTTGTCGCCCAGCCAGGTGGCGCCGACGCCGCCGGCGCGGGTTTTCACCGAGCTGTTGGGCAGGATGCCGCGCGGTTGATCTTCATGGGCATGATCTTCTTCGCCTTCCTCGCCCTCGTGCTCGTCGTGCGATTCGCTGATGGCGTAGCCGGGGATGTCGTAGTCGTCGGTGTCGCGTACCAGGCCGTCCAGGTGCAAGACCCAGTTTCCTTGCACGCCGTCCAGGCGGAACATGCCGCTGCGTTCGTCGTTGACCGTATTGCCGCGCAGTTCGACGCGGCCGCTCAGTGGCTCGTCGGGAAGGGCATCGGGCAGGCGACCATCGACCACGTTGACCGCACCGCCAATGGCGCCGCTGCCAAACAGCAAGGTGGCCGGGCCCTTCAACACTTCAATCTGATCGGCCAGGAACGGCTCGATGCTGACCGCGTGATCGGCGCTGACCGTGGACGCGTCCATCGAACCGATGCCGCCAGAGAGCACCTGCACGCGCGGACCTTCCTGGCCGCGGATGATCGGCCGGCCCACGCCGGTGCCGAAGTAGGTGGTCTGCACGCCCGGCAGCTTGGAGACCGTGTCACCCAGGGTCGAGGACTTGGCGCGGTCCAGTTCTTCACCCACCAGCACATCGACCGGCTTGGCCAGCGACTCGGCGCTGCCGCGCAGGGGCGAGGCGTTCACCACCACCGCGTCCAGGTCCTTGGTCGATTGCGGCACGGCGTCGGCATCGGCGGTCGCGGCCCAGCCCGGTGCGGCAGTGCCCAGCAGGGCCAGAGAGAGGGCGAGGGACAGCGGCGAGCGGCGGCGCGGGGGCTTGCGGGTCATGGGGCGCGGGGTCCAGGGTGCGTGGGAAAGATTTGATGTTATGATATATCACTATCGAAACACAGCCCCCTCCCGGAAGTCATACTTCGCCCATGTCCGAACGTTTCCGCCGTCTGCTTGATCGTTTTGGCGCCACTGGCTCGCTGATCTGCGCCGTGCATTGCGCACTGACGCCGCTGCTGCTGGCGGCGATTCCCTCACTGGGCCTGTCAGCCTGGCTGGGTGACGGCTTTGAGCGCGCGTTTGTGGTGTTCGTCAGTGCGCTGGGCTTGTTCAGCCTGCTCTGGGGTTATCGGCGGCATCGCGCCTTTCGCGCGCTGGGCTTGCTGATGCTGGGTCTGGTCACGCTCTGGGCCGGCATTCTCTATCCGCCACTGCATCACCCGGTGGTGTTGCACGCCATCGTCATGACTCTGGGCGGCACCTTGGTGGGCCTGGCCCACGTGCTCAATCTGCGCCTGAACCACTGGCACATCCACGACGCCAGCTGCGCCCATTAAGGCCGCGCCCATCCGGCGCAAGGCCCTGCTGTGATAGGCTTTGCGGCCTCGCGCAGCTGCCCCCGGGCTGACGCAGCAACTCAATGAATCAGGAGAACGAAGATGGGCAAGGGTGATCGCAAGACGGCCAAAGGCAAGCGTTATGTGTCCAGCTACGGCAATGCCCGTAAGACCACGGTCGCCAAGGCGGGTGTCGCCGCCACTGCCACTGCCAAGAAGGCCGTGGTGAAGGCGCCGGTCAAGAAGGCTGTGACCAAGAAGGCTGTCGCCAAGTAAGCCTGGTCGCCACGCCGCGCGGCCGGGTCTGACCCGGCGACGCGCTCGAACAACCCCGGCCCGTGCCGGGGTTTTTCTTTGTCTGAAGGTTGGATGCGCCGTCGGGACTCAGCTGACGCGCACGCCGCCGGCGTACACCGCCTCCACCAGCTCACCGCCCAACCAATAAGCCAGCTCCGCCGGGTGGGCCATGTTCCAAAGCACGAAATCCGCACGCTGCCCCACCAGCAGACGGCCGCGATCGGCCAGTCCCAGCGCACGCGCGGCGTGCACGCTGGCGCCGCGCAAGGCTTCTTCCGGGGTCAGGCGGAAGTGCGTGCAAGCCAGCGACATCGCCAGCCGCAAGGACTGCAGCGGCGAGGTCCCGGGATTGCAGTCGGTCGCTACCGCCATCGGCACGCCATGCGCGCGGAAGGCCTGCAGCGGCGGCAGCGTGGTTTCGCACAGCACATGGAAGGCGCCGGGCAACAACACCGCCACTGTGCCGGCCGCGGCCATTGCGCGCACGCCGGCTTCGGAAGTGTGTTCGACATGGTCGGCTGAAAGTCCGCCAAACTCCGCCACCAACGCCGCGCCATCGCCATCGCTCAGCTGATCGGCATGCAGCTTCACCGGCAGGCCCAGGCCGCGCGCGGTTTCAAAGACCTTGCGCGTCTGCGCGGCGGTAAAGCCAATGCGCTCGCAGAAGGCATCCACCGCGTCCACCAGGCCTTCTGCATGCAGGCGCGGCAACCATGTGCAGACGGCATCCACGTAATCGTCGGCGCGGCCGGCAAACTCCGGCGGCAGCGCATGCGCGCCCAGGAAGGTGGTGCGTACCGTGATGCCCAGCACCTCGCCAATGCGGCGTGCCACCCGCAGCATCTTGCGTTCGTTGTCGAAGTCCAGGCCGTAGCCGGATTTGATTTCCAGGGTGGTGACGCCATCACGCAGCAAGGCGCGCGCGCGCGGCAGCGAGGCCCGCAACAGTTCGTCTTCGCTGGCGGCGCGGGTGGCGCGCACGCTGGAGACAATGCCGCCACCGGCGCGTGCAATCTCCTCGTAGCTGGCACCTTGCAGGCGCTGCTCGAACTCGCCGGCGCGATCACCGGCAAACACGGTGTGGGTGTGGCAATCGATCAGCCCCGGGCTGATCCAGCGACCCTGGGCATCGAACACCTCGCGCTCGCCGCGCCAATGGCCGGGCACAGCGCCGGCAGGGCCGACGAAATCCAGCACACCCTGGCTCCATCCCAGCGCGGCGTCTTCGAGCAGGCCGTAACCCTGCTCGCCAGCCAGCGTGATCAAGCGGGCGCCTAACAGCAGCCCCGTGCGACTAAGTTCATGCGCCTGTGTCATGCCGCCATTCTAGAACGCATCTCGCCTTCGGCCCGGACACGAGCGAGAATGCCGGCATGGACAAGATCACGGGTCAGTTGTGGACGCCTGTCGGCTGGACCGATGACAGCCGCTTCTCCGGTTATGCCGTACCCGGCATCGCCAACCTGCACTCGCATGCGTTCCAGCGGGCGATGGCTGGCCTGGCCGAACGCCAGACCCATCCGGAGGACAGCTTCTGGACCTGGCGCGAAACCATGTACCGCTTCGCCGCGCGGATGAACCCGGACAGCCTGTACGCGGTGGCGCGCCAGCTGTATGTGGAGATGCTGGAAGCCGGCTACACCAGCGTTTGCGAATTCCACTACCTGCACCATGCGCCCGATGGCCGCCCCTATGCGGATCCGGCGGCGATGTCGCTGGCCTTGATTGCCGCCGCGCGCGACACCGGCATCCGCATGACCTTGCTGCCGGTGCTGTACATCAGCGGCGGCTTCGATGGGCGCGCACTGTCTGAGCGCCAGCGCCGCTTTGGCCATGACGTCGACGGCTTCCTCTCGCAGTTCGCGCGTCTGCAGTCCGAGCAGGACGAACGCCTGCGCGTGGGCGTAGCCCTGCACAGCTTGCGTGCGGTGCCGGCGGCCGCCATGCACGAAGTGCTGGCAGCGCTGCCCGGCGATACCCGCGTGCACATCCACATCGCCGAACAGATTGGCGAAGTCCAGGATTGCCTCTCGCTGCGCGGCGCGCGCCCGGTGGAATGGCTGCTGGCCAATGCGGCAGTGGACACGCACTGGACCCTGGTCCACGCCACCCACCTGACCGATGCCGAGACCGTGGCCATCGCCGACAGCGGCGCCACCGTGGCCATCTGCCCGACGACCGAAGCCAACCTGGGCGACGGCTTGTTCCCGCTGCGCGATTACCTGGATGCCGAAGGCCGCTGGGGCATTGGCTCGGATTCGCACATCTCCGTGTCGCCAGTGGAAGAACTGCGTTGGCTGGAATACGGCCAGCGCCTGATCACCCGCCATCGCAACATCGCCGTGCAGGACAGCAACAGCGTAGGCGAGTCGCTGCTGCATGGCGTGGTGGCCAGCGCCGCCGCCAGCACCGGCCTGGCCGGCGAGGGCGATTACGTGGTGCTGGAAGACAGCGCGCCGATCTTTGCTGGCGCGCATGCGCAGGACGTGATTGATCGCTGGATCTTCAGCGGCAACCGCGCAGCGATTCGCGAGGTGCATGTGGGCAGCCGACGCGTGGTGGACGCCGGGCGGCATGCGCAACACGAAGCCATCGCCGGCGAATTCCAGCGCACGCTGCGCGCGTTGCTGGCCGACGCCTGATTCATCGCGGCGCCGGCCCAGGCGTCAGGACCAGGCCCAGGCTCACGCTCACGCTCAAGCTCAAGCTCAAGCTCAAGCTCAGGCTCAAACTCAAGCTCAGCTCAGCTCAGCCAAACAAGTCGCGTGCCGGCAAAGCGCCTTCCAACTGCAGCAGAAACTGCTTGGTCGGCAGGCCGCCGCCAAAGCCGGTCAGGCTGCCATCGGCGCCAATCACGCGATGGCAGGGCAGCACGATTGGCAACGGATTGCGTCCGTTGGCCGCGCCCACCGCGCGCATCGCAGTGGGCTTACTCACCCGCTGCGCCAGTTGCGCATAGCTGATGGTCTGTCCGTAGGGGATGCCGGCCAGCGTGGCCCACACCTGACGCTGGAACAGCGTGCCCACTGGCGCCAGCGGCAAATCGAAGTCTCGCCGTTCGCCGCGGAAATACTCGGCCAGTTGCCGCTCGGTCTGACGCATTACCGGCGTGTCACCGGCTTGCCATTGCGGCGAGGGCTTGATCGGGTGGCGCGGGTTCTCGAATTCGATCACGCGCAGCGACTGGTCATCGGCCACCAGCAGAAGTGGCCCGACTGGGCTATCGATATGGCGGTAATAAATCGGAGTTGTCATGCGGCGTTCCTGCTGCGGAGCCTGGTCTTGGTACTGATGGCAGGTGCACCAGCCGCAGCATCGGCCGCGCGTGTGGTGCTCGGTTGCCTGCTCGCCGTCCGCTTGCCGTTGGTCCGCTTGCTGGCGGCTGATGTGTCAGCAGGCTTGCCGACAGACGCATTCTTGCCAACCTCAGCCATGCTGTCCTTCCACAACTGGATCACCGCATACGCGCGCCACGGCCGCCATTGTTCGGCGCGCGCACTCAGCGCCTTGGCGGTCATGCGAGAGCCATCCTGTGGCACCGCCTTCTGCAGCACCAGATCCTCGGCGGGGAACGCATCCGGATGTCCCAGCGCACGCATCGCCATGTACTGCGCTGTCCAAGGACCGATACCAGGCAGGGCCACCCAGCGCGCCACAAAATCTTCCAGCGTGCGCTCGCTGCGGAAATCCACGCGCCCGTCCAGCAGCGAACGCGAAATCGTCACAACGGTCTGCGAACGCGCACGGGTCAGCCCAATCTCGGTCAGATCCGCATCCACCAGCGCCTCGGGCGTCGGGAACAAATGCGCCAGGCCTTCGCCAAACGGCGTCGCCAGCGCAGTGCCATAACGCAAGGCCAGGCGCGAGGTCAGCGTACGCGCCGCCGCCACGCTGACCTGCTGGCCAATCACCGCGCGCACAGCGATTTCGTAGCCATCCCAACCGCTGGGTAGACGTAAACCGGGGCGTTTGCGCAACAGCGGGCGCAGGCGCGGATCCTGCGAGAGCGCGCGAGCAATGACCAGCGGATCCGCATCCAGATCAAACATCCGCCGCAGCCGATTGACGATTTCCAGCATTCGCGCCGGACTGGCGCCGTGCAGCTCCAGCTTCAAGGCGTGCGATTGCCCGTCGGCATCCCAGCGACTGACGCGCAACCAGCCCGGCGCGGCGGCATCGCCAATCACACGCGCATAGCTGTCCGTGTCCACGCGCTCCACGCCGGGCAGGGCACGCCCGCGCAGGAAATCCAGCATCGCCGCAAAGTCATACGGCGGGCGATAGGGGAGGCGCAGCACCACGGCTTCGCTTACGGCTTCGCTCTTCTGTTTACGTAGATAGCGCGGGGCCATCCGGTAGCTGTCGCGGAAGCTGGTGTTGAATCGGCTCAAGCTGCCAAAGCCGGCGGCCAGCGCGACTTCGGTAATCGGCAGGCGGGTTTCGGTCAGCAGTTGCTTGGCGAACAGCAGTCGACGCGTGCCATGCACTTCGATGGGACTCGCGCCCAGACGATCATGGAACAACCGGCGCAGTTGCCGCTCGCCCAGGTTCAAGGTGGCGGCCAGATCCGTCAGCGAACGCTCACCCAGCCAACCTTGATCGATCAGCTTCAGCGCGCGCGCCACCGTTTCGTCGCCGCGCCGCCAGGCGCCGTCGGCCGGAGAAAGTTCAGGCCGACAGCGCAGACAAGGACGAAAGCCGGCGGCCTCGGCCGCAGCGGCGTGCCGGTAGTAGGTGACGTTGACGGGCTTGGGCGCAGGGGCGGGGCATACCGGCCGGCAGTAGATCCGCGTGCTGGTGACGGCGGTGAAGAACAGGCCGTCGAAGCGTGCATCGCGACTCAGCCGCGCCTGTTCGCAGACGCGCTCATCGGGCAGGGATTCGTGGGAGCCGGGATGATCCATGCGCGCAGGCTAGCACCGCGGGCAAGCGTGGACTCACTGTTTTCGGACATCAATAGTGAATGGCCGGCGCGGACTTGCAGAGCCGAAGCGCTAAGGCGTTGAGGGCTCAGCCACAGGATTCCAGCAGCGTCGGCTTAGTGCTGCGGCATCGCCTGCGGCTCGGCCAGAGTCCTGTCGAGCGTCGCGGCATTGCCATCGTTGGCGGCCGCATGGATTCCCAGCAAGCGCGCCAGCAGGGGGTACACATCCACGTTGTCGAAGGC
>Ga0160448_100229_pt1 | contig 22827 bp, 18 predicted proteins | sample HID1973M_E1MG_FD_108269 | JGI IMG/M metagenome (GOLD analysis project Ga0160448, IMG submission 108269) | Enriched mosquito-associated microbial communities from UW Madison campus, WI, USA - HID1973M_E1 MG | ecosystem: Host-associated > Arthropoda: Insects > Digestive system > Unclassified ...
CGGCTGACATTGCCCGCGACATGCAGGCGCTGACCGAGGCGTCCGCCAAATGAGCCTGCTGACGCAACTGACCTATGTGCTGCCGCATCGCTGGCTGTCGTCGCTGGCGCGCAAGCTGGCGTACTCCACTTCGCCCGGCACCAAGCAGTGGTTGATCGACACGGTGGTCAAGCGCTTTGGCGTGGATTTGAACGAAGCCGCACAGTCGGACCCCACCGCTTACCCCAGCTTCAATGCCTTCTTTACCCGCGCGCTCAAGCCGGGCGCGCGCGTGGCCGATGCGGACCCACGCACGCTGCTGATGCCGGCCGATGGCCACATCAGCCAATGCGGGCCGATCCAGGACGGGCGCATCTTCCAGGCCAAGGGCCAGGGCTTCACCGCCGCCGAACTGCTGGGCGATGCCGCCGATGCCGAGCCGTTCCGCAACGGCCTGTTCGCCACCGTCTACCTGTCGCCGCGCGACTACCACCGCGTGCATATGCCCTGGCGCGGCACGCTGCGCGAAACCGTGCATGTGCCGGGTCGGCTTTTCAGCGTCGGCACCGCCGCGGTGGCGCATGTGCCCGGCCTGTTCGCGCGCAACGAACGCCTGGTCTGCCACTTCGATACCGACTTTGGCCCGATGGTGTCGGTGATGGTCGGCGCGCTGCTGGTCTCCGGCGTGGAAACCGTGTGGAGCGGCGAAGAAATTCCCGCCTACGGCGATCGCATCCAGCGCAAGGATTACCGCGGCAAGGGCATCACCTTGGATCGCTTTGCCGAAATGGCGCGCTTCAACTATGGCTCCACCGTAATCGTGCTGCTGCCGCCGGGCGTAGCCGAGTTGAACCCGGCCTTGCATGCGGAGTCGCCGGTGCGTTTGGGTCAGGCGTTGGCGCGACTGCTCTAATCAGCAGTGAGGGACGCGGGGCGGAGCAGTACCGCGCGCACATGGTCGGCAATGCGATCTTCGCTTTCATGCAAGGCCAGGTTGCGGCTCTTGTAAGCCAGACGCTGTGCGGCGGCCAGGCCATCCTCCATGCCCGCTGCGTCACCTTGCAAGGCGGACCGGAGCGCCTGCAGCCTCGGCTGCAGGTGTGGGGCGTACCACAGCAGGTCGGCGTCAACGACGTTGGGCACCGCAGCAGCATCGCGATGCTGCATCGCTTGCGAAAAATCCAGCTCAAGCTTCAGGTGTGCGTCCAGTTTCGCCGCCCCCGCCATGGTGTCGGCGCTGCCGAACGACGCGGTCAGTGCCACCCTCGCTTGTTCAAGGTCGGCTGTCTTTGCCCATTCGCCAAGGTTCTGTGCGGCTTTCATCCGTGTCCACAGCGCGATCAGGCGCATCATGGTTCCCTGTTGTTCCAATTCCTGCAGCAACTCGGGTGGAATGCGATCAGCGGTGGTGCCGGTGTACGACAGCCATACCAGCCGATCATTGGCGCGTTCTGAGGAGCTGCATTCGCCGCGCCGGTACCACGCAAGCAGCGAAAGCATGCCGCTGTAATTGGGCCAATACGCCGGCACCAGCTCTGCGAGCGCCAGACCCACGTTGAGGATGGCAAAGGCATGCAACCACTGTGCGGCAATACCCACTCCCAACAGATCGCCAGCTGCATCTGCCACGATGCAAGCCACCGCGTGCGACAGCGGAGCGCTGGCAGCAAGCCACATGTAAGCCTTGCGACGCGAGCGATCAGGCGACGTTATCACCACAATGTCATCGCCTCCTTTGTTGAACGTTGTGCGCCAGCGCACGCCGCGTCGATGCGGCTCGAACTCAAACGGCCAGATACGGAAGTACCAGATGGCCATGCCCTGCAGGCGAGCGGTCACCACCCTGCCTATCCCTTGCACCGCAGCCGCCGCGAAAACAAAACCAACGACGGCCAGCAGAGAGATGGCCTGCCCGTGACCGACATGTCGGAACCACCAGACCATCGCCATGCAATAGGTCGACACCTCAATGAGGAGCTTGAGTGTGGAACCGGCCTGCAGGCACCACAGTGGCATCAGCGGCTTACGTATTGCGCTCATGCTCGCAGCTCATAACGAGTGAAGCCGCATGCGGCCCAGTTACTTTCCAGCTGTTCCATTCCCCGTCCCCGGCTCCTGCCTTGGAGGTGATTCTAGGGGGTTTCAACGGCCCGCACGCTGATCGACCGACCGCGCAATCCCCCACTGCGCCAACCAGTAGGTGATCAGCACCCACGTCGAAGCATGCGCGATGGGTGATGCGAACTTGTCGATCGCCAACATGGCGTCCGAAGCGACGAACAGCAGCCCACCCCAGGCGGCCGAACGCGTGGCCGCGCCAGGTCGGGCGTGGAAGGCGCAGGCAGCCTGGCTGGCCATCGCGGCCAGGGCGATGACATACACGGTGACCGGCGCTTTCAGCGCCGCCGGCACATGCGGCCACAGGTACACCAGCACGCCGCCGGCAATCAGCACATAGCCCAGCAGCGGAAACACCGGCTTGAACCACGCGCCACGCGAACGCAACGCACGCAGATAGGCCAGATGCGCGAGCAGGAAGCTGCCCAGGCCGAAAGCGAACCAGTCGCCCGGCAGCATCAGGAACACATCGCCCAGCAGCGACAGCAGCAGCCCCACCAGCACCGCACGTCGATACACCGGCTCATGCGCCGGCAAGCGCCACACCATCACCACCAACAGCAAGGTGGTCAGCGGCTTGAACAGGTAATGCAGGCCGATCAGCCCGGCCCCCTCTACACCCAGAATCGCCAGCAGCGCGCTGATGCCTACCAGCGGCCGCCACCACAGGAACTTTCGCGAGGCGACGGCCAGGTCGGTCATGGGGGCTACTTCCTGCAGCTGGTCAGAGTGATTTGCTGTCCCGGCTTGACGTTATACGCCGGTCCCTTGATGCCGTTGCCCTTGGCCAGTTGCTTGAGATCGCACTGGTAGCGCTGCGAGATGCGGCCCAGGGTATCGCCTTTGGCCACGCGGTACTCGCGCGCCTGCTTGGCCTTGGGTTGAGCCGGCTTGGGCTCGCCGCTGGCCACAGTGGTCGGCACGCCTTCCACCGGGGTGACGTCGCCCACTGCGACCACGCCGGGCAAGGCGCTGCGCTTGATGGCCGCATTGGGATCGGCGCGCACCAGGGTGCGGGCCAGATCGGCGCGCGGGCCGCTGATGCAGTAGCGGTTGTACAGGGTGATGATCTTGTTGTTGGCGCGCAGCACGGTGCCGCCGGGAATCCAGGCTTCGGCTTCGTAACGCGGATTGAGGTTGCGCAGTGTGCGCATGAAGCCGTCACGGGTGCCGCCATTGCCCAGGCAGATGGTCAGCTCGTAAATCGAGCTGTCGCGCGAAAGCTTGAGCGTGGCCGGCTGCACATTGACCTTGGGAAACTCCAGGCCGTATTGCTTGGGATGCAGGAACAACCAGGCCGCGGCAATCACCATCGGCACGTAGTCGCGGGTTTCGCCGGGGAACTGCGCATAGACAACGTCATCCCAGAAGCTGCGGCCGGGATACTGGCGATAGACGCGACCGGCGCGGCCTTCGCCGCCGTTGTAGGCGGCCAGGGCGAATTCGATATTGTTGTTGAGCTCACGCATCCGCTCATTCATGTAGGCGGCGCTGGCTTCGCCGGCCATCGCCGGGTCGTAGCGGGTGTCGAAACCGCTGCCATCCGGGCCTAGGCCGAAGCGACGGCCGGTGTTGTACATGAACTGCAAGGGGCCGGCGGCGCCAGCGCGCGAGGTGGCGTGCACGCGGCCGTTGGATTCCTTGGCCATGATGCCGAACAACAGCGCCTCGGGCAGCTTGCTGCGCTCCCAGTCCGGATACATCTCGGCGCGCATGTTCTGGTAGTTCTCGTAGCTGGTGATCAGCGCCGGGCGCATGTCGGTGAGCCAGCGGCGGATGCCGGCCTGCACCGCTGGGTTGTACTCGACCATCTTGTCGAAGGCGTGGCGCTGATCATTGAGCAGGTAGGCGGCGCGTTCGGCTTCGGGAATCTGCGCGGCGGCCTGCGCATTGGCCTGGGTGTGATCGCTGCCGTCGTCGAAGGGATCCACGGCGACGTCTTCGCCTTCATCGCCCATGCCGTCATCGTTGCTGTCCACGCTGTCCTTGAGCAGACGCTTGTAGGTGGCCAGCAGGGTATGGGCCTGGCAGCCGCGTTGCTTGTAGCAGGCGTCCAGCACGTCTTCCATGTCTTCCAGCGCGGCGTCGGTCTCGGCCTTGCCTTTGACATCGCTGTTGGCCACTTGCCGCAAGCCGTCGCGATAGCGCTTCTCGGCCGCGGCCATGCGCGAGTTCAGTACCTCGACCGCGGCTTGATCGCGCGCCGACACGCGTTGCGCCCAGGCGGGCATGGAAGACAACAGGGAAACCGCCAGGATCGACAGCGACAAGACGTATATGCGGGATTTCGACAAGGGCATCAGGCAAAAGCACTGCGACTACAGGAAGCAGGCAGGGTACCGGCCCCAAGCAGCCAGGGGCAAGTTACGCCGGTCACGCTCCGCCCGTCGGTCTAGGCCGCTAGAATCCAAGCATCTACGCGAACAAGGCAGGCACATGGACCCCATTCTGTTGGGCAAGGGCATCACCGATGACGTAGCCGTGGTGTTGCAGCCCAAGTTCGGCAACCGCCATGGCCTGGTGGCCGGCGCCACCGGCACCGGCAAGACCGTCACCCTGATGACCCTGGCCGAAGGCTTTTCGCGCCTGGGCGTGCCGGTGTTTCTGGCCGACGTGAAGGGCGATGTCGCCGGACTGGCGGTGGCCGGTGACGGCAACGAGAAGGTGCTGCAGCGCGCGAAGGAGATTGGCGTGGCCGACTATGCGCCCGCCGCCAACCCGGTGGTGTTCTGGGATCTGTGGGGCCAGCGCGGCCATCCGGTGCGCACCACCGTCAGCGAGATGGGCCCTACCCTGCTCGCGCGCATCCTGGAATTGAACGACACCCAGTCGGGCGTGCTCGACATCGTGTTCAAGCTGGCCGATGACCGTGGCCTGTTGCTGCTGGATCTGGAAGACCTGCGCGCCCTGCTCGGCCTGGTCGCCGATGAGCGCAAGGACATCTCCACCAGTTACGGTCTGGTCAGCGCGCAATCCATCGGCGCGATCCAGCGCTCGCTGCTGCGTTTGGAACAGGAAGGCGGCGAGCAGTTCTTCGGCGAGCCGGCGCTGGAGCTGGTGGATCTGATGCGCACCAGCCTGGATGGGCGCGGCGTGGTGAATATCCTGGCCGCTGATCAGCTGATTCTGAAACCGCGTTTGTACTCCAGCTTCCTGCTGTGGCTGTTGTCGGAATTGTTCGAAACCCTGCCGGAAGTGGGCGATCTGGACAAACCCAAGCTGGTGTTCGTGTTTGACGAAGCGCATCTGCTGTTCGATGACGCGCCGCCCGCGCTGCAGCAGCGCATCGAGCAGGTGGTGCGGCTGATCCGTTCCAAGGGCGTGGGCGTGTACTTCTGCTCGCAGTTCCCCGACGACGTGCCGGACAACATCCTCGGCCAGCTTGGCAATCGCGTGCAGCACGCCTTGCGTGCGTTCACTCCGCGCGATCAGAAAGCGGTCAAGACCGCTGCGGAAACTTTCGTGCCCAATCCCAAGCTCGACGTGGCCAAGGCCATCTCGCAACTGGGCACCGGCGAGGCCTTGGTGTCCACGCTGCAGGACAAAGGCGTTCCTTCGCCCGTGCAGCAGACCTTGATTGCGCCGCCGCGCTGCCGCATGGGTGCGATCCAGGACAACGAACGCCAGCAGGTGCGCGGCAACAGCCCGGTCGGCGGCAAGTACGACACCCGCATCGATCGCGAGTCCGCCGCCGAGCTGCTGGCCAAGCGCGCCGACGCCACCTTGCAGGCGGCCAATGCGCCCAAGGCCAAGACCGCTGAAGAAGATCCGGACGCCGGTGGCTTTGGCCAGTCGGTCAAGGATGCGGTGTTCGGCACCAAGCGCCGCCAGGGCATGGTCGAGACCATGGCCAAGCAGACCGCGCGCACCGTGGGCAATCAGCTGGGCCGACAGATTCTGCGCGGCATCATGGGCAGCATCTTTGGCGGCAAGCGCTGAGTCAGGTCGAAGTCGATGTCGCGTTGGCGTCCCCCGGGTGAAAAAAGCACCGCCCTGATCACCCGCGAGGGACATGATCGGCTCAAAGCCGAGCTGGATGATCTGTGGCGCGTGCGCCGACCGGAAGTCGTGAAGGCGCTGGCCGCCGCTGCTGCTGAAGGTGATCGCTCGGAGAACGCCGAGTACACGTATCGCAAGAAGCAGCTCGGCGAGATTGACCGGCGCGTGCGCTATCTCAGCAAGCGTTTGGAAGCCTTGCGCGTGGTCGACGATGCGCCCAGCGATCCGCAGGCGGTGTTCTTTGGCGCGCGGGTGGAAGTGGAGAACGTGGCCAGCGGCGAGACCGCGACTTATCGCATCGTCGGTCCCGACGAGACCGACGCCGGCAAGGGCTGGATCAGCATCGACTCACCCCTCGCAAGGGCGATGCTGAAAAAGCGCGTGGACGATGAGTTTGAAGCGCAGCTGCCGGGTGGGCTCACCCGGTTCTATGTCATCGACGTGCAGTACGTCTGACGCCTTATCCCTTCCTCCGCTTGCGGGGGAAGGTACCCCGCAGGGGCGGATGGGGGCAAATCGCGAGCGTCCTGCCCCCATCCCAGCCTTCCCCCGCAAGCGGGGGAAGGGGCAAAGAGCTGGTTCGGTCTCTTAGACGACCGGCAAGGCCTGCTTGATCACCGCATCGCCGAACAGGTCGTGCTCATCGCTCTCGGTGATCTCGACATCGACAAACTGACCCGGACGCAAGCCGGCTTCAGCGCCGTTCTGGATATGCACCAGGCCGTCGATTTCCGGCGCATCGGCCGAAGAACGCGCCACCGCGATGTCGTCTTCAATCAGATCCACCAGGCAGCGCTGCACCGTGCCGATCTTGGCTTCCAGGCGCGCGGCGGAAATGGCGGCCTGCTTTTCCATGAAGCGGGCCAGACGCTCCTGCTTCACTTCCTCCGGCACCGGATCCGGCAGCGCATTGGCGGCGGCGCCGTCCACCGGCGAGTAGGCGAACGCGCCCACGCGATCCAGCTGTGCCTGGTCGAGGAAGTCCAGCAGCGACTCGAATTCGGCTTCGGTTTCGCCGGGGAAGCCGACGATGAAGGTGGAGCGGATGGTCAGATCCGGGCACATCGCCTTCCAGCGCTGCACGCGTTCCAAGGTCTTGTCGACCGCGCCCGGGCGCTTCATCAGCTTGAGGATGCGCGGGCTGGCGTGCTGGAACGGAATGTCCAGGTACGGCAGGATTTTGCCTTCCGCCATCAGCGGGATCACATCGTCCACGTGCGGATACGGATAGACGTAGTGCAGGCGCGTCCACGCATCCAGCTCGGACAGGCCTTCGCATAGCGCCTTCATGCGGGTGGCGTACTGACGATCGCGCCAGGTGCGCTCGGCGTACTTCAGGTCCACGCCGTAAGCCGAGGTGTCCTGCGAGACCACCAGCAGTTCCTTGACCCCGCCTTTGACCAGACGCTCGGCTTCGCGCAGCACCTCATCGACCGGGCGCGAAACCAGATCGCCGCGCATCGAGGGAATGATGCAGAAGCTGCAGCGGTGATTGCAGCCTTCGGAAATCTTCAGATAGGCGTAGTGACGCGGAGTCAGCTTCAGGCCGTAGTCCGGCACCAGATCCAGGAAGGGATCGTGCTTGGGCGGCAATGCGCTGTGCACGGCTTCCATCACGCTCTGGTAGTCCTGCGGGCCGCTGATCGACAGCACGTCAGGGTGCGCTTCGCGGATCTGCTCAGGGCGCTTGCCCAGGCAACCGGTGACGATCACCTTGCCGTTCTCCGCCAGCGCTTCGCCAATGGCGTCCAGCGATTCGGTCACCGCCGCATCGATGAAGCCACAGGTGTTGACCACCACCACGTCGGCGTCCTGGTAGGTGGGCACGATGTCGTAACCCTCCACGCGCAGTTGGGTGAGGATGCGTTCGGAGTCGACCAGGGCTTTCGGGCAGCCAAGGCTGACGAAGCCCACTTTGGGGTTCTGCAAGGACATGAGGCGGGCTGGGCGCGAAGACGCGGCGCTGGCGAGGGGCGCGAATTATACCCTCCCGCTCCGGCCCGCCTGACTTGCGCGTTCATGGGCGGCACCATGACGGCCGGCGGCCACGCGATGGGCGACAATGCCCGCCCCCGATGACAGGAGCAAGCGGACATGGGCCAGTGGATGAAGCTGCACACCGCGCGTGGCACGGTCCAGGCGTGGCACGCCCTGCCGACCGGCCAGCCACGCGGCGGCCTGGTGGTGATCCAGGAGATTTTCGGGGTCAACCCGCATATCCGCTCGGTGGCCGATCGCTACGCCGAAGCTGGCTACGCGGTGCTGGCGCCGGCCTTCTTCGATCTGGTCGAACCGGGCATCGAGCTGCCGTACGACACCGCCTCGCACCAACGCGGCCGCGACCTGGTCAACAGCATCGGCCTGGATGCGGCATTGGACGTGGTTTCCACCGCCGCGCTGGAACTGGCCTCCGCCGGCAAGGTCGGCACGGTGGGGTATTGCTGGGGCGGATCGGTGGCGTTTCTGGCCGCGCTCAAGTTGGGCCTGCCCAGCGTCAGCTACTACGGCGCGCGCAACAAGCCGTTTCTGGAGGCACTGCCGGCCGGCTCGGGTCCGCTGGCGCCGGTGATCTTCCACTTTGGCGAGAACGACAGCTCGATTCCGCCGGAGGTGGTGCAGTTGCATCGGGAAAAGCTGCCGGATTCCCCGGTCTACACCTACCCCACTGGCCATGCTTTCAATCGCGAGGTCAGCGCGGACATGTACGACGCCGACAGCGCCGCGCTGGCGTTGTCGCGCAGCCTGGACTTTTTTGCGGAGCAGCTGGCATGAGTGCAGGCTTTGAACTGGATCCGCGCCTGGCCGCCGACAGCCTGTTCATTGCCGACGGCCCGCTGTCGCAAGTGCGGCTGATGAATGACCGTCGCTATCCCTGGCTGCTGCTGGTGCCGCGTGTACCCGGCGTCAGCGAATGGCTGGAACTGGATGGCGGCCAGCAACGTTTGCTGTTGGCCGAGATCAACCAGGCCGGCGCGCTGGTGCGCGCCGAAGCCGGGGTGGAGAAGCTCAATATTGGCGCGCTCGGCAACATCGTGCGCCAGCTGCATATCCATCTGGTCGGGCGGCACGAAGGCGATGCGGCCTGGCCGGGCCCGGTCTGGGGTGTAGGCCAGGCTGAGCGCTTTGACGCGACGGAACTTGAATCGCGCGTGGCGCGATGGCGGCAGCAGCTCGGTTGAACCCAGCTCGCCCGCAGGCGCCCGCGACGGGCCCGCGCCTGCGTTACGCGATGCCGGAGCGACAGGCTCGCGCCTGCATCACTCGGGACGGTTGACGATCACCTGCGTGCCGGCAATCAGGTCATGCACGCAGCGACGATCGTTGCGGAAGATGAACAACGAGTCGACGATGATCAGCAGGTTGCCCACGAATGGCACCAGCGACACCAACTGCACGGGCAGATAGCGCTTCACGATCAAGTGCACCAGGCTCGGCTGATTGCCTTGCATGTCGACAATCTGCACGCCGAGCAGGCGCTTGCCCCAGGTCTGCGCCCAGCGATGCAGCGGATAGCCCTGCACCAGCAGGAACAGCGCCAGACCAACGAACGACCATAACAGCATCAGCCCGAACGACACCGACTTGCCCTGCATGGCCGCGTTCCACACCGCCGTGAAATAGCCGCCCACCAACATCACCGGCAGAGTGATGATCAGCGCCACGACGCCATCGATCAGCGCGGCCGCAAGACGCATCCAGGGGTTGGCCAGTTCCAGCGTGCCGGGAAACGGCGGCGGCACCGCGCTTCGCAGCGCAGCTTCAGGACTGCCATAGGGATTGTGTTGCTCTTCCATGAGACGGCTCCGCTGGAATGGTTGTCTGGGGGGCTGGAACGAGACGAACGGATCAGGTCTTGGGCAAGGTCACGCCGGTCTGGCCCTGGTACTTGCCGCCGCGATCCTTGTACGAGGTTTCGCAGACTTCGTCGGACTGGAAGAACAGCATCTGCGCCACGCCTTCGTTGGCGTAGATGCGCGCCGGCAGCGGCGTGGTGTTGCTGAATTCCAGGGTCACGTGGCCTTCCCACTCCGGTTCCAGCGGGGTCACGTTGACGATGATGCCGCAGCGCGCATACGTGCTCTTGCCCAGGCACACCACCAGGGTGTCGCGCGGGATGCGGAAGTATTCCACCGTGCGCGCCAGCGCAAACGAGTTGGGCGGGATGATGCAGACATCGGATTCGATGTCGACAAAGCTGCCCGGGTCGAAATGCTTGGGATCGACAATGGTCGAGTTGATGTTGGTGAACACCTTGAACTCGCGCGAGCAGCGCACGTCGTAGCCGTAGCTGGAGGTGCCATAGCTGACGATGCGCTCGCCGTTGACAGACTTCACCTGGCCGGGCTCGAACGGCTCAATCATGCCGTGCTGCTCGGACATGCGTCGAATCCAACGGTCACTCTTGATGCTCATGCAGGGTTCCTGGAGGGCCAATGCGGCCGAAAGACCTATTGTAGGGGTGCGCACGCCCCGCCCGTAACCGGGCCGGGCGCAGGCATGGCTCAAAGCAACGAAGACAGGATCGAAGACTTGGCGCGCGGACGCTTGTCCAGTTCCCCGGCCAGCGCGCGCGCGGCGGCGCGGTAGGCCTGGGCCGCAGCCGAATCCGGCGCAGCCACCACCACCGGCTGGCCGGCATCGCCCTGCTCGCGGATGGCGATGTCCAGCGGCAAGGCGCCCAGCAGGGCCACGCCATACTGAGCGGCCATGCGCTCGCCGCCGCCCTGGCCGAACAAGTGCTCGCTGTGGCCGCAGTTGGAGCAGGTGTGCACGGCCATGTTCTCGATCACGCCCAGCACCGGCACTTCCACCTTCTCGAACATCTTCAGCGCCTTGCGCGCATCCAGGGTGGCGATGTCCTGTGGGGTGGTCACGATCACCGCACCGGCCACCGGAATCTTCTGCGCCAGGGTCAGCTGGATGTCGCCGGTGCCCGGCGGCAAGTCGATCAGCAGGTAGTCCAGGTCACCCCACAGGGTGTCGTTGAACAACTGCATCAGCGCCGAGGTGGCCATCGGGCCGCGCCAGATCATCGGCGTGTCCTGATCCACCAGCAGACCGATCGACATGGCCTCCACGCCAAAGGCGCGCATGGGCTCAATGGATTTGTTGTCCGGGCTGTCGGGACGGCCGGACAGGCCGAGCATGGCCGGGACGCTGGGACCATAGACGTCGGCATCGAGGATGCCCACGCGTGCGCCTTCGGCTTGCAGGGCCAGCGCCAGGTTGATCGCGGTGGTCGACTTGCCCACCCCGCCCTTGCCGGAACCGACGGCGATGACATTGCGCACGCGGGGATGGGGGGACAGCGTGCCTTGCACGGCGTGGGCAGGCACGCGCCCGCGAGGATTCGAAACTTCTTGCATGGAAACCAAGTGGAGAGGGAAAGCGCGCCCAGGGCGTTCGCGAGGCAGGCAGTTTAGGCCATGTGCCGGTGCCGCCCATTGATATGGGTCAGACAGCGAAAATGACGTTGCTTGGGCCGCGAATACGTACAGCACTTTGCTTCGGCGGATAGACCGTTGGCTGCGCTGCCTCGCTTTGGGCGGGGCGTGAAGAGCGAATGACCCCGTTAAAGCCTTGCAGAACAGTTAGTTGCACACGCAACCAACACATCTCTAAACCATGGCTGATCCAAATTCGCGTGTTCAGTAACGTCAATTACGAAGTCAGTTAAACGCATGTTAATTTCACATTCTCACGGATGCGAACAACCCAGCGGCCATGCTGAGGGACCAGCGGCCAGGCCGAATTGAAGCCCAGCGCTCAGGATATTTCCATGCAAGTCACAACTCTTAAGCGGAGCCGCCTGGCGGTCTCGCTGATGGCCGCATTGTTGGCCCCCGCCGCCTTCGCCCAGGACGCCACGCCGGCGCCCGCCGAAGACGCCACGAATCTGGACAAAGTGACCGTCACCGGTTCGCTGATTCCCAAGACCCAGCTGGAGAACTTCACTCCGGTCACCACGATTTCGGCCGAAGACATCAAGGCGCGCGGTTTCACCAGCGTCGCCGATGTGCTGCAGAAGTCCTCGTTCTCCACTGGCGGCGTGCAAGGCGCGCAGAGCTCGGCCTCGTTCACCCAGGGCGCTGAGACCGTCAGCATGTTCGGCCTGGATCCGGGTTACACCAAGTACCTGATCGACGGCCGGCCCATGGCCAACTACCCCGCGCTGTACAACGGCAGCGACACCTTCAACAACATCAGCGGCATTCCGATTGATCTGGTCGAGCGGATTGAGATCCTGCCCGGCGGCCAGTCCTCGCTGTACGGTTCGGACGCGATCGCCGGCGTCATCAACATCATCCTGAAGAAGAACATGGAAGGCGGCGCGCTGAGCGTGCGCGGCGGCGCCTACAGCGAAGGCGGCGGCGACAGCTTCCGCATCAGCCTGGCCAAGGGCTTCGTGGGCATGGACGGCCGCTTGAATGTGCTGGCCGGCATCCAGGCCGAGACCAAGGATCCGATCTGGGGTTATCAGCGGGATTTGACCAAGCAGTACAACACCCGCGGCTACTCGCCGGCGGTGGCGAGCCGTGACTATCTGGTCAATGGCTATAGCAACTTCTCCACCGATGGCTTCAATCCTGACAACTACGGCTACGTGTTCGCCGATCCCAACAACTGCGCCAACGTCACAGGCCAGTTCAACGGCACCACCGCCCTGCGTGATCGTCCGGGCTCCGGCCAGTACTGCGGTTCGTTCATGACGCCGGGCTACCGCACCCTCGCCAATGGCAAGGAAGCGGCGCAGATCTATACGCATGCCACCTTCGATGTGAACGACAATTTTCAGCTCTACGGCGACCTGCTGTATAGCCATGAAGAAGTCGAATACAACGCCGGGTCCGGCTACACCTGGTGGGGCACCAGCGCCAAGTACGGCTACTTCTACGACCCGGACAGGGACGCGCTGGTCAACCTGCAGCGCGCTTTCTCGCCGGAAGACATCGGCGGCCAGGGCTTCCGCGATATCAACAGCCGCGACAACAGCGACTCGTACTCCATCACCTTCGGTGGCAAGGGCACCTGGGGTGAGTGGGACTACGACATCGGCCTGAGCCGCACCGAATACCGCTTGAAGGAGCGTGCGTGGCAGCGTTGGAATGACCCGATCAACGCCTATTTCGAAGAACACGTGCTGGGCCCAGACCTGGGTCCGGATCCGGTGTACGGCGCGTTCCCGACCTTCCGTCCGGACTATGCGGCGTTCTACCAGCCGATGAACCCGGCGGACTTCGCCAGCTTCAGCGGTTTCACCAACAGCAAGAGCAAGACCTGGGACAACCTGATCCGTGCGCAGGCCACCAACAGCGCGCTGTTCTCGCTGCCGGGTGGCGACGCCGGTCTGGCTGTCGTAGTCGAAGCCGGCAACCAGGGCTGGGATTACTCGCCCGATCCGCGTCTGATTCCGGATCCTGAAACGCTGGAATCGCAAGTCTGGGGCACCACCTCGGTGAGCGGCGCGGGTCACCGCAGCCGTTACGCGGTCACCAGTGAACTGCGCCTGCCGATCTGGGAGCCGCTGACCGTCACGGTCTCAGGCCGCTACGATGCCTATGACGCCTACGGCACCAAGGTTGACAAGCCGACCTACAGCCTGGGCATCGAATACCGACCGATTGAAAGCCTGTTGCTGCGCGGCAAGTACGGTACTGCCTTCCGCGCACCGACCTTGTCCGACACATTCATGGGCAACAGCGGCTACTACAGCACCGTCACCGACTACACCCGCTGCGCCGCCGCCGGCTTCCAGCCGGGCGACACCGGCGACTGCCCGTACAACGCCGAGCAATTCTTTGGTACCCAGTCCGGCAACCCGGATCTGGAGCCGATCAACGCCGACGTGTGGAACGCGGGCGTGGTGTGGGCGCCGACCCGCAATCTGTCGATGTCGCTGGACTACTTCTCTTGGGATATCCGCAACGAAGTGGACGTGCAGAGCACCGATCAGCTGTCGCTGATGGAGTACTACTGCCGCAGCGGTCAGATGGACGCGGCGTCGCCGAGCTGCCAGAACGCCCTGGCCTGGATCCAGCGTGACGAGAATGGCGCCATCGCCACCATCCACACGCCCAAGGTCAACGTGGCCCAGCAGAAGCTCCGAGCCGTCACCGCCAGCGTGAACTATCTGGTGGATATCGGCAGCTTCGGTAGCCTGGCGATCGCCGGCAACTACACCAACAACCTGGACCACACGGTCAAGCCGTTGCCGGGCGAGCCGGAAATCGACCTGCTGCGCGACCCGTACAACATGTGGGTGTACGACGCCTATGCGAAGACCCGCGCCGACCTTTCGGTGGCCTGGAACAAGGACAAGTGGACCACCACGGTCTATGCGAATCGTCTGGGCAAGACGCCGAACTACCAAGCGTACGTGGGCGGCAGCTTCGACTACGTCAACAGCGCCGGCGCCAAGGCTGGCTGGTGGGCGCCGTACATCACCTACAACATGAGCGTGAACTACGCGGCGCTGGACAACCTGGAGTTCTCCTTCATGGTCAACAACGTCTTGAACAAGACCCCGGAGAACCAGGCCAGCAACTTCCCCGGCACCGAGAGCGAGCCGTACAACAGCAACGTGTACAGCGCTTACGGTCGTTCGTTCTTTGTGGAAGCGCGCTACAAGTTCGGCCAGTAATCCCGGCCTAGCTGTTTGATGCAAGCAAAGCCCCGCCGCAAGGCGGGGCTTTTTCTTTTCGGGCTCAGGGCAGCGCTGAGATTGCGCATTACCCGGCGCGGACCGGCTGATTGCAGGCAGTACTTCGCCAGCCCACATCTCACGTTTCAACTTCGTCCAGCTTTTCGGAATGCGCGGACTACGCCCTGTCGCGGGACTGAAGCCACGCTTGTGCGCGGGCATCCGGCTCTTTCCGCTGCTGGAGTGTGATTTTCTCTGCGGCAGGCCTCGGCATGTTCATCGCACGGCTGGCGCGGCAACTCGACCATCGCGCGCAGTCTTTCCGCCGCGTTCCCGTCCATGTCCGCTCCGCGCCACATCCACTCCGCTTCAGCTTCGACGTCCGCCTCCGCCGCGTCCATCCCCATCCTGATGTACCACAACATCGCGCGCCCGCCGCGCGAAGTGCGCTCGCACCGCAGCCTGTATGTGCGGCCCGGCTCGTTCGCGCGGCAGATGTGGCTGCTACGGCGTTTGGGTTACCAAGGCTTGTCGATGCAACACGCCATGCCCTACTTGCGCGGCGAGCGACAGGGCAAGGTGGCGGTGATCACGCTGGACGATGGCTACCGCGACAACCTGGAGCATGCCTTGCCGGTGCTGCAGGCGCAGGGATTCAGCGCCACCTGCTACGTGGTCAGCGATGCGGTGGGCCGCTTCAACACTTGGGACGCCGGCAAGTTGCGCGTGCACAAGCCGCTGATGACGCTGGCCCAGCTGCGCGCCTGGCAGCAAGCCGGGATGGAGGTCGGCGCGCACAGCCGCAGCCATCCGCACCTGACCCGCTGCAACGACGCCGAGCTGGATGACGAAATCTTCGGCGGCCGACGAATGCTTGAAGATCACCTGGGCGTGCCGGTCGACCAGTTCTGCTATCCCTATGGCGACGCGGATGATCGCGTGGTCAGCCGCGTGCAAGCCGCCGGCTTTGACGCCGCCACCACCACCCGTCGCGGCCGCGCGCGTGGCGGCGAAGACGCATGGCGGCTACCGCGTGTGCCGGTGAGCTACCGGCATCTGCTGCCCAGCTTCGCCCTGCGCGTGCTGACCGACTACGAAGCCGGTCGTCGCTGAGGAACGCGCCATGAAGTTCCTGTTCGTGGGGTCCTCGCCGGATCACGGCGGCGCGGAAGTGCACTTCACCGCGCTGGCGCAGGCGCTGCAAGGCCAGGGCCATGCGGTCGAGGCGATGATCGATCCACGCGGCTACATTGCCGCCGAACTGGCACGCGCCAACGTGCCGCTGCATCGCAAGCGCTTTCGCAACGTCATCGACCCCTGCGCGCACCTGCGCCTGCAGCGGGCGATTCGCGGCTTCCGTCCGGACGCGTTGATTGGCAACTTCGGCAAGGACTACTGGCCATTGGTGCTGGCCGGACGTATCCATCGTGTGCCGGTGGCATTGTTCCGCCACAGCGTGACCGCGCTCAATCCGCTCTCCAGCCGTTGGCTGCCGCGGCTGGCGCATTCCTACTTCGCCGTCTCCGATTACGCGCGCCAGGTCTATGCCGATCACGGCATGGATCGTCAGTGCGTGCAGGTGCTGCACAACCCGGTGGATCTACAACGCTACCGCTACGCCGCGCAGACGCGCGCGCAGGTGCTGGCCGAGCTGGACATCCCGCAGGACGCCATCGTGGTGGGTTACTGCGGGCGCATGCTGCGCAGCAAGGGCATCTACACCTTGCTGGAGGCCTCAGCCTTGGCGATGGCACGCGACCCGCGCGTGCATTGCCTGTGGGTGGGTGAAGACGGCAGTGGCGAGCTGCGCGCCGCTGCCGCGGCCATGCCGAATGCGCAGCGGCACCACTTCACCGGTTTGGTGGACGCTACCGAGCGCTACTACAGCGCCTTCTCGATGCTGGCGTTTCCTTCGCTGGCACCGGAGACCTTTGGCCGGGTTTCAATCGAGGCCCAGGCCTGCGGCATCCCGGTGCTGGGCAGCGACATTGGCGGGGTGCCGGAGACCCTCAGCCCCGGCGCCAGCGGTCTGTTGCTGCCGCCGGGCGACGCCCGCGCCTGGAAGCGCGGCATCCTGGCGCTGTGCGATCCCGATGCACGCGCACGCATGGCCGCGGCCGGCAGGACCTTTGTCGAGCAGCGTTTCAGCTATCCGGTCATTGCCAGTCAGCTGGTGGCACGGATGCAGTCCGGGCGCTGAAGACTCCCCTCCCCCAGCTTCCATACTGCAGCGGATGCGGTATAAAGCTCACATTCCCCGGGACCTCCCGGGTTCAATCAACACTCCCTGGGAGGGGAACATGCGCAAGATTCTGACCACCGCCCTGCTGGCCCTGCCGTTGCTGTTGGCTTCCATGGGCGCGACTGCCTCCGATGGCGCGGTGGGTCGCTGGAAAACCATCGACGACAAGACCGGCAAGGTGAAGTCGATCGTGGAAATCTACCCGACCACCAACGGCTCGCTGGCCGGCAAGGTCGTGGAAGTGCTGAGCTCGGATCGCGGCCCCAACCCGGTCTGCGACAAGTGCGACGGCGAACGCAAGAACAAGCCGGTCAAGGGCATGGTGATCCTGTGGGGCCTGAAGGCGGACGGTGCCAACAACTGGGCGGGCGGCACCATCCTGGACCCGGCCAACGGCAAGACCTACAAGTCGAAGATGGAGCTGCAGGCCGGTGGCCAGAAGCTGGACGTGTCCGGCTGCATCGCCTTCATCTGCCGCGCGCAGACCTGGCAGAAGGAATAATCGGCCAGCGCAAGTTGGCTGATATCAGCCCCGCGGCGTCGAGCACGCCGCGGGGCTTTGTTTTGCGCGTGCGATAATCCCCGGCTTTCCCGCAGTCGGCCTGCCATGAATCGCTCCGCCCTAGTCACCACCGCCCTGCCCTATGCCAACGGACCCCTGCATCTGGGCCATCTGGTGGGCTACATCCAGGCTGATATCTGGGTGCGTGCGCGCCGCCTGGGCGGCCAGACCGTGCATTTTGTCTGCGCCGATGACACCCACGGCACGCCGATCATGCTGGCGGCGGAAAAGGCCGGGGTGACTCCGGAAGTGTTCATCGCCGGCACCCAGGAGAGCCACGAGCGCGACTTCGCCCAGTTCGGCGTGGCCTTTGATCACTACGACTCGACCCATTCGCCGACCAACCGTGCGTTGACCGAAGCCTTCTACCTGGCGCTGGAGAAGAACGGCCACATCGGCCGCCGCAATGTCGCCCAGTTCTACGACGCGGCCAAGGGCATGTTCCTGCCCGACCGCTACATCAAGGGCATCTGCCCCAACTGCGGCACCCCGGATCAGTACGGCGACAACTGCGAAGTCTGCGGCGCCACCTACGCGCCCACCGATCTGAAAGAGCCGCGCTCGGTGTTGTCCAACACCACGCCCGAGGTGCGCGACTCCGAGCACTTCTTCTTCGAGGTGGGCCAGTTCGAAGGCTTCCTGCGCGGCTGGCTGGCCGGCGATGTCGCCCTGCCGGGCGTCAAGGCCAAGCTGATGGAGTGGCTGGATGCCGAGGGCGGCCTGCGTGCCTGGGACATCTCGCGCGATGCGCCCTACTTCGGCTTCGAGATTCCCGGCCAGCCCGGCAAGTATTTCTATGTGTGGCTGGATGCGCCCATCGGCTACCTGAGCAGCTTCAAGACGCTGTGCGAGCGCGAAGGCATCGACTTCGATGCCTACCTGCGTCCGGGCAGCGAGGCCGAGCTGCATCATTTCATTGGCAAGGACATCGTCAACTTCCACGGCTTGTTCTGGCCGGCGGTGCTGCAGGGCAGCGGCCATCGCCCGCCGACGCGCTTGCACGTCAACGGCTACCTGACCGTGGACGGCGCCAAGATGTCCAAGTCGCGCGGCACCTTCGTGATGGCGCGCACCTACCTGGACGTGGGTCTGGAGCCCGAAGCGCTGCGTTATTACTACGCGGCCAAGTCCTCCGGCGGCGTGGATGATCTGGATTTGAACCTGGGCGACTTTATTGCCCGGGTCAATGCGGACCTGGTGGGCAAGTACGTCAACCTGGCCAGCCGCTGCGCGGGAATCGCCAGCAAGAATTTCGGCGGTCGCCTGACCACTTCGCCGCAACAGCAGCAGTTGATTGCCGACGCCGCCGTAGCGGCCGCGGCCGGATTGCCGTGGCAAGCGCAGCCGCAAGGCATTGAGGGCGACGCCATCGCCACCCTGACTGCGGTGGCCGCGCAGCTGCAACGTGCGGTCAAGCATTACGAACAAAACGACTTTGGCCGCGTCTGCCGCGAGGTGATGGCGGCCGCTGACAGCGCCAACGAGTTTGTCGCGCGCACTGCGCCGTGGGCCTTGGCCAAGGATCCGGAGCGTGCGGCGGACTTGGGCATCGTGCTGTTTGCGGCGCTGAGCATGTTCCGCGATATCTCGATTGCGCTGCAGCCGATTCTGCCGAGCACGACCAGCCAGGCGCTGGGCTTCCTGTCGCTGGGCGATGCGCCGCTGGCATTCGATCAGATCGGTGCGCATGCCGCGTTCGCCACCACCGCCATCACGCCGTACTCCGCTTTGTTCACCCGTATCGACCCGAAACTGATTGACGCCATGACCGACGCTTCCAAAGACACCCTGCAAGCCGCCGCACCCGCCACGCCTGTCGCCGCCGCCAAGCCGGCGCCGGCAAAGAGCGAAGCCAAGGCGGAGCCTAAGACCGACGCAGCCGCCAGCGAGACCATCGATATCGCCGACTTCGCCAAGCTGGATCTGCGCATCGCGCAGGTGCTGGCCTGCGAGTTTGTTGAGGGTTCGGACAAGTTGCTGCGTTTTGAATTGGATGCCGGTGAGTTGGGCAAGCGGCAGATTTTCTCGGGCATCCGCGCCAGTTATGGCGAGCCGGAAAAGCTGGTGGGTCGCAAAGTAGTGTTCATTGCCAACTTGGCGCCGCGCAAGATGCGCTTTGGCCTGAGCGAGGGAATGATCCTGTCGGCTGGTTTCGATGGCGGTGCGTTGGCGCTGCTGGATGCCGACGCCAGCGCCCTGCCCGGCATGCCGGTGCGCTGAGCGCGACCGACGCGATGCACTCGATCCGGCGCTGATGGCTACCGCTGCCCTGCCCTTGGTCGAACGCTTGGATCGGCTGCTGCCGCAGACGCAGTGCGGCCAGTGTGGTTTTGACGGTTGTCGGCCTTATGCCGAGGCGATGGCGCGTGGTGAGGCAGCCACTGATCACTGTCCGCCGGGGGGTGATGAAGGCGCGCGTGCCTTGGCGCGTTTGCTGGGCACTGCGCCGTTGCCTTATGACCGCTCGCGTGGTTTGCACAAGCCGCCGATTGTGGCGGTGGTGGTGGAGGCTGATTGCATTGGGTGTACGAAGTGCATCCAGGCGTGTCCGGTCGATGCAATTATCGGCGGGGCCAAGCATATGCATGTGGTGATTGAGCCGCTCTGCACCGGGTGCGAGTTGTGTGTGCCGGCTTGTCCGGTGGATTGCATCGTCATGCAGCCCGCAGCGACAGAGGTTCTGTCCGAAGGGCTGTAGTAGGAGCTGTAGGAGGGGCTTCAGCCCCGAAGCTCAGAAGCCCGACCGCGCACCTGCATTCCGCGACACAGGATTGCAACGGCTTCCTGATGTGCAGGGGTTGAGGGTTTCGGGGCTGAAGCCCCTCCTACAGTCCCTCCTACACCCCAGCAGGATCTCGCGCTAATGCGCTGCTGGCTTTGTCACGAGGCATCCCCGACGCTTACACCGCCCGCTTGCAGCAACACTTTGAGCGGCTGCAGCTGTTCTGCGTAACGCCGCCAGCGGTGCAGCGAGCTGCGGTAGATCGGGGAGCGTACTTGCACGGCGCTGGCGGTGGCGACGGGGGCGGTGTTTTGTTCGAAGGCCAGGCAGGCGTCTTCCCAGGGCAGGCCGCAAAAGTCGAGAAGTTTGCGCGTGATCGCTTCCTGCGATTGGACGATGTCTTCATACGCCACTTCCAGGATGCGTCCGGGCAGCACCTGTTGCCAGTGCGCCATCAGGCGGTCGAATTGCAGGTAGTAGCGGCCGCAGTCGAGCAGGTCGAAGGAGTAGTCGTAGTTGGGCGATTCGAGGTTGAACAGTTGGCGGAAGTTGTTGAAGCAGCTGTCCATGGGGTCGCGGCGCAGGCAGATCATCCGTGCATGGGGAAAGGCTTGGGCGATGAAGCCGGCGTAGAGGAAGTTGTGCGGTAGTTTGTCGACGAAGTGGGCGGTGTGGCCGGTGCCGGGACGGGTGCTGTCCAGGTAGGCCTGGCCGAGGGCGCGCGGGTCGAGGGTGCGGGTGCGCAGGTGTTGCAGCAGTTCCAGCAGTGAGCGGGTGCGCACGCTGGCTTGCGCCTGCATGACCACGGCGAAGTTGTTCAACTCGCCAGCCGAGTGCACGCGGCTGTGCGAGGACAGGATGCGTTCGACCAGGGTGGTGCCGGTGCGTGGGAGGCCGAAGACGAAGATCGGTTCCTGCGAGTCGTTGCCTGCTTGCTCGGTCTGCGCTTGCGGAAAGTGATCGATCAAGGCTTGGAACATCTGCGCATCGCGCGTGCTGTCGTAGTGCAGGCGGCTGCGCCAGGCGGCTTTGCCGGCGCTCAGGTGGGCAAAGGCCGGTGCGGGTTGGCCGAGGTCGTCGAACTCCTTTTCCAGCGCCATGTTTACGCAGAGTGCGCCTTCGGCGTCGTCGCCGACCTGGGCCAGCGCGGCTTGCCAGCGGGCGACGTGGTTGTCGTCGGTGGTTTGCCGGCGCAGTTGCGACAGCGACAGGTAGGCTTTCCAGTAGCGCGGTTGCAGGCGCAGGCAGGCTTCGTATTCACGCTCGGCGCCTTCGACGTCGCCGAGGAAGGTCAGCGTGGCGGCGAGGTTGAAGCGCAGCCGCGGTTCGTTGGGCAGGCAGGCGACGCCGCGTTGGAAGGCTTGCGCGGCGCGTTCGGCTTCATGGGCCTGGGTGTAGATGACGCCGAGGATGTCGAGCACCATCGGGTCGTCGGCTGTGCCTTCGCTGAGGGCCAGGGCGCGGTCGGCTTCGGCTACGGCCTCGCGCTGGCGATGGATCGTGGCCAGCAGGCGGGCGTACTGGGCGGCGTAGTCGGCGCGATCAGGATTGAGCGTTGTGGCCTGCGCCAGGTGCGCGTGGGCGGCGTCCATGTGCCGCAACTGCAACGCGGCCACGCCCGCGACGAAATGCACGCCCGCATGTTGCGGGAAGGCGGCTGACAAGGGTTGCGCCAGCCGCAGGGCGCCGGCCCAGTCGCGCCGGTTGAGCGCGTCTACCGAAGCTCGGTAGATCTGGGCCGGGTCTTGGCTCATGGGTCAGGGTTTGCAGGCAGAGCAGACACGCTCGACCTTGTAGCCCTTGGCGCGCAGTTTTTCCACCACGCCGTCGCTGCCCAGCAGATGCAGCGCGCCCACCACCACCAAAGTGTTGTCGCTGCCCGCTTGCTTCAGGCGTTGCTCGATCTGCGGCAGCCAGCGGTCGTTGCGCTCCACATTGATGCGCTGGTACAGGCGCGGAAACTCGCGCTTGAGCTCCAACGCGGTTTCGCGCCAGATGTAGTCGGCCTCGCCCTTGCGCCAGGCGCGATGCAGGCGCTCGGTGTATTCCGGGCCCTTGTTGGCTTCTTCCAGCGACTGCTTGACCAGTTGCACCTGTTCCTGCGCATCCATGCCGTCAAGCAGGCTGATCTGATCAGCCGCCTTCTCCAGGCCCACCGCCGGCTTGCCGGCCTTGCGCGCCTTTTCCATGAAGTGCTGATCCAGGCCCAGCTTGGGATCCAGGCCCTGCTTGCTCATTTCCACCAGGCTGACGGTCAGGCCGACAAACCAGGTTTCGAACATCGACAGCGCTTCCGGCGGCATGCTGTTGCGCTGGCCCCAGGCCTGCAACTGGGTCCAGGTATCCGTGCCCAGTTCGTTGGCCAGGCTGCTGCCGTCACGGCGCAGCGCGGCTTCCATCATCGCCTTGCGCAGCTCGGGCGACTCGGCTTCCTCGGGCGAGATTTCCAGCATCAGCGAGGCGGCGTCGGCGAAGGCGGCTTCGGCATCCTGGGACAGCGGATAGTCGCTGGCGCGCAGCATGTGGAAGGAGCCCAGCAGATAGACCGCATTGTCGGCGTCGGA
>Ga0160448_100231_pt1 | contig 22655 bp, 22 predicted proteins | sample HID1973M_E1MG_FD_108269 | JGI IMG/M metagenome (GOLD analysis project Ga0160448, IMG submission 108269) | Enriched mosquito-associated microbial communities from UW Madison campus, WI, USA - HID1973M_E1 MG | ecosystem: Host-associated > Arthropoda: Insects > Digestive system > Unclassified ...
CGCGCTCGTCGGTGGAGATGCGGTAGGCGTCGACCGAGACCGCGGGCTGCGCCATCCCGACCAGGCACACGCGTCCGCCCAGCAGTGTCGAGTGCAGCGCGTCCGAGAGCGTGGCGGAGGCGCCGACGGCGTCGACGGCGATGTCGGCGCCGAGACCCCCCGTGAGGGCGTGCACGGCGTGCGGCACCGGCCCGTCGGCGGGATCGAGAGGCTCCGCGCCCAGAGCCGCGCAGACCGCCCGGCGGGCTTCGTTCGGCTCCGAGACGATCACCCGCGCGGCCCCCGCCCGCTGCGCCGCGAGGATGCAGGACTGACCGATCGGTCCCCCGCCGACGACGAGCACGACGTGGCCGGGCTGCACGTCGACGCGATTCACCGCGTGGAGGGCGACCGCCAGTGGTTCGATGAGCGCCGCGTGGAGGGGGTTGCTCATCTCGGGCAGGACGACGACGTTCGCGGCGGGAACGGCGTAGCGCTCGGCGAAGGCCGAGACGATGGCCGGATCGACGCCCACGACCCGGCGCCGCGGGTCGTGCTGCTCGCGTCCGTCGAAGGTCCCCGTCTCGTCGTGCGGCACGATCACGGGGTTGACGGTCACGAGCGCGCCGACCGGGAATCGCCCGGCGTCGACGCCCTCGCCGAGCTCCGCGATACGGCCGACCGTCTCGTGACCCATGATCTGCCCCGGATGCCGGCGGCCGTTGTCGCCCGTGTACCCGTGGATGTCGGAGCCGCAGATCCCGGTGGCGATGGTCTCGACCAGGATCTCCGCCGGCCCCGGGGGCGTATCGGCGAGCTCGACGAGACTCAGCCTGCCGATTTCTTCGAGCCTCACTGCGCGCATGGCACCATTCCTTGTTTCATCCGGTCGAGCTCTGCTTCCTGTTCGAGAGCCGGGCTTCTTCGCCGCTCACTGGGCATCGGGGCCTCCTTCGTGGGACGCGGCGATGATGCGCGACAGCCGGGCATCGCGCAGCCGGACCAGAGCCCGCGCCTCCTCGGCGCCGTACTGCGCCACCCCGGCACCGGACTTGACGCCGAGGCGTCCCGCCTCGACCAGCGCGGTGAGACCGTCCGGCGGCGCGAACCGCTCGCCGTGCGCCGCGCGCAGGACCTCGAAGATCGCGAGGTAGGTGTCCAGCCCACCGAGATCGGCATTGGCGAGCGGGCCGAGCGCGGCAAGCCGGGGCGCGAACGAGGTGCGGACGATCTCGTCGACGTCGTGCGCCGGCATCCCTTCCTCCACGCACAGGAGCGCCTCGCGGATCGCGGCGAACTGGATGCGGTTGGCCACGAAGCCTGCGCGGTTGCGCACCACGACGGGTCGCTTGCCCGCGGTCCGCAGGACCGCGAGCGTCCGCTCCAGCACGGAAGGATCCGTCGCGCGCCCGGGCGCGACCTCGACGCATTCGATCTCGTAGGCGGGGTTGAACCAGTGCGTGGCGAGCACCCGCGACGGATCGGGGACGCACTCGGCGAGCAGGTCGACGTCGAGCGAGGAGGTGTTGGTCGCGAGGATCGCGTGCCGCGGAGCGATCTCGCCGAGACGACGCCAGAGTTCGAGCTTGAGCGAGAGGTCCTCCGGAGCGGCCTCGATGACGAGTTCCGCCTCGGATGCCACGGCGAGATCGTGGACGACGTCCGGGGTCGCCGCCCCGCGCGTGCCCGCCGCCGCCGCCGGAAGCCGGGAGCGCAGAACGTCCGCCGCGGCGGACTGCGGTTCCACCACCGTCACCGCGTGCCCCGCCCGGGCCAGGGCGATCGCGATGCCGCCGCCCATGATGCCGCCGCCGAGGATCACCGTGCGCATCAGGCCGCCCTCCCGTCGTGGACGAGCCGGCCGCTCGAGAAGGTGAGCACCGCGCGAAGCCGCTCCTCGCCCGTCGCCGAGCCCCCGAAGCCGTCGTGGAACGGCACCGCGCCGGGCACGCGCTCCAGCACGACCACGTCGGCCGGGCGCCCCGGCTCGAGGGTCCCCACGTCGAGTCCGAGCACGCGCGCCGGCGCGGCCGTCGCGCGGCGCAGGGCGTCGGCCAGCGGCATGCCGAGGGCGAGGAACTTGCCGAGCACCGTCGGCAGATCGACGACCATCGAACGCGAGTACGCGTGCAGGTCGGTGCTGATCGTGTCGGGCGGTTCTCCCTCGGCGAGCATGCGGCGCGCGACGTCGAGGCTGAACCCCGACATCCCGTGCCCGATGTCGAGCACCGCCCCGCGTTCGCGCGCGGCGCGCACCGATGCGCGGAGCCGGCCGTCGGGGCCGAGCACGCTGTTGTCGTCCCAGCCGGTGAAGGCGTGGGTCAGGATGTCGCCGGGTCCGAGCATCGCGGCGATCTCATCGACCGTCGCGGGGGCGGGACCGAGGTGGACCATCAGCGGCAGCGCGACCCGATCGGCGACGCGCCGGGCCGCGGCCAGTGCGGGGCTCGCGTGCTCGCCGCCGACGTCTCCCGACGCCCTCACCTTCACGCCGACCACGAAGTCGCGGTTCGCCTCGATCGCCTCGGCCGCGGCATCCTCCGACGCGTACCAGGGCGCGCGCAGCTCCCCGCCCAGCCGGATGCTCGTCGTGCCGATCGACGCGATGTTCACGAACGCCCGGATGCGCACCGTCGAACGCTCGATCGTCGTCGCCCGGAACGCCCCGATGAGGTGGGCGCCGGAGCTGCCGGCGTCCGCGAGCGTCGTCGTCCCCGAGGGGTACGCGATGTCGTCGGCTGCGAGCCCCAGGTCCTGACCCGAGAAGACGTGCGTGTGCAGGTCGACGAGGCCGGGCGCGACGACGAAGCCCGACACGTCGATCACGTGGTCGCCGGGCTGCGCGTCGTGGTCGGAGAACACGCCGTCGGCCACGCGCACGTCGCGCACGACGGCCTCGGCCGCGGCGGGGTCGTAGACCGTGCCGCCGCGCAGCACGAGGGCCGTCTGCGGCGCGGTGTCGGGGCGGCCGGTCATCGCTCGCCTCCGAAGTCGCGTCCGTTGGCGGGGTCGTGGATCGCGACGACGCGGTCGCAGCGCTCGGTGAACGAGGCCATCGCCCGCCGGGCCGCGGCGACGTCCTCGGCGATCCCGATCGGCCGCCCCGTCTCGAGGTTGCGGTTGTGGAAAGCCGTCTCGAGCACCCCCACGGTTCCGTCCGGGGTGTCGATGATGACCGCCGCCGAGCCCGGGTGGTGCCCGCCGGTCACCTCGTACCGGACGCCGGGAGCGATCTGCGCCGAGCCGTCGACGAGCCGCAGCCGGTTCTGGATGGCGAGCGAGCGGATGCCGGACCACGAGGCGGCACTGAAGTAGAACTCCGGCGCGGGATGCCCGGGCGCGCCGGAGAGGAACTCCAGGACGCCGTCCCGCGCCAGGTAGAAGACCGCGTTCGGCAGCAGGTCGGCGTCGATGCCGCCGGAGTGGTAGGTCACCGTCTGGGTGACCGCGACGAACGAGACGTCGGCCGGATCCACGCCGGCATCAGCGAGCACAGCGGGAAGGGTGCGCACCGACCGGAAGCCGACGTCGTCGCCGAAGACGCGGTTCGTCGCGCCGAGCGCCCGCGCCTCGCCCTCATCGAGCGGCAGCCCCGCGTCGATCAGCCCGACCGTCTCGCCGTCGGTGACGATCCAGATGTAGAAGTGCAGGGGGTGCAGCGTGCTGTCGTTCTCGCCGAACAGGATCGCCCATCCGGGCGTGGGGAGCACCGCGGCGAGCTCTGCGCGCAGCGTGTGGGTACCGAGCGTCATGCGTCCTCCTCCGCCTGCACGGGGTCGGTGAGGACCCATTCGCCCCGGGATGCCGATAGCGCGGCTGCGGCAGCCAGCTCGACCGCGCGGCGCCCGGCCGCCAGCGACGGCTGCTCCCGCTGCTCGCCGCGGATGCCCGCGACGAAAGCCGCGAGTTCGGCCGACAGCCAGTCGTCGCCGTCGTGGATCTCCTCCACGATGCCCTCGGGCGTCGCCACGGTGAGCCGGCGGGTCTCGTCGATCTCGATCATGCCGGTCGTTCCCTGGACCGTGAACGACACCCGCGGCGGTGCGTCGTAGCCGACGCCGAACGAGAGCGCGGACGAGCCGACGAGGGCCGGGCCCAGTCGCGCGCTCAGCGTCACGGCGAGATCCGACGTCGCCCCCGCCGGGGCCAGGGTCTGCGCCGACACCGCGGTGATGCCGGCGCCGAGGAGCCACTCCCACCGGTCGAAGACGTGGTGGCTCTGCAGGTTGAGCGTGCCGCCTCCGGCCCCCGGGTCCCAGTACCAGCCCGGGGTCGTGCGGTAGGCCTCGATCACGTCGTCGCACACGAAGTACGGTTCGCCGATCCCGCCGCCGAGCACGATCTCGCGCGCGCGGCGCCACTCGGCGCGGAACCGGTAGCTGAAGCCCATCATCCAGAAGCGGTCGGATGCCGCAGCGGCGGCGAGCACGTCGTCGGCATCGCGCACCGTCGCGGTCAGGGGCTTGTCGACGAGCACGTGGAGCCCGAGCCGCGCCGCCTCGAGGCACGCGTCGCGGTGCGCGGCGTTGGGCAGCCCGATGTACACCGCGTCCACGCCCGCGGCAGCGGCCTCCTCGAGGGAGGCGACGGCGGCGGCCCCCACCGCCCCGGCGACGCCGTCGGCGCGCGCGCGGTCGCGGTCGACGACCGCGCTCACGCGCACCCCGGGCAGCGCCGCGGCGGCACGAGCCACCCGCGCGCCCATGACCCCCGCGCCCCAGACCGCCAGACGGACTTCACTCATCCCGGGCTCCCTCCGGATCGTCGGCGCCGGCACCAGGACGCTCGCCGCCCCCGAAGCCGCGCCGCTGCAGCGCCGCCTGCGGGTCGGGGTAGGCCGCAAGGAGCGCCTGGGTGTAGGCATCCTTCGGCGCCGCCAGCACCTCCCGGGTGTCGCCCGTCTCGACCATCCGGCCGCTCTTCATGACGATGAGCCTGTCGGCGAGCGCCGACAGCACCGGCAGCTGGTGCGAGACGAAGATCACCGAGATGCCTGTCTGGTCGCGCAGGTCCAGGAACAGGTTCACGATCTCGGTCTGCACCGAGACGTCGAGCGCGCTGACCGCCTCGTCGGCGATCACGATCTTCGGGCGAGGAGCCAGCGCGCGCGCGATCGCGACACGCTGACGCTGGCCGCCGCTCAGGTCTCGCGGCAGCCGCGACGCGTACGACGCGGGCAGCCGCACCTTGTCGAGCAGTTCGGCGACGAAACGCGGGTCGCGGGCTCCCGGGATCCCGTGGGCCACCCCGGCCTCGCGGATCGCCGCGCCGATCTGCAGCTGCGGGTTCAGCGACGAGTAGGGGTCCTGGAAGACGACCTGCAGGAGCCGGCGCGCCGAACGCAGCGGCGATCCGCTGAGCGTCATCAGATTGACCCCGTCGAGCCACACCTCGCCGGCATCGGGGTCGACGAGCCGGGCGACGCACTTGACGGTCGTCGACTTGCCGCTGCCGGACTCCCCCGCGATGCCGATGATCTCGCCCGGGGCCAGCTCGAACGACACGTCGTCGACCGCCGCGGGGATCGCCGGCCTCGGCTGCCCGGGCAGGATCAGCCGGCGCCGCGGGCGGTACACCTTGGTCAGGTTCCGCACCGAGAGGACGGATGCCTCGCTCATGCGTGCACCCCCTCGAACGGGCACGCCGTGACATGCGCGGGCGCCACCGGAAGAAGCGTCATCGGCACGTCGGCGCACGCGGGGCGCGCCAGCGGGCAGCGCGGCGAGAAGGGGCAGCCGCCCTCGTACGCCGTGGTGCCCAGCGGCGGCCCGGGGATCGTCGGCCGACGGTACCCGCGCTCGGGCACGGTGAGCGTCGGCACCGAGGCGATGAGCGCACGGGTGTACGGGTGCTGCGGACGCAGGTAGACCTCCTCCACGGGGCCGGACTCCACCACGAATCCGTCGTACATCACGGCCACTTCGTCGCACATCTCGGCGATCACGCCGAAGTCGTGCGAGACGAGCAGGATCGACGTGCCGTTCTCGTCGCGCACGCGGCGCAGCAGCCGCAGGATCTGCGCCTGGGTGGTCGTGTCGAGGGCGGTCGTCGGCTCGTCGGCGATGAGCAGCCGCGGACGGGCACCCATCGCGATCGCCAGCATGACGCGCTGGCGCATCCCGCCGCTCAGCTCGTGCGGGTACATCCGCAGCTTGTCGGACGGGGCCGGGATGTCGACCTCGTCGAGCAGGGAGACCGCACGCTGCACGGCATCCTTCTCGGAGATCCCGAGCGATGCCCGCAGCGCCTCCGTCATCTGCGCGCCGATGCGGCGGGTCGGGTTGAGCGACGAGAACGGGTCCTGGAAGATCATGCCGACGCGGGTCGAGCGGAACTCCAGCAGCTCCCTGCGCGACATGCCCAGCACGTCCTCGCCTTCGAAGGCGACGCTCCCCGACAGCACGTGGCCGCCCTCGGGCAGCAGGCGCATGATCGATCGGCAGGTCAGGCTCTTGCCCGACCCCGACTCGCCGACGAGACCCACGATCCGTCCGCGGCGCACGCTCAGGCTGACACCGCGGACGGTGGCCGCGGCATCCTTCGCCTTGGCAGCGAAGCCGATGCGCAGGTCGTCGATCTCCAGCAGGGTGTCGGGCGTCTGGGAGTCGTTCATGTCAACGCCCCTTCCGTCGCGCAGAGAAGCCGTCGTCGATCATGCCCACGCCCACGCCGAGCACGATCAGGATGAACGCCGGCAGCGTCGAGATCCACCAGGCGGTGAGCAGGAACGGCTGGCCCGACGCGATGATCGAGCCGAGGTCGGCGACCGGCGGCTGGGTGCCGAAGCCGAGGTAGGACATCGCGGCGAGCACCACCATCGCGGCCACGACGTCCATCGTGGCGAAGGTGAGGCCCGGGCGGATGACGTTCGGGATGACGTGGCGGAACAGGATCCGCGGGGACGAGTAGCCGAGGGACCTCGTGGCCATGATGAACTCGTGCTCACGGAGCGAGAGAACCTCGGCGCGGGCGATGCGCGCGTACACGGCCCAGCCCACGACGACCATGCCGACGGCGACGCTGAGGGTGCCCACGCCGAGGATCGCCACCGTGGCGAGCACCACGACGATGAACGGGATCGCGATCGCGGTGTCGACGACGCGCGACACGAACGCGTCGACCCAGCCGCCGGCATAGGCGACGAGGGCGCCGATGATCGTGCCGATGGTGACCGTCGCGACGGTGATCATCACGCCGGCGAGCAGCGAGATCTGCGTTCCCACGAGCGAGCGGGTGAGCACGTCGCGCCCGACGGAGTCGGTGCCCATCCAGTGCTCCAGCGACGGCGGCTCGAGGGCGGCCAGCACGTCGGGCTTGTTGGGGTCCCACGGCGAGATGAGGGGGCCGATGATCGCGGCGACCACCACCACGGCGACGGTCACCGCGCCGACGGTGGTCTCGGGGCTCCATCGGAACGGCACACGGGCGCGGGTGCGGGCGCGAAGCCCGCTGCGCAGGACGAGGTCAGCCATTCTGGATCGCGCTCCTGACTCGGGGATCCAGGCCCGCCTGGAGCAGATCGGCCACGAGGCCGGCGAGGATCACGACGGCTCCCGCGAGAAGTGCGAGCACCTGCACGACCGGGTAGTCGCGCCTCTCGACGGCCTGCACGAGCAGCGAGCCGAGGCCGGGGATGCTGAACACCTGCTCGATGACGGCGGTGCCGCCGATGAGGAAGCCGAGCACGACGGCGAGCACCGAGATCGTCGGGGTGACGGCGTTGCGCAGCGCGTGCTTGCCGATCACCCTGCTCTCGGAGTAGCCGCGCGCTCGCGCCGCCTCGACGTACTCGGTGCCGAGCACGCGCTTCATGCTGGCGCGCAGGGTGCGCAGCACCACGGCGATCAGCGACAGTGCGATGGCGATCGCCGGGAGGGTGAGGGTGCGCAGCGCTCCTGCCAGTCCCGGCTCGTAGCCCGAGACCGGGAACCAGCCGAGCTGGATGCCGAGGATCAAGGACAGCACGAGACCGACCCAGAACGCCGGCATCGCGAAGATCGCGGTCGCGAGGATGCGGATCGAGAAGTCGGCGACGGAGCCGGAGCGGATCGCGGCGACGATGCCGAGCACCGATCCGAAGACCACCGCGAGCAGCAGTCCGTAGGTGATGAGGTACGCGCTCGGCTCGATGCGCGATGCGACGAGCGACGGGATCGACTGGCCGAACGTGACCGAGTCGCCGAAGTTCCCCGAGAGGATGCGGCCGAGGTACATCCACAGCTGCGCGAGGACGGGCTCGTTCAGCCCCATCTGCTCACGCACGGTCTCGACGTATTCGGGCGAGGCGCGCTCGCCGAGCATGATCTTCACCGGATCGCCGGGCACCGCCTGAAGGATCAGGAACACCACGATGGCGAGGCCGAGGAGCTGGGCGAGGCTGAGGAGAAGCCTCCGGAGGAAGTAGAGAAGCATGTCGCTACCTCCTCCGGAGTCTGTGGATGAACGTCACGATGCGTGCAGGCCTATCCCGAGATCCAGGTCGACGTGAAAGTGCTCTGTCCGATCGGGTTGGTCGTGAAGCCGCACACCCCGCTGAGGTGCCCGTTCACGAGAGGAAGGTTCAGGACGTTGATCGCGGGCTGCGCCTCGAGCATCGCCTCCTGGATCGGCGGCCAGAGCGCTGCGCGCTCCGCGTCGTCGACCGTGCCCGTGAACTCGAGGACCATGTCCTGGATCGACGGGTCGTTCCACCAGGTGAAGAACCCGTTGGTGCTGCCCTCCACGGCGTAGAACTCCGCGAACTCGTCGGGGATCGGCACGTCGCTGGCCGCGAACGAGTAGGGAAGCATGATGTCGTACGTGCCGCCGGTGAAGTTCTTGCTGAGCGTGGCCTGGTCCTCGGGGAGGAGCTCGACGGTCACGCCGAGTTCGGCCCATGCCGCCTGCAGCACGGCCGCGAGGCTGTCGAACGCTGCATTGCCGCTGGGGTACTCCAGCTTGGCCTCGAACCCGTCCGGGTAGGCGGAGTCCGCGATCAGCGCCTTCGCCTGGTCCAGGTCGTAGGGCGTCGGGTCGATCTCGTCCGATCCTGCGTCGTAGCGCAGGCGCGGCAGCATGCTGTTGGGCGACTCCCCCATGCCGAAGTAGATCTTCTCGTTGACACCGTCGCGGTCGATCGCGAGCGACAGCGCCTGACGCACGTTCTGGTCGGCGAACGGCCCCTTCTGGTTGTTCAGCGACAGCAGGATCCACGACGGGATCGCGAACTCCTCGACCGTCACCGATCCCTCGGACTGCAGCGCCTCGACCTGGGCCCACGGCACGATGTCGACCATCTGCACGTCGCCCGAGCGCAGGGCGAGGGTGCGGTTGTTGTCGTCGGTGATGAACCGGAACTCGACCTCGTCCAGCAGCGGGCCGGCGTCGTCCCAGTACTCGTCGTTCTTGGTGAAGCTGATCGAGGAGCCCTTGACCCATTCGTCGAGGACGAACGGGCCGCTGCCGATCGGGTCGCTGAAGAACGCGTCGCCCGCCTCCTCGGCCTCGGCCTGCGGAAGGATGCCGGCGGTGACCATCGCGAGCGAGTACAGGAACCCGCCGATCGGCTCGGACATGTTCACCTGGGCCGTCGACTCGTCCACGACCGTGGTCGAGTCGTAGCCGCGAGCGAACGCCGCCCACTGGCTGACCTCCGGATCCGACCAGTTGTCGAGCGTGTACTTGACGTCGTCGGCGGTGACCTGGCGCCCGTTCGAGAACGTCGCGCCGTCGCGGATGTGGAAGGTGTACGAGAGACCGTCGTCAGCGACGGTCCACTCGTCGGCGACGCCCGGCACGATGTCCTGCGTCTTGCCGGTCGGGTCCATGCGCACGAGCGTCTCGAAGATCATGTTCAGCGCTTCGGTGTCACCGAACCCGCCGGGCGTCGAGTACGGGCTGAGCGACAGGGTCTCGTTCTGCTTGGCGACGGAGATCTTGCCGCCCGCGGTCGGAGCCGCGGTGCAGGCGGCGGCTGCGTCGCCGGTCTGCGTCGGAGTGCCGCCGCCGCCGTCGGCGGCGCAGCCTGCAAGCCCTCCGGCGAGCGCGACACAGGCCGCTATCGCCAGTGATGAACGGATTTTCACGGTGCCTCCTAGATGCGGGTTCTCTCGGGCATTTCATATATCTGAACCATGGTTCACATATGTCGAGAAGCTAGCAGGCATCCTCGGGGACCGCAAGCACATGCGACCGCCGCGCGCGATCCGCTCGGACCGCGGGCGTGTCGGAGCGCCCAGACCGGCGGCGGATCGGCTGCGGCGCAGCGCCGACCGGCGCCGAGGTCGCGGTCAGCCGGCCGAGGAGCGTGACGCGGCCGAGGCGGCGCCGCTTCGCGCCAGCGCCGTCCACCCGCTGGTGAGCACCACAGCGGCGGTCCCGAAGGCCAGCCACGCGAGCGCCGCCGAGGCGACGCCCGTGATCAGGAACCCGAGCAGCAGCGCCGCCACCCACAACAGGACGGTTGTCACCAGCGTCAGCACGGTGAGTCCGATGGACCGCGCGGGCGCCTGCGCGAACGCGCGGAACCCGGCGAGCGCCTCCCCCCGCGCGGTGCCGGGAAGCACGATGAAGGCGAGGGTGAGCGCGACCGGCAGCGCGGGGGGTTCTTCCCGGCTCGGCGCGGCCCTGCGCCGGCGGCCACGGAGCGACTCTGGCCGCGGCATCCCATCCGATTCCCGGCCGGCGCCGAAGAACCCTCACAGCACGGCAGATCGCCGCTGGGAAAGAGAGGTCTCTCATGGGCTCGTCACCGAACCGCATCGTCGCCACGGTCTTCGGCGCCGTCTACCTCCTCGTCGGCCTTCTCGGGTTCGCGGCCACGGGAGCCGTCAGCTTCATCGCGACCGAGGGCGGGCTGCTCCTGGGCATCTTCGAGGTCAACCCGCTGCACAACGTCGCGCACCTGCTGATCGGAGCCGCGCTGCTCATCGCCGGCATCGCCGGCGCGCGCCCGGCCAAGGCCGTGAACATCACGGTCGGCGCCGCGTACCTGCTGCTGGGCGTCGTCGGGTTCTTCCTCGTGGGCACGCCGGCGAACATCCTCGCGCTCAACGCGCCCGACCACTTCCTGCACCTCGGCAGCGCCATCGTGCTGCTCGGTGTGGGCCTGGCCGCCGAGCGTTCGCCGCGGCTCGCCACGGCGTGACCGGGGTCTGGGGGCACGCGACGGGGCGCGTCAGCCGCGCCCCGTCGTGGGTGCCCGTCGCCGCGTGGGGCTTCGGGCTCGTCGCGGTCGGGCTCGGGGCGGCGGCGATCGTGGCGGTGCAGGCCGATGCGCTGTCGCGGGTTCTCGGTGCGGCCTCGGTCGCGGTGGGCCTCGGGACGCTGGTGTGGGGGGCGGCCGGGCTGCGGCTCGGCCGGACGCCGGCGCCGCGGATCGCGCCGGGCGGTCTGTTCGCCGGGATGGGCGTCGCGGTGGCGCTCCTCGCGACCACGCCGGGACGGGCGAGCGTCATCGCCGTCGCCCTCCTCCTCGGGCTCGGCGTGGCCGTGGCCTGCGGGATCGTGCGGGGTACGCGGCATCCGTCCCCTCGCCCGAGCCTCTGGGGCGTGGTCGCTGCGGCCGCGCTGGTGACGGTGCTGGTGGTTCCCGCGCTCGGCGCCTGCCAGGGGGCCGCACTGCTCGAGTCCGACGGCACGGTTCTGCCCGTCATCACTCACCACGGACACTGACGGATGCCGCGACCACGGTCAGCGCGATGCTCGACGCGGCCGGACCGCCGGTGGGCCCTCCTCGAACGGGGTCGGGCCCACCGCGGCCCTGGGGCATCGCTACGCGGCGGGGACGAGGACGCGATCGATCGTGTGGATCACGCCGTTGGTGGCGGGGATGTTGATCGCCCACAGCACCAGCCGGGGGTCGGCGAGCGCCGGGGTCTCGTCGCGCAGGGTGATCCCACGCGGCTTGACGATGCCGCCGTTGGCCATCGTCAGCGAGCCCGCCGTGAGCACCTTCACCGGACCGAGCTTCTTGCCCGCGACCACGTGGTACAGCAGGATGTTCGAGATCTGCTCGGTCGTGAACGCCGAGGTGATGGCCGTCAGCGCCGCTGCCTCATTCGCCGGCGCGGTTCCGGTGAGGTCGGTCACGAGCCGCAGGAAGGCGCGGTCGTTCGGCGCGAACACGGTGTAGGTCTGGCTGGTGTCCGAGAGGGCGCCGTTCAGCCCGGTGGCCAGCACCGCCTGCACGAGGATGTCGTAGTCCCTCGGGTTGTCGTCGGGTGTCCCGCCGCCGGATGCGGCCACGGCGACGTCCACGATCGTGCCCGCGGGGGCGCCGCCCCAGCCGTGGGCCTGTGCGGGTGTGGCGGTGAACACGAGTGCCAGGGCGGCGGCCGCCGCGACGGCCAGGCGCATCTTCTTCATGGTTTCGATCTCCTTCGAAGCGATACCCGGCACCGCCCGTGCGGACGGTGTCGCAGAGGTATTCGCCGGAACGTGAGGAGTTGGATGCAGCAGCGACGGATCTTTCCCTGAGCGGGGCGTTGTGCGCGCGATGGCGTACCGCGCCGGCCGCCGGCGAATCAGCTGAATTCGAGCTGCCCGCGCACGATCGAGTCGCCGGAGTGGGCGGGGTTGCCGTCGAGGGGCTCCTGCGAGACGTCCACGAGCACGTAGTCGCGCAGATCGACGTCCGCCGGGACGACGAACGTTCCCTTCTGTCCGTCGAGCTCGCCGAGACTCACCATGGCCGACGCATCCGCGGTGATGAGCCACACCTCGCGGAACCCGTCGTTCGCGCCGACGTCGTCGAGGCTCACGGTGAGCGTGCGTTCGCCGTCGGGGCGCTCGATCACCTGCGCCGCGCCGGCCGCATCCGGGTGATCGGGGAACGCGTCGAGGGTCGCCGACGCGATCTGCGCCGACTGCGGCGGTCTGACGAGGTTCCACACGCCCACGACCGCCAGGATCGCGGCGATGCTCGCGACCAGGGCGAACAGGATCCGCCGGCCTCGCGTCGGGTGTCGCTTCGGCCCGTGTGCGGACGGAGGCTGCGGTGGGGTGATGGGGGCGGGGGTCGGGTGGGGTGCGGCGGGTGTCGAGGCGGGCTGGGAGTCCCCTGCGGGCAGGTCGGCGGCGGGTGGATGCTGCAGTCCGACCTCGTCGAGGATTCCGTTCCACACGCGTTCCGGCGGAGTCTCGAGTTCGCCCAGCGACACCGTGGACCTGCCGACCGCGACGGTGCGCTCGAGTTCGGCGAGCTCGATCGCGCAGACGTCGCAGGTCTCGAGGTGTTCGTGCTCGGCATCCGTCAGCTCCTCCCCGAGGGCGACCAGGGCGAGGCGCTCGGGGTCAAGATGCGACATGGGGCGCCTCCAATCGGTCGCGCAGGCGGGTGAGACTTCGGCGGATGTGGCTCTTCACGGTACCCAGCGGCATGTCGAGCCGCGTCGCGATCTGCTGGTGCGTGAGGTCGTCGTAGAACGCCAGACGCACCACGCGCTGCGCGTCGGGCTCGAGGTGGTCGATCTCGTCGGCGAGCAGCAGCCGGTCGCCGAGATCGATCTCGGGCGAGCCCTGCTCATCGATGACGGCGAGGCGCTGCAGCTTCTCCTGCAGCTCGCGCACCCGCCGGCGCGCGTCGAGGGTGTCGGCGATGCGGCGGCGGGTGATCGTGACGAGCCACGTCGACAGCCGTCCCTTGGCCGGATCGTACGACGCCCGCGACGTCCAGGCCGAGACGAAGGTCTTCTGGGTCACATCCTCGGCATCGCCGCGGTCCCCGAGCACGCGCAGCGCGAGCGTGAACACGATCGGCGACCAGCGCCGGTAGATCTGCTCGAGGGCGCGCTCGTCACCGGCGGCGAAGCGGCCGCACAGCTCGCGCTCTTCCTCGTCATCCACGCCGATCCCCCTCTACTGCTGCGGCGCCCTCGCCGGCTCACGTGATCGGGGTCGCGACCACGCTATCCGGGTGCGGGCCCGCGCGGGAGAGTCCCGTCGAAGAGTGATTCTCTGGGGGACGGTCGTTCGGATGCAGGTGAGGCGAGGGATTCAGGGTCGGCGGCGACCGTCACATCTCGTCATCGCCCGACACGCTCCGTCACTCACAGGCGATCCTTGCCGACCGCGTCTAGCGTGGTGTCATCGCGGCGATCCGGGCGGTCCCGGGCACCGGCTCATACCCGGGAGCGTTGCGGGTTCGACTCCCGCCGTCGCGTCGACCTCATGCCGTCCTCCGACCAGGTCCGCCTCGATGTTCGGCTTCAGGGAGAGTCCGGGCGGAACGAGGAAGCTGCGCCCGGAGAGCGTGATGGACTTCGCCACGCAGACATGATGTGACACGATGCGCGCTATTGACATGGGTGCGCATCCCTGGAGCGTCAGCCCAGTGCGCGCACCATCGCAGCGATGGCAGACGGACCGACGCGACAGCATCCGCCGATGAAGCCCGCGCCCGCCTCGGCCCACGCCATCGTCAGCGCCAGGTCGAATCCGGGGTCGCCAATCCATCGACGTGCTTCGCCGTCCCACGTCTCGCCCGAGTTGGGGTAGGCGATGGCGGGTTTGCCGCTCGCGGCGGTCGCCGCCCGCACCGCCGGCAGCACGTCGTCGGGTGCGCAGCAGTTCACCCCGACGGCCACGATGGCGTCATGGCCGGCGGCGAGGGCGAAGGCTTCCGCTGCCGGCCGGCCGTCGCGCAGCAGGTCTCCCGAGACCGTGCACGACAGCCAAGCGGGGATCGCGAACTCGTCGGCGAGGTCGAGGAGCACCGCGACCTCGTCGAGGTCGGGGATCGTCTCGAACGCGAGCAGGTCAGGCCCCGCGCTCGCCAGCAGTTCCAGCCGCGGGGCGTGGAAGTCGCGAAGTGCGGCGCGGCTCAACCCGTATCGGCCGCGGTACTCCGATCCGTCGGCGAGCACCGCTCCGTAGGGACCCACGGATGCCGCCACCAGCCGCACCACGTCGTCACCGGCTGACTCGGCGACGTCATCACGCACCTCCCGGGCGATCGTCACACTCCGCGTGATGAGGTTCTCCGCCTCGGTACGCGTCATGCCGCTGTGCTCGAATCCGGCGATGCTCGCTTGATAGCTTGCGGTCGTGGCGACCTGCGCGCCCGCGTCGAAGTACTCGCGGTGTGCGGCAGCCACCTCGCCCGGAGCGTCGCGCAGCAGTCGGGCAGTCCAGAGTTCGTCGGTGAGATCGTGGCCTCGTTCGGCGAGCGCATTGGAGAGTCCGCCGTCGAGCACGATCACGCGAGGCGTCGTCGGGTTCGTCACCTGCTCATCCTCCCCGATCGGGTCGAGGCGGTCGCGGCGGCACGAGGCTCGACGAGGTACCTCGACGATGCGAATGTCGCGTCGAGGGCCGCCTCGAGATCTGCGAGGAGGTCGGAGGTCTCTTCGATGCCGACCGAGAGGCGCAGATGACCGAACGTGCGGAAGGGCAGCGGGTAGGTGGAGACGCGACCGCCCGCGGTTCCGGTGTGCACGATCAGTGAGTCGTCGTGCCCGAGAGAGAAGCCCGACGTGATGAGCCGGAGGTTGGCGACGAACCGGTTCTGTGTGTCGGGATCGCCGGCGACAGCGAAGGCGATCATTCCGCCGTACCCGCGACCGCCGAACTGCCGCGTCGCCAGGTCGTGTTCGGGGTGTGACGGCAGGCCGGGATAGTAGACGTACTCCACTCGCGGATCGCTCTCGAGGAACTCCGCGACGGCGAGCGCGGATGCCAGGTGCTGCCGGAGGCGCAACGGGAGGGTCACCGAGCCGCGGTGGATCTGCCACGCGTTGAAGGGCGAGATCACTCCCCCGACATCGACCATGGCGTCGGCCTTGATCTTCTCGATGAGTTCTCGCGAGCCGATGACGGCGCCGCCCATGGCGTCGCCGTGACCGTTGATGTACTTCGTCAGGGAATGGACGACGAGATCGGCGCCGTCGGCGAGCGGGCGGTAGAAGGGCGGTGGAGTGAACGTGGAGTCCACCATGAGGATCGCGCCGGCAGCACGCGTGATCTCGGCGATCGCACCGACGTCCGCCACCTTGGTGGTGGGGTTCGCGATCGCCTCGATGCAGACGAGCCGGGTGTTGGGGCGGAAAGCTGCGCGCAGTGCGGCCAGATCGCCGACGTCGACGAACGTCGCCTCGATGCCGTATCGCTGCGGCAGGAGTTCGGTCCACAGCCTCCAGGTCGCCTCGTACGTGACGTCGCTGACGATGACGTGATCGCCGACGCGGACGTGCGTGAAGAAGACGGCGTGCAGGGCGGCCACGCCGGAGGCGAGCGCCACGGCGTCTTCGCCGCCGTCGAGGGCGGCGAGTTTGTCTTGGAGACCGGCCTGGTTGACGCCGGTGTTCCGGGTGTAGAGCCCGGGCGCGGAGGCGGACCAGCTGATGTCGCTCGGATCGTCGGGAAGCTCGTAGGAGTTCGCCATCACCAACGGCGTCCGCAGCGCCTTCGTGGAGTCGAGCCGATTGCCGCCGTGCACGGCGAGGGTGAGGTCTGACAGGGTCTCAGCCCGTCGGCGGTCCGGCCGTTGCGACATTTCGTTCCTTACTTTCCCGTGAAGAGACCTGACATGAAGGGGAGCCATCCGCAACGGCATCCCGGATCTACGGTAGTGTGTGCGATTGACACTTGCAATTGCCAATCCCGCACGGAGACACCATGGCCGCATCGCATCTGGACGACATCGACCAGCAACTGCTCGCAGCTTTGACCGCGGACGCGAGGATGCCGATGGTCGCTCTTGCCGGAAAGGTGCATCTGTCGCGCAATGCGGTGCGGCAGCGGATCGAGCGCATGGAGCGCGACGGCGTCATCGCCGGGTACAGCGTCATCAGGGGAACCGCGTCGCGGCCGCGCGTGACAGCGATGGTCATGGTCTATCGCGTCGACAGGATGCGCGACGATCGGGTGATCGCCGCGTTGCGGGGCATCCCGGAGGTCACTCGCTGCGACGTGCTGTCGGGAGCGTACGACCTGTTCGTGACGCTGGAAGCCGACTCGATGGATCGCGTGGGTCAGATCTGGGAGCAGATCGCGGCCCTCCCCGGCGTGGCCGACACCGTGACCGCGGTGTCCCTGTCGCGAGCGATCGATCGCCGGTGACGCTGCCGCCCGGGCATCCGGGCGGCAGCGCCTCAGTGCGCGAGGAGCGCTGCCGCCTCTTCTCGAGAGAGCTCCGAGTGCTGCGCCACCGCGTCGGCGATCGGGATGCCGGTGCGAAGCGCGTACTGAGCCGCATGGGCGGCCGCCTCGTAGCCGATGGACGGCACCAGGGCCGTCACCGCCCCGACGGAGGAAGCGACGTAGCGCTCGAGCACCGTGTCGTTGGCTTCGATGCCCTCCACGCAGAACCGGCGCAGCGCCGAGACGCCGGCCGTCACCCAGCTCAGCGACTGCAGGAGCGAGTGCGCCATGATCGGCTCGAAGGCGTTCAGCTGCAGCTGGCCGCTTTCGGCGGCGACGCCGATCGTCACGTCGGCACCCATGACCGCGAAAGCGATCTGGTTCATGACCTCGGGGATCACCGGGTTCACCTTGCCCGGCATGATCGAGGACCCGGCTTGCCTGGCCGGCAGGCGGATCTCACCCAGCCCGGCCTGCGGACCGCTGGCAAGCAGCCGCAGGTCGTTGCTGATCTTCGACAGCTTGATCGCGCTGCGGCGCAGCACCGCGGACGACTGCAGGAAGGCGCTGGCGTCCCAGCTCGCCTCGAACAGATGCGCCGCCGGGGTCATCGGGAGCCCGGAGCGCTCGCGGAGCCGTTCCAGAGCGATATCGCGATAGCCGGCCGGAGCGGTCACTCCGGTTCCCACCGCGGTGCCGCCCAGGCTGCACTCCAGCAGCAGCGGCACCGTGTCGCCGATGCGCGCCACGTCTTCGCGGATGGCCACGGCGAACGCGGCGAACTCGTCGCCGAGAGTCATCGGCACGGCATCCTGCAGCTGGGTGCGGCCGATCTTGACGATCGAGCCGAACGCGACGCTTCGTTCCTCGAACGCCGCGGCGAGCGCCTCCAGCGCCGGCATGAGCCGCAGCAGGCCCTTCGCCACGGCGATCTTGACCGCGGTCGGGTAGACGTCGTTGGTCGACTGGCTCCGGTTCACATCATTGATGGGGTGAACCAGGTCGTAGCGGCCGCGCGGCAGCCCCAGGTGCTCCAGCGCCGCGTTGGCGATCACCTCGTTGGCATTCATGTTCGTGCTGGTACCTGCACCGCCCTGCAGCACGTCGACACAGAACTGGTCGTGCAGCTCACCGCCGCGCACCCTCCGGCAGGCGACCGCGATGGCGTCCGCCACGCCCGCCGGCAGCAGCCCGAGCTCATAGTTGGCGGCGGCGGCAGCTTCCTTCACGGTGACGAGCGCGTCGATGAGATCGGGATGCTGTGAGATCGGTGTGCTGCTGATCGTGAAGTTCTCGCGGGCCCGGGCCGTATGGATGCCCCAGTAGGCGTCTGCTGGCACCGCCAGCTCGCCGAGAGAATCACGCTCGAGTCGGGTTGCGTCGCCGTTCATGTGTTGATGCAGACGACCTTGGGCTGGGTCATCTCCTCGTACGCGAATCGCACACCCTCGCGGCCCATGCTGCCGTACTTCGAGCCGCCGAACGGCATGCTGTCCACGCGGTAGTCGGAGGAGTCGTTGATCATCACGCCGCCGGCGTCGAGCTGCTCCGACACGCGCAGCGCACGTGTGATGTCGCGGGTGAAGGTGGCGGCGTGCAGCGCGTAGTCGACATCGTTCGCCTGCGCGATCGCCTGCTCCTCGGTGTCGAACGGCGACAGCACGACCACCGGCGCGAACGCCTCGTCAGCCCACAGCTCGCACGAGAACGGCACTCCCTCGACGACGGTCGGCCAGTACACGCCCCCCTCTCGGCGGTGCCCCGCGAGCACGCGCGCCCCCGCCGTGACGGCATCCTCCACCAGCCGCTCAGCGGCCTCGGCCGACGCGATGGAGATCATCGGGCCGACGTCGGTGGTCTCGTCTCGCGGGTCGCCGGCCTTCAGGGCGATGGTCTGCGCTGCGAAGCGGTCGCGGAACTCGTCATACACATCGCGCTGCACCAGGATGCGCTGAGCGCCCACGCAGTTCTGCCCGGCAGCCCAGAACGCGCCCGACACGCACGCCTCGACCGCGGCGGGAATGTCGGCGTCCGCGAACACGATGACCGGGGCGTTGCCGCCCAGTTCCATCGTGAGCTTCTTCAGACCGGCGTTGCGGGCGATCGCCTCCCCTGTCGCGAACCCTCCTGTGAAGGAGACCATGCGCACCTCGCGGGCCGAGATGAGCGCCTGCGCCAGCTCTCGGTCGCCGTGCACCACGGTGATGATCTCGTCGGGCAGGCCCGCGTCGATGAGCAGGTCGACCAGGAACCGCGCGGTCAGCGGGGTCAACTGGGACGGCTTCAGCACGACGGCGTTGCCGCCGGCGATGGCCGGCCCCAGCTTGTGCGCGACGAGGTTCAACGCGTCGTTGTAGGGGGTGATGGCGACGATGACGCCGAGCGGCTCGCGGGTGAACCACCCGCGGCGGTTCTCGGACCCCTGGAACGCATCGAAGGGGACGACCTCTCCGGCATCGGAGCGGGCCGCGTCGGCCGACAGCGAGAGCGTCATGACCGCACGAGACACCTCCTTCCGCGCCTGCCGGACGGTCTTTCCCGCCTCACGCACGATCAGGTCGGCGGCGGTCTCGGCGCGCTCGCGCAGCAGGGCCGACGCCCGCTGGAGAATCTCGTGCCGCGAGAACCGCGACAAAGACCGCGACAGCTGGGACCCGGTTCGCGCACGCTGCAGGATCTGCTCGAGCTGCGCCGGTCCGTTCTGCGGCACGGCGCCGATCACCTCACCATCGAACGGGCTCGTGACGATCAAGTCGGGATACCCGGAGATCATGGCCTGCGTGTCCTCCACGATGCTCACCGGCCGGCCTCGACCCGAGCCCGCTGGTGCGCGTCGATCGCGATGATGTCGGACAGCAGGGCGTAGGCGGTCTCGATGCGCCCCGCACCGGGGCCCGAGACGGTCACGGTGCCGAGCAGATCGGTGTCGAACGACACTGCGTTCGTCGGGCCGGTGACGCTGGCGAGCGGGTGCGTCAACGGCAGCGCCACCGGCTCGACCTTGGCGGTGACCGCTCCGGCGGCGTTGCGGAACGCCGACCCGATCAGCTTGTAACGCTTGCCCTGCGCGGCAGCTTCGATGATGTCCGCGGCGGAGACCTCGGAGATCCCCCGCCGGGTCACGTCGGCCGTGGTGATGTCGGCACCGAGGAGCTCGTTCGCGAGGATCACGACCTTCAGCTGCACGTCGGAGCCTTCGATATCGGCCGTCGGATCGGCTTCGGCGTAACCGAGCGCCTGTGCTTCCGCGACGGCGGCGTCCAGCGCCATGCCCGCCTCCATCTGACCGAGCACGTAGTTGCTGGTGCCGTTGAGGATGCCTTCGACCGCGTTGATGCGCAGCCCCTGGAGCGTCTCGGAGGCGAACCGCAGGATCGGCGTGCCGCTGACCACCGAGCCCTCGTACTGGAACGTGACACCGTTCGCGGCCGCGAGGCGGTTCAGCTCGAGCCCGGCCAGCGCGACCGGGCCCTTGTTCGTCGTGGTGACGCTCTTCCCGCTCTCCAATGCGGCGCGTACGTGCGAGATCCCCGGCTCCCCGTCGATCGGGTTGGTGAAGGTGGCTTCGACCACGATGTCGGCCGTGCTGTTGCGGATCACGTAGTCGTTCTGCGGGGCCGCCGTTCCCCCCGGGCGGCCGACGAAGGTCTCGCCATCGCGCATGGCGAACACGTCGGCCAGGTCGATGCCGTCGGCTTGCATCAGCGATCCCAGGCGGAGGTCGGTGATGGCCACGACACGCAGAGCGAAGCCGAGGTCGGCGGCGAGTTCGTCGCCACGGTCGAGGATGATCTGCGCCAGCGCACGGTTCACGCCGCCGAAGCCGATCAGCGCAATGTCATGACGGTCCACGTCGAGCTCCTTCAAGAGAATCGGGAAGAGGTTCGACCCAGCATCCCCAGCGGTCGCGTCAGCCCGCGCCTGTCGGAACGCTCGCACAGGATGTCGAACTGACCACCGCCCGAAAGAAGTGCCCGAACCGATCTCGCACGCCGTGAATTCCCACGGATGCCTTGTGGACCGCCCCCCGCGCCACGTAATCTGCCCGACACACGCGTCGTGCACCATAGACACATTGTTGTGATCATGTAGCACGGCACTGTCACAACACCCGACTCCCGACTCGAATGCGAGAAGTCATGAGCCCGCTGCCCGAACAGAGTGCGCTTCCGAACGCTCTCCCTCACACCACCGCGACCCAGGTGCCGCTGCGACGACTGCAGCGCTCGATGGACGCGCGACACCTGATCATGATCGCCCTCGGCGGAGTCATCGGCTCCGGACTCTTCCTGAGTTCGGGGTACACCATCAGCCAGGCCGGCCCGCTCGGCGCGATCATCGCCTACCTCATCGGCGCGTTCGTGGTCTGGTTGGTGATGGCCTGCCTCGGCGAACTGGCGCTGGCCTATCCCGTCTCGGGCGCGTTCCACATCTACGCGGCACGGTCGATCGGTCCCGCCACCGGGTTCACCACCGCGTGGCTGTACTGGCTGTGCTGGGTCGTCGCCCTCGGCTCGGAGTTCACAGCATCCGGCATCCTGATGCAGCGCTGGTTCCCCGGCGTCGACGTGTGGGTGTGGTGCCTGATCTTCGCGTTGGCGCTGTTCACCATCAACGCGATCTCGGCGAGGGTCTTCGGTGAGACCGAGTTCTGGTTCTCGCTGATCAAGGTGGTCGCGATCGTCGCGCTCATCGTGTTCGGCGGCATGGCGATCTTCGGCTTCACACCGCTCTCGTCCGAACACCCCGCTGCTCCGCTGTTCAGCAACTTCCTCACCCCTGAGGGCCTGTTCCCGGGCGGCGTCGCCGGCGTCGTCGTCACCGCCCTCGCCGTCTTCTACGCGTTCAGCGGTTCGGAGCTGATCGGCGTCGCCGCCGGTGAGACCAAGGATCCCGGCAAGAACATCCCCCGGGCCATTCGGTCGACGGTCCTGCGACTGCTGATCCTGTTCGTCGGCTCGATCACCGTGATCGCCGCGCTCCTCCCTTACGAGGACGCGAGCCTCACCAGCAGCCCGTTCGTGGACGTCTTCGAGTACGTCGGCATCCCCTACGCCGCCGACATCATGAACTTCGTCATCATCACCGCGCTGCTGTCGGCCGGCAACAGCGGCCTGTTCTCGTGCGCCCGCATGCTGTTCTCCCTCGCCGAGGAAGGGCACGCGCCGCGGGTGTTGCAGCGCCTCACCCGCCGAGGGATCCCGCTCGTGGCCCTCACGGTCAGTCTGGCGCTCGGCCTCGTCTCGCTGATCTCCAGTGTGGTCGCGCCGCAGACGGTGTACCTGGTACTGGTGTCGATCGCGGGTTTCGCCGTGGTCGCCGTGTGGATGTCGATCGTGGCGTCGCAGTTCTTCCACCGCCGCCGGTTCGTGCGCGAAGGCGGCGACATCACCGCACTGCCGTATCGCACCCCGTTGTACCCGGTTCTCCCCATTGTCGCGTTCGTGCTGCTGTCGATCTCGCTCGTGGCCATCGCGTTCGACCCGAACCAAGTCGCCGCCCTGTATTTCGGGGTGCCGTTCGTGGGGCTGTGCTACCTGTTCTTCTGGTGGCGCTACGGGCGTCGTGGCGCGCGCCCGGTCGTCGCCGTGTCGGAGGAGGCTCCCGTCGACGAGGCC
>Ga0160448_100232_pt1 | contig 22603 bp, 15 predicted proteins | sample HID1973M_E1MG_FD_108269 | JGI IMG/M metagenome (GOLD analysis project Ga0160448, IMG submission 108269) | Enriched mosquito-associated microbial communities from UW Madison campus, WI, USA - HID1973M_E1 MG | ecosystem: Host-associated > Arthropoda: Insects > Digestive system > Unclassified ...
CCACACGCAGGGTGTGCAGCGGCTGGGCGAAGGCCTGGAGGTGGAAGCGCGTGCTGACGATGGCGTGATCGAAGCCTTCCGGGTACGCCAGGCGCAAACATTTGCCTACGCGGTGCAATGGCATCCGGAGTGGCGGCCGGCCGAGGATCGGCTGTCGCGGGTGCTGTTCGACGCCTTTGGCCAGGCGTGCCGGCTGCGCGCACGCGAGCGAGCGTGAGCCAGCGATACCGACCGCCTCGACTTCCTTGCCGGCGGGACTTGTGCGAAGGCCGTGGCTTCCCCTAATAATCAGCTGGCTGTCGGGGTCCATGGGGAAGCGGACCGGACAGCGCACGAATCTTTGTAACGCATGTAACTGGCTGATCCGGCAAGGCATTGCCGGCGCCGCGCGAGTCCGCTGCTGTTGGTCCGCAGCCCGCGCATAAGGAAGTGCAACGCGCACGCCGGGCCGCGGTTGACCGCTGGAACCGCCTTACACGAAAAATATTTCAAAGACGTTGTGGTATCGCCATTCCTGGCTCGTTACTAGGTCATGGATTCGCGACGTTCCTTGCGTTGCGGCCTCACTTACCCACCCGTCGCCACGCAGCGTGGTCGCCGGGGTAGACATTGATATTCGCTTCACCAGGAGAGATGACTTGAACAGCTGTCTTGTCGCGTGTGGTGTGTTTCTTGGTCTCGCGGCTGCGCCCGCATTGGCGCATGCGGGGCCGGTGGTCCCCCACGACATAACAGTTGCTTCGATGTTCCAGCAGGCCGACTGGATCGTGAAGACGGTCATGGCCATCCTGGTGCTGGCCTCGGTGATGACGCTGAGTATCTGGATTGCCAAGGCGCTGGAAGTGATCAGCGGCCGCCGCAAGATTGCCGGCTCCTTGCGCCAGCTGGTGGATGCCCCCGCGCTGGGCAGCGCCGCCGAAGTGGCCGACCCCGCCGCCGCCGCGATGGTGCAGCTGGCGATCAAGGAAATCGAACGCTATCCGGTCGCTCAGCGCCCGCAGCACGCCGAAGGCATCAAGGAGCGCACCGCCGCCCTCATCCAACGGGTGGAAGCCAGCCAGCTGCGCAAGCTCTCGCGCGGCGTGAGCGTGCTGGGTAGCATCGGCGCGGCCGCGCCCTTCATCGGCTTGTTTGGCACGGTGTGGGGGATCATGAACAGCTTCATCGGCATCGCCCAGGCGCAGACCACCAACCTGGCCGTGGTCGCGCCGGGTATCGCCGAAGCCCTGCTCGCCACTGCCTTCGGCCTGGTCGCGGCGATTCCCGCGGTCCTGGTCTACAACGCGGTCACCCGCGCCATTGCCGGCTACCGGGTGCGCTTGAACGATGCGGCCACCCACATCATGTGTCTGCTCAGCCGCGAGCTGGAAGTGGACGCCACCGCCGCACGCGCCAAAGTGGGGCTGGTCCATGGCGTTTAACCTGGACCAACACGACGACGATCTGGCCACCGGCCTGCACGACATCAATGTCACGCCCTTCATCGATGTGATGTTGGTGCTGTTGATCATCTTCATGGTGGCCGCGCCCTTGGCCACGGTGAATGTTCCGCTCGACCTGCCGGTGTCCAGCGCGCAAGCGCAGCCGGACAACGAGGATCCGGTGATTGTCAGCGTGCAGTCGGATCTGCGCATCTTTGTCGGCGATGGCGAGACCAGCCGCGAAGCTCTCGGCCCGGCCATACGCCAGGTGCTGGGTTCGCGCGCTGATGACCGCATCTTCCTGCGCGCCGACAAAGGCGTGCCGTATGGGGATCTGATGAATGTGATGGACAGCCTGCGCGAAGCCGGCTTCCAGAAGATCGCATTGGTCACCCTGGATCAGTCAGGGAGCTAGGCGCACATGAGTCAGCAGAGTCGTACCGCCATGAACCTCATGCGCACCTCTTCCCGCGAAACCCTGCGTTGGGGTATCAGCATCGTCTGTGCGGTGCTGGTGCACGCCGGCGCCGCCGCGGCCTTGTTGTTGGATTTCGGTTTCGGCCCGGCCGAACCCATCGCGCCACCCATGGCGGCGATGACGGTGGAGCTGGCGCCGCTGCCTTCGGCGCCGCAAGAGAAGGTCACCGAAGTGCCACCCGGCCCCGAGCAGGTCGAGCAGAAAGCGCAGCCCAAGCCGCAACCGCAGCAACGCCTGTTTGATCCGCCACCCGAGATCAAGACGCCGCCGCCACCCGATGCGCTGCTGGCCAAGAAAGACGAAGAGCCCGCACCGATGGAAACCGCCGCGGCCGATCGCACCACCGACACGCCCTCCAGCCTGGCGCCCGACGTGGACAGCATGAAAGCGCCGCTGGAAGGCTCGCCCAGCGACATGGCCGCCAGCGCCACCCAGACCTGGGAAAACAAACTGCTCACCCACCTGGAGCACTACAAGCGCTACCCCGGCGCCGCCCAGGCACGCCGCCAGCAGGACACCGTGTATCTGCGCTTCACCATGGATCGCAGCGGCAAGGTGCTGGAATGGAACATCGAACGCAGCGGCGGCTATGCCCTGCTCGACAACGAGGTTGCTGAGCTCATCAAGCGCGCCTCGCCCTTGCCGGTGCCGCCTTCTGAAGTGAGCGGTAGCCGCATCGAGATGGTCGTACCCGTGGAGTTCTTCCTGCGCCGTACCCTGGCATCGTCGAGGGGCGTGCGGTGAAGTGGTTGCGCGGCCGCTTGCATGCGCCCGCCATGGCCGATGAATCGGCCGGACAGGTCAGTGCGGCCTGCATCACTGAAGACGAATTGACCCGCATCTTCCTGAAGCTGCGGCCCAGCCTGGAGCGGGTGATTGAGCGCAAGACCGGCGACGCCCAGGTTGCGCAGGATCTGGCCCAGGAAATGTATTTCCGCCTGCAGCGGATAGCCGACACCTTGCCGAACGAAGACGAAGCGCGCCGCTACCTGATGCGCATGGCCACCAACGCCGCCCTGGATCATCTGCGGGTGGAGGGTAACCGTGTGCAGCTGCTGGCTGGCGCCTTGGCCCTGTTCGAAGGCCACGTGGCCACGCCCGAGTGCTACGCACAGGCTGAGGACCGCATGGTCGAGCTGGACGCCGCCCTGTCCGAGCTACCCGCCAAATGTCGCGACGTGTTGTACCTGAGCCGGATGGAAGGCCTGACCCACGCCGAAATTGCCGAGCGTTTGGGCGTTTCGCGCAGCCTGGTGGAGCAGTATTCGGTCAAGGCGCTGAAGCACTGCCGGCAAAAGCTGGACCATAAATGAACAGGGACAATGCACCGTTGTGGAATCCTGCGCCACTGATCGTTGAGACCAGCATGAGCACGCGAGAAGACAACCTAAAGGATGAGGAGTTGGCACTGGACCCGGCGGATGATTCGCTGGAAGACCAGGCGCTGACGTGGCTGGTTCGGATGACCTCAGGCGATGCCGGGCCCGAACAGATGGAAGCCTTCGTGCAGTGGCGCAACGCCAGCCCGGAGCACGACCAAGCCTTGGCCGATGCACGCCAGCTGTGGGTGGAACTGGGCCGGCCGCTGGATGCGTTGTATGCGCCGCGACTGGCGAGCATGCAGGCACCGGTGCCGATGCACCTGTCGCTCTCGGCCAATGTGCAGTTCAAGCAGCGCCCGCGTCATCGCTGGGCTCCGCGCGCTGCCGCTGCCGCCGTGCTGATGCTGAGCGTGGTCGCCGGCCAGCAGTGGTGGAGCAAGTGGCGCTTTGATCAGGTCACCGACACCGGCGTGCAGCGCACGCTGGCGTTGCAGGACGGCAGCACCATGTGGCTCAACACCGACAGCGCCGCCGACGTGCGCGTGGATGCCAAGCAGCGCCACGTGACCCTGGCGCGCGGCGAAGCCTTCTTCGACGTGACCCACGACCCTGCACGCCCATTCACGGTGGATGCCGGCGTCGGCCAGATCCGCGTGCTCGGCACCGCCTTCGGCGTGCAACGCGATGGCGACGACGTGCTGGTCACCGTGCAGCGCGGCCGCGTGCAGGTCAGCGGCGGCGGCACCGCACCGGTCATCATCACCCCGGACATGCGCGCACGCGTGCACCTGGGCGACAAGGTCAAGCATGTGGACCTGATCAACGCCGACCAGGAACTGTCCTGGCGCAATGGACGCCTGATTTTCGAAGACCGCCCGCTCAGCGAGATCCTCAACGTGCTCAAGCGCTATGACGATCGCGTGGTGGTGGTGCGCTATCCCGAAGCCAACAAGGTGCGCATCAACGCCATGATTGATCTGGCGCGCATCGATGAGTGGTACGACGGCTTGCAGCAGACCTTGCCGGTGGAAGTCTCGCGCATCGGTCCGCTGGTGTGGGTGTCGGGCACGGACCGTGACCCGCAGGCCGGCACCAAACCGCCCGTGGTGCAGTTGGGCGTGATCGTTCCGACGATCTGAAGATGTAGCACGTTGTTTCCCTAGCGCAGGCCGCACCCCACGCGTTCCCCCGGACGCATCCCCAGTTTCCCCCGCGTGCCTGCGGTGTGCGGGAGTAGACCATCCCTGTTCCGCTCCCGCCGTGGTTGCGTGGCGCCGCTGTCTGGCTTGGTAGAACCAGGCAGCGGCGCCTACGCGTAAGCACCACGCAACAAAACGACTCGCTGCGCCCGCGCGCACACGTCGAAAGCCATCATCGATTCGCCCAAAGCGATCGTCGCATCGCTGACCTAGCACAAAGCCATTGCACATTTGTGTAGAACCTGTTGTGGTTCTGTGCACGGTGACTCGTTTTCTTGTCCGAGGATGCGGACACGCATCCGGATCCGCGGCGCCCGGCATATCGCAGGCCACGGCACTGAAGACAACCGAGTGGGGACTTTGATGAAGCACCACGCTTTGACCGCACCCTTGGCGGCCCTGGGGAGACAGGGTGTCAAGCGCGCGATGAATGCGACTTGCCTGTTGGCGTTAGCCATCGGCACCGCATTGATTGTCGCAACACCGGCAATGGCGCAAGCCACGTCGGCCGAAACGGCCACCCGCGATTTTGATATACGCGCAGGCGCGCTGGGCAGCGCGCTGCTGCGCTTTGCCGAGCAATCGGGTTTGCAGTTCAGCGTGACCAGCGAGATGACCGCGGGTAAGCGCACTGCTGGCATCAAGGGCAAGTACACGCCTGAGGATGGTTTGCGTGCATTGTTGTCGGGCACTGGCCTGACGTTCCGCTTCACTGGCCCGCGTACGGTGGTGATTGAACCGGCACCGGAGACGGGTGATGCCCGTGTGTTGGGACCGCTGCGGATTGAGGGAGCGGCGAGTAGGGCGGGTGTCAGTGGCAATGGTGTCAATGGCAGTACCGATGGTACGGCGACGGAGAACAGTGGCACTTACGCAGCTGCTGCGACCTCCATGGTCAGCAAGACCGTTCAGTCGGTGCTCGACACACCACAGACGGTGAGCGTGCTGAGTCGCAAGCAGATGACTGAGCAGAACATCAATGACTTCAAGACGGCGATGCAGTACACGCCGGGTATCACGGTGAGGCCGGACGATAACAACCAGGCCTACTCTTTCATCTCGCGCGGATTCTTTGTCAACAAGCTGCGCATCGATGGTGGTGCGCCGATCAGTACCGACGGCTACTTCCGACCGATCATGGACATGGCCCTATACGACCACGTTGAGGTGCTGCGTGGCGCGGATGGCATGTACTCCGGTTATGGTGATCCGGGAGGCATCGTCAACCTGGTCCGCAAGCGACCGCTTGACCACAACCAGGCGCTGGTTGAAGGACAAATCGCCAGCTGGAACAACTTCCGAACCATGGTCGATGTCACCGGCCCGCTCGGCTTCAACGGCAGGCTACGCGGTCGCGCCGTCTTCACCTACGAAGACAAGGAATACTTCTACGACCTGGCCTTCGACCGCCACAGCACCGCTTACGCTGTGCTTGAAGGTGATGTGAGCGACAACTTTGTAATGCGCGGTGGTTTCTCCTACACGCGCCAGACGGCGCTGCCGTGGCAGGCGGGTCTACCACGCTATCAGACCGGCGCTTCGCTCGGGCTGCCCCGGAGCATGTGCCTGTGTTTCCAAGACGCCAACTTCGAGCTGACGACCCGAGAGTACTTTCTGCAAGGCGAGTACGCGTTCAACGACAACTGGTCGTTGGATGCCAAGTTGACCCGCCTTGAGCGCGATGACTTGATCTACGTGCTCACGCCGTTCGGCGGTATCAACCCCGATACGGGCGCGGGCTACGGTGGGCCGTATGACAGCTGGGGAGAGAATGACAGGCATCCGACGCGAGATTCCTTCGATGTGGCTATGAAGGGTACTTTCGACATGTTTGGCCTGGAGCAGAACATCACCTTCGGCGGAAGCTATTCGCAGTCCGTGCTGAAAGGGACCGGGTCATACGCGCCCACCTATGGCGGATTGGCGTATCTCGGCAAGATTCCAGGCATTCCTGCAGGTGACCCGAGCGTCCAGTACGGTTTTGACGTCTTGAACTTCGATCCTTATGACCCCCGGTATCGGCCCTACTTCAAGCAGGCGCGAGATTACTGGAATGAGGGGAATAAGGAATACACGATCTACGGCAACTGGAATGCGTCCCTGACAGAGAAGCTGCAGATCAATATCGGCCTGCGCTATAGCTACTACAGCCGAAATAGCCAAAACACCAGCTTCTGCAACATTAACCTTTTCGCTACCACACCCTCCAACACCTGTAACGTTTACGGGATCGATGGTTCCGGCAACTGGGTGGTCATGGATACGATCGGCCTGGGTGAGAAGTATCCGCTTGGTCGTCGCGAGGTTCGCGATACTGACCGCAGCTTCGCATGGCCGCCTTCATGGTCGCTGGTCTATCGCCTCAATGACAATCTGTCGCTCTACGGCAGCTACACCGACACCTACGTTTCGCAGGCTTCGCAGGTTGACCGCAACTATGACCCGCTGGAGCCAGTGACCGGCTTCAATGCGGAACTGGGTGCGAACTACCTGTCCTCCGACTCGACGCTGACAGGCAAGCTGGCGATCTACTATTCCCGCAAGGATGGCTACTCGGTTCTCGACTACGACGACCCGGTGTACAACCAATCGCACCCCGATTCGAACTGCTGCTGGGTGGGTGGCGACAACACAAGTAACACTAGCATGGGCCTGGATGCCGAGATCATGGGCGAGTTGTTGCCGGGTTGGCAGGTATCTGCAGGCTACAACTACAACTACAACAAGTACGAGTTCAAGACCGAGGCCTTCTCTTACCGTGGTCCGAACATCAGCTTCGCGCCGAAGCACATGTTCAAGCTCTGGACCACATATCAGTTCCAGGGCCAAGGCGATTGGCTGAACCGGCTCAACGTGGGCGGCGGTGTCACCATGCAGACCAAGACCACTGACACAGGTGAGATCTGTACGGAGTACGACCGCGTCCTTGATCCGATTACTGGATTGCCGACCTCGTCCACCTGCCGGACCTGGGTGCCTTATGCCTTTGAGCAAGGCTACTACGCGGTTTACTCAGCACGTGCCGAGTATCGCTTGAACGACACATGGTCGCTCTCGCTCAACGTCAACAACCTCTTTGACAAGACCTACTACGCTCGCCAATCACCGCCGAACAATGACAATTGGTACGGCGAGCCTCGGAGTTACGCGCTGGTCGTGAGAGGCAAGTTCTAAGTCGAAGACATTCCGGGCAGGTCCGCACCCGGAAGCAGTAAGCAACACCCTCGAGCCTGGATGCTCGGACCTTCAGGCAATCCCCGAAAACCTCTCTTCCTAACGGCCATGTTCGCTTGGTCGGGATGAGTGCGCTCGTCAGTGGTCGTCCCGTGGCCGGTGATTCGTATCGCCGGCCACGGGGCCATCCCGATTCCACAGTCGTTGTCTTGTGGAACTCGGCACTGTTGCTCGTTTCCGGAGGATGGGTGCGCAGCCGCGCCCGCAACACGGGAGCCAGCAATGAAGTCTTACCCTCGGACCCGACGGGGTCTGTCGTTTTCGCTGCCTTGTGCAGCATTGCTTTTGTTGGGGCTATCGGCCTGCGACAGCACGCCCAACGCCAACTTTGCCAGCCACTACGAGGCGGCGCAGAGCGGCGGCAGCGATGATCCCTACGCAAAGCTGGACGAAACCACGCGCTTGGACGCGTACAAATACTGGAAGGACGACCAGCGAATCATCAATGCAGCGGCTGAGTCAGGGCGCCTGCGGGAGCGCTACGACCAACTGCTCTCCTTGTTGGACAAGGAGCCTGTGCAGCCCGCACTGGGCGATCTGGCTGGAAATTGCCGCCGCGCCTTCGCACTCGCCACGACGTTTGCCAAGGACCCTGCTCAACTGACGCCGGAGCCCTCGGCCATTGCACAGGCGCTGCAGGCCTGTCGTACGCAGGCGGTAGGCATCTCTGAGAAGAGCGATGACAAGGCGGTCCAGGCGCATGTCGCGCTGCTACGCCGATTCGCATCCACCGGCATCTCATTGGTTGGCCTGAGCCAGATGGCCAGCGGGCAGCTTGAACCCGGTCTGGAGATCTGGCGCCAGGGCGACGCCTTGTTCGAGAAAGACAAGAGCGGCTTCCAGATGAGCCTCAAGGCGTTCCGCGGATGGTAGCGGCAGCACCGCGAACCTGCGGCCTCAGATTGATGACTTCCCTCCTTTCCATTAACAGGCGGGGCGTTCAGCGTCGCGGCGATATGGGGACTTTGACGCATGAGTGACGCTCGTACCATCCAGATCGACCCCAAAGACTATCGGTTGGACATGCGCCTTGTGCGGCGCATCTGGAAACTGGCCAAACCCTACTGGGCCGACAAGCGCCACTGGAAGTCGTGGGTACTGCTGACCTTCGGCATCCTCATTGGTCCCGCATGGGCCTACTACAACTACTGGGCCGCGAAAGTCGGGGCGGTACAGGCCAATGCGCTGGTGGGACGTGACAGCGAGCAGTGGCATGCCATCTTCTGGCTGCTCTTCCTGCTGGGATTGGGACGCTGGCTGTATGACCAGATCCTCAATCTGCTCAACACCCTGATGAAGATACAGTGGTACCGGTGGATGACCGAGTGGATGGTCACCCGCTACATGAGCAACAAGACGTACTACGACATCGCGATGAAGGACGATGTCGACAATCCGGACGAACGCATCCAGGACAATGTGGAGCCGTTCGTGGATTCGGTGCTGGGCTTTCCCACCCGAATCATGGGCACCTTCCTTGGCGTGCTCACCAGCGGCGTGCTGTTGGTGCAGGTCAGCTCGGCGATGATGGGCTTCGTGATCGTGTACTCGATCATTGGCGTCATCCTGCAGACCATCATCTTTCTGCCGTTGATTCGAAAGAACTTCGACATGGTGGCCGCGAACGCCGATTTCCGCTTCGGCTTGCTGCGAGTCCGTGACAACGCCGAGACGATCGCCTTCTTCCGTGGCGAGGAGATGGAGCAACGGCAGGTGTCGGGTCGGCTGGGGCGGGTGATCCGCAACCGCATGGACATCTTCTACTACCAGCTCAAGACCGGCTTCGTCACCAAGTTCTTCGAGGAGATCTGGACGATCGTGCCGCTGGTGCTGATCTACCCGCTCTACTTCAACAAGACCATCGAGTTCGGCACCATTGCCTTGGCCATGGGCGCGGCCGGCAGCCTTCGTGGGGCGTTGTCCTCGCTCAACGAGTACATCCCATACTTCGCCGGCATTGCTCCTCGTGTGGTGCGCCTGGCGCAGATTGTCGAGCGCTTCGATGCCATGGATCAGCTGGCCGCCGCCAAGAAGGGCAACATCCACATCGAGCGCGCCGACGAGATCCGCCTGGACGACGTTTGCTTCCAGACTCCCGGCGGTGAGCAGCAACTGGCCCAGCACGTTTCGCTGAGCCTGCAGCAGGGCGAGAGCCTGATCATCATCGGCCAGACCGGTGTCGGTAAGAGCTCGATGCTGCGGTCCATGGCCGGGCTGTGGACACGTGGCAGCGGCACCATGGTCATGCCGCATATGAACGACATGATGTTCGTGCCGCAGAAGCCCTACATGATGCTAGGCAACCTGCGTGCGCAGCTGCTGTATCCCAACGGCGATGCGCAGATGAGCGACGAGGACATCCAGAATGTGTTGGAGCGGGTCTGCCTGCCCAACTTGATCGAGAAATCAGGCGGCCTGGATGCCGACTGCGACTGGAGCAAGGTGCTGTCGTTGGGCGAGCAGCAGCGTGTGTCGTTTGCGCGCATCCTGATATCCGGGCCTCGCTATGTGTTCCTGGACGAGTCGACCAGTGCAGTCGACATCCCAACTGAAGAGCGTCTTTACCGCACGCTGATGGAGAGCGGGGTGACCTTTGTCAGCGTCGGCCATCGCGAGACGATCCTGCGCTTCCACGACCGTGCGCTGCGCTTGCTGGTGGGCGGCGGCTGGGAAATCGTCGACGCCGACAGCATCCACGAAACGCCGGTAGCGCCGCTGGGTGCCGAGCGGCGCCCGCTCGTCCCTGCGGCCAACGGTGATGATGAAGCAGATGATGCTGAGCAAGCCAGCGGCAAGCGCAGCGTGACCCCGCTGCGCGTTGCGGAATCTTCACCGCATCCGCACTGATCTCGACGATTCGAAGCGGCCGATTGCAGAACTGCGCCCGCTTGATCGTTAGACAAGAAACGCCAACGGACCGTCACGTGCGGTCCTTCCCTTGCTGACCCGGCTAGCGGTCGGTGCCTGCTTCACACACGGAGTTTGATCTCGATGAACCAAAGCATGAAGACCCCCTGGACCGATGCGATGGATCGCAACGCGCCCTTGCCCGAATACCCGCGTCCGCAGTTCGAGCGCAGCCAGTGGGTCAACCTCAATGGCGTGTGGGACTACGCCATCCTGCCGCGTGAAGCCGAAGCGCCCACCACGTGGGAAGGCGAGATCGTTGTGCCGTTTCCGGTGGAGTCGCTGTTGTCCGGCGTGCAGAAGCCGGTCGGTCCGGGCGGACGGCTGTGGTACCGCCGCCGTTTCACCGCGCCGGCACTGAAGAATGGCGAGCGCCTGCTGTTGAACTTCGGTGCCGTCGACTGGCAGGCCACCGTGTACGTCAACGGTCACGCGCTGGGCAAGCACGAAGGCGGCCACGATCCTTTCAGTTTCGACATTACCGGTGCGCTGACCGGCGAGGGCGAGCAGGAGCTGGTGGTGGCGGTGTGGGATCCCACCGACGCCGGTGGCCAGCCGCGCGGCAAGCAGTCGCTGTATCCGCAGGCCATCTGGTATCTGCCGGTCACCGGTATCTGGCAGACCGTGTGGTTGGAGATCGTGCCGGCCGCGCATCTGCATGCGGTCAAGATCATCCCGGACTTCGATCGCGGCAGCATCCGCGTCAGCGCCCACCTGTACGGCCCGCGCCAGGATGCGCGCCTGCAGGTGCGCGTGTTGGCCGAGGGCCAGGTGGTGGCCGAGGCGCTGATCACCGAGTTCGACTCGCTGATCGACTTCAGCGCGGCCACCGAAATCCGCATTCCTTACGCGCGTCCTTGGTCGCCCGACGACCCGTTCCTTTACGACGTGGAGCTCAACTACCACTCCGGCGAAACCGTGGACCAGGTGCGCAGCTACACCGGCATCCGCAAGGTCGAGGTGCGGAAATCCGACGATGGCGTGGACCGCATCTTCCTCAACCACGAGCCGCTGTTCCTGTACGGCCCGCTCGATCAGGGCTGGTGGCCGGACGGTCTATACACCGCACCGACCGACGAAGCGCTGCGCTGGGACATTGAAGTGACCAAGCAGATGGGCTTCAACATGACGCGCAAGCACATCAAGGTGGAGCCGGCGCGCTGGTACTACCACTGTGATCGCCTGGGTCTGGTGGTGTGGCAGGACATGCCGTCGGCGCTGCGCAGCGGCGATCCGGGTCATGTGCCGCCGCGCCTGCAGCCGCTGGATGGCATCTTCAGTGCCGAAGACGACGCCCAGTTCCGTGCCGAGCTGCGCGCGATGATCGATGCGCTGCGTCCGTTCCCCTGCATCACCTCGTGGGTGGTGTTCAACGAATGCTGGGGTCAGCACAACACCAACGAGATCCTGGCCTGGACGCGCACGCTCGACAGCACCCGGATGATCAACGGCCCCAGCGGCTGGAACGACCTGGGCTACGGCGACACCATCGACAAGCATGACTACCCGGGCCCGGGCATGTGGCCGGTGCAGCCGGGCCGCGCCAGCGTGCTGGGCGAGTTCGGCGGCCTCGGCCTGCCGGTGCCGGGTCACCTGTGGCAGGAAACCGCCAACTGGGGCTATCGCGATTCGGATCAAGCCGCCGACCTGGTGGTGCACTACGACTCGATGATGCGCCACCTCAAGCCGCTGATTCGCCAAGGCCTGGCGGCCGCAGTCTACACCCAGCTGACCGACGTCGAGGGCGAGGTCAACGGCATGATCACCTACGACCGCAAGGTCTTGAAGATCACCGCCGAGAAGTTGTCCGAGCTGCACGCGCCGCTGACCAGTTCGCTGCGCCGGGAGTGAGGGAGAGGGCGGGGATGAGAGGGCTGCGACATGGATGAGCTGATCCTGGCCGCACGCGCGGTGCCGGTGGTCAACGAGACCTTCGGTTATCTGGATAGCGGCCAGCCGCTGCCCGCCTTTGTCCTGCGCAATGAGCACATGGAAGTGCGCATCCTGCGGCTGGGCGGACGCATCGCCTCGCTGCGGGTGCCGGACCGCAATGGCCGCTTTGATGATGTGGTGCTGGGCTTCGATACCTTCGAGCAGTACCAGAAGGATCGCGATTACCTGGGCGCGATTGTCGGTCGCTACGCCAATCGGATTGCCCGCGCCAGCTTCGAGATCGATGGTCGTAGCTTCGACCTGGCACGCAACGATGGTGCGCACTGCCTGCATGGTGGCGAGGGATTCGATCAGCGGATGTGGTCGGCCAGCGTGGTCGACCGCGCGGTGATGCTGAGCTATGTCAGCCCGGACGGCGAGGCCGGCTTCCCAGGGCGTCTTGAGGTGCGGGTGCGCTACTCGCTGGCCGGCGCCACCTTGCGCATCGACTACGAAGCCATCAGTGATCGCAGCACCCATGTGTGTCTCAGCAATCACGCCTATTTCAACCTGGCCGGCAGCGGCGACGTGCTCGGCCATGAGTTGACCTTGCCGGCAGGCGCCTATCTGGCCGTGGACGATGGCTTGATCCCCAAGGGCGTGCCGAAGGCGGTGGAGGACAGCCCGTTCGACTTCCGCCAGCCGCGGACCATTGGCGCGCGGATGAACGACGACGACGAGCAACTGCACAAGGCCGGTGGCTACGATCACTGCTGGGTCGTGGACGGCACAGACGAGGCCGAGATCAAGCTGCACGCGCGCCTGCGCGAGCCGGTGTCCGGGCGGATGATGGAAGTGCTGTCCAGCGAGCCGTCCTTGCAGTTCTACTCGGGCAACTTCCTCGATGGCAGTCTGCAAGGACGGGGCGGTGTGCCCTACGCGCGCTATGCCGGGCTATGCCTGGAGCCGCAGCACTATCCTGACTCGCCTAATCGCGCTGACTTCCCTTCCACCTTGCTGCGTCCAGGCGAGGTGTTGCGTTCCACCAGCCTGTATCGGTTTTACACCGACCGGCGCAGCGGAGTGCCTGCATGAGCCTGACGTTGCAGCTGCCGCTGATTGCGATCTTGCGCGGCATCGCACCGGACGAAGTGCTGGCGCACGTGGACGTGCTGGTGGAAGAGGGTTGGGACGCCATCGAAGTTCCGCTGACCTCGCCCGACTGGCAGCAAAGCCTTGAGCTGGCCGTGCAGCATCACGGCCAGCGCGTCTGCCTGGGCGGCGGCACCGTGCTCACCCATACCCAGGTTGAGCAGCTGGCGCGCACTGGCGGCCGACTGATGCTCACCGCCAATACCAACACTCGCGTGATCCGCCACGGCGTGGCGCAGAACCTGACGGTGATGGCCGGTTTCGCCACCGCCAGCGAAGCGTTCGCCGCAATCGCTGCCGGCGCGCAGGCGCTGAAGCTGTTCCCGGCTGAAACCTACGGCCCCGCCCACCTGCGCGCCTTGCGCGCCGTACTACCGGCCTGTCCGATTTACGCGGTAGGCGGCATCACCACCCACACGCTCGCCAACTGGGTACGCGCAGGCTGCGATGGCGCCGGCATTGGCAGCGAGCTCTATCGCGCAGGGCAGGGCATTGAACGTACACGCAGTCAGGCGCGCGCGTTCCGCGAGGCCTGGCAGGAAGCCAGCGCGTCCCCATCCCACAGGAGTGTTGCCGTATGCCGAGCCTTGTAAACACCACGCCATCGATGGCCACTCTGCTGGTCGACAGCCAATGTCGCTTGGGCGAAGGCGTGATCTGGTGCGAGCGCAGCCAACTGCTGTATTGGGTGGATATCGAGGGCGAGGCGTTGTGGCGGCATGACCCGGCCACCGGTGCATCGCAGAGTTGGGGCCTGCCGGATCAACTCGCCTGCCTGGGCCTGGGTGAAGACGGCCGCCTGCTGCTGGGCCTGGCCAAGGGTTTGTATGCGCTGGATGTGGAAGCGATGGCGGCCGGCGCCACTGCCTTGCCAGCGGATCTGCTGGCGGGCGTGGAAGTAGAGCTGGGCCGCGATACGCGCTTGAACGATGGCCGTGCCGATCGGCATGGCAACTTTGTCTTTGGCACCAAGAGCGAGCGCGCCGACAACGCCCGCATCGGCTCGTTCTACCAGTACTCGGCCGCACATGGCCTGCGCCGGCTCGCATTGCCCAACATCGCCATCCCAAACTCGATCTGCTTCAGCCTGGATGGCCGCACGCTGTACTTCTGCGACTCGCTGGATGCGCGCATCCTGGCCTGCGACTACGACAGCGCAGCGGCCACGGTGGACAAGCTGCGCACCTTCGTTGAACTGGATCTGCCGGAGGCGTCGCCGGATGGATCCTGCGTGGATCGCGAGGGCCACCTGTGGAATGCGCAGTGGGGTGCCTCCCGGGTGGTGCGTTACGCGCCGGATGGACAGGTCGACCATATCGTGCAGATACCGGCCAGCCAGGCATCCTGCTGTGCGCTCGGCGGGGTCGATGGCGACGAGCTGTTCATCACCTCGGCCACCACCGGCCTGAGCACCAGCGAGCGCGTGCGCACACCGGCGGCCGGCGCCACCTTCAGCCATCGCCTGCAACGGGCTTTGGCGCTGGCGGAAAATCGCGTCCGCTTGCCGTGATTCGTCGACGACAGACGTAAGCGCCGAGCGCCGCACGCGGAGCGATCCATTGTGGTTTTTGCTCCGCCTGATCGTTGTCTTGTTGGCGGCATTACGTGCGCGCCAGATGTCTGTTGCGATCAAGGAAAACAGCGAAAATAAAGCCTGTTTCTGCCATTGCATTGTGCGCGCACGCACCCACAACCACTGACATCGATGATGGCGCAGCCTGCGCGATCACAACCACAGGCAGGAGTGTTTGCAATGAGCGTGATGACGCAAAGTGGCGCGACGCTGGTCGAAGCGGCCAGCAGTACGGCAACGGCCATCGATCAGGTCGAGATCAAATTCAGCAAGTTCAAGCTCGACAATGGCCTGACCGTCATCGTCCATGAGAACCGCAATGCCCCGGTTGTAGCGGTCAATGTGCAGTACCGCGTCGGCGCCAAGGACGAACCGGCCGGCATGACCGGCTTCGCCCACCTGTTCGAGCACCTGATGTGCGGCGGCAGCGAGAACCTGCCCGGCACCTACCTCAACCACTTCAACCGCATTGGCGCGACCGGCGTAAACGCCTGCACCGGCTACGACAGCACCAACTATTTTGAGACCGTGCCCACGCACGCGCTCGACTTCGCGCTGTTCGCCGAGGCGGATCGCATGGGCCGGCTGGATATCAGCCAGGACACCCTGGACCTGCAGCGCGGCGTGGTGCTCAACGAGAAGTTGCAGCGCGAAGGCGAGCCTTACGGCAAAGTCGGCAACTGCATCTTCGAGTCCTGCTATCCGCAGGGCCATCCCTATGCGCACCCGGTGATCGGTTCGGTGCGCGACATCGAGCAGGCCACGCTGGACGATGTGCGCAGCTGGTTCAACCAGTACTACGGCCCCTCGAACGCGGTGCTGACCTTGGCCGGTGACATCGACGAAGCCACGGCACGCGAGAAGGTCGAGCGCTACTTCGCCGACCTGCCGCCCGGCCCGCCGCTGAGCCGACCCGGCACCTGGATTGCCAAGCGCAGCGAAGACAAGCGCGAGGTGCTGGAAGACCAGGTGCAGATGCCGCTGCTGCAGATGGTGTGGAATACCCCGGAGGCGGGCACCGATGACGGTGCTGCGCTGTTCCTGGCGGCGATGATCCTGGGCGGTGGACCGCTGTCGCGCCTGCACAAGCGCCTGGTGGAGCAGGAGCGGCGCGCCGCGCAGGCCAGCGCCAGCATCATGTCGGCCCTGTTGGGCGGGCAGTTCCATATCGCGATGGTGCCGATGGGTCACGCCGACCTGCGCAGCCTGGAAGCGGCCGCGCGCGAAGAGCTGGCACGCTTCATAGCCGAAGGCCCGAGCCAGGAAGAACTGGATCGCGCACGTACGGCCTTGCAGTTTGGCGAGGTGCGTGGCCTGGCCACCATGAGCGCGATTGCCGACATGCTGTGCAAGCACGAGGTCTTCCACGGCGATCCCGCCAACTATCTGCGCGAGCGCCAGCAGGTGGATAGCCTGAGCATCGAAGACATCCGCGCCGCTGCCCAGCGTTGGTTGTCCGACGGTGCCTATGTGCTGGACGTGCTGCCGTTCGCCGCGCGTCCGGCCAATGTCGCCCCGCTGGATCGTCGCCAACCGCCGGCGCTGGGTGAATCGCCTGGCATCGTGCTGCCGCCGGTGGCGGAGGGCAGGCTGTCCAACGGCATCCGCGTGCGCGTGGCGCAACGCAATGAACTGCCGCTGGTCGAGTGCAAGCTGCTGGTACCGGGCGGTGCGAGCCTGGAGCCGGCCGAGCGGGTCGGTGTTGCCGGGCTGACGCTGGGACTGATGGGTGCGGGCGCCGGTGAGCGTGACGCGGCGAGCTTCGCCCAGGCGACCCAGCGTCTGGGCATGGGCTTTGGCCCCGGCGCAGGATTCGACATGGCCAGCGCGCATGTCTCGGCCTTCCACTCGCATCTGGATGAGTCGCTGGATCTGTTCGCCGACGCGGTGCTGCGTCCGCGCTTTGACGAAGCCGAACTGCAGCGCGCCCAAGCGATGCAACTGCAGGGACTGGGCCAGGAGCTGGCCAATCCGGGTGCTGCCGTGCAGCGCATGATGGGCTCGCTGATGTACGGGCGTGGTCACGTGTACGGTCGCTCTCCGTCCTGGAGCACGCTCGCGGCGATCACGCGCCAGGACATCGTCGACTGCCATCGCCAGCTGTTCCGCCCGGAAGGCGCGACCTTCCTGGTAGTCGGTGCGACCACGCTGGAAGAAATCCTGCCCAAGCTCGAGGCGCGCTTTGGTCAATGGAAGAGCGAGGGCGCTCGCACGACGCTGGAGGTTCCCGCGCCGCAATCGGCGGCGCCGGGCATCTACGTGATCGACTATCCCGGTGCGCAGCAGTCGCAGGTCACCGCCGCGCTGCAGGCGCCGGCGTTCGACCTGGCCAAGGAGGATGCACGCGGCGCCTTGAACCACATTCTCGGCGGCAGCTTCTCCTCGCGCATCAACATGAACCTGCGCGAAGAAAAGCACTGGACCTACGGCGCGTCCGGGGGCCTGCGCGATGCACCCGGCCTGCGCGTGCTCCACGTCGGTGCACCGGTGCAGGCGGACCGTACCGCCGACACCATCCGCGAGATTCGTGGCGAGATGGCGCGCATCATCAGCGAGCGGCCGACCGAAGCGGAAGAACTGCGCGACATGCAGGACGCCTCGATCCTGAGCGCGCCGTCGATCACCCAGACCATGGGTGGCGTGTTGGGCGCGATGGAGTCGATCATCGCCCGCAAGCTGCCGGAGGAACATTGGTCGCACCATGTCGATCGAATCCGCGCGCTGGATACGGCCAAGGTCGATGCTGCCGCACGTGAACTGATCGATCCGGACAAGGTGATCTGGATTGTGGCCGGCGACCGCCGCGCGATCGAAGCCGACTTGCTGGGCCTGAATCTGGGCCCGATCACCGTGCTGGATGTCACCGATGAATCGATGTACATCGGCAACGCCGCGCCCGCCAAGTCGAACGGCTGAGCGGGTCGTTGTGGATCACAGGCTGATTAGTCGTTTTCTCCTGTGATCCTAGCGATCACATGACGCAAACCTACTTCCTTCCCTGTCCCGGCGCGAGCTCTCTCTCGGCACCGGGCCAGGGAAGGGCTTTTTTAGGGGACGCCGTCGCATCTACCATGCACGTTCGTGCATAGCTCCAGGAATTCCATGAACAACCCTCTTTGCCAGTTCGATGGCCTCCCCCGTTTCGATGCCATCCGCCCCGAGCACGTGGCGCCCGCCGTCGACCATCTGCTCGAGCAGGCGCAGGCGGCGGTTGAACATGCGGCCAGCGTGCAACCGGTAACGTGGGACACCTTCGTCGCGCCGCTGGATGACGCGCTGGAGCGCTTGTTCCGCGCCTGGGGCCAGGTCTCGCATCTGCAGGCCGTGGTCAATGCGCCGGAACTGCGTGCGGCTTACAACGAAGCCCAGCCCAAGGTGACCCGCTTCGGCAGTTTGCTGGGGCAGGATCTGCGCCTGCATGCCCAATACCAGAAGCTGGCGGCCTCAACCGAATTCGCCAGTTACTCGCCGGCGCGCCAACGGGTGGTGGAGAACGCACTGCGCGACTTCCGCCTGGGCGGCGCCGAGCTCAATGACGCCGACAAGCAACGCTTCCGCGAAATCCAGGAACAGCTGGCCGCCTTGTCGACCCGCTTCTCGGAAAACCTGCTCGACGCCACCGACGACTACGCGCTTTACGTCGAAGACGAGGCCGAACTGGCCGGCCTGCCATCCGACGTGATTGCCGCCTGTCGTGCCGCCGCCAGCCAGGCCGGCAAGAGCGGCTACAAGCTGAGCCTGCAGATGCCGGTGTACCTGCCGGTGCAGACCTATGCCGACAACCGCAGCCTGCGCGAGGCGCTGTACCGCGCCAACGCCGTGCGCGCCTCCGAAGCTGGCCCGGAGAAGTGGGACAACACCGCTGCCATCAGCGAGATCCTGACCCTGCGTAACGAGCTGGCGCGTCTGCTCGGTTTCGCCGATTACGCGCAGCTGTCGTTGGTGCCGAAGATGGCGCCGTCGGTCAGCGAAGTGGAGCGCTTCCTGCGCGAACTGGCTGCGCACGCCTATCCGCCCGCACGCCAGGAGCGTGTGGAGCTGGAGGCCTTCGCCCGTGCCCAGCTGGGCATCGAGGTGCTGGAACCTTGGGATATTTCCTACGCCAGCGAAAAACAGCGCCAGGCCGACTACGCCTTGTCGGCGCTGGAGGTCAAACCCTATCTGACCGAGTCGCGCGTGCTGTCCGGCCTGTTCGGCGTGATCCGCGATTTGTACCAGTTGGACGTGGTGCCCGATCAGGCGCCGACCTGGCATCCGGACGTGCGCTTCTACCGCCTGCAAGACGCCAGCGGCCAATGCGTGGGCCAGTTCTACCTGGATTTGTACGCGCGCGAAGGCAAGCGTGGCGGCGCCTGGATGGATGACTGCCGCAATCGTCGCGAGACCGCGCATGGCGTGCAGACACCGATTGTCTACCTGGTGTGCAACTTCGCCCGTGGTGTGGACGGTCAGGAAGCCACCTTCAACCACAACGAAGTCGTGACCCTGTTCCATGAGATGGGCCATGGCCTGCACCAACTGCTCACCCAGGTAGGTGATCTGGGCGTAGCCGGCATCAGCGGCGTGGAATGGGATGCGGTGGAACTGCCCAGCCAGTTCATGGAGAACTTCGCCTGGGAATGGGAGTGCCTGCAATCGATGACCGCGCATGTGCAGCACGGCGGCGCGCTGCCGCACGAGCTGTATGAGCGCATGCTGGCGGCGCGCAATTTCCAGAGCGGCATGTTCGCGGTAAGGCAATTGGAGTTCGCCCTGTTCGACATGGCCGTGCACCAGGCCGACGAGCAGGGTGGGGTGCCGGCGGTGATGCCGGTGCTGGAGAAGATCCGCGATGAGGTCGCGGTCAATCGCCCGCCCAGCTGGCACCGCTTCCCGCAACAGTTCAGCCACATCTTTGCCGGCGGCTATGCGGCCGGCTACTACAGCTACAAGTGGGCCGAAGTGCTCAGCGCCGATGCCTATGCCGCATTCGAGGAGGCGCCTGAGCAACGCCGCGAGACCGGCCGCCGCTTCCAGCAGGAAGTGCTGGCGCGTGGTGGCAGCCGGCCGGCGATGCAGAATTTTGTCGCCTTCCGCGGACGTGAGCCCAAGTTGGAGCCGCTGCTGCGTCACTCCGGTTTGTTGGCCGACGCGGCAGGCAACGCCGGCGCCCGTATCAACGTTGCGTCCACCGTGGGCACGGCGGCATGAGTCTCGCGCCCGACGACGTGCTTCCGCTCTTCGAGGAAACGCCCTTGCAGTGTCGCCTCAGCCAGGCCAGCCAGATCGAAGACGCACTCGCACAGGCAGGCGATTGCCTGGTGATCGGCGTCTACACCCAGGATGTGCTCAGTCCGTCGATACGCGAGCTGGATCACCGCTGTCAGGGCCTGTTGACGCGCCTGTGTGCGGCCAACGAATTGCCGGCCAAAGTGGGCGAGTGCCTGATGTTGCACGAGCCGGCCGGCCTGGGTCTGTCCAGGCTGCTGCTGGTCGGACTGGGCAAGCCAGGTGCGGCCACGCTGGTGGACGTGCGTGCGGCCTTCACCGCCGCCGCGCGCCGCTTGCTGGAGTCGCGTGCCGCCGACGTCAGCTGGCTGCTGTCCACGCCGTCGGCCTTGGTCCTTCCGCCTGCGGCCCTGATCGATGCGGCGGTGCAAGCGCTGCGCGGCGCGGCGTACAAGTTCGATCACTACCGCCAGACGCGCGAGACCCCGCCGCTCGCACGCCGTGCCAACCTGCTGCTGGAAACGTCGATTGGCGCGCCTGAGCAGGCCGCGCTGGAGCGTGCCGTGGCCATCGCCAACGGCGTAGACCTGGCCAAGGATCTGGGCAATACGCCGTGCAACATCTGCACGCCCAACTTCCTCGCGCGCGCTGCGCAGCGGATGGCGCGCGAGGAGGATCTGCAGGTCGAGGTGCTCGGCGAGCAGCAAATCGAGAAAGCCGGCATGCACGCCTTCCTGGCGGTGGCGCGCGGATCCTCCGAAGCGCCACGCCTGATCACCCTGCAGCATCGCGGTGGTGTGGACGGGCAGGCACCGATCGTGCTGATCGGCAAGGGCCTGACCTTCGACTCCGGCGGCATCTCGATCAAGCCAGCCACCGACATGGACCATATGAAGTACGACATGGGCGGCGCGGCGGCGGTGCTGGGCGCGATGCGCGCCTGTGCGCAGCTGAAGCTGCCAATCAATGTGGTGGCCGTGGTGCCGGCCTGCGAGAATATGCCCGGCGGCAACGCGCTCAAGCCCGGCGAAGTGGTGCGCAGCCTGTCCGGCCAGTACATCGAGATCATCAACACCGATGCCGAAGGTCGGCTGGTGTTGTGCGACGCCATGACCTACGCGCAACAGTGGTACCAGCCCGCGCAGATGATCGACGTGGCCACCCTGACCGGCGCCTGCGTGATTGCGCTGGGCAGCGTGCATAGTGGCCTGTATGCGAATGACGAGGCCTTGGCCCACGCTCTGTTGCGCGCTGGCGAGGACGCCGGCGACAGTGCCTGGCGGATGCCGCTGGATGCGGCTTACCAGAAACAGATCGATTCGCCGGTGGCTGACATGGTCAACAGCGCCGGCCGCGACGCCGGCAGCGTGACCGCTGCCTGCTTCCTCTCGCGCTTCACCGAAGTGCCGTGGGCGCATCTGGATATCGCCGGCACCGCCTGGAAGGGCGGCCGCGAGAAATCCGGCACCGGTCGCCCGGTCGCGCTGCTCACCCAGTTCCTGATCACGCAGGCACAAGCGCAGGCTGAGAGCGCCGCCTCGCTGTCGGCGCGCGCTGCATAATTCGGCATGCACACCGTAGCCGCAGAGTCGAATCCAGCACCCGCACACGCCGAAAAACTGACCCTGGAAGCGCTGACCGGCGAGGCCTCGCTGTCCGGTCCGTCGCTGATGAAGGCCAAGACCTCGCCGGACGGCAAGCGCGTGACCTTCCTGCGTGGCAAGACGGACAACCGCTTCCAGCTGGATTTGTGGGAGTACGACATCGCCAGCGGTCAGACCCGGATGCTGGTGGATTCCAAGGTGGTGATGCCGGGCGCCGAGACGCTGAGCGATGAGGAGAAGGCGCGGCGTGAGCGTCAGCGCATCGCGGCGTTGTCGGGCATCGTCGATTACCAGTTCTCGCCCGATGGCCAGCGCCTGCTGTTCCCGCTGGGCGGGCAGTTGTATCTGTATGACCTGGGCAAGACCGGTGCCGATGCGGTGCGCAAGCTGACCACGGGTCAGGGCTTTGCTACCGATGCCAAGGTTTCGCCGCAAGGCGGGTACGTGAGCTTCATCCGTGCGCGCAACCTGTGGGTCATCGACCTGGCCAGCGGCAAGGAAGTGCAGCTGACCAGCGATGGCTCGGAGGTCATCGGCAATGGCGTGGCCGAGTTTGTGGCCGATGAGGAGATGGACCGCCACACCGGTTACTGGTGGGCGCCGGATGATGCCGGCATCGCCTTTGCCCGCATC
>Ga0160448_100235_pt1 | contig 22499 bp, 22 predicted proteins | sample HID1973M_E1MG_FD_108269 | JGI IMG/M metagenome (GOLD analysis project Ga0160448, IMG submission 108269) | Enriched mosquito-associated microbial communities from UW Madison campus, WI, USA - HID1973M_E1 MG | ecosystem: Host-associated > Arthropoda: Insects > Digestive system > Unclassified ...
CCTGCCGGTGCGCACCGTGCTGGCCGGACACGGCGGCGCGGTGCTGCGCTGCATCCTGGTGTCGTGGTTGTTGACTGCCGCGATTGTGGTTGGCGTGTTGCTCACGCCCAATCTGGTGCAGGCCGCCTTCCAGCTGCCGGCGGGATTGGCATTCCAGGGCGGCAGTATCGCCACCGTTTCGTTGATTGTCGGTTGTCTGCTATCGGGCTGGGCGGTGGATCGCTTTGGCGTGGCGCTAACCGTGTTGGTGGGATCACTGCTGTTGCTGGCCGCGATCTACCTGCTCTACCTCCCCTTGGCGCAGGGCGATGCCAGCGATTTCCTGTGGCACTACGCGCTGCTGGGGCTGAGCATTGGCGTGACCGGCGCGGTGCCATCGCTGTTGATCCACGCGTTTCCACCGGCGGTGCGATTCTCCGGCGTGTCGTTCTCCTACAACGTGGCCTATGCCTTGTTCGGCGCAATGACCCCGCCGCTGGTGGCCTGGTTGGCGCAGCGACTCGGTCCGCTGGCGCCGGCGCACTATGTGGCCTTGACCTGCGTGATCGGGGTTGGCGTGGCGTTGTCGATGCTGAGGCGAAGCCCCACGCGGGCTTGACGACTCAGCGCTTGCCCAAGGCCGCAATGAAGGCCATCGCCGCCGCAGGATTGCGTTCCTTGGCGCCATTGATGAAATAGACGAACACTTCACGCGGCTTGCCGGTTTTTTGCGGCGCCAGCAGATGCGGCAGCTCCGGCGGATCTTCGCCCGCTGCCCAGCGCCGGGCGATATCCACCCAGCCTGCCAAGGCCTTGGGCGCATAGCCGGTCGCCTGTCCGGCCTGCGTACGCATCAGGCGCGCATAGACAAAATCCGTGCTGAGGTCGGCAAAGCTGGGATGATCTTCGGCATCGGTGAACACCGTGGCGAGCTCATGCTGGCGCGTCAGTGCGATCAACTCGGCGTTGGCGAAGGCGGCATCGCGCACGTCCAGCACATGCCGCAGCCGGCGACCACCGGCCTGGCGCGGGAGTAGTTCCAGAAAGGCGGCAAAGTCCTCGTGCTGCAAGCGGCCCTGGCCTTCGAACTGCCAGACCAGCGGGCCCAGCCGGTCACCCAGCTCGGCAATGCCGCCGACAAAGTCTTCTACCTGCTTGCCGGTCTTGGCCAGGTTGCGCGATTGCACGATCCGCATCGGCGCCTTGGCCGAGAACACAAAGCCGGGCGGGGTCTGATCCCGCCACTTGGCATAGGTGGCCGGCTTCTGCGCGCCGTAGTAGGTGCCGTTGATTTCGATGGCGGTGAGGTGCTGGCTGGCGTATTCCAGCTCCAGCCGCTGCACCAGCCCGGCTGGGTAGAAGTTGTCCCGCCAGGGTGCGTAGACCCAGCCGCCCACGCCGACATGCACGGCACCTGCGCCAGCCGACACAGGCTTCTTGGCCGGACTCATCGCAGCTCCGCCGGCGCGAGCAAGTGAGAGGCAGGCAAGGGCATCGTCAGGGCGGTTGGGCGCATGCGGGTCATCGTGGTGGGAGTGATGCGGGACGGGCAACAGCCGGTTGCTCACTATCAGGATAGTGCGTGCCGCCGTGCAGCCTGTGAATTCACGCGTATTCCTTTATCGTGGCGCCTATCCGGAATCGGCCGAATTACGGCCGCCTGCCGTCCCCCCCCCCAACGAACCACCGGACCCCCCATGCGCCCGACAGGACATCTGGCCCTGCTGGCTGTGCTTGCGCTGTGCAGCGCCCAAGCCAGCGCTCGCGAATACTGCAACGAAGCCACCGATCTTCCCCCCACGGTCAACTTCCGCGTCGACAACGACCTGTTCGGCAATCAAGACCAGGGCTACAGCAATGGCGTGATGCTGACCCTGGTCTCGCCCAACTTGAAGGACTACACCAACGATCCCTGCCTGCCGCGGCTGGCGCGTTGGATGAATGGCTATCTCAATGCGCTGACGCCGGAAGGGTTTGACCAGCAGAACATGGTCGTGGGTTTCGGCCACGGCATCTTCACCCCGCAGGATCCCACCGCGACCGAAGTGATCCCCGACGATCGCCCCTATGCCGGCGTGCTGCTGATCAGCCTGGGCTACAACGCGCGCAAGGGCGACAGCCTGCGCACTACCCAGTTGCAGTTCGGCCTGGTCGGCGAGTCGGCGCTGGGCAAGCAGATCCAGAGCGAAGTGCACAAGATGGTGGGCGGCGAGAAGTTCATGGGCTGGGACAACCAGTTGCATGACGAGCCGGTGTTCCGCCTGGTGCACGAGCGCATGGAGCGCATCGAGCCACAGGACAAGGGCGTGTGGAGTTGGGACGCGATTGGCCACTGGGGCGGCACGCTCGGCAATCTGAGCACCTACGCCAATGGCGGCGCCGAATTGCGCTTTGGCCGCTACCTGCCCAACGACTTCGGCAGCACGCCGCTGCGCCCGGCCGGCGAAAACACCGCGCCCACCGGCAGCCGCATTCCGCCGCACGTGATCGGTTTCCACGGCTTCCTGACCACGGATGTGCGCTGGGTGTTGTACGACATCACCCTGGATGGCAACACCTTCAAGGACAGCCACAGCGTGGACAAGCGCCCGGTGGTGGCCGAATACGGCTACGGTCTGGCGCTGATGTACGGACGCTGGAAGTTTGCGTTGGCGCGCTACCACCGCAGCCGCGAGTTCGACACCCAGCGTGAGCGTCCGGTGTTTGGCAGCTTCACCATTTCGCGGCAGTTCTGAGCAAAAAAAAGCCCGGCGCTTGCGCCGGGCTTTTTTTCCACGGTGCGCTGCTTACTGGATCGGCTCGTCCAGCATCAGCTCGCGCACAAAGCGCACCGGCGGCGCGCCGTACGACAACACCTGATCGTGGTAAGCCTTGGCGTTGAACTTGTCGCCCAACTTGGCTTCCATCGCCTTGCGCAGATCAAAGTGTTCCTGCGCGCCGACAAAGTAGGTGGGCAGCTGCGCCGAGCTCAGTTGCGCGCGCGTCCACTTGCCGTCGGCCTCACGCTCCTGCTGGAAGGTCTGGCGGACCATCAGGTCCATCGCCTGTTCCTTGCTCCAGCCATCCACATGCACACCCTGATCCAGGATCGCGTTGGCGATGGTGCGCAGGTAGAACTTCAACTGCACCAGACGGAACAGCGGATCGTTGTCCAGGTAGCCGGCGTCGGCCATGGTCCGTTCGGTATAGACCGCCCAGCCTTCGGCAAACAGGCCCGAGCGCAGCACCGCGCGCAGGGTGGAGGGGAACTTGGCCGAATGCCAGCCTTCCAGGTAGTGGCCGGGCGTGCCTTCGTGGATGCTCAGCAGGTGGATCATGCGGCTGTTGTATTCGCGCAGGAACGAGTCGACCTGCTTCTGGTCCCAGTCGGTGGGAATCGGCGAGATGGCGTAGAAGGTCTTGAGGTTCTTGTCCAAGGGACCAGGTGAATCGCAGTACGCCACCGCCACGCCGCGCTGGAATTCCGGCATCTCGATGATGTCCACCGGCGAGTCCGGCAAGGTCACCAGATCCTTGGCGCGAACAAAATCCGTGGCCGACTTCAAGGCCGCCTCGGCATCGTGCACCACCGCATCGCGCGCCGGGCGCTCGGCATAAGCCAGCTCGAGCGCCGCTTCGATGGCACGCTGCTGCGCGGCTTCGTCCGGCTGATCCACCAGCGCCGGCGCACCGGGCTTGTCCTTCAACACCTTCTGCGCAATGGCGTACATCTCGCCGCGCACACGCTTGAGTTCACTCTCGGCGCGCTGCTTGATGTCCGCGCGCGACAGCGAAGACACCAGCGCGAACTTGAGCTTCTGGTCGTACAGCTCGGCGCCGATGCGGAAGTCGCCCTTGGCCTTGGGCACCAGGGTCTTGTCCAGCCATTGCTGATGTTCCTGCACTGCCTTCTTCAGCGCTTCGGTGGCGGCCGCCAGGCGCTGCTGATCGGCTTCGCCCAATTCCTTGGCGTGCGGGGTGATGAAGGCATCAACAATGCTCAGGATGCCGGCGTTCTGCTTGGCCACGGTCTTGGCGTGGATCTCCGGTACGCGCGCCGGATCCAGGTTGGCACGCGCCTGCGCCAGCAAGGCCGGAATCTTTTCCATCCGCGCGGTCGCCGACTTCAGGCGCTCCGGCAGCGGCGCGAACTCGCGCGCCATCAGGTTGTACAGCGCGCCGCCGGCCAAGCCGCTGTAGACCTGCGGATCCCAGGCCCAGGACTGCAGGGTCTCGGTGGCCCAGATGTCGTACTGCAACTGGTTGCGCAGGATCGCCGCGTCGACCTGGTTCTCGCGCGAGAGCTGGCTCACGTCGATGGCGTCCAGTTCGGCCAGGGTCTTGCGGGCGAAATCCACGCCTTGCTGGCGGCCGGCCTGGCTGAGGTCGTCCAGCTCGCTGTCATAACGGTGCTCGCCAATCTGCGTGGCATTGACCGGCGAGAGCTTGAGCCAACCGGCGAGCGCGCGCTGCGAGAACTCGCTGAACTTGGCATCGGCAGCCTCGGTCGCGCTGCCGACTGCGGCGGCATCGGCGGGTGCGGGTGCGGGCGCATCGGTCTTGTTGCAGGCGGACAAGGCGGTGATCAGAGCAAGGGCAAGCAGGCTGTGGCGCATTGGATTCTCGCGGCAGTGCACAAAAGGGTGTGGCCACAGGATAGAGCAGCAATGGCTGCCGCCGCATCTGCCGTTGGATTACCCTTGGCCCATTCCCAGCCCGGAGCGCGGCGATGAAATACGAAGGCAGCTGTCATTGCGGACGCATTGCGTTCGAGGTGGAAGGCGAGATCAAGGATGTGTTCGACTGCAACTGCTCCATCTGCCGGCGCAAGGCCATGCTGATGTGGGCCGTGCCACGCACCGCGTTCCAACTGACCACGCCGCAGGATGCGGTCTCCACCTACACCTTCAACACGCATAGCATCCAGCACTCGTTCTGCGCGCAGTGCGGGGTGAGTGTGTTCGGCCAGGGCGAACGTCCGCAGCCCATGACGGTGATCAATCTGCGTTGCATCCCCACGGTGGACCTGGATGGATTGCAGGTCAGCCACTTTGACGGCGCCAAACTTTGAAGGAGCTCTCCATGTGGCAACGCATTGCCTGTCTGGCCTTGTTGTCGTGTTCTTCGTTCGCCTACGCCACCTGTCCACCCGAAGGCACGGATCGCGCCTCGCTGGATTTGCTCAAGCAGCAGGACTTTGCGCTTGGCGATGACGCCCAGCGCGACACGCTGGCCTTGGCCCTGGTCGATTGCCTGGCCGATCCAGACCCCGCGCTGCGCGACGGCATTGCTTACGAGGCATTGACCGCCTGGATGCGCGACAAGCAGTTGTCGGTGGAGACGCGGCGCAAGCTGATGGCACGCTTGTACAAGCTGCTCGATGGCGAGGACCCGCAAGGTTTCGCACATCCATTTGCGGCGCTGGCATTGTCGGAAGTGGCGCGCACGGATCGCATTGAGCCGTGGTTGAGCAAGAAGGAACGCAATGCGATGGTGGCGCGCGCCACGGCCTATGAGTCATCAGTGAGCGACTATCGCGGCTTCGAAGCGGGCGAGGGCTGGCGCCACGGCGTGGCCCACGGGGCGGATTGGCTGCTGCAGTTGGCGTCGAACGATCAAGTGGACCGCAAGCAAGTGGATCGCATCCTGGCCGCACTGGCCACGCAGATCGTGCCGGAACAGGCGCATGCCTATGTGTTTGGCGAGCCAGGTCGCTTGGCGCGGCCGGTGGTGTTCATCGCCAAGCGCGGCCTGCTGACCGATGCAGAATGGCAGGCCTGGTTCACCGGTTTGTCAGCGCGGCTCGGCGACAAGGCCATGGCCTATCAGGATCCCACCTGGCTGGCACGGCGGCATGATCTGATCGCCTTCCTCAGCGGCCTGTATCTGGAATCGGATCAATCCACCGACAGCCAGATCAACGGCCTCAAGCCGGCGATTGTGGCCGGGGTCAAAGCGGTGCCGTAACCGGCGGTGGCGGCATGCGGGTATCGCCGGCCTGGCTGCGCAGCCAATCGATGAAGGTTTGCACCACCGGCCGTGGCGGCCGGTGGCTGGGATACACCGCGTAGTAGGCAAAGCGCGCTTTCAATGCCGGTCCAGGCAGACGCAGCAGTTCGCCGCGACGCAAATAAGGCTGCGCCACCACATCGCGCGCCAGCGCCGCACCCACGCCATACACCGCTGCCTGCATGGCATCGGTGCTGTCACTGAAGCTGTGCATCTGCGGCAGTCGCAGCCCGCGCACGCCGGCTGCGCGAAACCAGTCGCGCCAGCCTTGCAACGCGAGGTCGGTCACCAGGGGCAACTTGGCAATGTCGCGCGGCGCACTGATGCCGGCCACGCCGGGCATTGCCGGTGAGGCGACGGGATAGAGTTCGTCATCCATCAGATGTTGCGCAGTTAGCCCCGGCCATTGCCCGGGACCATGGCGGATGCCCAGATCCGGCCCGCCTTCCTCAAAGCGCGTCAGCGCGACGCCGGTATCCACCTGCAAGCGGATATGCGGATGCAAGGCGGTGAAGCGCGCCAACCGCGGCAGCAGCCAGCAGTAGGTCAACGAATGCAACGTGGCCACCCGCAACACGCTCACGCCGTCGACATGGCGCAAGTTGGCGGCCACGCCTTCGATGTCGGTCAAGGCACTGGTGGCGGCGTCGGCTAGTTGCCGACCCTCGTGGGTCAGCTTGACCCCGCGCGCATGGCGCTGGAACAGCACCACCCCCAGCAGCGACTCCAGCTTGCGGATATGGTGGCTCACCGCGCTGGCAGTCAGATGCAGCTCTTCGGCCGCATGGGCGAAGTTCTGGTGACGGGCGGCGGCGGCGAACACGCCCAGGGCGGGCAGCAGGGCAGGGCGTAGATTCATGGCCAGACTTGAACGAAATTTGTGGCTCCCTCGCATTCTATGCGCTTGTGGCCTGCCGGCGTCCAAGGACAATGGCGGCAGACACAAAACAGGTGCACGGCGATGGCAATCAGCGATGGCGTGGTGGCACAACCCCTGGCAAGCGCGAGCGAACCCGTGACCCGCGACTGGCGCACGCCGCTGGAGCTGCTGGTGCTGGGCGCCATCTGGGGCAGCTCGTTCCTGTTCATGCGCATCGCCGCCAAGCCGTTCGGCGCGTTCGCCCTGGTCGATATCCGCCTGACCCTGGGCGCGCTGATCCTGCTGCCGTTCCTATGGCGCGACCGCGCCCACTTCACCCGCGCCATGTGGCCCAAGCTGGCGATCATCGGCGTGATCAACTCGGCCATCCCGTTCTTGCTGTTCGCCTGGGCCGCACAACGCTCGCCGGCCGCGATTGGCGCGATCTGCAATGCGATGACGGTGTTGTTCGCGGCGCTGATTGGCTTCTTGTTCTTCGGCGAAAAGATTGGCGCTCGTCGTGCGATTGCATTGCTGGTCGGCTTCGCCGGTGTGGTCTTGCTGGCCACCAGCAAAGCCGGTGGCCTGAGCGTGGGCATGGCCGTGGTGGCCGGATCCACTGCGGCGTTGTTGTACGGCGTGGGCGTGAACCTGGTGCGCCGACACATGGCCGGCATTCCGCCCGCGGCGGCAGCAGCCGCAACGCTGACCTGCGCCGCGCTGGTGGTGGCCCCGTTCGCCGCCACCCATTGGCCACAGCAACCCATCGCACCCATTGCCTGGGGCAGCGCGATCGCCATCGGCATCATCTGCACCGGCTACGCCTTCCTGCTGTACTACCGCTTGATCCAGCGCATCGGCCCGGCGCGTGCGGCCACCGTCACCTATCTGGTGCCGTTGTTTGGTGCGGCGTTTGCGTGGATGTTCCTGGGTGAGCCGGTGACGCCGGCGATGCTGGGCGCGGGTGTGCTGATTCTGGGCAGTGTGGCGTTTAGTCAGCGCAAGGCATAGTTGCCTTCGAGCCATCGCAGCAGTGACTTGATATCTGTCATTGGTGGGTAGCCGCGTGCATCTTTAGGTTCGGCAGAGACATAGGCTGAATCTGGAGATTGAGATGCGCCACTTGATGCTTGGCTTGTTCCTGTTGACGGTTACCAACGTGGTCTTCGCGGACACAATCTCGTGTGAGCAATGCAGCGTCGAGAAAATGTTCGACGTTGGGAAAGCACGTGTCTATGGTCAGACATATCGCGGAGCCCACCCACCCGTATATGTCGTCAACCTTCACGACAATGCAGTCATCAAGCTGATGTATGCCCACAACGTTGATCGGACGTTTGATTGGGAAGTTGACGAGTTCAAGAGATGGGCGGTAGAAGGCTTAGTCGAGCCGCCAATCAGGGATGAAGTCGCCAAAGCTCACGGGAAGCTCCTGGCGCGAAGGGGACGCTTGCATCTGAGTTCAGGCGGCGGAAATCCAACCTCTGTGTACGAAGTCATTCATGATCCGGCCTTGGAACTTCGTGTGTCATACGAAATCGGGTACTCATGGGAAGGGTTTCACAAGGGGCTCCTTGATCCATTCGTTGCCTTCAATCCCGTCAAAGGCTTCCAGCCTGCCGCCCTCACCGTAACTGCAAAGGTGGTGTTCGCCGACAAGAGCACCGCCAACTACCAGTTCGATCAGAGCAAAGACCTTTGGGTGAGAGTTCCGGGAACCGCCCGCGATGCTGAAGGGAATCTGGTCCCGGAGAAGAAGGCGGATGTGGACGGTGACGGTATCCGGAAATACAACTTCCGGAGTGAGACAAGTCCCGCCTACCTCCAATTTGTCGATGTCATCGTCGACTACGGAATAAAAGTGGAACGACGTGGTAACGGAGGAGGCCGAATCACCGTGGTGTGTGCAGGTAACACCTGCAGAATTCGTCGGGTGGGACGCTAGGCTCTCTGATATGACCAAGAGGATAATCTTCACGTGTACTGCGATTGCGGTACTAGCGACGCTTGTGTTGCTCTACAACATCAGGACTGGCAAGGACAGAAGTAGCGAATTCCTGCAAGACAAGGCAGGTGTGACTGCAACTTCAGTAAATGTAGTTGCGAATGAACCGGTGAAAGAACAAGTCAGGGCGGCAGGTATTCCCATCCCCCGCGTGCATAGCGAAGCCAGGAGCCTATGTGTCTCGGCAAGCAAGTGGGAGAACTGCCAGAGTGAACTGCTTGAACAACGGGCGATGGATTTTGCAAGGTTGTATGAAGCAACCGGCGAAACAGCCATGAATACTTCAGTGCCGGACATATATGCGTTCGAAGATGCAACGCCAATGTCACCTGATCGATTCAAGGAATGCAGCGAGTTGGTTCATGCAATTCCATCAGTAGCGCCACTTTGGCGCGCTGCGGCCGAGAAGGGCAGCGTATCGGCGATGTTGAACTACGCTGCGGGCGATGCGTTCAACCCGGACTTTATCCTTCAGAACTTGGATGAATACCGCATCTACCAGAAACGCGCGGGGGAATACGCCTATCGAGCTGCACGCGAGGGAAGCTTTACTGCGGTGGTCGCGCTGGCGTCCGCGATGTCTCCACATGCGGACATGGGATTTAGAAGACTTCTTTCGCAGGTTTTAGGCACGAACAAGGTGGAATCCATGACGCTTTATCGCATGGCAGATCATGCAATGGGTGTAGACGTCAAAGGCAAGGAGCGAGTCAAGGATCTGGTCCGCACGCGACTCCTCCAACTTGAAGTCATCAGCTCGCCCGAGGAGATCCGGCAGTCAGTGAAAGAGTCTCAACGTCGTACAGCGGAATGGCAGCCTCTCACAGTCCCCGCCAGAATTGACTCGCTCGAAGCCCTGCTGCTGGGCGGGGGGCAAGCTCCTTCGCCCACCGAAGCAGATTGCAACAGCTTCTAGTTGGTGGGCGTCACTTCTTAGGCGCACGCACCGGCAACGGCACGTTGCACACATCGATATGCCCCGCCGGCCGCACATACCAGGGGTCACGACGATTGCGGCGCGCGTCGGTGGCATCCACAAAGCTGCGCGAGTCAGTACGCAGCAACTCCAGCGGCGTGCGTTCGGCTTCGGGCACGTCGCTGGCCAGGCGGATGGCGCGGATGGGCGTGTAGTCGGCCTTGTCGGCGTACATGCCCATCGGTTCGGGGCCGCGCTTGAGCACGCTCAGCAGCTCCATGCCTTTGACCACGCGGCCGACCACGGTGATGTTGCGATCCAACTGGCGTGGTGATTGGCCAATGACCACGTACAACTCGGTGGCATTGCTGCTGTCCGGCGCGGTGTCGCGGCCGGCGCCCAAGGTGGCGTAGCAATGCGCCATCCAGGCCTGTCCGCTCTTGGGATCGCGCGCGGCCGGGAAGCCGTCGACAAAGCCCACCTGCGGCGCCCAGCCGTCGCTGTCCGGCAGTGCATCGAATTTCAAACCAGCGGCCTTGCGCTCGAACTCGGCCGGCAGCTTGGCCTTGGCGCTGCCCATCGACTTGCGCTGGCTCTCTTCCTCGGTGGGATCGCCGAACTGCACCACCCAGTTGTCCTGCGAGCGGTAGATCGACAGCCCGTTCCAGAAGCCCTCATGGGCCAGGGTGCGGATGTTGCCGACATGCTCGGGCGCGAAGGCCGGCGCCAGCTCGATGATCACGCGCCCGCTTTCCAGCTCCAGGTAGAGGGTGTTGGCCGGGTCCAGCTGACGCCAGTCCTGCGCGGGTGAGGCTTCCAGGATTTCCGCGGCGGTGCGGACCTTGGCCTTGGCCGGCTCGGCAGCGTGGGTGGGCGTGGCGGCGGCAAAGGCCAGGGCGGAGGCGAGCAGGGCAAGGCGCGGGGTCATGGGCGGTCCGTTCGCGGATGAAGGCGTCGATTCTACGCAGGGCGGCCGTCGCTGCGCCCCTGCCAACAAGGGGTAGGAAGCAGGCATGACTACTTGCACATTCGCTATACCCAAGTTCGTACTAGTGTTGTCTCCAAGCTAGTCAAGGAGGCGCGCCATGGTGGATGTCGATGCCCAACTGAAGAAATTCCAGAAAGAGCTGAGCGCCGGTACCGTTTCGCTGGCCTTGCTGGCGGTGCTGGCCCGCGCCAGTGAGCCGCTGTACGGCTACCTGATTGCCAAGCAGCTGGAGCAGGTCGGCGAGGGCGTGCTGAGCGGCAAGCAAAGTGCGCTGTACCCGGTGCTGCGCAACCTGGAAGGCGGAGCGTTGCTGGAAAGCTTCGTCGAGCCCTCCATCGCCGGTCCGCCACGTCGCTACTACCGCATTACCGAGGCAGGGCGGCAGACCTTGCAAACTTGGGCGGCCGCCTGGCGCGCCACCCGTGATTCCGTTGATTCCGTCCTGTCGGGGATAACCGCATGAACATCGAATCCGCTCCGCGTCTTCCCACCACCATCCCCGAATACCTGGATCAGTTGCGTGCCGCGCTGGCCGGTTCGGATCCCGCGCTGATCCAGGACGCGTTGTACGACGCCGAGGAATACCTGCGCTCGGAGTTGTCCGCGCAAGCGGGCAAGAGCGAAGCCGAAGTGATCGCCTCGGTCGCCAGCAGCTATGGCGCGCCGGAAGAAGTGGCCGATATCTACCGCGACACCGAAGTGACGGTGACGCGCGCGCTCAAGCCGCCTGCACCGCCCAAGCGCGACTCGCTGATTGGCCGCTTCTTTGGCGTGGCCGCCGATTCACGCACCTACGGCGCCTTGTTCTACATGCTGCTGTCACTGGCCACCGGCACGTTCTACTTCACCTGGGTGGTCACCGGCGCCAGCCTGTCGCTGGGCTTGCTGATCCTGATCGTCGGCATCCCGCTGCTGATGTTGTTCCTGGCCTCGGTGCGACTGCTGTCGCTGGTGGAAGGTCGCATCGTGGAAGTGCTGCTGGGCGAACGCATGCCGCGGCGTCCGCTGTACTCGCAGCGTGACAAGCCGTGGTTGACCCGCATCGGCGAGATGTTCACTGATCGCCGCACCTGGACGGCCATGTTGTACTTCCTGCTGATGATGCCGCTGGGTACCGCCTACTTCACCGTTGCAGTGACCCTGCTGAGCCTGGCCTTGGGCCTGGCGGCTGCGCCGCTGGCACTGTTCCTGCCGCACGCGTGGGACATCAATTTCGGCTTCTGGTCGGTGGGCGATCCCGAGTTGTTCCTGGTGGTGCCGCTGCTGTTCGTCATCGGTGTGCTGCTGCTGTTCGCTACCCTGCATCTGGCGCGCGCAGTCGGTAAAGTGCACGGTTGGTTGGCCAAGCAGTTGCTGGTGAGCAATCCGGTGGTGTAACCGAACCGGCCCGCATGGCAAGCCAACAAAAAAGCCCCGCGCGAGCGGGGCTTTTTCTTGGATCGCCAGGCAGCAACAGCGCCCCAGGTTCTTCACCTCTGTGTAACCCAACAGGCGGAATCTTGAAGGCCCCTCTCAGCGGAGCGGCGCAATGAAGATGAAAGCGGTGCGATTCATCGAGACCGGCAAGCCAGCTGAAATTGTCGACCTGCCCAGGCCCACGCCCGGCCCTGGCCAGGTGCTGTTGAAGATTGCCGGTGCCGGCGTTTGCCATTCGGACCTGCATATTCTCGATGAGCCGCTGGGTCTCTCCGGTCCGTTCACCCTCGGCCACGAAAACGCAGGTCATGTGGCTGCATTGGGACAAGGCGTGGAGGGATGGAAAGAAGGCGACGCCGTAGCCGTCTACGGTCCCTGGGGATGCGGTCGCTGTCATACCTGCCAGACCTCGGCCGAGAACTACTGCGAGAACCATGCCCTGCTGGGCACGATGGGCGGCGGCTTGGGCTCGGATGGCGGCATGGCCGAGTACATGCTGGTTCCATCGGCGCGCCAATTGGTGCCTCTGGGCAAGTTGGACCCGGTGAAAGCAGCGCCCTTGAGTGACGCCGCACTCACGCCGTACCACGCCATCAAAACTGCGTTGCCCATGCTGACGCCGGATGCGAGTGTGCTGGTCATCGGCATTGGCGGCTTGGGCCATATGGCGGTGCAACTGCTGAAGGCGCTCACCCCGGCCACGCTGATTGCCGGCGACATCGATGACGCCAAACTGGCGCATGCACGCCAACTGGGTGTGGAGCACACCATCAACACCCGCGATGGCGCCGCAGCGCTCAGCGCCATCAAGGATCGCGTCGGTGCACGCGGAGTGACCGTGGTACTGGACTTCGTCGGCGCCCAAGCCACTGTGGACTTGGGTGCGCAAGTGGTGGGGCGCAACAGTCGTTTGACCGTTGTCGGCCTCGGTGGCGGCGTAGTGCATTACGCCGCCAATCGACCGCCGTACGGCTGTCAGGTCACCGTGCCGTACTGGGGCTCACGCACCGAGTTGATGGAAGTGATCGCGATGGCGGAGGCCGGACGCATCCATGTGGAAGTAGAGAGCCATCCATTGGAGCAGGCGGTGCAAGTGTATGAGGCGCTGCGCGCAGGCAAGGTGCGCGGACGTGCAGTATTGACGCCTTGAAGGTAGTCGCCTCAAACAAATAAGCCCCGCATATGCGGGGCTTATTTTCTGCGCTGGCTAGCTAGTGAATCAGCCCGCCGCCTTGGCAATGAAGTCGCGCACCTGCGGATACACCTTGTCGCGCCAACGGCGGCCGCTGAAGATGCCGTAATGACCGGCGCCTTCCACGGTGATGTGCTGTTGGCGGTTCTTGGCGATGCCGGTGCACAAATCGTGCGCCGCTTCGGTCTGACCCAGACCGGAGATGTCATCCAGCTCGCCTTCGATGGTGAGCAGGGCGGTGTTCTTGATCGCCGCCGGGTTGACCAGTTCGCCGTTGACCTTCCACTTGCCGCGCGGCAGCAGGAACTCCTGGAAGACCACGCGGATCGTGTCCAGGTAATACTCAGCCGGCATGTCCAGCACGGCGTTGTACTCATCGTAAAAGCGGCGGTGCGAATCGGCGTCCTGCAGATCGCCCTTGACCAGGTTGGCGTAAAAATCCCAGTGCGACATGAAGTGGCGGCTGGGATTCATCGCAATAAAGCCGGCGTGCTGCAAGAAGCCCGGATACACCGAACGTCCGTGACCGGGATACGGCGAGGGCACGCTGTGGATCACGTTGTTCTCAAACCACGACAACGGATTGCGCGTGGCCAGGCCGTTGACCTCGGTCGGACTGCGGCGCGCATCAATCGGGCCGCCCATCATCACCAGCGAGCGCGGCGTGGTTTCGCCGCGTCCAGCCATCAGCGAAACCGCTGCCAGCACCGGCACGGTCGGCTGGCAAACGCTGATCACGTTGAGGTTCTCCGCGCCAATGTGGCGGATGAACTCTTCCACGTAGCCGATGTAGTCATCCAGGCTGAAGGCGCCGTCTTCGGCCGGCACCATGCGTGCGTCGACCCAGTCGGTCACGTAAACCTTGTGATCGCGCAGCAGGGTGCGCACGGTGTCGCGCAGCAAGGTGGCGTGGTGGCCTGACAATGGCGCCACCACCAGCACGACCGGATCATCCTTCAAGGCGACGATGTTGTCGGCGTCGTCGGTGTAGCGCTTGAAGCGCAGCAACCGGCAGAACGGCTTCTTGATGATTTCCTGTTCCACCACCGGCACGGTCAGGCCGTTGACCTCGACCTCGTGGATGTCCCACGGCGGCTTTTCATAATCCTTGCCAATGCGGTAGAGCAGCTCGTTGCTGGCGGCGATGCGCTCGGCGCCGGGCAGATTGGACAACCAGCTTCCCTGCGCGGAAAAGATGCGCGCATTGGCTTCGGCCATATATGCGAGCGGCGCCATCCAGGCGCGGCCCAGCTCATGCCATTGGTACAAAAGGGTCATGCGGTCGTGTTCCGGGGCCGAAGCGGCCATCTGCTGCGGCGCAGCATACCGCATGGCGGCTGACCCCGGAATTCACCTGTTCAGCTAAGGCGCCAGCTCCAGCGCCGCCGCATCGGCCGCCAGCGCCGCGGCCAGCCAGCAATGCGAACCCAGCCCGCGCAGGCCCTGCGCTTCGAACTGCTCGCGGTACCAGCGTGCCTTGCGGGGCTGGAAGCCTTCGTGATCGCCTTCGTACTCGTCTTCGCGGGCAAAAGTTTCCAGGAAGGCGACGCCGCCGCAGAGCTCGGCCAGGCCGGACAGGCCGCGCTTGAACTCGCGGGTCGGCACGTAGTGCAACACGTCCGAACAGATCAGCAGGTCCACCGGCGCGCACGGGCGCAGGAATTCGAAGTCGCCAAAGCGGGCGAAGTGCAGGTTGCGTTGGCGGCCATAGCGCTGCACCGCGTACTCGCTGCTGTCAAAGCCCAGGTAGTGCAGCTTGGGACGCAGCTTGAGCAGTGGCGCGCGCCAGGCGCCTTCACCGCAGCCGATGTCGAGCACGCTGCGGATGGGGCGCTCCAGGTAGTACTCGGCCGTGGCCACGGTCAGCGCCACCTTGCGTGCGAGCCGCTGTGGTCCGCCGATGTCGCCTTCGCGATACCAGCGACGGAAATAGCCGGCGTCGTAGATTTTTTCAGGCTGGCTCATCGGCAGGCATGCACATGGAAGGGCGGCCTATTGTTCCCGTGGATCGCAGCGACGGGAAGTGCAGGCTTGCTGGCGGTGACTGCGTCGATGCGGGAGAATCCGCGCTTTATTGCTACCGGAGCCCGCCACGTGGACAAGGCCAGCCTGTATCCCTGGATCAAGACCCTGCACATCGTCTTTGTCATCGCCTGGATGGCGACGGTGTTCTACCTGCCGCGCATCCTGGTCAACCTGGCCGAGACCACAGGTCAGGCCGATGTGCAGGCGCGGCTGATCCTGATGGGCAAGAAGCTCTATCGCTTCGGCCACAACATGTTTGGCCTGGCGGTGATCTTCGGCGGCTGGCTGGTGTTCTCGTATCACCTGTGGGGCGGTTGGCTGCATGCCAAGCTCACCCTGGTGGCCGTGGTATTGCTGCACTTCATCCTGTCCGGGCGTTGGTTGAAGGGCGTGGAGAAGGGCAAGTCATTGCCCTCCTCGTTCACCCTACGTCTGTTCAACGAAGGCCCGGTGTTGCTGTTGATCGTGATTGTCTGGCTGGTATTGGCCAAGCCGTTCTGATCAGCGCTGCGCTTCGAAGTCCGCCGGCTTGGGCAACTCCACCGGCACGCCCTCGGCATTGCAGGTGTGCGCGGCGCACAGGCGTTCGCGCAGCTTGGGCGTGGCCTGCACGATGAAGTGGTAGATCGTGTTCTGCTCGACCGTGCCGCGCACCGCCTCGCTGCCCGGACCAATGGCCCAGATGCCGACATCTTCGCCGCCGTGCGATTCGGATTTCAGCGGCACCATGGCTTCCTGCAAGTAGTCAGGGTCTTCGGTGTTGACCTCGCTCAGGTCGGGGCGGCCTTCATGCGCTTCGACACTGCTGGGCGCGTGCAGGAATTTCTTCGGCCCCTGCGGCTGGCGGTTGCTGGCACCGGGATAGCCGGGGCCATTGGCGTAGCTGAGCGTGGTGAAGGGCAGGCCCAGTTGATCGCGGGCCAGATCACCGGGCACGTCGTCTTCGCTGCCCTGACCGCGCACCTTGCCCAGGATCGGATTGCCGCGCACCGGATAGCCGACAAAGTTGAGCGAGTGCGAGTGATCGGCGGTGACCAGGATCAGCGTGTCCTCGCGCGAAGTGGCGTCCACCGCGGCCTGCACCGCTTCTGACAGGGCGATGGTTTCATCCAGCGCGCGGTAGGCGTTGCCGTAGTGGTTGGCGTGATCAATGCGTGCGCCTTCGATCATCAGGACATAGCCGTCGGGATTGCGCGAGAGCGTGTGGATGGCGGCGCGGGTCATCTCGGCCAGCGAAGGCTCATCGGCCGGCGTGCGCTGACGGTCGTACTCAAACTGCATGTGATCGGGCTCGAACAGGCCCAACACTTGCGGCGCATTGGCCGCGGCCTGCAATTGCGCGCGGTTCCAGACATAGGCGCCTTGCGGGTTGGCCTGCTGCCATTCGGCGGTGAGATCGCGCTCGTCCAGGCGCTGGCCGACCTTGTCGTCGTATTCGGGATCACGCTGTTGCGCGTTGGTGAACTCGCGACGACCGCCGCCCAGTGCAACCGTCGGGCCGCGGCCGAAACGACGGGAGGTCAGCAATTGCGCGGCGATGTCCTGGCAGCCTTCAGCCACCGCGTTCGCCGGCAGGTCGGCGTTGTTTTCCCAATCGCGATTGGGCACATGCGCGTAGGTGGCCGCCGGGGTGGCATGGGTCAGGCGCGCGGTGGTCACCACACCGGTAGCCAGGCCGGCGCTGTCGGCCAGTTCCAGCCAGGTCAGTACGGCCTTGCCGCGGCTGTCGCGGCAGTCGTTGCGGTTGCCTGCACTGACGCCAATGGCGCCCATATGGGTTTTGACGCCGCTGGTGATCGCGGTCATGGTGCCGGCCGAGTCCGGCGTCTGCGAATCGGTGTTGTAGGTCTTGCTGAGCGCGGTCTGCGGGAAGCGCTCCCAGCTCAGCTGGTTCTCTTCGCCCGACTGGCCCTTGCGCTGGCCATCCAGGATGCGCGCGGCGGCGACCGTGGTCAGGCTCATGCCATCGCCCAGGAACAGGATCACGTTCTTGGCACGGCCCTGCATGGCGCCATTGGCGGCGGCGCGGGCCGCACCATTGCGATACCACCAGGCCGGGGTTTCGCCGGCAGGGTGCTGCACGACGGGCACGTCGATGGCGGCGACGGCCGCGTGCGTAGCGGCGGGACGGGCGGGCGAGGCGGCACAGGCGCTCAGCAGGCTCAGGCTCAAGCCCAGGACGGGCGCGACAAAAACAGGGCGCATCAGCAACTCCAGAGAGGACGCGCCATTATGAAGGGCGACAGTGTCCTGTTCATGACACGCCGGTTTTCCAGCGCTGCCATCGTGCTCATCACGGCGCTGGGCTATCGTGTCGGCTGTGTTCGGACAGGGTGGTGTGGTTGATGAAGCTGGTCTCGGCGTGGTTCAAGATTCCGTTCTGGCAACGGGTGCTGGGCGGGTTCGCGCTGGGCGCGCTGGCCGGTTGGTTGTTCGGCCCGGCCGCCGATACCTGGTTCGGACCGCTGGGCTCGTTGTACGTCACCCTGATCAAAATGATCGCCGTGCCGCTGGTGTTCTTTGCGGTCATCAATGCGGTGTCGAGCCTGCACGGCCAGAAGTCGGTGGCCGCGCTGGGTGGGCGCACCTTCGTCTGGTTTGTGATCACCGCTGCGCTGGCGGTTGCGGTGGGCCTGGCGGTAGGCGTGATCATGCAACCCGGCGTGGGCGTGACCACGCTGCAGGTTGACGCCAACTACGTACCCAAGGACATCCCCAGCCCGATCAAGGTGCTGCTGGATGTGGTGCCGTCCAATCCGTTCCAGGCGCTGACCGGCATAGGCACGACCAAGAACGCTGCGGGTGAAACCGTGCTGGCGGCAGGCAAGGGATCGATCCTGCCGGTGATCTTCTTCGCCGCGCTGCTGGGCTTTGCCATGGTCAAGCTGGGCGACAAGGTGGCCGGAGCGCGCAAGCTGGCTGGCGAGGCCAGCGAGATCATGATCCAGGTGACCCGCTTCGTGCTGGAGATCACCCCGATCGGCACCTTTGGTTTGATCGCCTCGCTGGTCGGCGCGTACGGCTTCAGCAAGTTGTTGCCGCTGGCCAATTTCGTCGGCGCGCTGTATGTGGCTTGCGCGCTGCATATCGTGGTGGTGTACAGCCTGCTGCTGGCCAGCCATGGCTTGAACCCACTGAAGTTCTTCCGTGGTGCGGCGGCGGCGATGCAGGTGGCGTTTGTCAGCTCGTCCAGCTTTGCGTCCATGCCGGCCTCGCTGCGTGCGATCACCCACAACCTGGGCGTGGACAAGAGCTATGCCTCGTTCGCGGTGCCGCTGGGCGCGAGCATCAAGATGGATGGCTGCGGCGCGATCTATCCGGCTTTGTGCGCGGTGTTTATTTCGCAATACACCGGCCATCCGCTCAGTGCCGATCAATATCTGATTGTCATGATCGCCTCGGTACTGGGCAGCTTCGGCACCGCCGGCGTACCCGGCACGGCCGTCGTGATGGCCACGGTGGTGCTGAGCGCGGCCGGCCTGCCGTTGGAAACCATCGGTTATCTGTACGCCATCGACCGCGTGCTGGACATGATGCGCACGATGACCAACGTGACCGGTCAGATGGTGGTGCCGGTGCTGGTGGCCAAGGAAACCGGTTTGCTGGATCGCAGCGTGTACGAAGCGCCGCCCAGCAACCTGGGGCTTGAGGAAGGCAATGACCCTGCCTGAGGGCTACACCCTGCAGGCACGCGTGCCGGATATCGACGACGTGCTGCGGCTGCGGGTGGAGTCGGGCTTGTCGCCGCGCACGCGCGCTGCCGCCGAAGCCGGCCTGCCCAACTCGCTGTTCGGGGTGACCGTGCTGTTCGATGGCCAGGCCATCGGCATGGGCCGGATCATCGGTGACGGCGGCTGCTCCTTCGTCATCGTCGACATCGCGGTGCAGCCGGCGCACCAGAAGCGCGGCCTGGGCCGGGCAATCATGGATGCGCTCGATGCCTGGCTCAAAGCCAACGCTCCTGACGGCGCGCATGTGTCGCTGATAGCTGACGGCGATGCCAAACACTTGTACGCCCGCTATGGCTTTCAGGATGTCGGCCCAGCCTCGATCGGCATGCAGTACACCTTGCGCCGCTGAGCCGCTGTCCCGACCTGGACCGGCCCGTGAGCGAGCCTGCGAGCCAGGCAGGCGGGGACCGCTCATGAGAAATGGGCATGACTTCCGGCCCTGTACCGGGCTAACGCATGACTTCCGGACCAAGCGCGACCCCGGTCACAGCGTCTAGGCTGCGGGGACTTACCCCTGGGGCAACCCCTATGCGCCTACGCACTGCCTTCTGGCTGCTGGCCGGCCTGACGCTGTCGGCACCGACGCTCGCCGCCACCGCCGATCAATGGACCGTACCGATCGCCGTCAAGAAACTCGACAACGGCCTGACCGTGGTCATCTCCGAAGATCACAGCGCGCCGGTGGTTGGCGTGAGCGTGGTCTATCACGTCGGCATGCGGCTGGAGCCGCGCAATCGCACCGGCTTTGCCCATCTGTTTGAACACCTGATGTTCCAGGGCACGCCGAACGCCAAGAAGGGCGTATTCGATAGCGTCATCACCGGCGGTGGTGGCAACAACAACGGCTCCACCCGGCCGGACTTCACCAACTACATCGAGACTGCGCCGGTGTCTTCGCTGGACGCGATCCTGTGGCTGGAAGCCGATCGCATGAAGACTCTGGACTTCAATCCAGAAAATCTGAAGAACCAGCAGGACGTGGTGAAGGAAGAAATCCGCGTCAACGTCAAGAATCAGCCCTACGGCGGCTTCTTCTGGCTGGACATCGGCCAGCAGGCCTTCCAGAAGTGGGAGAACAACCACGACGGCTACGGCAGCTTTGAGGATCTGGAGAACGCCAGCCTGAAGGACGTCGCCGATTTCCATCGCGACTACTACGGCCCCAACAACGCCGTGCTGTCGATTGCCGGCGATATCAGTCCGGAGCAGGGCTTTGCGCTGGCGCAGAAGTACTTTGGCTCCATTCCCGCGCGCGCCACGCCGGCCGCGCCTGATTTCAAGGAAGGCTTGAACACAAAGGAAAAGCGCGTGCAGCAAAGCGATGCGCTGGCGCAGGTGCCGGCGATTGCGGCGGCCTGGAAGATGCCGGATCGCGGCAGCAAGGATCAGGCGCCGATGGCGGTGCTGGGTGCGTTGTTGGGCGGCGGCGATGCCTCGCGCTTCTATCAGGGCCTGGTCAAGGGCCGCGAGTTGGCCATGAACCTGGAGTCGCTATACGGCTTGACCAGCGAATGGGAGTACGACGGCCCCACGTTGTTCACCGTGTTCGCCTTGTACAAGCCCAACAGCAGCGCCGACGCCGTGCTCAAGGGCATGGATGAGGAAATCGCGCGGGTTGCACGCGAAGGCGCCGACGATGCCACCCTGGCGCGGGTCAAGACCCAGTTGCTGGCCAGTTGGTACAACAACCTGGAGGCCTTCCAGGATCGCGCCGACGTGCTGGCCAAGCTGCAGACCCTGTGGGGTGATGCTGCCGTGGCCAACCAGATTCCCGGTTGGATTGAAGGCGTCACCTCTGATGATCTCAAGCGCGTTGCCGCCATCTATCTGACGCCGGCCAATCGCACCGTCATCGACCGCAAGCCCGCCGCGATGATCGCGCCGGCGCCGGCCAAGAAATAAGGAGACCGCCATGACGATCCACAAGAGCCTGATCGCCTTTGCCGTTTCCGCGCTGCTGGCCGCCTCCGCGCAAGCCGCCGAACCGGTGTTGCCGAAGGACCTGCCGCCATACGCGCCGGACAAGCCGCTGCCGGTGCCGCAGATTGAAAAGAAGACCCTGGCCAATGGCCTGGAAGTGTGGGTGGTGCCGCGTGACGGCATTCCGCGCGTGGACTACGTGCTGGCCGTGCGCAACGCGGGACTGGCCGCTGATCGCGCCGATGCCTCCGGTTACGCCAACCTGTTGGCGGGTCTGTTGACGGAGGGCACCGCCAAGCGTGACTCGCGCGCCGTGGCGGAAACCGCACAGGGCTTTGGCGGCAGCATCAGCGCGTCGGCCAACCCTGACGGCATCAACGTCTACGCCGATGCCTTGGCCAGCCACGCCACTGGCATGTTGGGTCTGTTGGCCGAGGTGGTGCGTTCGCCTGCCTTCCCGGAGAACGAAGTCAAACTGGCGCAGGCCAATGCCGAGCAGCAACTCAAGGCCAATGAAGCCCAGCCTTCGTTCCGTGCCAATCGCGCGATCCTGGCCGCGATCTATGGCGACCACCCGTACGCCCGCACGCAGCTCAGCCAAGGCGGCATTGCCGCACTGGCGCCGGCCAGCCTGCGCAGCGAACATGCGCGTCGCTTCCATCCTGATCGCGCACTGTTGGTGATCACCGGCAAGGTCACGGCGGCGCAAGGGTTTGCGATGGCGGAGCAGGCGTTTGCCGATTGGCGCGTGGCCGGCACCGAAAATGCCGATACACCGGCGGCGCCACGCCAGGCCGCGCCCAAGTTTGTGCTGCTGCAGCGCGACGGCAGCGTGCAGTCGACCCTGCGTATCGGCCGTCCGGCGATTGCCGCGACTGATGCCGACTACGTACCGCTGCAGTTGACCCGCATCCTGTTGGGCGGCGGTTTCAGCAGTCGCATCAACCTCAACCTGCGCGAAGAAAAGGGCTACACCTACGGCGCAGGCGTGAAGTTTGCGGCCTCGCGCGCCGGCGGCGAACTGATTGGCCAGACCGACGTACGCAACGAAGTCACTGGCGCCTCGCTCAAGGAGTTCTTCCACGAGTACAACCGCCTGTCCACGGAGAGCGTGCCGGCCAAGGAACTGGAAGACACCAAGCGCTACATCGCCGGCGACTACGTGATCAGCAACCAGCTACAAGGCGCGGTGGCCGCCAGCCTGGCCAAGAACTGGCTGGTCGGCCTGCCGTCGGAGTTCCTGGGCCAGTACGTGCCGCGCCTGCGTGCGTTGGATGCGGCCAAGGTGCAGGCGGTGGCCAAGCAATATCTGCAGCCCAAGGATCAATCGATCGTGGTGGTGGGTGACAGCAAGGCGATTGCCGAGCAGCTCAAGGCCTACGGCGAATTCCAGGTGCAGACCCAGTAAGGCTGACGATTCCCCGTCGTCATTGGAAGCCGGCGAAAAAATCGCCGGCTATTTTTTGGGCTGCGCCCAAAA
>Ga0160448_100239_pt1 | contig 22054 bp, 19 predicted proteins | sample HID1973M_E1MG_FD_108269 | JGI IMG/M metagenome (GOLD analysis project Ga0160448, IMG submission 108269) | Enriched mosquito-associated microbial communities from UW Madison campus, WI, USA - HID1973M_E1 MG | ecosystem: Host-associated > Arthropoda: Insects > Digestive system > Unclassified ...
GCTCCCCCGATCCTGCTGCTGGACGAGTCCACGTCGTCGCTGGACGGGCTCAACGAACAGCGCATGCGCGAGGCGATCGACGCGGTCGCGGCCGGCCGCACGCTCGTGGTGATCGCGCACCGCCTGTCGACCGTCGTCGACAGCGATCACATCGTGGTCATGGAGCACGGCCGGGTCGTCGGCCAGGGCACGCACTCCGAGCTCGTGCAGACCACGCCCCTGTATCGCGACCTCGCCAAGCACCAGCTGCTCGTCTGACCCTCGGCCCACCCGCCCCGCGGACGAAGGTGCGGGGAAGAAGGATGCCCCGGCCCCGTCACAGTCGGGGTCGGGGCATCCGCTCGACCGGTCGGTCGGTGGGACCGCGGGTCGTGCAGGCGCCCGGCCCTTCCGCCAAGAAGAGGGCCGGGGCGCCGGTCCGGCGCGTCAGGCGCGCTGGAGGCGGTACCGCAGCGCCGCCAGCTCCGCCCACAGCGGCGCGGGCACGCGGCCCTCGAACGTGCGGTAGAACTCCTCGGTGAGGTCGGCCTCCTGCAGCCACGACTTCGCGTCCACCGCGAACAGCTCGTCGAGATCGGCCTGGGGCACGTCGATGCCGTCCAGGTCGAGGTCGGAGCTCAGCGGCAGGCGGCCGATCGGGCTCTCGATGGCACCGACCTCGCCCTCGATGCGGCGGATGATCCAGTCGATCACGCGCGAGTTGTCGCCGAACCCGGGCCACAGGAACCGGCCGTCCGAGCCCTTGCGGAACCAGTTGACCTGGAACACGCGCGGCGCGCGGTCGAAGCGCAGCTGTTGACCGACCTTGAGCCAGTGCCCGAAGTAGTCGGCCATGTTGTAGCCGCAGAACGGGAGCATCGCGAACGGGTCGCGACGCAGCTCGCCGACGGTGCCCTCCTGCGCGGCGGTCTTCTCCGAGGAGATGTTGGAGCCCATGAAGACGCCGTGGGTCCAGTCCGTCGCCTCGACCACGAGCGGGACGTTGGTGGCACGTCGTCCGCCGAACAGGATCGCGTCCAGAGGCACGCCCTGCGGGGCGTCCCAGTCGTCGGCGATCTGCGGGCACTGGGCCGCGGCGACGGTGAACCGGGAGTTCGGGTGCGCAGCGGGACGACCGGATGCCGGGGTCCAGGGCTTGCCCTCCCAGTCGGTGAGCTCAGCCGGCGGCTCCTCGGTGAGGCCCTCCCACCACACGTCGCCGTCGGGGCGCAGGGCGACGTTGGTGAAGATGGTGTTGCCCCACAGCGTCTCGACCGCCGTGACGTTGGTGGACTCGCCGGTGCCCGGCGCGACGCCGAAGAAGCCGGCCTCGGGGTTGATCGCCCAGAGGCGGCCGTCCTCGCCGGGGCGCAGCCACGCGATGTCGTCGCCGAGCGTCTCGACGCGCCATCCCGGGATGGTCGGGCGGAGCATGGCGAGGTTCGTCTTGCCGCACGCGGACGGGAACGCCGCCGCGAGGTGGTAGGCACGGCCCGCGGGGTCGATGACCCGGATGAGCAGCATGTGCTCGGCGAGCCAGCCCTCGTCGCGCCCGATCACCGAGGCGATGCGCAGGGCGAAGCACTTCTTGGCGAGGATCGCGTTGCCGCCGTACCCGGAGCCGTACGACCAGACCTCGAGCGTGTCGGGGAAGTGCACGATGTACTTCTCGTCGTTGCACGGCCACGCGTCATCGGCCTGGCCCGGCTGCAGCGGAGCTCCGACCGAGTGCACGGTCTTGACCCACGGCGCGCCATCGGCGATCTCGCGCAGCACGTCCGCGCCCACGCGCGTCATGATCCCGATCGACGTCACCGCGTACGCGCTGTCGGTGACCTGCACGCCGATGTGCGACAGCGGACCGCCGACCGGCCCCATCGAGAACGGCACGACGTACATCGTGCGGCCCTTCATCGACCCCTCGAACAGGGGCGTGATGGTGGCGCGGATCTCGGCGGGGGCGGCCCAGTTGTTCGTGGGGCCCGCGTCCTCCTCGAGTTCGGACGCGATGAAGGTGCGCGCCTCGGTGCGCGCCACGTCGCTCGGGTGGGAGCGGGCCAGGTAGGACCCCGGACGCCACTCGGGGTTCAGCTTGATGAGCTTGCCCTCGTCGACCATCTCGCGCAGCAGCGCGTCGTTCTCGGCGCGCGAGCCGTCGACCCAGTGGATGCGGGCCGGCTGCGTGAGAGCGGCGATCTCGTCGACCCAGGCGCGCAGTGCCACCATGCCTTCGCCCTGAACGGTCGGCTGCCCGCCATACGTCCGGGTGAGGGCGGGACGGGCGGGGGTGGAGCCTTCGGTTCGGGTGAAGATGTCGGCAAGGGCCATGGTGTCGCTCCTCGTTGATTCGACCGTCAGACGGTTTCGACGATGCAGATTCGTGCTCTTCCTCTACTTTCAGGCGTAACAGACACCTCTTCGCGGGAAATCTGGTGTCAAGAGTTGCAATTCTTTCGCTAGCATCAAGGAATGCGCCCCACGTCCCTCGAACTGTCGACCCTGGGTCACCGCATCCGTCATCAGCGCCTCGCCCACGGGTACACGCTCGACGAGCTCGGAGCACTGGTCGGCGTCGCCGGAAGCCAGCTCAGCCTCATCGAGAACGGCAAGCGCGAACCGAAGCTTTCGCTGCTGCAGTCGATCGCGACGACCACGGGCGTCGACGTGGGGGACCTTCTGTCGGCCGAACCGCCGAACCGCCGCGCCGCGCTGGAGATCGAGCTCGAGCGCGCACAGTCGGGTTCGGTGTTCCGCCAGCTCGGCGTCACGCCGATCAAGGTCACCAAGGGCATGAGCGACGACACGATCGAGTCGATCCTCGGCCTCCACCGCGAACTGCAGCGTCGCGAACGCGAGGCCATCGCGACCCCCGAGGAAGCGCGCCGCGCCAACACCGAGCTGCGGCTCATGATGCGCGAGCGCGACAACTACCTCCCCGACATCGAGAAGCTCGCCGAGAAGCAGCTGAAGGCCGCCGGGCACGTGTCGGGTGCACTGACGCACCGCACCGTCAGCATCATGGCCGACAAGCTCGGCTTCGAGCTGATCTACGTGAACGACCTCCCCCACTCGACCCGGTCGGTGACCGACCTCGAGCATGGCCGCATCTATCTGCCCCCGGCATCCATCCCCGGCGGTCATGGCCTGCGCTCGATGGCGCTGCAGGCGATGGCGCACCGCCTGCTCGGTCACAAGCGGCCGACCGACTACGCCGACTTCCTGCAGCAGCGGCTCGAGATCAACTACTACGCGGCGTGCTGCCTCATGCCCGAGACCGCGTCGGTGGCGTTCCTGCAACAGGCCAAGAAGGACCGCAACCTCGCCGTCGAGGACTTCCGCGACGCATTCGGCGTGACCCACGAGGCGGCCGGCATGCGCCTGACCAACCTCGCGACGCATCACCTGGGGATCAAGCTGCACTTCCTGCGGGTGGACGGGTCCGGCGCGATCTCGCGCGTCTACGAGAACGACGATCTGCCGCTGCCGATGGATGTGACCGGCGCCGTCGACGGACAGATCGCCTGCCGCAAGTTCTCGGCGCGCGCCGCGTTCTCGGAGCAGAACCGCACCACCGAGCACTACCAGTACACCGACACCCCCGCCGGGACCTACTGGTGCTCGACGCAGACCGGCACGACGGCCGAGGGAGAGTTCTCGATCACGGTCGGCGTGCCCTTCGACGACGCGCGCTGGTTCCGGGGCCGCGAGACGCAGAAGCGAGCGACGTCGACGTGCCCCGACGAGTCGTGCTGCCGCCGCGTCGCCTCCGACGTCTCCGAGCGCTGGACGGGCAAAGCCTGGCCGAGTGCGCGCGTGCACATGCAGATGTTCTCGCCGCTCCCCCGCGGGGCGTTCCCCGGGGTCGACGACAACGAGGTGTACGACTTCCTCGACCGGCACGCCTGACGCGGCGAGCGCCGAGGCGGGTGCGGCGGTCTCGCCTCACGCGGTGATGAAGTCCCGGTAGCGGTCGAGGGCGGCAGCGACCTCCTCGTCGGACGCGGCGCCGGGCGTGAACAGCTCGGGCACCGGGGTGTCGGCGTGGCGTCCGGCGGCCACCGAGTGCGTCCAGACGCCGACCGCCTCGCCCCTGGCCACGAGGATGGGCCGCACGATCCCGTTCATGCTCGGACCGATCGCGCTCAGGAACTCCGGCGCGCACGGCACTGTGCGGTCGACGTACGACAGGTAGTACTCCTCGAACGGCGGCAGCGCGAGGACCTCGGGAGCGGCGCCGCTGCGACGCGGTGCGGCACCGTCGACGACGTACTGCGGCTCGGGTTCGTCGGCGACGACGCGCAGGCGATCGGATGCCGCGTCCGCCGCCGCGCGCGACACCCCCAGTGGCAGACCGGCCCACCACGCGAAGTCCCGCGCCCCGGCCGGGCCGTGCGAGGCGATGTAGCGGACGAAGAACTCGGCCGCGGGATCCGACGGGGTCTCCGCATCGGCGATCCACTCGTCGGCGAGCACGAAGAACTGCTCGCGCGTCGGCCCGTTCTCGCGCGGAACGACGGGGCCCTGGCACAGGACCGCGCGCAGTGACAGGGCGACGAGCAGGTGGTACCCCCGCTGCCGCGCGGTGGAGACGCCGCCCTGCTCCCAGACCTCGAACAGCTCCTTGCGGGTGAGGCGGTTCCCGCCGCCGAGGGCGGCCCTCGCGAGGCGCTCGGCGCGGTCGGTCTCGTCGGCGTCGATCCCCTCGTTGCGGTGGACGGCCGCCGCCTGCCGGCGCTGGCGGTCGGCGGTGATGGAAAGCACCCACTCCAGGTCGGCGGTCGGGATCGTGTGGATCGTCCCGCGCATCGTCCACGACCGGACGATCTCGCCCCGGCCGTAGGCGGCGTCCACGTCGCGCACCGTGGTGCGACCGCGAACCCTGGTCGCGAGCGCCCAGCGCCCGCCCCAGAACTCCTGGCTCTGCGTCGCGAGCATGTGCCGGGCCGCCTCGGCGACGCTCGCGGCGGGGGCGCTCAGACGGTGCGACCGGAGTCGTATACTGCGGACGGTGGCGGCATCCATGGCCCCATCCTGGCCCAGACCGCGGACGCCCGGTGTCCTCGGTCCTCAGCGCTGGTGCGCGGCGTCGTAGGCGGCGCGGGAGTCCTCGATGCGGGGGTGGTTCTCGATCGCCCAGTCGGCGAGCGCCATGGCGAGCTGGATGAGCGTGCCGCCGAGCGGGGTCAGCTCGTACTCGACGCGGGGCGGCACCTCGGCGTGCACCGTGCGGGTGATGAGGCCGTCGCGCTCGAGCTGGCGGAGGGTGAGGGTCAGCATGCGCTGCGAGATGCCCGGGATGTGCCGCTGCAGCTCGGTGAACCGCAGCCGCTCCCGGCGGAGCGTCCCGACCACCAGCAGCGACCACTTGTCTCCGATGCGGTCGAGCACGTCCCGGATGGCGCGGCCGTGGTCGGAACCGGGCGAGGCCTCCTCGCAGGACCGCTCGTAGCCGGTCGCGGCCGGCTCGCCGGGGAGCTCGACGGTCAGCGTGGTCGCCATCGCGTGTCACCTGCTTACATCCGTGTGCCTTTTGTACGCACCGTCCCGGTGACGCATCATGAGGTTGCTTACAAACAGTAACAGACCCCACGATCCCTCCCTGGAGCACCCCGCATGATCATCGCCCTCTGGATCCTCAACGGCCTTCTCGCGCTCGCTTTCATCGCCGCCGGCGCCATGAAGGTCGCTCGCCCCAAGTCCGCGCTCGTCGCGAGCGGCATGGGCTGGGCCGACGACTTCGCCGACCCGACCGTCAAGCTCATCGGCGCCGCCGAGGTGATCGGCGGCATCGGCCTCATCCTGCCGCTGCTGACCGGCATCGCCCCGCTCCTGACCCCGATCGCCGCGACGGCGCTCACGGTCGTCATGATCGGCGCGGTCGCCGTCCACGTGCGTCGCAAGGAGAACGCGACGCCCTCCGTCGTCCTGGCGGTGCTGTCGGCGGCGAGCGCCGTGTTCGGCTTCCTCGTCGTGCTCTGATCCGCGGCGAGCTCCGCAGAGAGCGGATGCCTCGGCCCGAGGCATCCGCTCTGGTGCACAGCCAGGAGCTCAGGCCGGGCCGGCCGCGGATCCGATGATCTGCCGCATGACCTCGATCGAGATCTCCTCGCGTTCGCCGTCGGCCCACTCGTGGACCGTGAACGCGACGCCGATGCCCTCGAGGTAGGCGGCGGTCTTCTCGAGTCGCGGCACGACCTGGAGGTGGTCGTTGCCGAAGAGCGCCGCGGTGTACACCGGCTCGCCTCCGCGGATCGCGTCGCGCAGCTCGACGGCGGATCGCCCGGTGATGCGGTACAGCGGCTTGAGCACATCGCTGCCGAAGTCGGGGGTCCCGACGATGGTGAGCGACAGGGCGTTGTCGGGCGTGGTCATCTCCCCATCTCAGCACGTCTCGGCGCGCGGACGGAGGAGCGGGCACCGGAGGCCGAGGCCGGGCGGACGGCATGTCGGCGCGGTGTGCGGTCGCCTATACTCCACTGGAGTATCCCCCCACGTACGATGCCGTGCTCCCCCGATACGACGTCGTATCCCCGCACGCGGGCCCCCGCCCGCCGTTCCCCGGAGTGCCTGTCGTGCCAGTGCAGCCGAATCCGCCCGTCACCAGCGATGCCCCCACGCGCGCGGCCACACGCGCCGCTCAGCGGCGGAGGCGCACACTGATCCTTCTGGGCGTCATCCTCGTCCTGGCTGTCGCACTCGTCGTGGTTCTGGGCGTCCTCTTCCTCCGCGGTGGCGGCGCGGGAGAACCGGACGGCGCGCGGCAGCCGGCATCCACGAGCGGATGCCTGCCGTCGCAGCTGCGGATCACCGCCGACCCCGCGGTCGCAGGAGCCATGGAGGCGATCGTCGCCGACCTCACCCGGTCCGGCGCGGACTGCCCCCGCGTCACGGTCCGCGCCGAGGACAGCTCGGTCACCGCCGCCGCGCTGGCGGCGGGTTCGGCGCCGGACTTCGACGTGTGGGTGCCCGACTCGGCGATGTGGCCCGCCCGGGCGGCCGGCCAGGCAGAGCTCACCGGCGTGGACGCGGCAGACCTCGTGATCGGCGCCCCCGTGGCCAGCAGCCCGGTGGTCTTCGCCGCGACGGCCCCGACCGCCGCCGCCCTCGGGACGCAGAACGCCGGGTTCTCGACTCTGGCGGGCGGTTCGGTCGGCGCCGTGCTCCCGGACCCTGCGACGGCCGCCGCGAGCTCCGCGGCGCTGCTGGCCCTGCAGACCGCGGTCGGCGGAGATGCCCGCACGTTCACCGCCCTCGTCCTCGGGCTCGACGCCGGAGTGGTCCCCACCGCGGCCGACGCCCTCGCGGCGGCCTCCGCGGCGACCGCGCCGACGATCGCGGTGACCACCGAGCAGGCGGTGCTCGAGTACGGCCGGAATGCGACGACGCCGCTCGTGCCGGTCTACCCCGGCGACGTGAAGCCCGCGGTGAGCGTCCCCCTCGTTACGCTCGCGGATGCCTCGGACGACACGCTGCAGGCGGTGGCGGCGCTCTCCGCGGCTGTGGCGGACGGCGGCGAGCACCTCGCCGACTACGGCCTGCGCGACGCGGCGGGAAACCTCGCCGGATCGGCCGACGACGCCGCGAGCGCCGGCGCCGCCGCCGCGCCGCTCGACTCCACCAACGAGGCCGAGGTGCTGCGCACCTGGCAGGTCCTCACCGCGGCCTCCCGGATGCTCTCCCTCAACGACGTCTCGGGTTCCATGCTCCAGCCGGCCGCCGCCGACATGCGACGCATCGACCTGTTCGAGCAGGCGGCGGTCCGCGCCGTCAACTCGCTCTCGGCAGACTCCTCCCTCGCGACCTGGGTGTTCTCGAGCAGGCGCATCGGCGGACAGGACTGGCAGGAGATCGTGCCGTTCGGAGCGCTGGGCGATCCGGCGCACAAGCAGCGCACGATCGACACCGCGAACGGGCTCGACAGTTATGTCGGGGGCGGGACAGGACTCTACGACAGCGTGCTCGCAGCGGTGCAGTACATGCGCGACACGTACGTCCCCGGTCAGATCAACCTGGTCCTGCTCAACACCGACGGGGTGAACGAGGACGACGAGGGCCTCGATCTGCCGGAGCTGATCGCGCAGCTGGAGGCGCTGCGCGATCCGGCCAAGCCCGTGGCCGTGATCGCGATCGGGTACGGCCCCGACACCGACCAGGCCGCCCTGGAGCAGATCGCCGCTGCGACCGACGGTGCGGCGTACCAGGCGCTGCAGCCGACCGACATCGGCACTGTGCTGATCGACGCCGTCACCCAGCGCGGCTGCCGGCCCAACTGCGGATAGCGCGGTCGGGGCCGCCGGCGGCCGCGGGTGCGGACCGAGCAGAGCGGATGCCCCCAGGGCATCCGCTCTTCTCATGTCATCGATTCAGGCGCGGGTCAGAACGGGTTCGGGGTGAGCGTGTACTTGGTCTGCAGGTACTCGTGGATGCCCTCGGCGCCGCCCTCGCGGCCCAGGCCCGACATCTTCCAGCCGCCGAAGGGGGCGGCGGCATTGGAGACGACGCCCATGTTCAGGCCCATCATGCCGGTCTCGAGGCGCTCGATCATGCGCTGCCCGCGCGCGAGGCTCTCGGTGAAGACGTACGAGACCAGGCCGTACTCGGTGTCGTTGGCGATGCGCACGGCGTCGTCCTCGTCGTCGAACGGGATGATCGCGAGCACCGGTCCGAAGATCTCCTCGCGGAGGATCTCCGACCCCGGCTGCACGCCGGTGACGACGGTGGGCTCGTAGAACGTGCCGGGACCGTCGACGGCGCTGCCGCCGGTGGTGACGGTCGCGCCGCGGGTGACGGCATCCTGCACCAGCTGCGCGGCCTTCGCGACGGCGCGGTCATCGATGAGCGGGCCGATGTTCACGCCCTCCTCGGTGCCGCGGCCGATGGTGAAGCCGTTGACGCGCTCGGTGACGCGGCGGGCGAACTCATCGGCGACCGAGCGGTGCACGATGAAGCGGTTCGCGGCGGTGCACGCCTGGCCGATGTTGCGGAACTTCGCCGCGATCGCGCCGTCGACAGCCTTGTCGAGGTCGGCGTCGTCGAACACCACGAAGGGCGCGTTGCCCCCGAGTTCCATCGACGTGCGCAGCACGCCCTGCGCGGCCTGCTCGAGCAGGCGCTGGCCGACCTGCGTCGACCCGGTGAACGACAGCTTCCGAAGCCGCGGGTCGCGGATGATCGGCTCCGACACCGCGCCGGAGGTCGAGGTCGTGAACACGTTCACGACACCCGCCGGAACGCCGGCGTCCTCGAGGAGCTTCGCGAACGCGAGGGTCGTGAGCGGCGTGAGCTCGGCGGGCTTGATGACCACGGTGCAGCCGGCGGCGAGCGCGGGCGCGATCTTGCGGGTCGCCATCGCGAGCGGGAAGTTCCACGGCGTGATGAGGAAGCAGGGGCCGACCGGGTGCTGCGACACGATCATGCGGCCGGTGCCCTCGGGGTTGGCCCCGTACCGGCCCTGTATCCGCGAGGTCTCCTCGCTGAACCAGCGCAGGAACTCGCCGCCGTAGGCGACCTCGCCGCGGGCCTCGGCCAGGGGCTTGCCCATCTCGATGGTCATCAGCAGCGCGAAGTCCTCCTTGCGCTCCTGCAGCAGGTCGAACGCGCGACGCAGGATCTCGGCGCGCTCGCGCGCCGGCGTCGCCGCCCATGCTGGGAAGGCGTCGACCGCCGCATCGAGAGCGGCCTTGCCGTCCTCGGGCGACGCGTTGGCGATCTCCTTCACGACCTCGCCGTTGGACGGGTCGTAGACCTTCAGCGTCTTGTCGCCGGATGCCGCACGCCACTGCCCGCCGATGAACAGCCCGTCGGGGACGGACGCCAGCAGCTCGGTCTCACGGGTTTCGGTGATCGTGGTGCTCACGAGGACTCCCTTGTCGGTGACGGATGCCGCGGGGGCGGCATCGGTTCTGTCGATGTCTACCGGGCCAATTCTGCCCGTCGCCGCCGAGGGCGGCCGATATACGCGATGTACAGGTACGGCGATCGTTTCGCCGCCGCGGAGGAACTCAGCCGGCGACGGCCGCCGGCTCCTGCTGCGGAAGGAACGACTGCGCGAAGAACGCCGACAGCTCGTCGGTCGCCGCGAGCGGAAGCACCGCGGCCACGTACTGATCGGGCCGCACGACGACGACCACGCCGTCGCGCGAGAGCCCGCGCTCCTCGAAGATGTCGTCGGTCGTCCAGGCACTGGGCGCGGCCGCATAGACCTTCTCCCAGTCCGTGAGTCCGAGGGGTCCGGTCTTGGGCAGGAACAGGTCGGGCACCCGGTTGATGTCGACCTCTTCGTGGGGCTGCTGATAGATCGCCTTGACGTCGAACACGGCATCGACGTCCGCCCCCTCGGGCGTGAAGCGCCGCACCGGCGAGTCGGGCGACGCGAGGAACGCTGCCCAGTCCGACAGGACGGAGGCCTCTCCCGCCGCCGGCGCGTCGGCGAAGGCGTAGATCCGCCACCGGCCGTCGGCCTTGGCGTGGTGCCCGAGGTGAATCGGGTTGCCGTCGCACACCCGCACCACCTCGGCCGACTTGAAGCGCTTGCCCAGCGGGAAGCCCTCGGCGAGCGCCTGGTGCGAGGCATCCGTCACGATCATCGACTCGCCGTACTGCGTCATGAAGCCCGATGGGAACTCGGCGGTGCCCAGGTAGAAGGCGGCGAGCTCCTGCGGGTCGGAGATCTCCTCGGGCTTGCGCGCCATGAGCGCAGACCATTCGCGGTCGAAGTCGATGAGCTGCTGCGCGACCGGCTGACGCTCGGCCGAGTAGGTCGACAGCAGGGCGGCGGGGCTCAGCCCGGTGAGGACGTGCCCGAGCTTCCAGCCGAGGTTGAAGCCGTCCTGCATCGAGACGTTCATGCCCTGCCCGGCCTTGGCGCTGTGCGTGTGGCACGCGTCGCCGGTGAGGAAGACGCGCGGGTCGTGGCCCTCATCGAGGTCCACATCGTCGAACTTGTCGGTGACGCGGTGACCGACCTCGTAGACGCTGTGCCAGGCGACCTGCTTCACGTCGAGCGAGTACGGGTGCAGGATGTCGTTCGCCTTGCGGATGATCTCCTCGATCGGCGTCTGGCGCACGCGATGGTCGTCATCGGCGGCGACCTCGCCGAGATCGATGTACATACGGCTGAGATAGCCGCCCTCCCGGGGGATGTGCAGGATGTTGCCGGCCTCGGAGTTGATCGCGCACTTGGTGCGCCAGTCCGGGAAGTCGGTGTTCACCAGCACGTCCATCACGCCCCACGCGTGGGCGGAGAACGCGCCGACGTGCTTGCGGCCGATGGCCTCGCGCACCCCGCTGCGTGCGCCGTCGCAGCCGACGACGTACTTCGCGCGGACGGTGCGCTCCCGGCCCGCGCTCTCCCCTGCAGTGTGCCGCACGCGCACCTCGACGGGGAATTCTCCGTCGTCGTGCACGGTGAGACCGACGAACTCGATCCCGTAGTCGGGCAGGATCCGCCCGGGTCCATGGGCGGCGGCCTCGGCGAAGTAGTCGAGCACGCGCGCCTGGTTCACGATGAGATGGGGGAACTCGCTGATCTTGTAGGCGTAGTCCTCGGTGCGCGCGGTGCGGACGATGTTGCGCGGGTTCTCGGGGTCGGGGCCCCAGAAGTTCATCCACGCGATGTTGTACGCCTCGGCGATGATCCGCTCGGCGAACCCGAACGCCTGGAACGTCTCGACGCTGCGCGGCTGGATGCCGTCGGCCTGCCCCAGCACGAGGCGCCCCTCGCGACGCTCGATCATCCGGGTCGTGACTCCGGGGAACTGCGACATCTGCGCGGCCAGCAGCATGCCTGCGGGCCCGGAGCCGACGATGAGGACGTCCATCTCGTCCGGCAGTCCGCTCGGGCGGTCGACGCCGGTGCCGGCGGCGTCCTGCACGCGCGGGTCGGCCGAGACGTAGCCGTGGTGGTGGAACTGCATCGGTGTCCTCCTCGGACGACGGTGTCGAGGGCTCGCGACCTGGGGTTGTCGCGAACGAGGTGGTGTTCTATATTCGAACACGCCGTTCTACTATTGAACAGATCGTATACGACCCGTGCGCGGGCGGCAAGACGTCGCGCCTCCAGACAGCGAGCCTCATGACCATCGGCACCTCCACACCGCCCGCATCGCAGACGCTGAGCCGCGGCATCCGGATCCTCGAAGTGCTCGCCGACGCGCGAGGGCCCCTCTCCATCGACGAGATCGCCCAGCGCCTCGCGGTGCACCGGTCTGTCGCCTACCGTCTGCTGCGCACCCTCGAAGATCATGGGCTCGTCGAGCGCGACGCCGCGGGGCGCATCGAGCTGGGCGCCCGGATGGCCGCCCTCGCCGCGGGCGTGGCGCACGACCTGCAGGCCGAGGCGCTGCCTGAGCTCACCGCGGTGGCCGGCGACCTCGGTGTCACCTGCTTCCTCGCCGTGCTCGACCACGACGAGTGCGTGACGCTCTCGAGCGTCGAGCCGCGGCACGCCGTGAACCCCGTTGCGCAGCGGCCGGGCACGCGGCATCCCGTCACCCGCGGCGCTCCCGGCAAGGCGATCCTGTCGCTGCTGCCCGAGTCGTCCTGGCCCACGGGCATGGAGGCACCGCTCGCGGCGGAGGTGAAGGATGCCGCGGCCCGCGGCTACGCGACCAGCCACGACGAGGTGATCCCGAGCCTGCGCGCGGTCGCCGTGCCGTTCATGGTGCGCGGGCGCGGCCCGGCCGCGATCGCCGTGGTGTTCGTGGCCAGCGCGCTCTCGGACGACGAGATCGCGGCGCGGCTCAGGATCTCGGCCGCCGCGATCCGCGAGGCGCTCGGCGGCTGACGCTTCGCCCCCGCCGCCCACCCGCCGCCCGCACCCGCCGCCCGCACCCGCCGCCCGCTCCCGCCGCCCGCACCCGGTGCCCGGTGCTCGATGCCCAGTGCCCGGTGCCCAAACCCAAACCACCCCTTCTCGCCGAAACCACCCGCTTTGGTTGCGCAGAAACGGGTGGACTCGGCGAGAAGGGGTGGTTTGGGCGAGGAAGTGCAGTCAGACCGTCGTCGGGAACTCGGTCACGAGCCGGATGTTGTACTCAGCCACGCGCTGCGGCACTCCCGCGAACGCCTCGGCGCGCGCGGAGGATGCGAGGTACTCCTGCTCGAGCGCGGCGAAAGCCTCCTCATCGCCGGGTGCGCTCACGGCCCACACGAACTCGTTCGTCTCGGGAAGTCCGTACGCGAACTCGATCGTGAAGCCGGCGGCGGGCCGCACGCGAGGCATCCACTCGTTCCACCACGCGACGAACGCGTCGTACTCCCCGTCGACGAGCGTGTACCGGCGCAGCTGAGTCGTCTTCATGAACTCCATCTTGGCGGAAGTCCTATACTCGACACGTCCGGCGGCATCGACGCCCGCCGGTGCTCGAAAAATGGGCACGCAGCGCGCACGCGCGAGACACATACGGCCTCAGCATCCGTCCCGTCTCGAAAGGCATCGCCATGCCCACTTCTCCCGCGATGAGCACCGTCTCGGCCCACGTCGCCCTCACGCTCGCCCACCACATCGACCACGTCTTCGGCGTCATGGGCAACGGCAACGCGTACTTCCTGGACGCGCTCGAGCGCTCCACGGACGTGCACTTCACGGCGGTGCGCCACGAGGCCGGCGGCGTCGTGGCGGCCGACGCGTATCACCGTGCGTCGGGCCGGCTGGCCGCGGCGACCGCGACCTACGGCGCAGGCTTCACCAACACCCTCACGGCCCTTGCCGAGGCCGTGCAGGCGCACGTGCCCCTCGTGCTGGTCGTCGGTGACGAGCCGACCTCGGGCCCCCGCCCGTGGGACGTCGACCAGATCGCCCTCGCCTCGGCGGTCGGCGCGCGCACCTACACGGTGGGGCGAGCGGATGCCGCAGCCACGACGATCATCGCGATCGAGCACGCTCTCACCTACCGGGTGCCGACTGTGCTGGCGATCCCCTACGACATCGCCGCGCGCGACGCGGGACCGCTGCCCGCCGCCCCCGAACCGCGTCTCCCCGCGCCGATGGTGCCCGCCGGCCCGTTCGCCGAAGGGGCCGTCGAGGGCCTCGTCGAGGCGCTGGCCTCGGCGGAACGCCCGTTCCTGCTCGCCGGCCGCGGGGCGTGGATCGCCGGCGCCGGCGACGCGCTCGGCGAGGTCGCCGATGCCGTGGGGGCCGTCACCGCCTCGACCGCGCTCGGGCGCGGCGTCTTCCCGCGCGGCGAGTTCGATCTGGGCGTCGCCGGCGGTTTCGGGGCCGAGGGGGCGATGGAACTGGTGCGCGACGCCGACGTCGCGGTCGTGTTCGGGGCCTCCCTCAACCAGTTCACGATGCGCTTCGGCGATCTGTTCGCACCGGGAACCCGGGTGTTCCAGGTCGACGTGGCCCCTGCCGCGACGCACCCGCACGTCGGCGGCTACGTGCGCGGGGATGCCGCGGTGGTCGCCCGCGCCGTCGCCGACGGACTGCAGGCGCGCGGCGGTTCGGCCAGCGGCTGGCGCGAGTCGATCGACCTCATGCCGCTGCGGGCATATGAGGCCGGCGACGGCGTCGCGCCGGACGGCCGGCTCGACCCCCGCACCGTCGCCGCCCGCATCGGCGAGCTCCTTCCCGAGGACCGCGTGGTCGTCTCGGACGGCGGTCACTTCATCGGCTGGGCGAACATGTACTGGTCCGTCGCTTCGCCGGACCGCATGACGATGGTGGGCACCGCCTTCCAGTCCATCGGCCTGGGCTGGCCGTCGGTGCCGGGAGCGGCGCTGGCCAAGCCGTCTGCGACCGTCGTGCTGACCACCGGCGACGGCGGCGGGCTCATGGCGCTCGCGGACTTGGAGACCGCCGTGCGCGTCGCCGGCGGCCGCGGGCTCGCCGTCGTGTGGAACGACGCGGCGTACGGTGCCGAGATCAACCTGTACGGACTCAAAGGCCTGGCGAAGGAGCCGATGCTCATCCCCGAGGTGGACTTCGCCGCGCTCGCGGCGGGCGTCGGCGCGGAGGGCGTCGTCGTTCGCACGCTGGGCGATCTGGACCGGCTGGCTGCGTGGGCGGCCGAGCCCGAGGCATCCCGTCGGTTCCTGGTGCTCGACTGCCGCATCTCCGGCGAGGTGATCGCGCCGTACCAGCGCGAGATCATCCGCGTGAACTCGTAGTGCGCCTCTGCTCCCGCGGGAGGAGGACGGATGCCTCCCGCCGGCGGATGAGCACCGCTCCGGTCCGCACGAGCATGGAGTCATGACCTCCTTCCGATTCGGCGTCGTCACGGGCGCCCACGGTGACGCCCGCTCGTGGAGCGAGACCGCACGCGGCCTCGAGGACGCCGGATACTCGGTGCTCCTCGTGCCCGACACGCTCTTCACGCCCTCGCCGTTCCTCGTGCTTGCCGCGGCCGCGGCGGCGACGGAACGCCTGCGGCTGGGGACCTGGGTGCTCGCCGCGCCGCTGCGCAGTCCCGCCGCGACCGTGCGTGAGATCCGAACGCTCCTCGAACTGTCCGGCGGGCGGTTCGAGCTGGGGCTCGGCGCGGGGCGGCCGCAGGGAGAGCGGGATGCCCTGACGCTCGGCGTCCCCTGGGGGTCGGGGCGCGAGCGCGTCGACCAGGTCGAGGCCGCGATCGAGGCGGTACGCGGCGAGCTCGGCGACGAACCGCCCCTCACCCTGGCCGCGGCGGGCCCTCGCATGATGCGGCTGGCGGGGCGTCACGCCGCGACGGTCGCACTGCCGCTGCCTCCGCACGCGGACCTGGCGGCCGTGACAGAGGTCGCCGCGCGCGTGCGCGCCGCGACGCCCGAGTGGCGTGCGCCGCTCGAGCTGTCGCTGCAGATCACCGGCATCGGCGACGCCGTGCCGGCGTGGCTGCGCCGCAGCGCCGGGCTCACCCCGGAGTCGCTGCGGGACGCGGGCGCGGTCGCCTACCTCTCGGGCGACGCGGACCGCGACGCCGATGCGCTGCGGACCCTTCGCGATGCGACAGGGGTGTCGTTCCTGACGGTGCCGCAGGAGCTCGCCGCCCACGTCGCACCGCTGGTCGCCGCACTGTCGGGACGCTGACCCTGCGCCGCCGGCGTTCGGGCCTCACGACGCGGGGCGACTACTCGCCGCGGAAGTCCGGGCGGCGCTTCTGCTGGAAGGCCTGGAAGCCTTCACGGTAGTCGGCAGTGCTGCGCAGCGCCTCCTGTCCACGCGCCTCTTCCGCGACGGCATCCCACAGCCGCTCGCCCCGCAGGCGCGCGATCAGGCGCTTGGACGCGACGAACGCCGCCGTCGGGCCGGACGCCGCGACCGTTGCCCGCTGGAGGGCGACGTCGAACACTTGCTCGACGGGAAAGGCGCGGCTGAAGAGTCCCGCGGCCACCGCCTCGGCGCCGCTCATGAGCTCGCCGGTGTAGATGAGGTCGAGGGTACGATGCGCGCCGAGCCGCTCGTAGAGAAGGGCGTGTCCGCCGGAGTCGAGCATGGCGCCGAGGCTGGCGAACGGCGACCCGATCTTCGCATCGTCGGCGACGTAGACGACGTCGGTCGCGATGGCGAGCCCGAGTCCCACGCCGAGGCACGCGCCGTGCACGGCCGCGAACGTGGGCGCGGGGAACGCCGCGATCCGCCTCATCAGCGTCTCGACACCGGCGAGGTACTGGGGAACGTCGTCGGTCGCGGGGTCGACGCCCGAGATGTCGCGGCCCGCGCAGAAGGCCCGGCCTTCGCCACGCAGCAGGAGAGCCCGCACCCCGGCCTCCTCGGCCGTGCGGTAGGCGGCATCCATCTCCCCCAGCGCCCGCAGCGACAGCGCGTTGAGCTTCTCGGGCGCGTCGAGCACGACTTCAGCTACGTCGCCCGTGATGACGAGCTCGATCATGGCGTTCCTCCTAGACGTCGTAGTCGACGACGACGGTATCGGTGGTCGGGTGCGACTGGCAGGTGAGCACGTACCCGCGCTCGAGCTCGTCCGGCTCGAGCGCGTAGTTCTCGGTCATCGTGACGGACCCCTGCACCAGGCGCGCACGGCACGTGCCGCACACCCCGCCGGCGCATGCGAAGGGCACGTCGGGCCGCACGCGCAGCGCCGCGTTGAGGATCGACTCGTGCGCCGCGACCGGGCTGTCGACGGCCTGCGACTGCCCGTCGAGCGTGAACTCGATGCGGCGCACCGGCTCGTCCTCCCGGGTGACCACGGGGCGCCCGGCAGCGGGTTCGGCGCGCTCCCCCTCGCCCGTGGTGAACAGCTCGTAGCGCACGTGCGCGGAGTCCACCCCGATATCGGCGAGGGTGTCGCGGCACAGCTGCACCAGCTCGAACGGCCCGCACAGGAACCACTCGTCGACCGTGTCGGGGAGCACGAGATCCTGGAGGATGCGCCGCAGGCGCGGCTCGTCGATGCGCCCGGACAGCAGCGGGGCGGTGCGCTGCTCGCGCGAGAGCACGTGGTGCAGGGCGAGGCGGGTCGGGTAGCGGTCCTTGAGGTCCGAGAGCTCGTCGAGGAACATCACGTCCAGGCTCGACCGGTTCGTGTATACGAGCGTGAAGCGCGAGGTGTCCGATCGTGCGAGCACCGTCGCGGCGAGCGCCATGAGCGGCGTGATGCCCGAGCCCGCCGCGATCCCCGCGACGTGCGCGCCGTCGAGGTCGGCGAGCTTCGAGGTGAACGTGCCCTGCGGGCTCATCACGTCGATCTCGTCGCCGGGCCGCAGCTCGGACTGCGCCCACGTCGAGAACCGGCCGCCCAGGTCGCGCTTGATCGCGACGCTGATCGTGCGCGGCCCGTCGCCCCCGCCGCCGGCCTCCTCGGCCCGGCACAGCGAGTACGAGCGGCGCACCTCGTGCCCGTCGAGCACGGTGCGCAGGGCCACGTGCTGGCCGGCGAGGTAGTCGAACTCGTCGCGGGATTCCTCGGGGATCGCGAAGGTCACCTCGACCGAGGCATCCGTCAGCGGCCGCACCGCCGCGACCCGCAGCGTGTGAAAGCGCGCACGGTGCTTGCGCTCGCTCGGACCGCCGACGGCCGTGGTGAGCAGCGTCTCGGCGATCCGGCGCGATTCCTGAGCCTGCCGAAGGGCGTTCTCGGTCGACGGCGTGTCGTCGGCGCGCATCAGTGCACCTTGAAGTGGTCGAACGGCTCCAGGCACGCGCGGCACTCGAACAGCGCCTTGCACGAGGTCGACCCGAATCGCGCGAGCTCGCGCGTATCGAGCGATCCGCAGCGCGGGCACCGCACCGACAGCTGCAGCCGGATCGGCCCCGCCACCGCCGCGCGCCCGGTGGGCGGGGCGATGCCGTACTCGACGAGCTTGCGCTTGCCGGCCTCCGTCATCCAGTCCGTGGTCCATGCGGGGGCGAGCACCAGTCGCACGTCGACGTCGTCGAACCCCGCCGCTGTGAGGGCGAGCACGACGTCGTCGCGGATCGCGTCCATCGCCGGGCACCCCGAGTAGGTCGGCGTGATGGTCACGGTCACGCGTCCCGCCTCGACCGCGACGTCGCGCAGCACCCCGAGATCCTCGATCGTGAGCACGGGAACCTCGGGATCCAGGACGGATGCCGCCACCTGCCGGGCGCGGTGGGCAGCGGCAGCCTCCTCCACCGGTCGCTGAGCCTCCCCCACCGGTCGCTGAGCCTGTCGAAGCATCACCACGTCGCCCCCGGGTGCTGCCGGGCGAGCACCTGCATCTCGGCGAGCACGTAGCCCATCGTCGGGAAGTGGGAGCCGCGACGGCCCCCGGCGGACGACATCGGCCCGGCCGGCACGTCGAGCTCCGCCTCCGCGAACACCGCGGCGATCACGGCGTCGAACGCGGGCTGCAGCGTCGAGGGACGCACGGCGACGCCGTCGAGACGCTCGGTCAGCGGCTCGTCGCGGAACAGCTCGCCCACGTACGGCCAGAGGTCCCCGATCGCCCGCACCATGCGCCGTCGCGACTCGTCGGTGCCGCCGGCAAGACGCAGCGTCCACTGCACGGCGTGGTCGCGGTGGTACTCGACCTCCTTGACCGCCTTCGCGGCGATGGCGGCGAGCGTCTCGTCGGACGACTCCCGCAGCGCGGTGTAGAGCTCGAACAGGTACGCGGATGCCGCCAGCTGGCGTGCGATCGTCTGCGCGAAGTCGCCGTTGGGCTGCTCGAAGAGCCACGCGCTGCGGAACTCGGGCTCTTCGCGCCAATACGCGAGGTCGTCCTCGGTGCGGTCGTCGTAGGTTCCGGCGTAGCGCAGGAAGGAGCGCGCGTGCCCGAGCAGATCCAGCGCGATGTTGGCGAGCGCGACGTCCTCCTCGAGCTCGGGCGCACGGGCGATCCACGCGCCGAGCTGCTGCGACAGCACGAGAGCGTCGTCGCCGAGCCACAGCGCGTACTCGGCCACGTCCGCCGTCGCCGCGCGACCCTCGCTCCCGGCGAGCTCTGCCGACAGCTCGACCTGCTCGACGGTGACGTCGCCGTGCGGGCGTTCTCCCCGGGTTTGGGGCGCGTTCTCTCCGTTGGGGCGGACGTTCTCCGCCCCAACGGACGAATCGCGCCCCGAACCCGCGTGGTCGGTGGTGGTCACAGGTGAGGCACCCCCTCCGACGCCGTGTAGTACGTGGCGTGGCGGTAGTTCTTGCCGGCGGGGCTCTCGAAGAACGCACCCTTCGAGTCGGGGTCGCTCGTGGTGATCGCGTCGGCCGGCACGACCCAGATCGAGGTCCCCTCTCCCCGGCGGGTGTAGAGGTCGCGGGCGTTGCGCAGCGCGAGCTCCGCGTCGGGGGCGTGCAGGGATCCGGCGTGCACGTGGCTGAGTCCGCGGCTCGCGCGCACGAACACCTCCCACAGCGGCCACGACTCGCGCGGCGAGGCACCTGGAGTGGTCATCACGCGGCTCCCTTCGACGAGCTCAGGGTCCGGGCTGAGGCCTCGCGCAGCTGCTGCTTGCGCGCGTACTCGGCCGCGGCCTCGCGCACCCAGGCGCCGTCCTCGTGGGCATTGCGGCGGTTGCGGATGCGCTCGACGTTCATCGGGCCGCGACCGGCGAGCACCTCGTGGAACTCCGTCCAGTCGATCTCGCTCGTGTGCCACCGCTGCGCCTGCTCGTCCCACCGCAGCTCGGGGTCGGGCAGGGTCACCCCCAGCACCTCGGCCTGGGGCACCAGCATCCCGATGAAGCGCTGCCGGAGGTCGTCGTTGGAGAACCGCTTGATCTTCCACGCCATCGACTGCGCCGAGTTGGGCGAGGAGTCGTCGGGCGGGCCGAACATCATGAGCGACGGCCAGTACCAGCGGTCCACGGCATCCTGTGCCATCTCGCGCTGGGCCGCCGTCCCCTGCATCAGCGTCAGCAGGATCTCGAACCCCTGCCGCTGGTGGAACGACTCCTCTTTGCAGATGCGCACCATCGCCCGGCCGTACGGACCGTACGACGCGCGGCACAGCGGCACCTGGTTGCAGATCGCGGCGCCGTCCACCAGCCAGCCGATCGCGCCCATGTCGGCCCACGTCGGGGTCGGATAGTTGAAGATCGAGGAGTACCGGGCCCGGCCCTCGATCAGCTGCTCGGTCATCTCGTCGCGCGTGATGCCGAGAGTCTGCGCGGCCGAGTACAGGTACAGCCCGTGGCCGGCCTCGTCCTGCACCTTCGCCATCAGGATCGCCTTGCGCTTGAGGCTGGGCGCGCGCGAGATCCAGTTGCCCTCGGGCTGCATGCCGATGATCTCGGAGTGCGCGTGCTGCGAGATCTGCCGGATCAGCGTCTTGCGATAGGCAGCGGGCATCCAGTCCCGCGGCTCGATGCGCGAGTCCGCCTCGATGATCGCATCGAACGCCGCCTGCTCGGCGGCTTCATCGATCAGCACTTCGGTCGTCATCGTCGACTCCGTTCCGGTTCTCGAGCCTGCGCCTTCCGGCTCCCGAGCCCGCGCCTTGCGGTTCCCGAGCTCGTCGAAGGATTACAGACCGTTCGTTCAGTAAGTCTACTACGCATCGGATGCCGCATCCCGGCGTTCAGCGCAGGTCGTAGACGCGCTTGTACTTGCCCTCGCTGCGCGGCAGCGCGCCCGGCTCCTCGAGCCGCACGGTCACCGTCGATCCGATGTGCGTCTTGATCCGCTGCGCCAGCACCTCGGCGGCGGCCTCGCACGTCTCCCGCGACAGGCCGGGGTGGCGCTCGATGCGCACGATCATCGCGTCGAGGTTCGCCTTGCGCGTGAGCTCGATCACGAAGTGCGGCGTGAGCGTCTCGATCCCGAGCACGAGCTCCTCGATCTGCGTCGGGAAGATGTTCACGCCACGGAGGATGATCATGTCGTCGTTGCGGCCGGTGATCTTCTCCATGCGCCGCATGCCCGGGCGCGCGGTGCCGGGCAGCAGCCGGGTCAGATCCCGCGTGCGGTAGCGCAGCACCGGGAACGCCTCCTTCGTCAGCGACGTGAACACGAGCTCGCCGCGCTCGCCGTCGGGGAGCGGCTCGCCCGCATCGTCGATGATCTCGGGCAGGAAGTGGTCCTCCCACAGGTGGGGGCCGTCCTTCGTCTCGACGCACTCGTTGCCCACGCCGGGCCCCATGACCTCGCTCAGTCCGTAGATGTCCACGGCGTCGACGTCCATGCGGCGCTCGAGCTGCGCGCGCATCTCGTTCGTCCACGGCTCCGCGCCGAGGATCGCGATCTTCAGCGACGTCGAGCGCGGGTCGATCCCGGCCCCGGCCATCGCGTCGGCGATGGTCAGCAGGTAGCTCGGCGTGCACATGATGACGTCAGGCTCGAAGTCGCGGATCAGCTGCACCTGGCGGGCGGTCTGGCCTCCCGACATCGGGATGACGGTCGCTCCCAGTCGCTCGATGCCCGCGTGCGCGCCGAGTCCGCCGGTGAACAGCCCGTAGCCGTACGCGTTGTGCACCTTCATGCCGGGCCGCACGCCGCTCGCGCGCAGCGACCGGGCCACGAGGTCGGCCCAGCGGTCGAGGTCGCCCTGCGTGTAGCCGACGACCGTCGGCCGGCCGGTCGTGCCCGAGGAGGCGTGGATGCGGCGCACCCGGTCCATCGGCACGGCGAACATGCCGAAGGGGTAGGTCTGGCGCAGGTCCTCCTTGGTGGTGAACGGCAGCAGCCGGACGTCCTCGAGGGTGCGGATGTCGCCGGGCGCCACTCCCGCGTCGTCGAGC
>Ga0160448_100240_pt1 | contig 21887 bp, 14 predicted proteins | sample HID1973M_E1MG_FD_108269 | JGI IMG/M metagenome (GOLD analysis project Ga0160448, IMG submission 108269) | Enriched mosquito-associated microbial communities from UW Madison campus, WI, USA - HID1973M_E1 MG | ecosystem: Host-associated > Arthropoda: Insects > Digestive system > Unclassified ...
CGCCGCCTGCGCCAAGGGCAGGGCAGCGCCGGTCTGCTGGCCTTGATCGAAGTCGCCGGCCGCGACGCCCGCCACCTCACCGCCACCGATATCGGCTATGCCATCGCCCCGCGCTTGAACGCCGCCGGCCGGCTGGAAGACATGGCGCTGGGCATCGAGTGCCTGCTCACCGATGACCCCACGCAGGCGCGCGAGATGGCCGAGGTGCTCAATGGTATCAATGCCGAACGCCGCGGCGTGCAGCAGCAGATGACCGACGAAGCCAACGCCGCCTTGGCGCGGCTGTCGGCGTTCGACGAAGCGCCGCACGCCGTGTGCCTGTTCGACGCGGACTGGCATCCCGGCGTAGTCGGTCTGGTCGCTTCCAAGATCAAAGAGAACCTGCATCGTCCGGTGATCGCCTTCGCACCGGCAGAACCCGGCAGCGATCAACTGCGCGGTTCGGCGCGTTCGATTGCCGGCTTCCATATCCGTGATGCGCTGGCGGCCATTGATGCCGCGCAGCCCGGGTTGATCATTCGTTTTGGCGGCCATGCCATGGCGGCAGGCCTGAGTCTGGAACGCGCGCAGCTGCCGGCGTTCGAGCGCGCCTTCAGCGCCATCGCGCGCAGCCTGCTGGATGAGCAGATGCTGCAATCGGAGCTGCTCAGCGACGGCGAGTTGCGCGCCGAGGAATTTGATCGCCGCCATGCCGAGGCGCTGCGCGATGGCGGACCGTGGGGCCAGGCGTTTCCGGAACCGCTGTTCGATGGCCGCTTCGAAGTGATCGACTCGCGCAAGGTCGGCGAGCGTCATCTGAAGCTGTCGCTGCGCGCGCCGGGCCGGGCCCAGCCCATCGGCGCGATCCACTTTGGCGGCTGGCGCGAGCAGGCGCTGCCACGGCATATCCATGCGGCCTTTCAACTGGATACTGACGACTATCAGGATCGGCGCGGCATCCAGTTGATCCTGCGGCATTGGGAGCCAGCCAGCGATTAGCGGTCGGCGCGGTCGGCGGAGCAACCCCGTTTGCCTGGTCGGCGCGTTGAACACAACATCTTCATAGCCAGGCAGGGATTGCATGCATCGGATAAGCCGGTTTCTCCTCGTTGCGCTCGCGCCGTTGTTGGCCTTGCCCGTCAGCCGCGCCCAGCAGATCAGCCTGGATCCGCAAGACTCGCCGCTGCTGAGCATCAGCGATCAGGCCAACACGGTGCGGCTGCAACAGGCCAAGGTCGACACCATCGTGCTCGGCGGCCTGGCCCAGACCACGGTCGAACTGGTGTTTTTCAACTATGGCGACCGCCTGCTGGAAGGCCAGCTCAATTTCCCGCTGCGTGACGGCCAGCGCATCACCGGCTTCGCCCTGGATATCGACGGCCACATGCGCGACGCGGTGCCGGTGGCCAAGGCCAAAGGGCGGGTAGCGTTCGAGTCGATTGAGCGCCGACAGGTCGATCCGGCCTTGCTGGAGCAAACCGCCGGCAATCATTTCCGCCTGCGCGTGTATCCGATCCCGCGCGGTGGCACGCGCACGGTGCGCCTGGTCTACAGCGAAGACCTGGCCTTGAGCCAGGGCAAGTACCGCTTGCCGGTCTCTCTGGCGCAGGCCAAGGGCGCGGCCCGGCTGGACTGGTCGCTGCGGGTGCAAGCCGCTACCGAAGCACCGACGGCCAGCGGCACGCTGGCGCGCTCGCTGCGCTTCAAGCACGTGGCCGGTGGTTGGGAAGCGGGTATGCGTCGCACCAGCTACGACGGCCGCGGCACGCTGGAGCTGCAACTACCGCACGAGCAGCAGGCCCGCGTGTACACGCAGCAGCACGGCGATGAGATCTACTTCCTGGCCGAACAGCCCTTGCCGCAAGCCGACGCCATCTCCCCGCGTCGCGCCTTGCCGCAGAAGCTGGCGGTGCTCTGGGACAGTTCGGCATCCGCACGCGACCGCAATCGCGAGGCTGAGCTGAGCGTGCTGTCGCGTTATCTGGCTGCGGCCGGCGATGTCGAGGTGTCGCTGATCCGTCTGCGCGATGTCGCCGAGCCGGCGCAGCGCTTTGTCATCCGCAATGGCGACGCCAGCGCATTGCTGGCATCGTTGCGCGACACGATCTACGACGGCGCCAGCCAACTGGCCGGATGGAAGCCGCTGCCCGGCGTGCAGGAATACCTGCTTTTCAGCGACGGACTGGACAACTATGGCAGCCAGCACGAGCTGCCTTCCTTGCCGGCAGGTGTGCGCTTGTTCGCGCTGCATGCGGCCGGCGCACACGCCGACGCCCAGCGACTGCGTCAATGGTCCGAAGCGCGCGGCGGCCATCTGATCGCCATCGATCCGGCGGCGCCACAGGCTGCAGTGGACGACTTGCTCTCCACGCCCGCGCAGCTGTTGGATGTGGAGCTGGTAGGCGGCGACGACTGGGTGGCGCCCACGCGCGTGCCGCGCGATGGCGTGCTGCGTGTGGCCGGTCGTTTGACCGCACAGCAAGGCCAGCTGCGCGTGCGCTATCGCGACGCTCAGGGCCATTCGCAGGAAGCCAAGCTGAGCCTCGACGGTCGCCAGGCCGCGTTGAGCGGTCCGGTGCCGCAGACCTGGGCCAGCTACTGGATTGCGCGTTGGTCGGCCGACCCGCAGGCGCATGCCGAACAGATTCGCCAGATCAGCGAACGCTTTGGCTTGGTCAGTGCGCAGACCTCGCTGATTGTGCTGGAGACGGTGGAAGACTATGTCGAACACGACATCGCACCACCGGATGAACTGCGTGCAGAGTTCACAGCCTTGCGCGACCGCCACCGCGCGGATTTGGAAGACGGCAAGCGCGAGCAGCTGGAACACGTCGTAGCGCGCTTCCAGCAACGCGCGCAGTGGTGGACGCAGGCGTGGCCCAAGGCCAGTAAGCCGCCGCAGAAAGCGGAAGTGGCGTATGCAGCGGCGCGCAGCGCCAGCAATGCGGATCGTCAGCGCCAGACCCAGGCCGTGCCGCCTGCGCCGCATCCGGCACAAATGGAAGTCGCAGAAGCCAGGCCTGCCGATGTGTACGCGGTGGCCGCTGCCGAGACGCCGGCTCCTGCCGCTGACGTCGCCGGAGGCAACACCAGCTTGGACTCCGTCACCGTAACTGGCACGACGCTGGACGCGATGGCGGCCCCCCAGTCCACGATCAGCGTTTCACTGCAACCCTGGCAGCCGGATTCACCCTACGCCCGGCGCCTGCGCGGCGCAGACGGCAAGCGCGCGTACACCTTGTACCTGGATGAGCGCGAAAGCCATCGCGACAGCACGGCGTTCTACCTGGACGTGGCCGACATCCTGTTCGAGAAGGGTGAGCGGGCAATGGCCCTGCGCGTGCTATCCAACCTGGCCGAACTGGGCATCGAGGATCGCGCCTTGCTGCGGGCGCTGGCGTTCCGTCTGAACCAGGCCGGCGAACCAGCGCTGGCCTTGCCGATCCTGCAGCGGGTCCGCGACATGGCCGAAGAAGAACCGCAAAGCCATCGCGATCTGGGCCTGGCGCTGGCGGCTGTGGGTCAGGAACAAGCGGCAATCGAATCGCTGTACACGGTGGTGACGAGTGATTGGGATGATCGCTTCGGCGGCATCGATCTGATCGCACTGGGTGAACTCAATGCGATCGTCGCGGCGGCAAAGAAGCCACTGGACACCCGCCGCATCGATTCGCGCCTGCTGCGCAACTTGCCGGTGGACCTGCGGGTGGTGCTGAGCTGGGATACAGACAACAGCGACATGGATCTGTGGGTGACCGATCCCAATGGCGAGAAATGCTTCTACGGTTTCCGCGATACCTACCAAGGCGGACACATGTCCGAGGATCTGACCGGCGGCTACGGCCCGGAAGAGTTTGTGCTGCGCCAGCCCAAGCCGGGCAAGTACAAGGTGGAAGTGAACTTCTACGGCGAGCGCCAGGCCTTGCTGACCGGTGGCACCAGCCTGCAGGTGTTGTTGTTCCGCCATTACGGCAGCAGCAAGGTGGAAGTGACGCCGGTGGTGTTGCGTCTGAAGCAGGCCAAGGACACGGTGCTGGTGGGCGAGTTCGACGTGCGCTGAGGCGCGCGCACGCTTGAGGGTTTCGCGGTGCTGCGGGCTCCCACCGGATTCGCTCCGGTGGGAGCAACACAGCCGAACCATCAGACCTCGCGGCTGGGGGCCTCGACCGAGGGCAGCACTGCGGTCGTCGCCTGGTTGACCCGTGGCTTCTCGCGAAACTTCAACCCAAACAACGGACGCAGCAAAGGCGCCCGCCGGATGAGCTCATAGCCGGCAAAGCACACGCCAAAGGTCAGCACGATCAGCAGCAGGCCCTCCGGCAACGCGGGCAGGGCGAACGGGCGCAGGTTGTAGGCGGCGGTCACGATGATGGTCTGGTGCAGGATGTAGACCGGGAACACCGCTGGCACCAGATAACGCAGCCAGGCACTGTCGGCGTGGCGGAAGCGGTAGCAGAAGCCGAAGATCGCGGTGATTGCGCACCACTGGTTCAAGGCCCAGACCGCACGCTGGGTCATGCGCAGCCAGTCGGGAGCGGGGTTGGCGTCGTCATAGCCGCTGCCGTAGAAGTACAGAATCAGCAGCGCGTAGCTGGCCACCGCAAGACCCAGCGACCACCAGCGCAGCCGCTGCAACTGTTCCCAGAACGGCGTGGAGCGGGCCAGCAGGAAGCCGAGCAGGAACTGCGGAAAGTACTGCAGGTGGTTGTAGAGATCGTCGAACAGGCCATGGGTGGACGGGAAGCGATCGAGCAGGCCAATGCGGATACCGGCCAGCCACAACCACGGCACCACGATCACGCCGGCGCCGGCCAATGCCCGTCCCAGGCCGGACGAGAGCGTGTCGACCAGGCGTGGGGTAAAGCGCGCCAGCACCCACAAGTCCACGGTGTAGACCCACAGGTAGGCGACAAACCACAGGTGGTTCCAGGTCGGCACGTCCAGGCAGCCGTCGTCGTCGCAGAAGTTGGGGTCGCCCGCCAGATAGCGGCCCCAGAACGCGAGGTAGCCGTCGTGGAAGCCACCGGGCATGCGCGAGTCCAGCACTTCGTAATACGACTGCGGCGGGACGATCACCAGCATGCCGAAGATCAGCGGCAGCAGCAGCCGCCACGAGCGAGCGCCCAGAAAGCCCTTGGACGACTTCTGCCACAGGAAGGCGCTGGCCGCACCCGAGACCAGGAACAGCAGCGACAGCCGCCACGGCCCGGTCATCAGCATGAACGGCTCCAGCGTTTCGCCCGCGTGCGGGCTTTTGACGTGCCAGTCCCAGCTCACGTAGTACATGCCCACGTGATAGAGCACGAGCAGGAAGAAGGCGCAGACGCGGATGGCGTCCAGATCGTGACGGCGTTCCATGGCTTACTCCGGTCAAGTGCAGGCGGCCATTGGCGCGCCGCAAGCGGCACGCGACCAGCGCCAGGGGACATGCCGTGGGCCGTCAGGGACGAATCGCAGGCGCCTCGGGACGGATGGGGGATGCCGAATCGCGACCACCGCCTAGAATGCGCGGATGAATTCAGCCGCCGACGCCGCCTACCTCCGTTACCAGCCCTGGCGACGCATCGTCGAGATCGGTTTCTGGGTGGTGAGCATGCTGACCAACGCCGTCGGCAACAGCATCACCGCGGTCATGGACGTGCACCGGGTGGGGCTGCCCTTCAGCGACTGGGAACCGGTGGTCTGGGAGTCGTCCAGCTCGATCATCTTGCTGGCCTTGGTGCCGGTGCTGGTCTGGTTCACCCGTCGCTATCCGCTGCATTGGGACACCTGGCGAGCCGAACTGCCGCGTTACGCGCTGGCCAGCGTGGTGTTCTGCCTGCTGCATGTGGCCGGCATGGTGGGTCTGCGCATCCTGGCTTATCGCTGGCAGGGCAGCGTCTACGAATTCGGCCCGTTGTTTCGCGAACTGTCCTACGAATACCTCAAGGATGTGCGCACATTTGCCGGCATGGTGGTGACCATCGAGTTGTATCGCTATGTGCTGCGGCGTTGGCAGGGCGAGGCCAGCCTGCTCAGCGAACCGGACGAGGGTCCGCCGCTGGAGCCGGTGGAGCGGCCCGAGCGCTTCCTGGTGCGCAAGCTGGGTCGCGAGTTCCTGGTCTCGGCCAACGACATCGAGTGGCTGCAAGCGGCGGGCAACTACGTCAACCTGCGTGTGCGCGGGCACGACTATCCGCTGCGCAGCACCATTGCCGGTATCGAGGCCAAGCTGGACCCGCGCCGCTTCGCGCGCATCCATCGCAGCTACATGGTCAACCTGGACCTGGTGGCTTCGATTGAGCCGTTGGACACCGGCGATGCCCGCGTCCATTTGCGCGATGCCACCGCCTTGCCCTGCAGCCGTCGCTACCGCGCCGACCTGCGCGGGCGGGTGGGCGCCGAAGCTGGCGGTTGAAGCGGACCGGCGCGGTCCGGCTGTCGCGCGCCTGGCGTGCCGCCCGGCGGTGCGATGCTCGACCGTCGTGGCGTGGGCCGGCGGGTGGAGGGCCGGGCCTGCTAGAATTTGCGGCCGTTTTCCGCCAAATCGCCCCACGCCATGATTGAACTCAATCCCATCCGCCAGCGCATCGCCGACCTGCAGGGACGGCTGGTCTCGCTTCGGGGGTATCTTTGACTACGATTCCAAGCGCGAACGCCTGGAAGAAGTAAGCCGGGAGCTGGAAAACCCGGACATCTGGAACAAGCCCGAATACGCCCAGCAGCTTGGCCGCGAGCGCTCGCTGCTGGACAAGACCGTCAACGGCATCCGCGAGATTGACGAAGGCCTGACTGGCGCCGCCGAGCTGCTGGAGCTGGCCGAGAGCGAGAATGACGAAGAGACCGCGCAGGCGGTGGTCGAGGACGTCGAGCGCTATGGCGCGCACGTGGACAAGCTGGAGTTCCAGCGCATGTTCTCCGGCGAAATGGACAGCGCCAACGCCTTTGTCGACATCCAGGCCGGTGCCGGCGGCACCGAAGCGCAGGACTGGGCCGAGATTCTGCTGCGCATGTACCTGCGCTGGGCCGAGTCGCGCGGCTGGAAGGTTGAACTGATGGAAGCCAGCGATGGTGAAGTGGCCGGCATCAAGTCCGCCACCTTCCGCGTCGAGGGCGACTACGCCTATGGCTGGCTGAAGACCGAGATTGGCGTGCACCGTTTGGTGCGCAAGTCGCCGTTCGATTCGGACAACCGCCGCCACACCAGCTTCACCTCGGTGTTCGTGTCGCCAGAAGTGGACGACAACATCGACATCGAGATCAATCCGGCCGACCTGCGCACCGACGTCTATCGTTCCTCCGGCGCCGGTGGCCAGCACGTCAACAAGACCGAATCGGCGGTGCGCATCACCCACGTGCCCACCAACACGGTGGTGGCCTGTCAGACCGAGCGCAGCCAGCATGCCAACCGCGACCGCGCGATGAAGATGCTCAAGGCCAAGCTCTACGAACTTGAAGTGCAGAAGCGCAACGCCGAGAAGAACGCGCTGGAAGCAACAAAGTCTGATATTGGCTGGGGCAGCCAGATTCGTAACTATGTGCTGGACCAGAGTCGCATCAAGGATCTGCGCACCGGCGTTGAGCGCAGCGATACGCAGAAGGTGCTGGACGGCGACCTGGATGAATTCCTCGAAGCCAGCCTGAAATCCGGCCTGGACGCCGGCGCCAAACGCATCGACGCCTGAGTTCGACAATCTGGCTAAGGCTTCTCTGTAGGAGGGGCTTCAGCCCCGAAATGCAGCCTCCGATGACATGTTGTCGGGGCTGAAGCCCCTCACTGTGATGCTTTCGGGACTAAAGTCCCTCCTACAACAGCCTTTTCCTTTCCCAATTCAAACTGACCATCCACCATGACCGAGCCGACCCTGCCGCAGACCCCCGCCGACGAGAACAGCCTCATCGCCGAGCGTCGCGCCAAACTCACCGCCCTGCGCGGGCAGGGCATCGCGTTCCCCAACGACTTCCGTCGCGTCGATTACGCCGGCGACCTGCAGGCCGAGTTTGCCGACCAGTCGCTGTGGACGGCCGAGGCGCTGGAAGCGCATGAGCGCCGGGTCAGCGTGGCTGGCCGCCTGATGGCCAAACGGGTGATGGGCAAGGCCAGCTTTGTGCAGATCCAGGACGAGTCCGGGCGCATCCAGCTGTTCCTGCAATCCAACACGCTGGGCGAGACCTACGACGCCTTCAAGAGCTGGGACATTGGCGACATCGTCGCCGCGCAAGGCGCACTGACCCGCACCAAGACCGGCGAACTGTCGATCAAGGCCGACAGCCTGCGCCTGCTGACCAAGGCGCTGCGTCCGCTACCGGACAAATGGCATGGCCTGTCGGATGTGGAGCAGCGCTATCGCCAGCGTTACGTGGATCTGATCGTCAATCCGGAAGCGCGCGAAGTCTTCGTCAAGCGCTCCAAGATCATCCGCGCCATCCGCGAGTGGCTGGATGCACGCCGCTTCCTGGAAGTGGAAACGCCGATGATGCATTACATCCCCGGCGGCGCCGCGGCCAAGCCGTTCACCACCCACCACAATGCGTTGGGCCTGGATCTGTACCTGCGCGTGGCGCCGGAGCTGTACCTCAAGCGCCTGACCGTAGGCGGCCTGGAGCGGGTGTACGAGATCAACCGCAACTTCCGCAACGAAGGCGTCAGTACCCGCCACAACCCGGAATTCACCATGCTGGAGCTGTACGAGGCCTACGCCACGTACAACGAAATCATGGATCTGACCGAGTCGGTGATCCGCGATGTCGCGCACGAGGTGCTGGGCACCGGCGTGGTGACCTGGGAAGGCCAGGAGATTGATCTGGAGCCGGCGTTCCGCCGCTGGCGCATGGACGAAGCCGTGCGCCACCACAACCCGGAGATCAGCGCGGCCGACTGCACCGATCGCGAGGCGCTGGTGCGCCATTGCCAACGCCTGGGCATCCACGTCAAAGCCTCGTATGGCTGGGGCAAGCTGCTGCTGGAAATCTTCGAGAAGACCGTCGAGCACACCCTGATCCAACCGACCTTCATCACCGATCATCCGGTCGAGGTGTCGCCGCTGGCCCGCGCCAACGATCAAAATCCGGGCTACACCGATCGCTTCGAGCTCTTCATCAATGGCAAGGAGCTGGCCAATGGCTTCTCCGAGCTCAACGATCCCGAAGACCAGGCTGCGCGCTTCCAGGCCCAGGTGGCGGCCAAGGAAGGCGGCGATGACGAAGCCATGCACTTCGACGCCGACTACATCCGTGCGCTGGAAGTGGGCCTGCCGCCCACCGGCGGCCTGGGCGTGGGCATCGACCGGCTGGTGATGCTGCTGACCGGCTCGGATTCGATTCGCGACGTGCTGCTGTTCCCTTACATGCGCCCCGAGCAGCAGGGCTGAAGACCGCCGCTGCAGGGCAGGGGGGTGACGCTGTTGGTCCAAAGCGGCAACCCCTGCCAGCCAGTGCAAGGCAGCGAGAGCCTGTGTGCGTGGCGGAAAAACGACAGCGGCCGCGAGCGGAAACGCCGGCCGCCCAAGCACTTAGTGTGAACTCCGTCAAGGTTTTCACATGAAACGTTCAGCTGCGGCCGCCGTGGCATGCTTCATGCGTCAAATATTCCGCGGACCTGCCGATATCCATGGGCGAGATCATGGAAGCGGTAAGACAGCGACGATGGAATCAGGCGACCCCACGCCTGCAACCACCACGATTCTGGAAGCCCCGATGCTAGATGCCAGTGCAGCCAACAGCGGAGTATCCTTGCCCGACAGCCATTTAATGTGGCCTCAAGGGGCGGGAAGCGCTTTGAATATCGTCATCGTCGATGATCAGACTTCGGCGCGCACGATGCTGCGCCATGTGATCGAGGACATTGCCTCGGAACTGAACGTGCATGACTTCGGCGACCCGCAGGTCGCGCTGGAGTGGTGCGAGACCCATCGCACCGACTTGCTGTTGCTGGATTACCGCATGCCCGGCATGGATGGCCTGGAGCTGGCGCGCCGCTTCCGCCGCCTGCCGATGCATCGCGATATCCCAATCATCCTGATCACCGTGGTTGGCGACGAACCGATTCGCCAGGCTGCGCTGGAAGCCGGCGTCATCGACTTCCTGGTCAAGCCGGTGCGTCCGCGCGAACTACGCGCCCGTTGCCGCAACCTGCTGCAACTGCGCCAGCAGTCCGAGAACGTCAAGCAACGCGCGCTCTCGCTGGAACAACGCTTGCTGTCGAGCATGCACGAAGTCGAAGAGCGCGAGCGTGAAACCCTGTCGCGGCTGGCCCGCGCCATCGAATACCGCGACAGCGGCACCAGCGCCTACCTGGAACGCATGGCCCACGTGGCGGCGCTGATTGCCGAGCAACTGGGCCTGCCCGAAGACGAAGTGCGCGCCATCGAACTGGCCGCGCCGCTGCACGACATGGGCAAGATCGCCATTCCCGATTCGGTGCTGATGAAGCCCGGCCCGCTGACCGAGGATGAGCTGGCGGTGATGCGCCGGCATCCGAAGATTGGCCACCAACTGCTGTCCGGCAGCCAGAACCGTTTCATCCAGACCGGCGCCATCATCGCCTTGCGTCATCACGAGCGTTACGACGGCAGCGGCTACCCGGATGGCCTGGTCGGCGATGAAATCCCGTTGGAAGCCAGGATAGTGGCAGTAGCGGATGTGTTTGACGCGCTGATTTCGCCCCGGCCTTACAAGAAGGCCTGGGACAAGGATGCGGCGCTGGCTTACCTGTATGCGCAACGCGGCCGCTTGTTTGATCCGGCCTGCGTGGATGCGTTGATTCGTGGTCGCGAACGTCTGGATGACATTTGCCAGCGCTATTCGACGGTGCAAAACCGTCCAGGGATGGAGTGAGGGTCATGGAACGCAATCTGGCTTCGTGGATCCAAAGTCGCCTGGCCAACCGGCCGGACAGCGAGCACGGCCAGACGTCGATCCGCGTGATCATCTTCACCGGCGTCATCCTGTACATGGTCGGCGCCGCCTTATACGGCAGCCTGCCGCCGGACGTGTACATCTGGTCGGGCGTGATGAGTGGTGTGGGCGCCGGCGTGGGCCTGGCACTGCTGATCGGCATCCTGATCAATCCCGGCAAGTCGCACACCCGCCGCATCATCGGCATGCTCACCGACTACGGCCTGATGACCGTGGCGATGGTGCTCAAAGGCGAGCCGCTGGCCTGGCTGTACGTGATCCTGATGTGGGTCACCGTGGGCAACGGCCTGCGTTACGGCAACAAGTATCTGCTCGGCGCAGTGGCCTCGGCCGGCATCAGCTTCGGCACCGTGCTGGTGCTCAACGACTACTGGCGGCAGAACCTGAGCCTGGGCCTGGGTCTGTGGGTGGGTCTGATCGCGGTGCCGATGTATCTGTCCGGCCTGCTGCGCGACCTGACCCGCGCCACCGAGGAAGCCCGTCGCGCCAACGAAGCCAAGAGCCGCTTCCTGGCCAACATGAGCCACGAGTTCCGCACGCCGCTCAATGGCCTGGCTGGCATGTCCGAACTGCTGGCCACCACCCGCCTGGACAGCGAGCAGCGCGAATGCCTGTCGACCATCCAGGCGTCCACGCGCAGCCTGTTGTCGCTGGTCGAGGACGTGCTGGATATCTCCGCCATCGAGGCGGGCAAGCTCAAGCTCAACCTGGTCGATTTCTCGCCGCGCGAGCTGGTCGACAACATCGGCATGATTCTGCTGCCGCAGGCGCGCGGCAAGCAGCTCAACTATGTTGTGCAGTTCGAGAACGACGTGCCGGCGCTGCTGCGCGGCGACTCCGGCCACCTGCGCCAGGTGCTGCTCAACCTGGCCGGCAATGCGGTCAAGTTCACCGACCAGGGCGAGGTCCGCCTGCATGTCAGCGTGATCGGCGCCGAGCTGCCGATTGGCTTGCAGACCGGCAACCGCACGCGCCTGCGTTTCACCGTCAGCGATACCGGCATCGGTATTCCCGCGTCGGTGCGTGATCGCCTGTTCGAGGCGTTTGAGCAGGCCGACGTCAGCCTGGCCCGCCGCTATGGCGGCACCGGCCTGGGCACCACGATTGCCAAGGGTCTGACCGAGGCCATGGGCGGCACCATCGGCTTTGAAAGCAGCGAGCAGAAGGGCAGCTCGTTCTGGGTGGAGCTGCCGTTTGAAGACGTGCAGCCGCGCAAGATCACCCCGGCCATCCAGGCCCCGGCGCATTGGCTGGAAGAAACCGCGCAGCCCGGTGCGGAAAACATCATCGCCTTCTCGGATCCGTTCCTGCGTCATCGCGCCCGCGTGCGCAGCATGCAGATCCTGGTGGCCGACGATCACGAAGCCAACCGCATGGTGGTGCAGCGCCTGCTGCAGAAAGCCGGCCATCGCGTCACCTGCGTCAATGGCGGCGAAGAAGTGTTGAACGCACTGGAATCGTTCGACTACGACGCGGTGATCTGCGACCTGCATATGCCCGACGTCAGTGGCCTGGATCTGCTCAAGCAACTGCGGGTGATGGAAGCCGGCAGCGGCCAGCGTACGCCGGTCTTGATCCTCAGCGCCGACGTCACCCCGGACGCGATCCGCAATTGCGAACGCGCCGGCGCACGCGCCTTCCTGGCCAAGCCGGTGGTGGCGACGCGCCTGCTCGACACCTTGGCCGACATCGCCACCAATGGCGCAGTCACGGCGCCTGCCAATGTGCCGGCCGCGACGATGCGCGTGGGCGATGAAATCCTCGACATGACCGTGCTGGATGAACTAAGCGCACTGGGCATGGGCGAAGCCTTTGAGCGCGAATTCATTGCCCAATGCTTGAACGATGCCGACGGTTGCATCGGCGCCATGGCCCATGCCATGGAACACGGCCAGGGCGAACACCTTCGCGATCACGCCCATGCATTGAAAGGCGTGGCCAGCAACCTGGGCCTGGTCAAGCTGGCCGCAGCCGCGAGTGAACTGATGCGACTGGCCGATTGGCAAGTTGCGCGCGAATGGCGGCAGCGTCTGGCCGCGGTCAATTCCTATCTGGCCCAGGGTCGCGCCGCGCTGGAAGCACGCGAACGCGGTCGCAATGCGCCGGGCGCGGGTAGCCACGAACGTAGTTGATGGGGAACGCGCCGGTGGCGGCGCCAGAGGCGTAGGCGGGCGGCTGAGCCGACCCGCCATTCGTGGGATCACCTTGCGTAATCCCCGCCCCCTGTGATGGCTCGTGTCTTACGGACTACGGTATTGCCTTCACTGCTCTATTTGAAACTGCACCGATTGAATCAGGCGGCCTGCATGCCAGCGCGCTTTTCCTGCGCACGCACAATGCGCTCCATCATGCGCAGCGACTTGTCGCCCAGCGCCAGCGCGGTGTCCACCCACACTTCGGTGATGTTCATCAGCTCGTCGTAGCTCACCCGCTGGGCCAGACCACGCACGCTGTTCATCGCCAAGTGCGAGTGCGGCGCACGCTGCTGCTGGCGGATCAGATCCTGCACGGCGGCTTCGCCCTGGCCCTTCGGCACCAGGATGTCGACGATGCCCATCTTGTAGAACTCTTCGCTGCTGTACATGTTGCCTTCCAGGATCAGGCGCTCGGCCAGGTGCGGCGCAACGCGCTTGCACAGGAACGAGTAAGCGCCCATGCCCGGGAACAGGCCGAACAACACTTCCGGCAAGCCCATTTCCACGCCTTCTTCGGCCACGATGGTGTGGCAGGCCAGCGCCATTTCCAGGCCGCCGCCGAGGGCGTCGCCTTGCAGCAGGGCAATGGTGCGGACGTCGCCGCCGAGACCGGTATGCAGGGTGTAGACGCCGTCGATGCAGCGGCGTGCATAGGCGAGCAGATGTTCGCGATCATTGGCGCGGATCAGCTTGGCGAACAGATCCAGGTCACCGCCCAGATTGAAGGCCGAGCCCGCCGAGGCCAGCACGAAGTGGCGCAAGCGGCCGGATTGACGCTCGCTCTCACGCAGCGTGATCGAAGAAGTGAAGCTCCACATTTCATCCAGCAACTCGCTGCGGAAGCAGGGACGGGAGCCACGGGCAGCGTCGTTGTGCATGTACATCCAATGGCTGTTGCCATCGGGCGCGGATTCCACGCGGATGGTGGAGTACTGACGGGTGCGCTGCAGCTTTTCGACGTTGTTCATGAAGATTCCTCAGTGGCGGTGGGCCAAGTGGTAATACGTTGCGGGGGATGAATTGCCGGGGATGGCACGCGGGATGCTACACCTGAACGAATAGTTAAAAGGTCTTTGACACGGTACCTTTGGCATGGGACTGGTATTCTGCCCTGCCAATATTCATAAATGTGACGAAATTCGCAAAAATGCCCCTCAAGTTTTCCGGGGCAATAAAAAAGCCGGCTTGCGCCGGCTTTCTGCTCAGTGGGCGTTGGCGGCCTTGGGTGGGTCGCGCAGCTCTTTGCGGAGGATTTTGCCCACATTGGTCTTAGGCAATTCGGTGCGGAATTCGATGTAACGCGGCTGCTTGTAGCCGGTCAGGTTGTCGCGGCAGAAGGCCTTGATGCGTTCCTCGGTCAGGGCAGGGTCCTTCTTGACCACAAACACCTTGACCGCTTCGCCCGAGCGCTCATCCGGCACACCGATGGCGGCCACTTCCAGCACGCCTTCCAGCCCGGCAATCACGTCTTCCACCTCGTTCGGATACACGTTGAAGCCGGACACCAGGATCATGTCCTTCTTGCGGTCGACAATGTAGAAGAAGCCGTTCTCGTCCATCTTGGCCATGTCGCCGGTGTGCAGCCAGCCATCGCTGTCGATGACCTTGGCGGTCTCTTCCGGGCGCTGCCAATAGCCCTTCATCACCTGCGGCCCCTTGATGCAGAGCTCGCCAACTTCGCCCACCGGTACGGCATTGCCGTCGTCGTCTTTCAGGCAGGCGTCGGTCGAGGGAATCGGCAAGCCGATGGCGCCGTTGTAGTCCTTCAGATCCATCGGGTTGATGCAGGCCGCCGGTGCGGTTTCGGTCAGGCCATAGGCTTCGACCAGGGTCACGCCGGTGACCTTTTTCCAGCGTTCGGCCACGGCGCGTTGCACCGCCATGCCGCCACCCAGGGTCAAGTGCAGGCGCGAGAAGTCCACGTTTTCAAAGCCGGGTGTGTTCAACAAGCCGTTGAACAACGTGTTGACGCCGGTGATCGCGGTGAACTTGATGTCGCGGATCTCCTTGACGAAGTTGGCCATGTCGCGCGGGTTGGTGATCAGATGGTTGGACGCGCCAAACTTCATGAAGACCAGGCAGTTCGCGGTCAATGCAAAGATGTGGTACAGCGGCAGCGCGGTGACGATCAGCTCGCCATCGGGCTTGACGTCGCGACCAATCCACACCGAGGCCTGCTGCATGTTGGCCACCATGTTGCGATGGGTCAGCATCGCGCCCTTGGACACACCCGTGGTACCGCCGGTGTACTGCAGGAAGGCGATGTCATCGGGCGCGATATCGACTTCCGGCAGTGCATGCAGGCGACCCAGGGTGAGGGTGTCCTTGAACCGCACGGCGCCGGGGATGTCGTAGTCCGGCACCATTTTTTTCACGTACTTCAGCACGAAGTTGACGATCGGTCCCTTGGGGAAACCAATCAGATCGCCCAGCGCGGTGGTGATGACCTGCTTGACCGACGAACCGCCGCTGAGCGCTTCCTGCACGGTCTTGCCAAAGTTGTCGACCACCAGCAGCACGCTGGCGCCGGAGTCCTGCAACTGGTGCTTGAGCTCGCGCGGCGTGTACAGCGGATTGACGTTGACCACGCTCAGGCCAGCGCGCAGCACGCCAAAAATCGCGATCGGGTACTGCAGGCAGTTGGGCATCATGATGGCGACGCGGTCGCCCTTCTTGAGCTGCAGATCATTGAGCAGGTAAGAGGCGAACTGCTGGCTGAGCTTGTCGACATCGCCGTAGGTCAGGGACTTGCCGAAGTTCGAGAAGGCCACGCGATCCCGATACAGATTGATCGCCGATTCGAGCACCGACACGACCGAGCGGTACTCCTCCAGATCTATCTCACGGGGCACACCTTGCGGATAACTCTTGAACCACGGACGGTCCTGGATCATCTTCTTACTCCCTCCCCAAGGGTTCACTGATTGGGCTTTTATATGACAGCAACGCCAATGCGCTTACTGCAGGCTTCAGCCCGGAGCATACCGTTCCGGATGGAAAAGGCGAAGGCCTACCAAAGCGTAATGTTGCGACTCACAGTTGCAGCACGCCGGGCGGGCATGCGTTTGTCCGCGTTGGTTGTGCTGATCGGACTGAGCGCTTGCAGCGCTGAACCACCCGAGCAGGCGCTGCGCAAGCAGCTTGCGCAGTTCCAGCAAGCGGTGGAGCAGGGCCAGGTGCAAGACGCGATGGACCTGGTCGCAGAAGATTTCGCCGGTCCGCGCGGCATGGATCGTGCTGCGCTGCACAACCTGTTGCGCATGCAGGTGCTGGCCAACCGCCGTGTGGGCGTGACCACCTCGCCTTACGACATCGCGCTGCAAGCGCAGACGGCGGCGGTGCGATTCAACGCCGTACTGACCGGCAGTGGGCAGGGCAACTGGTTGCCGGATCAGGCGCAGACCTATGCCGTGACCCTGGGTTGGCGGCTGCACGAGGGTGAGTGGCAGCTGTATCACGCCGACTGGCAAGCCAATCGCTGAGGCATCGCTTCTCAACGGCAAGCGGCAAGTCGAGGCGATGCGCCTCATCGGCAGCGGCTGTAAGGCGAACCAGCCACCAGGGCCTTATTGCGCGCTGACAACGCGGGCCCGCCTGGCGCGCCTTCGTCATGCGGTTCGATGGCGACCGCTCCCGTCTTTTCGTCGGCGTTGAACGACATCAGCACCGGGTAGTTGCCGTCGCGACCAAACGGGAAGAACCACTGCGTCGGCCCCTCGTAGTCGTAGCCGCCGTAGCTGGCGGCGTACTCCAGCGTGCTGACCTGCTCAAATTTGCCGGCGGCCACTTCAAAGCGGATACCGGCGGCGTTGACTTCGAAACGCGGCAGCCGCGAGCAATCACCCTTGGGCGCATAGTGGCCGTGCAGCGCGACGAAGTCCTTCATGCCCTGGACTTCCACCGCTGTGGCGGGCGTGGCGATCAACAACGTGAGGGCCAGCGCCCCGGCGATCCGCAATGTCTGCATGGTCCACTCCGATGGGACCACGGCATGGCCCTTATCACGCCACCACGCGAAACTGCGGCGAAACCGGCAACCGTTAGGCGGCAGATGCGGTGGCACCCAATAAACGTAGGAGGGGCTTTAGCCCCGAAGCTGGTTATCCGTCCGCTGACGGAATCCGAGCTTCGGGGCTAAAGCCCCTCCTACAAAAAAACAACGTTTGCGCCTGCGAGCGCCCGCGAGCGCAGGCGCATATGGCGCGAGGACCGGGCTTCCGCCCGGTCCCTTCTGATTACGCCGCCTTGCGCGCCGCCAACTGGCGAAGCACGTAATGCAGCAGGCCGCCGTGGCGGAAGTACTCCACTTCCTTCGGCGTCAGCAGCAACACCTTGGCTTCAAAGGCGATCTGCTTGCCATCCGCACGCGTGGCGGTGATCTGGGCACGCTTGGACGCGCCGTCCTGCAAGCCGGTGATGTCGAACAGTTCCGACCCATCCAGGCCGAGGCTCTGCGCGTTCTGGCCTTCCAGGAACTGCAGCGGCAGCACGCCCATGCCGACCAGGTTGGAGCGGTGGATGCGCTCAAAGCTCTCGGCAAACACCGCCTTGACCCCGAGCAGGTTGGTGCCCTTGGCGGCCCAGTCACGCGAGGAGCCGGTGCCGTATTCCTTGCCTGCCAGCACCACCAGCGGCACGCCTTCGGCCTTGTACTTCATGGCCGCGTCGTAGATCGACAGCTTCTCCGGCGCACCGCCCCCTGCGGGGTAGTGCAGGGTGTTGCCGCCTTCTTCGCCGCCAAACATCAGGTTCTTGATGCGGATGTTGGCAAAGGTGCCACGCACCATCACATCGTCGTTGCCGCGGCGGCTGCCGTAGCTGTTGAAGTCGACCGGCTGCACGCCACGCGAAATCAGGAAGCGTCCGGCCGGTGAATCCTTCTTGATGTTGCCTGCGGGCGAGATGTGATCGGTGGTTATGGAGTCGCCGAACAGACCCAGCACACGCGCGCCGTGCACATCGCTGATCGAGCCGATGGCGTTGGTCATGCCCTCGAAGTAGGGCGGGTTCTTGATGTAGGTGGACTCGCCGTCCCACGCATACAGGTCGCCATCCGGCGAGGCGATGGTGTTCCAGCGCGTATCGCCCTTGAACACGTCGGCGTAGTTCTTGGCGAACATTTCCGGACCAATGGTCTTGGCGATGAAGTCGCCAATCTCGCCATTGCTGGGCCAGATGTCCTTCAAGAACACTGGCGCGCCATCGCTGCCGGTGCCCAACGGATCGCGGGTCAGATCGATGTCGGTGGTGCCGGCAATGGCATAGGCCACGACCAGTGGCGGCGAGGCCAGGTAGTTCATCTTCACTTCCGGATGCACACGGCCTTCGAAGTTGCGGTTGCCCGACAACACCGAAGTCACCACCAGATCGCCGGTGGCGATACCGGCGCTGACTTCCACCGGCAGCGGACCAGAGTTGCCGATGCAGGTGGTGCAGCCATAGCCGACCACGTAGAAGCCAAGCTTCTCCAGGTCGTCGAGCACGCCGGCCTTCTCCAGATAATCGGTGACCACGCGCGAGCCCGGTCCCAACGAAGTCTTGACCCAGGGCTTGCGATCCAAGCCCTTGGCCGCCGCATTGCGGGCAAGCAGGCCGGCGCCGATCATCACCGCCGGATTGGAGGTGTTGGTGCAGGAAGTGATGGCGGCAATCACCACCGCGCCATCCTTAAGACGCACGTTTTTGCCTTCGGTCTGGATGTCGGCATAACCGCGGCTCAAGGCCTCGTTGCCGACCGCCGAACCACCGCCCTCGGCGACAAAGTCGGCCACTGCCGGGCTGCGCTTGTCGCGTGCTTCCACGAATGGCGCCAGGCTGTCGCGGAAGTTCTGCTGCACGTCTTCCAGCAGCACGCGATCTTGCGGACGCTTGGGGCCGGCCAGCGAGGGTTTGACGTCGCCCATGTTCAGTTCCAGCGTGTTGCTGTAGCTGGCGTGCGGGCTGTTGGCGTCGTGCCACAGGCCTTGTGCCTTGGCATAGGCCTCGACCAGGGCAATCTGCGCCGGGCTGCGGCCGGACAGGCGCAGGTAGTTCAGCGATTCGTTGTCGATCGGGAAGATGCCGCAGGTAGCGCCGTACTCCGGCGCCATGTTGCCGATGGTGGCGCGATCAGCCAGCGGCAGATGCTGCAGGCCGTCGCCATAGAACTCGACAAACTTGCCGACCACGCCCAGCTTGCGCAGCATCTGGGTGACGGTGAGCACCAGGTCGGTCGCGGTCGCACCTTCCGGCAGTTTGCCGGTCAGCTTGAAGCCGACCACCTGCGGGATCAGCATGGAAGAAGGCTGGCCGAGCATCGCCGCCTCGGCTTCGATACCGCCCACGCCCCAGCCCAGCACACCGATGCCGTTGATCATGGTGGTGTGCGAATCGGTGCCGAACACGGTGTCCGGATAGGCGATCAAATCGCCGTCCTTCTGCGCGGTCATCACTACCCGCGCCAGATTCTCCAGATTCACCTGGTGGACGATGCCGGTGTTGGGCGGCACCACCTTGAAGTTGTCGAACGCTTTCTGACCCCAACGCAGGAAGCTGTAGCGCTCCTTGTTGCGGTCGAATTCGATTTTGCCGTTGATATCCAGCGCGTCGGCCTTGCCGAACACATCCACTTGCACCGAGTGATCGATCACCAGCTCGGAGGGAATCTGCGGGTTGATCTGATCCGGGTTGCCGCCCAGCTTGACCACGGCATCGCGCATCGCCGCCAGATCCACCACGCAGGGCACGCCGGTAAAATCCTGCAGCACCACGCGCGCGGGCATGAAGGCGATTTCGGTATCGGGCTCGGCGGCCGGGTTCCACTGCGCCACTGCCTGGATGTGCTCGGGGGTGACGGTGACCCCGTCTTCGCAGCGCAGCAGGTTCTCCAGCAGGATCTTCATGGAGTAGGGCAGCTGCGCGATGTCGAAGCGCTGGCCCAGTTTGGGCAGGCTGAAGTAGCTGAAGGATTCGCCGTTGACGTCCAGACGACTGCGGGTGGCGAAGGAATCACTCATGGGGAGGCTCCTGTAGCTGGGGGAGGGGGCGCGACGAGGTGCGTCGGGCCGCACATCCGTGGCGTCTTGTTCAGTTCTGCCATTCATTATCCACGGTTCGCGTGGAAGGCCCGCTACGACCATCGCTCAACTGGAGTATGCATGAAAAAGTACGTATACTTGCCGCATACCCCAGCGGGAGCCCGCCATGGAAGCCACCGTCGCCGAACGCGGCCAGATCACCCTGCCCAAGGCCGTGCGTGATGCGCTGGGCCTCACCAAGGGCAGCGTGCTGAAAGTGGAGCTGGAAGGCAGCCGCATTGTGCTGCGCAAGAGCGTGGACGATGCCGTCTCGCGCGCCCGCGGCCGCTTCAAACTGGACGGTTTCGACAGCACCGACGACGCCATGCGCGCCATCCGCGGCCGCGCACCGGGCGAACCGCTGTCTGCTGCTGCGGCCAAGTCCGACGATCCCGCCGGGACTGACGCCGAATGATCGCGCTCGATTCCTCCGTGCTGATCGACCTGCTGGCCGACGGCCCGCAGGCCGACGCCGCCGAGGCTTGCCTGCGCCAATGCCTGAGCGCCGGCCCGGTGGTGATCTGCGACGTGGCCCTGGCCGAGGTTTGCAGTGCGCTGCGCGATGGTTCCGAAGCGCTGGCCGTGCTGGAAGAGATGAGCATCCGTTTCAGCCCGCTGGAAGCCAAGTCGGCCCTGCGTGCCGGCGAGATGCAGCGCCGCCACCGCCAGCGCGACAGCCTGCAAGCGCGTGCGGTTCCCGATTTCCTGATTGGCGCCCATGCGCTGCTGCAATGCAATGGCCTGATCACCCGCGATGACCGTTTCTACCGCGACTACTTCAAAGGCTTGAAGTTGATCGTGCCTGTTGCAGAACAAGCCTGAGCCACCGCGTCCTCGTTACAGCACCTCGTCATTTCACCGAACACCGGAGTCACCCATGTTGGAAGCCTATCGCCACCATCTTGCCGAGCGCGCAGCGCTGGGAATCCCGCCGCTGCCGCTGACCGCCCAGCAGGCGGCCGACGTCATTGAATTGCTGAAAGCCCCTCCGGCCGGTGAAGCCGAGTTCCTGGTTGACCTGATCAGCAACCGCGTACCGGCCGGTGTCGACGACGCCGCCAAGGTCAAGGCTTCGTACTTGGCCGCCGTGGCATTCGGCAGCGAATCCTGCGCGCTGATCAGCCGCGAGCGCGCCACCGAGCTGCTCGGCACCATGCTGGGCGGCTACAACATCCATCCGCTGGTGGAGCTGCTGGACGATGCGCAGGTGGGCGCCATTGCCGCCAACGCGCTCAAGCACACGCTGCTGATGTTCGACGCCTTCCACGATGTGCAGGAAAAGGCGCAGAAGGGCAATGCCAACGCGCAGTCCGTGCTGCAGAGCTGGGCCGACGCCGAATGGTTCACCAGTAAGCCGGAAGTGCCGCAGAGCCTGACCATCACCGTGTTCAAGGTGCCGGGCGAAACCAACACCGACGACTTGTCGCCGGCGCCGGACGCCACCACCCGCCCCGACATCCCGATGCACGCCCTGGCGATGCTGAAGAACACCCGCGAAGGCGCTGCCTTCACTCCGGAGCAGGACGGCAAGCGCGGTCCGATCGCCTTCATCCAGTCGCTGGCCAACCAGGGCCATCCGGTCGCCTACGTGGGCGACGTGGTCGGCACGGGTTCGAGCCGCAAGTCGGCAACCAATTCGGTGCTGTGGTGGACGGGCGAGGACATTCCGTTCATTCCGAACAAGAAGTTTGGCGGCGTCTGCCTGGGCAGCAAGATCGCGCCGATTTTCTACAACACCATGGAAGATGCCGGCGCGCTGCCG
>Ga0160448_100241_pt1 | contig 21884 bp, 18 predicted proteins | sample HID1973M_E1MG_FD_108269 | JGI IMG/M metagenome (GOLD analysis project Ga0160448, IMG submission 108269) | Enriched mosquito-associated microbial communities from UW Madison campus, WI, USA - HID1973M_E1 MG | ecosystem: Host-associated > Arthropoda: Insects > Digestive system > Unclassified ...
ACAAGTCACCTGCGCACACTTTCAAAGAACTGCGAAGTCGGCCTCAGCGCCTTCCTTCGTTTAACCCCAACGTTTCCGTCGAGGTGAGCCGCACATTATGGCGACCCTTTTTCACTTCGTCAACACCCTCGTGAGAGGAAAGTTGCCGAGGAACCCACTTCGTTCGCTGCGCTCCCGGGGGAGCAAGCAACCCTGCGAAGGGGGAGGGAAAGTATGGCCGGTTCCCGCAGGATTTGGAAGCCTGTAGGCGAAATATTTTTGTAATGCGCCGATTGGCGGACTCAAGTGGCTGCAGAAACGAGCTTCACACGCGCAAAGTTGCGCTTGCCTACCTGCAGAACACCCTCGAAACCGACGGTGAAGACGATTCCGGCGTCTTCCAGCACGCTCCCGTCGACCTTGATGGCTCGTTCCTTGAACTTCCGCATTGCCTCGGAGTTGCTGGGCGTAATACCCGCGGCTGTCAGTAGCGCGCCTATACGCAGGCCTTCCGCAGGTACCGCGATCTCCTGCAGGGGCAACAAAGAGGTATCTCCCTCTCCGGTCACCACCGCGTGCCAACCCGCTACCGCCTGCTCGGCGGCGGCGGCGTCATGGAAACGTGCTGCCAGCTCCCGTGCCAAGCGAAGCTTCACATCACGCGGATTCAACTGTCCCGAGTTGACTTCCGCACGCAGCAATTGAGCCTGCTCGGCACTGATGTCGAAGCTCAGCAGCTCGATCCAGCGCCACATCAGTTCATCGCCAATCTTCATGGTCTTGGTGACGATGTCGATAGCAGGCTCGCTGATGCCGATGTAGTTGCCCAGCGACTTGGACATTTTCTGCACGCCATCCAGGCCTTCCAGCAGCGGCATGGTCAGCACGATTTGAGGCGGCTGGCCGAAGTGCTCCTGCAGGCCTCGCCCCATCAGCAGGTTGAATTTCTGATCGGTGCCGCCCAGCTCCACGTCCGCCTTGAGCGCCACCGAGTCGTACCCCTGCACCAGCGGATACAGGAATTCGTGGATAGCGATGGATTGCTGGCCCGCGTAGCGCTTGGCGAAATCGTCGCGCTCCAGCATCCGCGCGACCGTGTGTTGGCCGGCCAGCTTGATCATGTCGGCGGCACTCATCTGGCCGAACCACTCGGAATTGAAGCGGACCTCGGTCTTTTCCCGGTCCAGGACCTTGAAAACCTGGTCGGCGTAGGTCTGGGCATTGGCCAGGACGTCTTCCCGCGTGAGTGGCTTGCGGGTGACGTTCTTGCCGGTCGGGTCGCCGATCATTCCGGTGAAGTCGCCGATCAGGAAGATGACCTGGTGACCCAGGTCCTGGAACTGGCGCATCTTGTTAAGCAGCACGGTATGGCCGATGTGCAAATCCGGCGCGGTCGGGTCAAAGCCCGCCTTGACCCGCAGCGGCCGGCCCAGGGCCAGGCGCGCCTGCAGTTCGTCGGATTTGAGGATTTCGTCGGCGCCACGGCCGATCAGGGCAAGAGCTTCAGCGGAAGACAAGGTGCGGATTCCTGGACGAGCCGACTGAATGGCCGGCGACAAAAGTGAACTCTAAGTTAAACCAAAGTTAATCGTGACGCCATTCAAAAAAGCCAATGGACTCAATGGTTTGACGCGAAGATTTCAGGTGTTTATGGTACGCCGATTAGGGCCCCTCTTGGGCCCGAGGTGGTAGCTCGATGCACAACCCAGGGGACGGCACCCGCCGTAAACAGCGCTTCCAGGAACGTCTGGAAGTCCTGCGTGAGTCGACGCTGCATCAGCGCGTCAAACAGCACCTGCCAGCCGGCCGGTGGACGCGCCGCCATTGGATACACGCCAGTCTGTTCACCACCATCGGCGTGATGGTGGCGACCATCGTGCCCGGTTTTTCCAATGCCATCCAGCCGCAGTCCGCCGCAGATGCACGCGCGACCATGGCGCTGCGCCTGCCGACCCTGTCGCAGGCTCAGTTGGAAGGGGTGGCCGGTGACAGCTGGCAGATCGTGCGGGTGAAGCCGGGCCAGACCCTGGGCGCGATCTTCGACGAGCTCGATATTCCGGCCAGCACCATGCATGTGCTGCTGGAGGACAAGGAAGCCAAGGCCAGCCTGACCCGCCTGAAACCTGGCACCGAACTGGCCTTCGATCTGCCGGTCAGTGGCGAGCTGCGCACGCTGCGCTATGACCGCGACCCGGACCATCGAATCGAGCTGAGCCTGGACGGTGACAAGGTCACCGAGCGGGTCATCCAGCGCGAAACCACCACCCGCACGGTGGTGCTCAGCGGCAAGGTCGGTCGCTCGCTCAACCGCTCCGCGCGCAAGGCCGGGCTGACCGCCGCCAACATCAACTCGCTGACCGACGACATCTTCAAGTACGACATCGACTTCAACTCCGACCTGGGGCCGGACGATCGCTTCAGCGTAGTGGTGGAGCAGACCTGGCGCGAAGGCGAGTTGATCAGCACCAGCCCCGTGCAGGCCGCCACCTTCACCGTCGATGGCAAATTGCACTCGGGCTTCCGCTTCGCCCGCCCGGGTGGCAAACCGGAATACTTCACCGCCGCCGGTCGGCCGCTGAAGAAGAGCTTTATCCGCATGCCGATTCCCTACGCGCGCCTGAGCTCCAAGTTCGGCGCGCGTCGCCATCCGGTGCTTGGCAGCATGCGCATGCACAAAGGCGTGGATTACGCCGCCAGCACCGGCACGCCGATCATGGCCGCCGGTGACGCCCGCGTGCAGTTCGCCGGTTGGCAGAATGGCTACGGCCGCGTCGTCATCCTGGATCACGGCCGTGGCCACACCACCCTGTACGGCCACATGTCGCGACTGGGCAAGATCAAGGTAGGTCAGCGCATCGCCCAAGGAACCGTGATCGGTTTCGTCGGCTCCACCGGCATGGCCACCGGTCCGCACTTGCATTACGAATTCCGCGTCAACGGCGTACACCGCAACCCACTGTCGGTGACGATGCCGCCGCCGGAGCCGTTGTCCGGCGCCCAGTTGGCCTCGTATCGCACCTATACGGCCAACGCGCTGGCACGCATCCGCACGGTAGAGAACATCATCTACGCCGATGTCGGCCCGGCGGCCGAGCCGGCCACCGAAGCCAAGCCTGCCACGCAGGTGGCCACCGCGCCCGCCAAGGGCAAGGCCAAGAAAGGCTGAGCACTCGCGCCGCGGCTTGAAGGCCGCGGCGTAATCGCGTGTACTGCTTGCTGGACTTCTCCGGAATCAGGCATGTCGCAGTTGCAGGAACGCGCCACTTCCCTCTACGTGGGCCTGATGTCAGGCACCAGCGCTGACGGCATCGACGCTGCCGTCGTTCGCTTTTCCGAAGATGCCGCGCCGCTGCATTGCGAACTGCTGCTGGGTCGAACCTATGCCTGGGACGCTGCCACGCGGCAGGCCCTGGTCAGCCTGGGCCAGGCGGCGCACGAACCTTCGCTGGATGAGCTGGGCCAGCTGGATGCACGCGTGGGCTTGGCGTTTGCCGAGGCCACACGCCACCTGCTGGCTGAGGCCAACCTGGGTGGCTCATCGATTCGTGCGATCGGCTCGCATGGTCAGACCATTCGCCATCGCCCCTACGGCCAGCCGCCTTTCACCTGGCAGATCGGCGATGGCAATGTCATTGCCGAGGGCACGGGCATCGATACCGTGGCCGACTTCCGCCGCCGCGATGTCGCCGCCGGCGGACACGGCGCACCGCTGATGCCAGCCTTCCACGCGGCCCTGCTGCATTCGCCGGACGAAGACCGCGCCGTGCTCAACCTCGGCGGCATTGGCAACTTCACCTTGTTGCCGGTGCACGGCGATGTGCGCGGCTTCGACACCGGCCCGGCCAATGCGCTGATGGATGCGTGGTGCCAGTTGCACACCGGGCATGACTTTGATGCCGGTGGCGAGTTCGCCGCCAGCGGTCAGGTCGACGAGGCATTGCTCGCAGGCCTGCTGGCCGAACCCTGGTTTGCACAGCCGCCACCCAAGAGCACCGGCCGCGAACAGTTCCATTTGTCCTGGCTGCAGCCTTCACTGCAGGCGCACCATGCGGCAGCCGACGTGCAGGCAACGCTGATGGAACTGACCGCCGCTACCGTCGCCAATGCGCTACGCGATCACCAGCCCCGCACGCGGCGGGTGTTGGTCTGCGGCGGTGGTGTGCGCAATCCGCGTCTGCTGTCACGCATCCAAGCGCGCCTACCGGAAGTGGTGGTGGAATCGACCACGCGCCACGGCCTGGATCCGGATTTCGTCGAAGCCATGGGCTTTGCCTGGCTGGCGCGGGAAACCTTGGCAGGTCGTCCCGGCAATCTGCCGTCGGTGACCGGGGCGCGTGGTTATCGCGTACTCGGCGCCATCCACCGCGCCTGATCAAAAACCCTTGCCGGCCGGCACATCGCGCAGTGCGTTGATGGCGGCGGTCAGCGCATCGACTTCGCTGGTGTCGAAGCCGCGGCGTACTTCCGATTCGCAATGAAACAGACCCTGCTCGATCAGATTGAACAGGGTGTCGTGCACGTTCCAGCCACGGGCGTTGGCAATCCGGCGGATGCGCTCGGCCAGCACCGGGTCGATGTCCTTCAGCACGATGTCGGTCATGGCAGTCTCGTCCCCTTTCCCGGCCCGGCACGCCACTGGCGTCCCCACTGACTAAATACCGGTGGCGGCTGGCGGCGGCAAGCCCCTGCCGCTGGAAGGCTCAGGCAGGCGACAAGCGCGCACGCGCGCGCCTTCGTTCCTGCCACATCAGCAGCAGGCACAGGATCACCACCGGGATGCCGATCAGCGCCGTTCCCACAAAGAACAGCGCATACCCATCCAACAACGTGCGGCCGACCGCCAATTGCTCCACCGCCTCACCCGACAGGCCTTTGAGCATCTTGCCCAACAGCGCGTAGAACGAGCTGAGCAAAGCGTACTGGGTCGCGGTGTAGCCCACGCTGGTCAGGCTGGACATGTAGGCAATCAGTGCGGTGCCGGCAAAACCGCCGGCCACGTTGTCGATCACCATCGCCCAGGCAAAGCTGGCGGTGTCCGGTCCGTGCCAGGCCAGATAGGCGAAGGCCAGGTTGGAGCCAGGCCCCAGCACTGCCCCCACCAGCAACGCCGCCATCACACCCCAACGCACCGCCACCATGCCGGCCAGCGCAATGCCAGCGAACGAGGCGACCAAGCCCACCGAGCTGCGTACCGAACCGACCGTCTGCTCGGTCAGGCCCAGATCGACGTAGAAGGGGTTATTCATCGGCCCCATCACGAAGTCGGCGAGGCGATACACGCTGATCGCCGCCAGGATCAACACCGCAGCACTGCGATGCTCGCGGAAGAAAGCCACGAATGGCCCCAGGATCGCATCGAACAAACCGCGCGGCGTCCATAGCGAGGCCAGCTGGTGCGAGGCGGCTTCCACCGCGCGCGCGGGTTCCTTGGCCAGCAGCGTCGCCAGCACGCCCACCAGCAGCAGCGCGGCCATGATCTGGTACGAACCCACCCAGCCCACCTGCGCGGCAATCAACAGGATCAGCGCATCGGTCACCAGCAACGCGCTGCGATAACCCAGCGCCGAGGAGGAGGTGAGCAGGCCCAGCTGCTGGCTGTCTTCGGCGCTCTCGATGCGCCAGGCGTCAATCACGATGTCCTGCGTGGCCGAGGCGAACGCCACCAGCAGCGCCAGGCCGCCAAACACCAGCAGATGTTCCAGCGCATAGCCGAACACCAGTACATGCCCGCCCTTGGGCTGCACGATCGCCATGCCCAACAAACCCAGCGCCACCACGATTTGCGAGAGCAGCATCCAGCCACGCCGACGCCCCAACCAGCGACCAAACAGCGGTGCATCGGCCTTGTCGACGATCGGCGCCCACAGGAACTTGAGCGAATAGGCCAGGCCCACCCACGACAGGAAGCCGATGGTGTCCAGCTCAATGCCCTGCTTGCGCGCCCAGAAGCCCAGGGTGTTTCCGACCAGATAGATCGGCATGCCCGAGGCAAAGCCCAGCAGCAGCATCACCAGCACCTTGGGCTGGCGCAGGTTGAGCAGCACGTCCTGCCAGGGTTTGCGGCGGCGCGGCGGCGGCGCGGCCAGATCGGGCTGGCTCATCAGGCGTAGTCCACCGTGAAGGGGGCATGGTCGGAGAACCAGCTGTCGCGATAGATCGAACAGCCGCGCAGGCGATCCAGCAGCGAAGGCGTCACGAACTGGTAGTCGATGCGCCAACCGACATTGTTGGCGCGCGCGCCGCCACGGTTGCTCCACCAGGTGTAGTCCTGGCCTTCCGGATGCAGCGCGCGATAGGCGTCGACCCAGCCGCTCTGCTCCACACACATGCTGTTCAACCAGTCGCGTTCGGCCGGCAGGCAGCCGGAGTTTTTCTGGTTGCTGGTCCAGTTCTTGATGTCCAGGCGGCTGCGCACGATGTTCCAGTCGCCGCACAGCACGTAATCACGGCCACTGCGGCGCCACTCGTCCAGGATCGGCGCCAGCCAGTCCATCACCTGGAACTTGAAGCCCTGGCGCAGCTCGCCAGAGGAACCGGACGGGATATAGAACGAGACCACGCTCAGATTGCCGTAGCGCGCCTCCAGGTAGCGGCCTTCCTCGTCGAACTCGGGCCAGCCCAGCGCAGTGCGCAGCTCATCCGGCTCGCGCTTGCTGTAGATGGCCACGCCGCTGTAGCCCTTCTTGGTGCTGGCATCACGGAACCAAGCCTTGTAGCCCTCAGGCAGGAACGCCGGTCCTGCCAGCTGATGCTCCTGCGCCTTGGTTTCCTGCACGCACAGCACATCGGCCTGTTGCTGGCCAAACCACTCGAAAAAACCCTTGTTGGCGGCCGAACGCAGGCCGTTGGCGTTGAAACTGATGATGCGCATGGGCGAGTCGAAGCCGTTCAAAATGCAAGCGTAGCCGATTCCACACGACGGCCGTTGTGCGCCCTCACGCGACACGGCCTTATCATGGCTGCGTCCCCCGCCACGCCCATCCCCCCATGTCCGATCATCGCGCCCGCTTCCTTCAGCTTGCCCTGCATGCCCAGGCCCTGCGCTTTGGCGAGTTCACGCTCAAGTCGGGACGGCTCAGTCCGTACTTCTTCAATGCCGGTCGCTTCGACAGTGGCGCGTGCCTGGCCGAGCTGGCCGCCTGCTATGCCGATGCGGTGGAAGCGGCCGGCCTGCGCTTTGATCTGCTGTTCGGCCCGGCCTACAAGGGCATCCCGCTGGCCACCGCGCTGGGCTGCGAGTTCGCGCGACGCGGTCGCGACATCCCGCTGGCCTTCAACCGCAAGGAAGCCAAGGACCATGGCGAAGGCGGCCTGTTGATTGGCGCGCCGCTGGACGGCCGCGAGGTGCTGATTGTTGATGACGTAATCACCGCCGGCACCGCCATCCGCGAAGCGCTGACCCTGATCCGCGCCGGCGGCGGCCGCCCGGCCGGAATCGTGGTGGCGCTGGATCGCCAGGAAGTGCTGGGCGAGGGCGAATCCCGCCTGTCGGCGGCGCAGGCCGTGGCCAGCGACACCGGCGTGCCGGTGGTGGCGGTGGCCAGCCTGCACGACCTGCTTGATTTCGCCGGCGAAAGCGCCGACCTTGTCCATCACCGTGATCGCCTGCTCGCCTACCGGGCGCGTTATGGCAGCGGTTCACCGGACTGACGGCAGCAGGGGGCTGCGCATGGCACATCATCCATTGCGTTGGGCGGTACCGGCCACGATGCTGCTGGCATCGCTGGCGGTGGCGCAGAACAAGGAAGCGCCCGCCAAGAAGCTCTACTGCTGGAATGACAACGGCCAGCGGGTCTGCAGCGATGCGCTGCCGGCCGAAGCCGTGGGGCGTGCGCGCGAAGAGATCAACGCCAAGAGCGGCATGCGCACCGGCGAAGTGGCGCGCGAGCTGACCGAGCAGGAGCGCGCCCAGGCCGATGCCGAGCATGCCCAACTGCAGGCCGATCTGGCCGCACAGGAAACCCGTCGCCGCACCGAGCAAGCCATGCTGCTGTCCTATCGCACCGAGGAAGAGCTGCGCCGGGTCTTCAACGAGCGCGTTGGCATCGTCGACAACAACATCAAGACGGCACGCTACAACGTGGTCAGCCTGCGCGATGGCCTGGTGAGTCTGTTGCAGGTGGCCGGCGATCAGGAGCTGGCCGGCAAGGCCGCCAACGAAAAGACCGTCGAAACCATCCGCCTGCGCCACAGCACCCTGGTGCGGCAGCGCGCATTGCAGAGCAGCTTTGAACGCCAGCGCGCGGAGCTGGATGTGGAAATCGCCGACATCATGCAGCGCTACCGCGAGATGAAGGGCCAGTCTGCACCGGTGGCCAACGCGGCGGCCATCGATCCGTCATCAACGCCGGCACCGGTCAAACAGTAAGCACCCGCGCACTTACCAGCGCGCGGGCGGTCGACGCTCAAAACGTTGCGGTCAGCTCCGGGGCGACCAGGCTCAGATGGGCGCGGAACTGGGTCTTGATGCGTTCCAGTGCGGCCTCGTTGTCGGCCTCGAAGCGCAGCACCAGCACCGGCGTGGTGTTGGAGGCACGCACCAGGCCCCAGCCATCTTCCCAATCGGCACGCAGACCATCGATGGTCGACAGGCGCGCCCCTTCAAAGCGTGCGGTCTCGACAAAGCGCTGCACCACCGCGTGCGGCGTCTCGGCATCCACCGGCACTTTGATCTCCGGCGTGGCGATACCATCGGGCAGTTCGTTCAGCACCTGCGTGGGCGTCTCCGCCCGCAGCGCCAGGATCTCCAGCAGGCGTGCGGCCGAGTACATGCCGTCATCAAAGCCGAACCAGCGCTCCTGGAAGAAGAAGTGGCCGCTCATCTCGCCGGCCAGCTCGGCGCTGGTTTCGCGCATCTTGGCCTTGATTAGCGAATGGCCGGTCTTCCACATCATCGGCGTGCCACCGTGGCGCAGCACCCAGCCCTGCAACTTGCCGGTGCACTTGACGTCGTAGATGACCATCGCGCCCGGGTTGCGTTCCAGCACGTCGGCGGCGAACAGCATCAACAAGCGATCCGGAAAGATGATCTCGCCCTGCGCGGTCACCACGCCCAGGCGGTCACCGTCACCGTCAAAGGCCAGACCCAGGTCGGCGTCAAAACGCTTGACCGTCTGGATCAGGTCTTCCAGGTTGTGCGGCTCGCTGGGATCGGGATGGTGGTTGGGGAAGGTGCCGTCCACGTCGCAATACAACGGGATCACTTCCGCACCAATGGACTCCAGCAGGCGCGGCGCGATATCGCCGGCCACGCCGTTGCCGGCATCCACCACCACCTTGAGCGGGCGGTCCAGCTGCACATCGTCGGAGATGCGCTGGATGTAGTCGGCCGCCACGTCGCGCTGCGCCACGCTGCCCGGCACCACGCCTTCGTGCAGGCGCGCATCGCGGATGCGCTCATAGAGATCGGTGATGGCATCACCCGACAATGTCTCGCCGCCCACCACGATCTTGAAGCCGTTGTAGTCCGGCGGATTGTGGCTGCCGGTCACCGCCACGCTGCTGCCGGCGTGCAGGTGGTACGCGGCGAAATAGGCCACCGGCGTAGGCACCATGCCGATGTCGATGACATTGCGACCGGCGCGGCGCAGGCCGCGAATCAGACCGTCGGCCAGCTCCGGACCGGACAGGCGACCGTCGCGTCCGACCACGATGTCACTCAGATCCTGGGACTGCATGACGCTGCCAATGGCCTGGCCAATGGCCTCGGCGACCGACGCATCCAGATTGGTGCCGACAATGCCGCGGATGTCGTAGGCACGGAAAATGCCCGGGTCCACTTCAATCGGTGCACGCTCGACACTGCTGCCGGCCGCGGCCGCAGCAGTGGCCACGCGCGGCGCAACCGGCAAGGGATCGCGCTGCAGGGTCTGGCCCAGGGTGGGTTCGTCATGCGCGCTGGGTTCCTGGCCGCGCTTGACCAGCTTGGGAACGCGCACGCCGCCGCGCGCAGCCAGCAGCGCCAGTCCGCCCAGTATCAACGCCAACACCGCCACCACGATGCAATTGATGGCGCCCAGCCCGGCCGGACCGGGTTCCTTGTCCGGCGCCGCAGCAGCCACGCGCAGACCCGTCTTGCCAATCGCGTGCGCCAGCACTTCGGCGCCCTGGCCCAGCGAAGCCAGGCCGCGCTCGCCCACGTTGTAATTGCCCTGGCGCAGGGCCAGGTAGGTGCCGTCGGGCAGCGGCGCCGCATCGAAGCCGGCGCTGAGATGGCTCAACGGCAGGCGCACATAGATCAGTCCCTGCGGTGTGGCCTTGGCCAGGCCGAAGCCCGCCTTGCCGCCGTCGCGCACCACGCGCGCCGCCACGGCGTCACCTTGCTGCGCGGCTTCGAGCAGGGCCAGTTTGCTGTAACCAAACTTGCCCGGATCGGCGTAGGCCGCCTCCAGATCCACCGGCAGCACTTCCACCGCCTCCACGCCGGCCCAGCCATGTTGGATGACGCGCGCCACCGCGGCGCTGTCGCCGGCAGCCAGCGCGGCGGTGACTTCCGGCGTCGCCGCACGTTGGGCCAGTTGCGCCGCTTGCTGCGCATGCGCCGACTGCACCACCGAGACCACGTTGTCGCGGCTGCGCTGCAGGGCATCAATGCGTTGATCGTCACGCCATTGGCGCACGCCGTTCCAGCCAAACCAGGCCGCCAGCAGCAGGCACAGCACCGCCAGCCAGAGCAGAGAGCGACCGGGATGGCCGGCCCGCGCGCGCTTGTCGCCTTCGATTGCTTTGCTCATTCCATTCTCCCCCGTCAGCGCACGCCGGTATGGCCAAAGCCACCGGCTCCCCTCGCACTACCCGCGTGTTCGGCAAACGTATCCACTACCTGGAACTCCACCCGCACGATCGGCAACACCACCAACTGTGCAATACGATCCCCGGGATGCACGGTGAAGGCCTCATGGCCGCGGTTCCAGATACTGATCAGCAGCGGTCCCTGGTAATCGGCATCGATCAAGCCGGTGCCGTTGCCCAGCACGATGCCATGCCGATGGCCCAGTCCGGAACGCGGCAGCACCACCGCGCAAAGATGCGGGTCGGCCAGATGGATGGAAATGCCGCTGGGCACCAGCGCCGCATCGCCGGGTTGCAGGGTCAGCGCGGCGTCCAGTGCGGCGCGCAGGTCCATGCCCGCGCTGGCGGCAGTGGCGTAGGCCGGCAACGGCCATTCGTCGCCAAAACGGGGGTCCAGCAACTTCACTTCCACGGCCTGCGTCCCGGCAACCTTCATGCGTTCATTCGCTCCACGATCAAATCCATCAGGGCGTCGGCCAGTTGCGTCTTCGGCGCACTGGAGAAATCGCGCTCGCCGCCGTTCCAGTACGCAGTCATCGCATTCTGGTCGCTTTCAAAACCGCCGCCGGCAATGCCCACCTGATTGGCCACGATCATGTCCAGGCGCTTGGCCTGCAGCTTGCCGCGGGCGTAGTGGGCCACGTTTTCAGTCTCGGCGGCAAAGCCGACCACCAGCTTCAAGCCTTGGGTCTGGGCGGCCACTTCGGCCAGGATGTCCGGTGTGCGCACCAGGTCCAGGGTCAGGGTTTCGCCGGTCTTCTTGATCTTGTTCTGCACCGACACCCGCGGCGAGTAGTCGGCCACAGCCGCTGCGCCTATATAGATGTCGGCCGGAAAGGACGCGAACACGGCCTCGCGCATTTGCGCGGCCGAACGCACATCGACCCGCTTGACCCCCGCCGGTGTCGGCAATTGCACCGGCCCGGCCACCAGCACCACCTCGGCGCCACGACGGGCTGCGCTGGCGGCCACGGCAAAGCCCATCTTGCCGCTGCTGCGATTGCCCAGATAACGCACCGGGTCCAGGTCTTCGTAGGTGGGGCCGGCGCTGACCACGACCTTCAGGCCGCTCAGCTCGCCGCTGGCCGTCGCGCGGGTCGCCGCTGAGGCGCCCACGGAAGCCAGCGCGGCCACGATCTGCTCGGGTTCGCTGAGCCGGCCGGGACCGGATTCGCCTTCGGCCAGCGGGCCGTCCTCGGGCCCGATGATCTGCACGCCACGCTCGCGCAAGGTGGCGATATTGGCCTGGGTCGCCGGATGCAGCCACATGCGGTGGTTCATGGCCGGGGCCACGGTGATCGGCGCGGTGGTGGCCAGGCACAGCGTGGTCACCAGGTCGTTGGCAAAGCCATGGCTCAGTCGCGCCAGCAGGTCGGCCGTGGCCGGCGCCACTACGATGCGATCGGCCCAACGCGCCAGTTCGATATGGCCCATCGCCGCTTCGGCCGCACTGTCCCACAAGCTGGTTCGCACGGGCTGGCCGGACAGGGCCTGGAAGCTCAACGGGGTCACGAATTGCTGCGCCCCTTCGGTCATGGCCACCTGCACCACCGCACCGGCATCGCGCAGGCGGCGCACCAGTTCCAGGGCCTTGTAGGCGGCGATGCCGCCGCCCACGCAAAGAAGCAGGCGCTGGCCTTGAAGGGATCCTGGCGGCGGGCTTGCGGTCACGTCGGAAGTCCTACAGACGAACGAGTAACTAGCTTACCCGAAGCCCCGGAAAAGCCCGATGCCCGGAACGCGATGGACTGGCCATAGTGGCCGCATGCATATCAAAGACTGGCCCGAGGGCGAACGGCCCCGCGAAAAACTCATGAAACACGGTGCGGCGCACCTGTCCGACGCCGAGCTGCTGGCGATCTTCCTGGGCTCAGGGGTGGCCGGCCAAGACGCCGTCCGCACCGCCCGCGACCTGCTCGAAAAGCACAAGTCCCTGCGCGAATTCCTGGATCTGGGCGCCAAGCAGATCAAGCGCCAGCCCGGCTTCGGTTTGGCCCGCACCAGCATGCTGCTGGCCGCGCTGGATCTGGGCCAGCGCTATCTGGCCTCGCATCTGGAACGCGGCGCCATGCTCAGCGACCCGCACGCCGCCGGCCGCTATTTCAGCCAGCGCCTGCGCGGATATGGCCATGAAGTGTTCGCCGTGATGTTCCTGGATACGCGCCACCGTTCGCTGGGCTTTGAAGAGTTGTTCCGCGGCACGCTGGACTGCACCGAAGTGCATCCGCGCGAGGTGGTGCGACGGGCACTGAGCTACAACGCCGCCGCTGTCATCGTCGGCCACAACCACCCGTCCGGCTGCGCCGAACCGTCCTCGGCCGATCGCGCCATCACCCAGAAGCTCAAGGACGCGCTGGCCCTGGTCGACATCCGCCTGCTGGACCATTTCGTGGTCGGCGACGGCCTGCCGGTGTCCATGGCCATGCTCGGCTGGGTCTGAACCGGCCCATCAGCAGGCCCCGGCGGCGGACGCTGGCCGGGGCTTGCGCGTAAAATGCCCGGTCCCCTAGCTGCCTGAGTTCCCGTGAAAGCCTCTCTTCGCGCCTTGATCACCCAGGGCATCGACGCCCTGCGCCAGGCCGGCACCCTGCCGGCGGACATCGCCACGCCCGATTTCGTGGTCGAGCGACCCAAGACTCGCGAACACGGCGACTTCGCCACCAACGTGGCCATGCTGCTGGCCAAGCCGGCGCGCAGCAATCCGCGCGCGCTCGCCACCGCCCTGCTGGCGGCCCTGCCGGCCAGCGACGACGTGGCCAAGGTGGAGATTGCCGGCCCGGGTTTCATCAATTTCCACCTGAGCCCGGCCGCCTACCAGCGCGAAGTCGCCACGGTGCTGAGCCAGGGCGGTCAGTACGGCCGCAACAGCAGCGGCGCCGGCCGCACCGTGGGCGTGGAGTACGTGTCCGCCAACCCCACCGGCCCGCTGCATGTGGGCCACGGCCGCGCTGGCGTGATTGGCGACTGCATTGCCCGCGTGCTGGCCGCCAACGGTTGGGATGCCAAGCGCGAGTTCTATTACAACGATGCCGGCGTGCAGATCGAAAACCTGGCCCGCTCGACCCAGGCGCGTGCGCGCGGCCTGACCCCCGATAGCGAAGGCTGGCCGGAAGACGGCTACCGCGGTGATTACATCGGCGACGTGGCGCAGGCCTACTTGGCCGGCGAAACCGTCGAGTTTGAAGGCCACGCCGTCACCGGCGAGCGCGATGTCGAGAATCTGGACGCCATCCGCCGCTTCGCCGTGGCCTATCTGCGCCGCGAGCAAAACCTGGACCTGGCCGCCTTTGGCGTGTCGTTCAACACCTACTTCCTGGAAAGCTCGCTGTACGCCGACAACAAGGTCGAAGAGACCGTGTCGCGCCTGATCGCCTCCGGCCACACCTATGAGGAAGGCGGCGCGTTGTGGCTCAAGTCCACCGACTTTGGCGACGACAAGGACCGCGTCATGCGCAAGTCCGACGGCACCTACACCTACTTCGTGCCGGACGTGGCCTACCACCTGTCCAAGTGGCAGCGCGGTTACCTGCGCGCGATCACCGAGCTGGGCGCCGACCACCATGGTTCGCTGTCGCGCGTGCGCGCCGGCTTGCAGGCGCTGGACGTGGGCATTCCGCAAGGCTGGCCGGAGTACGTGCTGCACCAGATGGTCACGGTGATGCGCGGCGGCGAGGAAGTGAAGCTGGGCAAGCGCGCAGGTGGCTACATCACGCTGCGTGATCTGATTGAGGAAACCAGCTCCGATGCCGTGCGCTGGTTCCTGATTGCGCGCAAGCCGGATTCGCAGCTGACCTTCGACATCGATCTGGCCCGCCAGCAGAGCAACGACAATCCGGTCTTCTATGTGCAGTACGCCCACGCCCGCGTGTGCAGCCTGCATCGTCAGGCGGTCGAAAAGGGCTACACCTACGACCAGGCCAACGGCCTGGCCCAGCTGGCCCTGCTCGACGATGAAGGTTCGCTGGCCTTGATGGTGGAACTGTCGCGCTATCCGGAAATGGTGGAAGCCGCCGGCGTGTCGCTGGAGCCGCACATGATTGCGCAATACCTGCGTGAGTTGGCCTATGCTTTCCACACGTGGTACGCCGGCACGCCCGTGCTGATCGATGACGCCAATGCACGCGATGCGCGCCTGGCGCTGGCCTCGGCGGTGCGCCAGACCCTGGCCAATGGCCTGGATCTATTGGGCGTTGGCGCGCCCGAACGAATGTAAGTAGAGCAAGGCCAGTCGGAGAGAGTGGGAATGGCGGCACGTCGCGGCAACAAGCGTCAGGCAACCCGGAACAGTTCGAGCCAGGCCACGCCCGCATGGGTGTGGGTGGTGCTCGCGCTGCTGGTGGGCGTGGGCATTTATTACATCGTTCCGGGCCTGCGCCAGCAGGACGGCGATGGCTTCTTCCGCCCGCAACCCAATCCGGATGCACAGCCGGCGCCGGTGGCCAATGCCGATGTCGAATCGGTGGTGCCCGAATCGGCCGCCAGCGCCAAGGGCGACAAGGCCGACGCGCCCAAGGAAACCCAGTACGACTTCTACACCCTGCTGCCCGGCAAGGAAGTGCAGATGTCCGACGCCGAGCTGGCCGCCAGCGCGCGCGAGGAAGAAGCCCGCAAGACCCGCGAGGCGCAGCGCGCCGCCGCCCTGCTCAATGGTCAGACCCCGCCGGCTGGCACCGCGCCGACCGCGACCAGCACCGCCGTGGCATCGGCCGATCCCAAGCCGCTGGATGAAACCCCGGCCGCAGCCACGCGCGCGCCTGCCACTGCAACCGCCGCGGCTGCCAGCGCCGGTGACAACGCGACCGCCAGCGCCAAGCCCAGTCAGACCGTGGCCAGCGCCGACGGCGCGCGCTACATCCTGCAAGCCGGCGCGTTTGCCGCCTCCGGTGATGCCGAAGCGACCAAGGCCAAGATTGCACTGCTCGGCTTGGGCGCACGCGTGGAGTCAGCGCAGATCAACGGCAAGACCGTGTATCGCGTGCGCATGGGGCCGTACGGCACGGCCAGCGAACTGGCCGAAGCCAAGGGCAAGCTCGCCAGCGGCGGTTTGCCGGCGATGGCGATCAAGGCCAAGTAAGTCAGCGTGCAAGACGCCCGCGCGCGCTCCGGTTCTGGCCGCTGCGTGCACGCGCGCGTTGGCCAGGGAGGGGCTGAAATGATCGCGTCGTCTGGCGCTCGGCTCGGGACGCGTTTGCTGCGGGTCAACGTGCTGTGCGTCAGCGCTTTGCTGATGAGCCTGAGCGCCTGCGCGAGCCAGCCAACGGTCGAGCGGATAACGGGCACTCCCGCTCTGGATCGCAGCCAGGTTGCGCAACTGGATACCTCGGTGTTCACCTCCGGCCAGTTTGTCGCCGCCGACGGCGCTTCGCTGTCCTACCGGCTGCTCAGCCCGGCGACAATCGAGCCGGGCAAACGCTATCCGCTGGTCCTGCAACTGCACAGCTCCGGCGGCATCGGCCAGGACAACCAGTCGCAACTGGACGGCATGGCCAAGGGCTGGGCGTTGCCGGAAAACCGCGCGCGTTATCCGGCCTTTGTGCTGGTGCCACAGTTCGCGGTGCGCAGTGCCAACTACGATGACCCACAGGTGCCGCGCAGCGCGCAGGCCAGTCCGGCACTGACCACGGCGATGGAGCTCATCGACGACTTGACCGCGCGCCTGCCGGTGGATGCGGATCGGATCTACGCCAGCGGTTTCTCCATGGGTGGCTCAGCTGCCTGGCTCTCGCCGGTGCTGCGGCCCGGACGCTTTGCCGCCATCGTGCCGATCAGCGGCATCGCCCCGGCCGATGCAGATGCGCAGGCGTTGGCGTCGCTGCCGATCCTGGTCATGCACGGCGACGCCGATACGGAGAATCCGATTGACGCGGATCGCCGGCTGGTCGCCACCCTGCGCGCACGCGGCAATCAGCATGTGCGCCTGCGCGAGTATGTCGGCCTGGCGCATATGCCGCCGGGCGACAGCCTGCCCGGCCAAGCCTGGCGCGACTGGCTGTTCGCGCAGCGGCGCGCGCCTGCATCCACCACCGTCCCCGCTTCCAAATAGTTTTTAGGAGTCACCGATGACCCGCACTGCCTTCATTACCGGCGCCACCTCCGGCTTTGGCGCCGCCGCTGCGCGCCGCTTTGTTGCCGGTGGCTGGCGCGTGGTCGTCACCGGTCGCCGCGCGGATCGCCTGCAGGCGCTGGTGCAAGAACTGGGCGTCGCCAACGCGCATGCGGCCTGCTTCGACGTACGCGATGAAGCCGCGATGCGCGCCGCGCTCGCTGCACTACCGGATGAATTCGCGCAGGTGGATCTGCTGGTCAACAACGCCGGCCTGGCGCTGGGCACGCTGGCCGCGCAGAACGCCAGCCTGGATGACTGGCGCACCATGATCGACACCAACATCACCAGTCTGGTGGTGCTGACCCAAGCGCTGCTGCCCACGCTGATCGAACGCAAGGGCGCAGTGATCAACATCAGCTCGATTGCCGGCAGCTACCCCTATCCGGGCGGCAATGTGTACGGCGGCAGCAAGGCCTTCGTCACCCAGTTCTCGCTCGGCCTGCGTTCGGATCTGCATGGGACCGGCGTGCGGGTGACCTCGATCGAGCCGGGCATGGCCGAAACCGAGTTCACCCTGGTGCGCACGCATGGCGATCAGGGCGCGTCCGACAAACTTTATGCCGGTGCGCAGCCGATGACGGCCGCCGATATCGCCGAACAGATCTGGTACGTGGCCAACCTGCCCGCGCATTTGAACATCAACCGGCTGGAGATCATGCCGGTGACGCAATCGTTTGCGGGCTTCCAGGTGTTTCGCGGCTGAGTGTGCGGCCTTCGGCCTGCCCTCACCCCAACCCTCTCCCGCAAGCGGGAGAGGAGTAGATGCCGCATCTGTCAGCCCAGCGGTTCGTCGGACAGATAGGTGTAACCGGTCAGGCCGGCTTCCAAATCGGCTGACAGCGCCTGCGATTCTTCCGTCGACAGTTGCGCCGCCGCCACGCGTTCGCGATACACCGCGCGCAGGTCGTCCAGCTTGTAGCCCACGTAATCCAGCATCACGTCGGTGGTGTCGCCGCGACGTTGCTGGGTCAGCAGGTAGCCGGTGCCCGCGTCGGCACTGACTTCCACCGCGTCGGTATCGCCGAACAGGTTGTGGATGTCGCCAAGGATTTCCTGGTACGCACCGACCAGGAAGATGCCCAACCGATAGCTTTCACCGGACTTGAGCCGGTGCAGCGGCAGCGAGCTGTCCAGCCCCTCGTTTTCGACGTAGGTGTCGATCATGCCGTCGGAGTCGCAGGTCATGTCAGCGATCACGCCGCGCCGATCCGGCGCTTCGTCGAGCCGCTCGATCGGCACGATCGGAAACACCTGGTCAATCGCCCACACGTCGGGGATGGATTCGAACACGCTGAAGTTGACGAAGTACTTGTCGACCAGGCGCTCGTTGAGCTCGTCCAGCAGATCGCGATGGCTGCGCTCGTCACTGCTCAGGCGGCCGCGCACGGCGTGAGCGATGGCGTAGAACAGATCGTCGATGCGCGCGCGGTGGACCAGGTCAATCTGGCCCAGCGCGTACAGCGACAAGCCTTCGCTGTGGTGGTGCTGGGCCTCGTGGAACAGCTCCACCGCCGGCCTCGCATCCAGCTCGGCATGGATCTCGCGCAGATGGCGAATCACCGCCGGCTCGTCGTCATGCGCCGGCGGCACGCGACCTTCCGGCGCCTGCTCCACCTCGGACACATTGACCACCAGCACCGCGTGGTGCGCGGTCATGGCGCGGCCGCATTCGGTGACGATGCGCGGCGGCGTCAGGCCGTTCTGTTCGCAGGCTTCGGCCAGCGGCTGCACGATGTTGCTGGCGTACTGCTGGATGCCGTAGTTGATCGAGCAATAGCTGCGCGAACGCGTGCCTTCGTAATCAATGCCCAGGCCGCCGCCCACATCCACATGGCTGATGGTCGCGCCCAGCTTGGACAGCTCGATGAAGTAACGGGTGGCCTCGCGCATGCCGTTGGCGATGTCGCGCACGTTGGAAATCTGCGAACCCATATGGAAATGCAGCAGGCCCAGGCAATCCTGCAACCCGGCCTCGCGCAGTTGCTTCCACAGATCCAGCACCTGCCGCGGCGACAGCCCGAACTTGGCCTTGTCGCCGCCGCTGTTCTGCCACTTGCCTGCGCCCAGGGTGGCCAGGCGCATGCGCACGCCCAGGCCCGGCTTGACGCCGAGCTTGCGCGCTTCCTCGATCACCAGCGGCAGCTCGGACGGCTTTTCCACCACGATAAAGGTCTGCAGGCCCAGCTTGCGGCCGATCAGAGCCAGGCGGATGTACTCGCGATCCTTGTAGCCGTTGCAGACGATCAGACCGCCTGGACGCGACAGCGCCAGCACCGCCATCAGTTCCGGCTTGCTGCCGGCTTCCAGGCCAAAACCTTCGCCGGCGTGCGAGGCCAGCGTGCCAGCCACGCCGCGGTGCTGGTTGACCTTGATCGGATACACGGCGGTGTAACCACCGCGGTAATCCCACTCGGCCTGCGCCTGCGCGAAGGCCGCCTGCAGCTTGCCCAGGCGATCGCCCAGGATGTCCGGGAAGCGCACCAGCAGCGGCAACTTGGCGCCATTGGCGCGCGCGGCATCGACCACCTCGGGCAGCGGAATGAGCGGACCGCCCTCGCCCTTGGGCGACACCACCATGCGACCGGCGCTGTCCACGTCGAAATACCCTTCCGCCCAATGCGGGATGGAATAGGTCTTGCGGGCGTGGTCGGTGGACCAATGGCTCATTTCGGCGGGCTCGGTACGGCACAAAGGGCGTGCATTCTAACCCCCTGACCGTGGCAGTCCGGTCAGCGTCGCCGGTGGATGGGTTCGCCGGCGTGCGCGCGCAGCTGCGTCAGCTCGGGCGAGCGCTGGCTGGTGCTGCGCACCGCCAGGGTGCCGGGCACGGACAGCTGCCGGGTCACCCGTGGCAGGGTGGCGGTTTCGCTGGCGACCGATCCACGCCAGTCCACCAGCAACACGTGGTGCGGCAAGGCCGAATCGCCGGCACGGGTGTCGCGCAGCAGCCAGGCGGTCTGGATCTGCGGGTGCGCCGTCAGCACCCGACGCAGCTCGCGCAGCGGTTCCTCGTCCCAGCTGTGCGCGGCGTAAGGCGCTGCTTCGGTGCCAGTTCCGGCATCCGGACCCGCTTCGGAAGCAAGCATCCGTCCGCGCAGCAGCTCGACCCGACGCGATAACTGCGCATCGGCCTGCACGGCGGGATCGCGCTCAAGCAGGGCGACCGTGCTGGCAAGCAGGCTGGCATTCAGCCAGGCGGCGCGTTCCAGGCTGTCGACGGCCTCGCCTACCCGGTCCTGCCGCAGCAGCCAGTGGCCCAGGCGATGGTGTGCGCCGGCCTGACCTGGCCACAAGGCCAGTCCCTGCCGGTACAGCGCCGCGACGTCGGTACCGGGCCGATGCAGTTCACTCAATTCGGCCCGTTCCAGCCAGTCGCCGGCGGACGGCGTGGTGCTGGCCTCCAGCAGCTGCAGGCGTTGCTCATCCAAGCGATGCTGGCGATGTTGCTGCTCCCATGCGGTCTTGCGCTCGGCCTGCCATTGCCGGCCAAAGTCATCCTGCAGGCGCGCGCACAAGGCGCCGTCCAACCACAGCTCCGCCGCACTGGCGCCCTCCCGCTGCAGACGTAGCGATGGCGCCACTCCCAGCGCGCGCATGCGTGCGGCCAGGGACGGATGGGTGTCATCGGGGTCTGCGCGCTCGTGCAGCAGCCAGCCGGGCACTTCGCCTTCGCGACTGCGCTCGCGCGCCATCAACTCACCCACACCTTGCGAAACCAAGGCAGGCGGATACGACTGCGAGAGCGAGGTACGTTGCTGCGCTGGCCAGAACGTATGCTCCAACTGATCGCTTGCCAGTTGCACCCGCACCAGGCCACGAATCACCGCTTCAGCATCGACCTGCTCGGCGGCCACCTGATCGGCCACCAGCTCCTGCTGCCGCGCCACGACCTGGCTACGTGCCTCAAAATGGCGATGGAACCAGCGGAAAAACAGCACCATCAAGCTCGGCGTGGCCACCGATGCGACCATGCCGTCCAGCGCGCTATCCAGGCGCGCGCGCAATTGATAGATCCAGGCCGGGAATCTGCCGTTGCGATGGTGGAAGTGGCCGAACTCGTGTGCGATCACGGCCGCCGCCTCGCGCCGGTCCAGCAACTGCAGCAACGGCAGACCCAGCACCAGGTAGTGGCGGGAGGGCAGCAGCCCGAAACCGCGCGGCACGTACGCCGCCGCAGCGTTGAGCCGGTCATCCAGGATGATCCCGTACAGCCGCCGCGCGCCTAGCGCCGCGCGAATCCGCTCCACTTCCTCGCACAGCGGCTGACCTTCGCCCGGACGCAGCGCGTAGCCTTCCGGCGGCCCGATACGCAGACGCGCCGCACGCAGCAGCACCGTCGAACTGGCGCCCAGCACGATGATCGGAATCAGGATGTAGGTGTCCTGCCAGGGCTGCCAGAACAACGCGCCGATCAGGAACAGCGTCAAACCCACGCAGACCACCAAGGCCAAGGCGAAGGCCAGATAGCCCAGCACCGCCCACGCCCCCAGCCGCAGGCGATAGGCCTGCGGTGCGGCGGCGTAGTCGCGTTCCAGTTGCTGCGCCCGCGCGCGTCGTTGGCTGTCGGTGTCCATCGCTATCCCCGGTCGTCCCTGCGCCGATGGTACTTCAGCCCCGCCGCTGGCTAGCCCGGCCGCCAGCCTGTCACGGAGCTTCCGGTACAATCTGCGCCCCCTGCCACCCGGCCGAAGCACGCAAATGACGAACGACAACTGGTACATCGAACACTTCCAGCCCACCGGCTCGGCCATCGGCTACCGCATCACCGGCAAGCTCGACGAGGTGCAGTCGCCGTTCCAGAAGATCGAGATCTACAACACCACCGACTGGGGCAAGTTGATGATCATCGACGGCGCGGTGATGCTGACCACGCGCGACAACTTCTTCTACCACGAGATGATCAGCCACCCGGTGCTGTTCACCCATGCCGCGCCCAAGCGCGTGGTGATCATCGGCGGCGGCGACTGCGGCACCCTGCGCGAAGTGCTCAAGCACCCGGGCGTGGAAA
>Ga0160448_100242_pt1 | contig 21624 bp, 19 predicted proteins | sample HID1973M_E1MG_FD_108269 | JGI IMG/M metagenome (GOLD analysis project Ga0160448, IMG submission 108269) | Enriched mosquito-associated microbial communities from UW Madison campus, WI, USA - HID1973M_E1 MG | ecosystem: Host-associated > Arthropoda: Insects > Digestive system > Unclassified ...
CGCGTGGGCGTGGTCGCGATGGGCTATGCCGATGGCTACCCGCAGTTCGCCCCCACCGGCACACCCGTGTGCATCGACGGCCAGCCCAGCCGGCTGATCGGTCGCGTATCGATGGACATGCTCACCGTGGACCTGACCGACCTCCCCGCCGCCGGCCTGGGCAGCGAGGTCGAGCTCTGGGGCAAGCAGGTGCCGGTGACCGAGGTGGCGCGCCATCTCAACGGCAGCGCCTATTCGCTGCTCTGCGGCCTGAAGCGAGCGGCCAGGGTTTACCTCGACTGAGCTCGGAAGCGATCCCGCTTGTAGGAGGGGCTTTAGCCCCGAAGCTCGGAGTGCCTCAGAGGCCACGGCAATCGCTTCCAGGTGGAACGGCTGACATTCAACGGTAGGCGTACTAGCTTCGGGGCTGAAGCCCCTCCTACAGGTTCACAGCCGCCGTTGTGCGCCATGAGCGTCGGCGCAGCAGTAGGATGCAGGCTCCCGCCAGCGAGGTCGCCGCCATGTCCCTGATCCGGTTCAGCGCATTGCCCCTGATCGCCGTGCTCGCCGCCTGTGCGTCGACGCCACCCGAACCACCGACGACGGGCGCGGTCACCGGCGGCAACCAGCCCGCCCGCCCCGGCACCGGCAAGTGCAATGCCGATGCCGTGCAATGGGCCATTGGCCAGCCCAACAACCAGGCCAACTTTGATCGCATCTGGAAGGAAAGCGGCGCCGGCCTGATTCGCCCGATCTCGCCCAACCAGGCGGTGACCATGGATTTCCGCGAGGACCGGGTCAACGTGCATCTGGACGCCAGCAACAAGATCGTCCGCATCAGCTGTGGCTGAAACCTGCGGCTGACCGCTGAAGGGCGGCACAGACCGCGCCTGCAAAAATCGCCCCGCAGCGAGCAACAGCGAAGCGTTGCTGGTTCGACTAGCGCTTCGCCCCGCGCTTGGACGTCGACTTGCTCGCGGCCTTGCCCGCCTTCAGGGCCGGCGCACGATGCGCGCGCACCAGGAAGCGCAGCGCCGCCGCTTCCCACTGGCGCGCACCACGCGCGCCCTCGGCGCTGCGCTGCAACTGCCCGCTCTGCCAACCTTCGAACACCACCGGGTCGATATACGACTTGCGGCACACCGCCGGCGTATTGCCCAGTACCTCGGCAGCGGCACAGGCCACCGCCTTTTGCACCTGCGCGATCGCGCGTTGGCTGGCTCGCTCCGGTAGCGGCGTGGCGGCCAGTTGCTGGAACGCGGCCAGCGTGCCGCCCCAAGTGCGGAAATCCTTGGCGGTGAAGTCCTCGCCCATGGCCGCGCGCAGGTAGTCGTTGACCTCGTCCGAGCCGACCGGGCACAGCTGGCCGTCATCGCCGCGATATTGGAACAGCGCCTGCCCGGGCAATTGCTGGCAGGCCCGCACCAGTTTGACCAGGCGTTGATCGTCCACTTCGATGTCGTGCTCCTGCCCACCCTTGCCGCGGAAGCGCAGCCGCACGCGGCCGCCTTTGACGAATTCGGCATGGCGGTTGCGCAGGGTGGTCAGGCCGAACGAGCGGTTGCTGCGCGCGTACTCGGCATTGCCCACCCGCACCAGGGTGGTCGCCATCAGCGCCACCACGATCGCCAACACCTTGTCGCGCGGGAATCCTGGCAAGGCCAGGTCGGCGCGCAGGCGCCGGCGCAGTCGCGGCAGCGCGCGCCCAAAGGCGACGATGCGGCCGAACTTGCCGTCGCCGCGCAGCTGCGTCCAGTCGGCGTGATAGCGGTATTGCTTGCGTCGGCGCGCATCGCGGCCGGTGGCCTGCAGGTGCCCGCGCGGGCGCGCGCAGATCCACACCTCGGTATAGGCCGGCGGAATGGCGAGCGCGCGTATCCGCGCCAGCGTATTGCTGTCGCGCACCGGCTGGCCGCTGGCATCGCGGTAGGCGAAGCCGCGACCGGCACGGCGGCGCTCGATGCCGGGGTCGGCGTCGCTGACATAGACCAAGCCAGCTGCGCGCGCCTCTTGCGCAGCTAAAGGTTTCTCTATCGAATCCGGTCGGGAATTGGCCATGGCCGGATTCTCACGAACACCGCAGTTAACGACATGCGAATGTGGCGTCGGCGATGCTTGCTGCATTCACCTTCGTACAGGAGCCTGCATGTTTCGTCCCGCGATTCCCGCCTTGTTGCTTTGCCTGACCGTGGCCGCCTGCTCCGCGCCCGCACCGGACGAACAGACAGCCGCCACCGAACAATCGCAGGCCGCCGCCGCCGAAGTGGCGCAAGCACCGGCGCCGACCGAGGCCGCCGCCACCCCGGCCGCCGTCCCCGATGGCAGCTGCGACGACACCCAGGCGCAATGGATCATCGGCAAGACCGCCACCCCGGCCGAGTTGGATCAGGCTGGCAAGGACGCCAACGCCGCCACCGTGCGCAGCCTCAAGCCCGGCGAAGCGGCCACGATGGACTTCAATCCCAACCGCTTGAACATCGATTTGGACGAGAAGGGCGCAGTCACCGCCGTGCGCTGCGGCTAATCAACGCCGGGCGCCGCCGCTGATCAGCGGTCGGCAAACCGCTCCCTCGCGGCACGGCCGCGCGCGGCCTAGAATGCGCGCGGCCCATCCGGGCCAGGCCGCCGCACGGAGCGCCGCATGCCCTCTCTCTTTCGCGGGTTGTTGCCCGCCAGCCTGATGCTGTTGCTCGCCGGCTGTGGCTCGGCGCCACCCGAACGCCCCGCCCAGGCTGCCACACGCGCGGTGCCCGCCCCCGCACCGCTGCCGCCCCGCTGCAACACCGTGCCGGCACAGTTCGCGGTGGGCCAGATCGTGGATGCCGCCCTGCTTGAGAAAGCACGCGCCGCCGCGCAGGCGGATCTCGCGCGCGCCGTGCGCAATGATCAGGTCATCACTCAGGAATACCGTGCAGGCCGGTTGAACCTCCATCTGGATGCCAATGGCCGCGTCACGCGTGTCAGCTGTGGCTGAGCTAGCGGCATACGCGTAGCAGACCAAAGAAACGCCAGTAGAAAGTTGCGATTGCAACTAAGACGGCACCGGTCGGAACCCGGTTGCGGCACCGCAACAACTATGCTCTATTCGGGTTTCCGGTGACATTTTGAAGTGCCGCTGCGTGGGCAGGGCACGGTGTCGCCGTCAGTACGATTCAGAGGCAGAAATGGCCCCTCGCAGTCGCCAAGGGCTTTACGACCCGAACGACGAACGCGACGCATGCGGCTTCGGCATGATCGCGCAACTGGACGATCAACCTTCGCGTGCGCTCGTGGACACCGCTATCGCGGCGCTCTCGCGCATGACCCATCGTGGCGGCGTCGCCGCCGATGGCTTGACTGGTGACGGCTGCGGCCTGCTGATTCGAAAACCCGAACCCTTCCTGCGCGCGCTCGCACAGGAAGCCGGCATAACCATTGGCCCGCGCTTTGCGGCCGGCCTGGTGTTCCTGCCACATGGCGAGGACGACGCCGCGCGATGTCGGCAAAGCCTGGAAGCCGAACTGAGCCGTGCTGGCGCAAGTGTCCGCGGTTGGCGCGTGCCGCCAACCGACGACAGCGTCTGCGGCCAGCTCGCCCGTGACACCCTGCCGCGCATCGAACAGATCTTTGTCGATGCCGGCGACAAGCAGGACGATGATCGCTTCAACCTGGCCCTGTTCCTGGCCCGCCGCCGCGCCGAACAAAGCCTGCGCCAGAGCCAGCCGGACTTCTACGTGGTCAGCCTGGCCGTGCATGCCATCGGCTACAAGGGCATGGTGCTGCCGGACAAGCTGCCGATCTTCTTCCCGGATCTGCAGCGCAGCGATCTGGCCAGCAGCGCGGTGGTCTTCCACCAGCGTTTCTCCACCAACACCCTGCCGCGCTGGCCGCTGGCGCATCCGTTCCGGCTGCTGGCGCACAACGGCGAAATCAACACGATCGAAGGCAACCGTCGCTGGGCGCAGTCGCGCAGCAAGGTCTGGAAGACGCCGCGCTTTGACATCGCCGAATTTGATCCGGTGATCTCCATGCACGGCTCGGATTCGCAGAGCCTGGACAACATGCTGGAGCTGCTGGTCGCAGGCGGCATGGATCTGCTGCAGGCGTTGCGCATCCTGGTGCCGCCGGCGACGCAGTCGCTGGAGTTCAAGGACGCCGACCTGGCCGCCTTCTACGAGTACTACGGCCTCAATACCGAGCCGTGGGACGGCCCGGCCGGCATCGTTGCCTGCGACGGCCGCTACGCGGCCTGCATGTTGGATCGCAACGGCCTGCGTCCGGCGCGCTGGATGCTGACCAGCGACCGCCATTTCCTGGTCGCTTCCGAAGCCGGCGTATGGGAAGTGCCGGCCGAACGCGTCAGTCGCAAGGGCAAGTTGGGCCCCGGCGAGATGATGGCGATCGACCTCAAGCGCGGCGACCTGCTCGACAGCGAAGCGGTGGATCGGATCAACCGCGGCCGCGCGCCCTACAAGCAGTGGCTGCACCAGGGCGTGACCTACCTGCAGACCGAGCTGATCGATCCTTCGCTGACCGACGCGCCGTTCGATGAGAAGACCCTGCGCGGCTTCCACAAGCTGTTCCAGCTGACCAGCGAGGAAGTGGAGCAGGTGCTACGGCCGCTGGCCGAGACCGAGCAGGAAGCCACCGGCTCGATGGGCGATGACACGCCGATGGCGGTGCTGAGCCGGCAGACGCGTCCGCTCTACGACTACTTCCGCCAGGCCTTTGCGCAGGTGACCAACCCGCCGTTGGATCCGCTGCGCGAAGACTGCGTGATGTCACTGGCCACCCAGCTGGGCAAGGAAACCAACATCTTCCACGCCGGCCCGGAGACGGTGAACCACGTCATCCTGAACTCGCCGGTGCTCAGCCAGCGCAAGCTGCGCCAGTTGCTGAAGATGGCGCCGTACGATCAAAAGCATCGCTACATCGATCTGTCCTACAGCGTCGAGGAAGGCCTGAAGGCGGCGATCGAGCGCATCTGCGCCGAAGTCGAAGCCGCTGCACGCGATGGCCAGGTGATGGTGGTGCTCAGCGATCGTCGGCCACAACAGGGCCGGCCGATGGTGCACGCCTTGATGGCCACCGGCGCGGTGCATCACCACCTGTGCCGCGAAGGCCTGCGTTGCGACGTCAACCTGATCATCGAAACCGGCACCGCCCGCGATGCGCACCATATCGCCTGCCTGATTGGCTACGGCGCCACCGCGGTCTATCCGTATCTGGCTTACCAGACGCTGTTCGACCTGGGCCGGCGCAACATCCTGCATTTGAAGAAGGGCGGCGAGCAGACCCAGATTGGCCGCAGCTACCGCAAGGGCATCTACAAGGGTCTGTCCAAGATCATCTCCAAGATGGGCATCTGCACCATCAGCAGCTATCGCGGCGCGCAGCTGTTCGAGATTGTCGGCCTGGAGCCGGACGTGGTCGAGCTGTGCTTTGCCGATACCCCGGCGCGGATTGGCGGCGTGGGCTTCGAGCGCTTGGATCGCGAAGCACGCGATCTGGATGCACGCGCCTGGGACGACAACCACAGCCAGGAAGTCGGCGGCCTGCTCAAGTACGTGCACGGCGGCGAGTACCACATGTACAACCCGGACGTGGTGATGACGCTGCAACGCGCCACCCGCACCGGTGACAGCCGTGACTGGCAGGCCTACGCGGACTCGGTGAACTCGCGGCCGCCGTCGGCGCTGCGCGATCTGCTGCAACTCAAGCGCGCCGACGCGCCCACGCCGCTGGATCAAGTGGCCGATGCCAGCGATCTGCTGCGTCGCTTCGACACCGCCGCGATCAGCCTGGGCGCGCTCTCGCCGGAAGCGCACGAAGCGCTGGCCATTGCGATGAACCGCCTCGGCGGCCGCAGCAATTCCGGCGAAGGTGGCGAAGACCCGGCGCGTTACGGCACCGAGAAGCGCAGCAAGATCAAGCAGGTCGCATCGGGCCGTTTCGGCGTGACCCCGGAGTACCTGGTCAATGCCGAAGTGCTGCAGATCAAGGTCGCGCAGGGCGCCAAGCCCGGCGAAGGCGGCCAGCTGCCTGGCCACAAGGTCAATGAACTGATCGCCCGCCTGCGTTATGCGCGTCCGGGCATCGGCTTGATCTCACCGCCGCCGCACCACGACATCTACTCCATTGAAGATCTGGCCCAGCTGATCTACGACCTCAAGCAGGTCAATCCGCAGGCGCTGGTCTCGGTCAAGCTGGTCTCGCACGCGGGTGTGGGCACGATTGCCGCGGGCGTGGTCAAGGCCGGTGCGGATCTGATCACCATCTCCGGCCATGACGGCGGCACCGGCGCCAGCCCGGTCAGTTCGATCCGCTATGCCGGCGTGCCGTGGGAACTGGGCGTAGCCGAGGCGCATCAGGCGCTGGTGTTCAACCAGCTGCGCGAACGCACCGTGCTGCAGACCGACGGCGGCCTGAAGACCGGCCTGGATGTGGTCAAGGCGGCGCTGCTGGGCGCCGATAGCTTCGGCTTTGGCACCGGGCCGATGATCGTGCTGGGCTGCAAGTACCTGCGCATCTGCCACCTCAACAACTGCGCCACCGGCGTGGCCACCCAGGATGAGCGTCTGCGCTCGCAGTACTTCACCGGCTTGCCGGAGCGGGTGGAGAACTTCTTCCGCCTGCTCAGTGAAGAAGTCCGCCAGTGGTTGTCCTATCTGGGCGCGCGCTCGCTGGATGAAATCATCGGCCGCACCGATTTGCTGGAGCAGGTCACCACCTCGCCACGCGCCGGCGTCAATGTCGATCTGTCACGCCTGCTCAAGGGCGCGCATGTGGACAACAGCAGTTGCGCGGCGCAACGCCTGTACGAGTCGCCCGACAGCTTGGCTACCCAGCTCGACGGCCTGCTGGCCGAGCCGATCCGCAACAAGAGCGGCGGCGAGCATCGCTTCCTGATCCATAACACCGATCGCTCGATTGGCACGCGCCTGTCCGGCGCCATCGCCCGCACCCACGGCAACCAGGGCATGGCCGATGCACCGGTCAACCTGCGCTTCCGCGGCACCGCCGGGCAGAGTTTTGGCGCGTTCAACGCCGGTGGCCTGCTGATGGAACTGGAAGGCGAAGCCAACGATTACGTCGGCAAGGGCATGGCCGGCGGCCGCTTGGTGGTGCGTCCGCCGCGCGGTGCGCGCTTTGAGGCGCGCAACACGCCGATCATCGGCAACACCTGTCTGTACGGCGCCACCGGCGGCGAGCTGTTTGCTGCCGGCCGTGCCGGCGAGCGTTTCGCGGTGCGCAACTCCGGCGCACTGGCGGTCATCGAAGGCGCCGGCGATCACTGCTGCGAGTACATGACCGACGGCATCGTGATGGTGCTGGGTCGGGTGGGCCTGAACTTCGGCGCCGGCTTCACCGGCGGCCTGGCCTATGTGCTGGATCTGGATCGCGATTTCGTCGACCGCTACAACCACGAGCTGATCGACATCCACCGGATTTCGCCGGAAGGCTTCGAGAGCCACCGCCAGCATCTGCACAAGCTGATCCAGCGCCACCGCGAACTGACTGGCAGTATCTGGGCGCAGCAGATCCTGGACGAGTTCCGCGACTACGTCGGCAAGTTCTGGCTGGTCAAGCCAAAGGCGGCCAGCCTGGAATCGCTGACCGACTCGCTGCGGCGTGCGGCCTAAGGAATAGAAGAAACCATGAGCAAGAAGAACGTCTTCCAGTTCCTCGACCTGCCGCGCACCATGCCGCAGCGCATTCCCTTGGAACTGCGCACCTCCGGCGACTGGAGCGAGTTGTACGGCAAGTTCGAAAAGCCCGATGCGCAGTACCAGGCTGGTCGCTGCCTGGATTGCGGCAATCCGTACTGCAGCTGGAAATGCCCGGTGCACAACGCGATTCCGCAATGGCTGCAGCTGGTGCAGGAGAACCGCATCACCGAAGCGGCCGAGTTGTGCCATTCCACCAATCCGCTGCCGGAAGTCTGCGGCCGCGTCTGCCCGCAGGATCGTCTGTGCGAGGGCGCCTGCACGCTGGAGGAGTTCGGCGCGGTCACCATTGGCGCGGTCGAGAAGTTCATCACCGACACCGCGCTGGCCGCGGGTTGGCGCCCGGATCTGAGCGATGTGCAGGCCACCGGCAAGCGGGTGGCGGTGATTGGTGCGGGCCCGGCCGGCATCGGCTGCGCGGATCGCCTGGTGCGTGCCGGCATCCAGGCCGTCGTGTTTGATCGCTATGAACAGATTGGCGGCTTGCTGCAGTTCGGCATTCCCAGCTTCAAGCTGGAGAAGAGCGTGATCGCCAAGCGTCGCGAAGTGCTCGAAGGCATGGGCGTGGAGTTCCGCCTGGGTGTGGAAGTGGGCCGCGACATCACGCTCGCGCAATTGCTGGAAGACTTCGACGCGGTATTCCTCGGCACCGGCGCCTATCGCTACACCGATGGCGGCCTGGCCGGACAGGATCTGGAAGGCGTGCTGCCGGCGCTGCCGTTCCTGGTGCAGAACGGTCGCATCGTCGGCGGCAACGATCCCTGGGGCCGGCCGATTGCCGGTTGGGAAGACAAGCTGGCGGTGCCGGATCTGAGCGGCAAGCGCGTCGTGGTGCTGGGCGGCGGCGACACCGGCATGGACTGCGTGCGTAGTGCGATCCGCCTGGGTGCGGCGCGCGTGACCTGCGCCTATCGCCGTGACGAAGCCAACATGCCCGGCTCGGCACGCGAAGTGGCCAATGCACGCGAAGAAGGCGTGCGCTTCCTGTTCAATCGCCAGCCGCTGGCGATCGAAGGCGATGCCGACGGCAAGACCGTGGGCGTGCGCGTGGTCGAAACCCGCCTGGGCGAGCCGGACGAGCGCGGCCGCCAGAATGCGATTGCGATTGAAGGCAGCGAATCGCTGCTGGAAGCCGACGTGGTGATCATCGCCTTCGGCTTTTCACCGAGCGTGCCGGAATGGCTGGCCGAGGTTGGCGTGCAGGGCACGCCCAATGGCCGCATCGTCGCCGGCGGCGATGAGCGCCTGCCGTTCCAGACCCATCATCCCAAGCTGTTTGCCGGCGGCGATGCGGTACGCGGCGCGGACCTGGTGGTGACAGCGGTGGCTGAAGGCCGTGATGCGGCGGGCAGCATCGCGCAGTTGGTGCTGCGCTAAGAGCGCCCCCCATCCCAACCTTCCCCCGCAGGCGGGGGAAGGAGCAGAAGCATCCAGATGGCATGTGAGCCCCCTTTCCCCGCTTGCGGGGGACGGTGCCCGTAGGGCGGATGGGGGCAGACGCTCGCGTGGAGCCGACTTACTTGGCCGCGCCCAGCGTCGCCATATCGATCACAAAGCGATACTTCACATCACCCTTGAGCATGCGCTCATAGGCGTCGTTGATCTCGTCCATGCGGATCGTCTCGATATCCGAGGTGATGCCGTGCTTCGCGCAGAAGTCCAGCATCTCCTGGGTTTCGCGGATGCCGCCAATCAACGAGCCGGCCAGCGAGCGGCGTTTGAGGATCAGGTTGAACACATTGGGCGAAGGATGCGGGGTGGCCGGCGCGCCCACCAGCACCATGGTGCCGTCACGCTTGAGCGTGGCCAGCAGCGCGTCCAGATCATGCGGCGCGGCCACGGTGTTGATGATGAAATCGAGCTGGCCGGCCTGCGCGGCCATCTGATCGGCATCGCGCGACACCACCACTTCTTTCGCGCCCAGGCGCAGCGCGTCATCGCGCTTGTTGGCCGAGGTGGTGAACAGCACCACCTCCGCGCCCATCGCGTTGGCAATCTTCACCGCCATATGGCCCAGGCCACCCAAGCCGACCACGCCCACCTTCTGGCCAGGACCGACCTTCCAGTGCGCCAGCGGCGAGTAGGTGGTGATGCCGGCGCACAGCAAGGGCGCCACCGCCGCCAGCTGGGCCTCATCGTGCGAGATGCTCAGCACGTACTTCTGATCCACGACGATTTGATCCGAGTAGCCGCCGTAGGTGTTCTGGCTGCCGCCGAAGATCGAACCGTTGTAGGTGCCGGTGAAGCCGTTCTCGCAGAACTGCTCTTCGCCGTCGGCGCAGGAGGCGCAGGTACGGCAGCTGTCGACTATGCAGCCCACGCCGGCCAGCTGGCCGACTTTGAAACCAGTGACCGCGTCGCCTACCGCGCTCACGCGGCCGACGATTTCATGACCCGGCACCGACGGGTACAGCGTGTTGTTCCATTCATTACGGGCGGTGTGCAGATCCGAGTGGCAGACACCGCAGTAGAGAATCTCGATCTTGACGTCATTCGGGCCGGGCTCGCGACGTTCGAACGAGAACGGGGCAAGCGCTTGATCACCGGACAACGCGGCATAGCCGTGGGCGTGGCTCATGGGGATGGCTCCTAGGGGGGTGGACCATTCTAGGCGCGAAGGGCTGTCCCATTCCTCCACGATGCTTGCCTTAAACTCCTACCACCTCCTCCAAAGGGTCACGCAATGCGCCTGGGCCTGGCCGCGAACCGCCTGCACCACCACACCGAAGACGCCGCCCTGTTCCGCTGGCTGCGCGCCTGCGAGCCGGGCATCCGCGAACTGCAACTGGGCTTGCACGCGGTGGGCCGCACTTACGATTCGATTGCCTCGGCCGGCATGTTGCGCGGCTACGAGCCGTTGAAGCGCTACCCCTACGGCCGCGATGGCGGGCTGATGAAACTGGTCGCCGAAGTGGTGGGCCTGGAGGGCGCGGAGCGCAACCTGGATGGGGCGATCTACCTGATTGATCCGGTCGATCCGTCGTCGATCTTTCCCGAGGCCATCGCCTTGAAGCGGCAGTGCGTGATCCATGGCAAGCCGTTCCTCTCCACCGTGGCCTCGGCGCGCGACTGGGTGGAGATGGAGCGTCTGCACGCCGGCCTGTCCGCTGATCGCGGCGCCGATGTCTTCCATGCGCTGGAGTCGCAGACCCTGGCGCTGATTGCCCATGACGCGATGAAGCCGCAGATGATCGCCTTTGCCGGCGAACACTTCGACGTGCTCTCGCGCTTCGCGCACCGGGTGGCGACCGGCACCACCGGCCAGCGTTTGAACGAGCTGGCCTGGAGCCGCGGCTGGCCGCAGGATCGGCCATGGGTGGAGCGTTACCAGAGCGGGCCGATGGGCGGCGACGCGCAGATCGCCGACCGCGTGCTGGAGCGTCGCTGCCAGCGCGTGATCTTTTTCGAGGATCCGCATGTGGCGCGCCAGCACGAGGCCGACATCCAGCTGCTGGAGCGCGCGGTGACCACGGTGACCGACGAAGCCGTGTGCATCACCTCGCCGGTGGTGGCGCGGCGCTGGTGCCTGGCTGCGGAACGGCGGACGAAATAAGCTCATGCGCTTCTTCCGCGATCTCTCCATCTCGGCCATCGCCGCCGGCTTTGTCACCGTGCTGGTGGGTTTTGCCAGTTCGGCGGTGATTGTGTTCCAGGCCGCGCAATCGCTGGGCGCCACGCCCGAACAAATCAGTTCGTGGATGTGGGCGCTGGGCCTGGGCATGGGCCTGACCTGCATCGTGTTGTCGCTGCGCTATCGCATGCCGGTGGTGACCGCCTGGTCCACGCCGGGCGCGGCGATGTTGATCAGCAGTGCCGCGGGGCTGCCGTTGAACGAGGCCATGGGCGCGTTCTTGATCTCGGCGGCGCTGATTACCGTGGCGGGCTTCTCCGGCGTCTTCGAGCGGATGATCAGCCGCATCCCGGTGTCGCTGGCCTCGGGCATGCTGGCTGGCGTGCTGTTGCGCTTTGGCCTGGACGCCTTCGTGGCCATGAAGACGCAGCTGGAGATGGCCTTGACCATGTTCGTGGTCTATCTGCTTGCGCGGCGCTGGCTGCCCCGCTACGCGGTGATCCTGACCTTGCTGGTGGGCATTGGCTTTGCCTCTGCATTGGGCCTGCTGCACACGCAAGGCCTGCATTGGCAGCTGGCCAAACCGATTTTCATCATGCCGGACTTTTCGTTGGCGGCGCTGTTCGGCATTGCATTGCCGCTGTTCGTGGTCACCATGGCCTCGCAGAATGTGCCGGGTGTGGCGGTGATACGTGCCTCGGGCTATTCGATTCCGATCTCACCGGTGATTGGCTGGACCGGACTGACCAACTTTCTGCTGGCGCCGTTTGGCGCGTTCGCCTTGAACCTGGCGGCGATAACCGCGGCGATCTGCATGGGTCGCGAGGCACATGAGGATGCGCAGCGGCGCTATGTGGCCTCGGTGGCGGCGGGTGTGTTCTATGTGATTGTCGGCTTGTTTGGCGCAACGGTGGCGGCCTTGTTCGCGGCGTTCCCCCAGGAATTGATCATGGCCATCGCCGGCATCGCCTTGCTCGGCACGATAGGTAACAGCCTGGCCGCTTCACTACGCGATGAGCACGAACGCGAACCGGCGCTGATCACCTTCCTGGTGACCGCCTCGGGCTTGACGATTGCCGGTATCGGCTCCGCGTTCTGGGGCTTGATTGCCGGCGCGCTCACGTTGATGTTGCTCAAGCGCGCTGCCTGATGTGTACGGATGTGCACGTGGCTTAACGACACCTGCGCGAGTGGGTGAACTCAGTTCGTAATTCACCTGCGAGTGATTGCGTGCTTACTAGAGTCGGAACACCTCAAACAAAGGAGAGTGTTCCATGCAGAAGCCTTCGACCCTACGCAATGCATTGATGATCGGCCTGCTGGCGGCGACCCCGTTGCTGGCGCAGGCGCAGAATGCCGACCCCGCCAAGGCCGCGCTGACCGAACCGCAGGTACGCGCGCTGTTGGCCGAGCAGGGCTACACCCGCATCGACGATCTGGATTTCGAGGACGGCATGTGGGAAACCGATGCCACCAGTGCAAACGGTGATCGCGTCGACGTGCGCGTCAATCCGGGCACGCGTGACATCAAGGCGGAGAAGCTGGTGTCCAGCTTCAGCGAGAACGACATCAAGGCCAAGCTGGCGGCCGCCGGCTATTCCAAGGTGCATGACGTCGACTTTGATGACGGCGTCTGGAAAGCCGAGGCCGAACGCGCCGATGGCAATGACGTGGAGATACACCTGGATGCCACGACTGGCGCGGTGATCCACGTCGAGAATGATTGATCAGTTGCAGCAGTGACGGAGGTAAGCCGGGTCCGCGCGTGGTGGTGCGGGCCCGGCTGGCGAGACATTGACGATTGGCCGGCGCCACCTGCGCCGGCGAGCGGGCTCACCGTATCAGTGCTGCGGTGCCGGCGAACGCGCGAAGCGCCACGCCACCAGCCAACCCGCGAACAACCACAACGAAGCCAGGATCCACGGCGCGCCGGGAATATGCGCCGGCGACTTATCGCCAATGAACCAGCCGAAGGTGCCGGCAAACATCAGCGGACCAAAGATGCCGGCCAGGCTGACCAGGCTCATCAATGCACCCTGGATGCGGCCCTGCACGTCGGCGCCGACCTGGCGCGTAATCAGAGCTTGCGTGGCCGGTCCGGCCAAACCCCACAAGGCGCTGATCGGCAAACCAATCAGGAAGATCCAGCCCACGTCGGCCAGACCATAGATGAAGAACCCGACCACGCCGCAGGCCAGGCCGAACAACAGCGTGCGGCGCTCGCCAAACTTCGGCACCACCTTGCCCACCAGGCCGGCCTGCACGATCACACTGAACACACCGACCAGCGCCAGCACCCAGGCCACCTGCTGCTCGTTCCAGCGGTACTGATACTCGGCAAACAGCACGAACACGCTGGGATAGACGTAGTGCGCCAGGTTGGCGATCAATACCACCGCGGCCAGGCCAAACACCTGCGGATAGCGCTTGAGCAGGAACAGCGAGCCGATGGGATTGGCGTGCGACCAGTCGAACTTGGGCGTACGTTTTTCCTTGGGCAGCGACTCCGGCAACACGAACCAGCCGTACAGGAAGTTGAGCAACGCCAAGCCGGCCGCGAACCAGAATGGCAGGCGCAGATCGATGGCGCCCAACTGACCGCCAATCACTGGACCAATGATGAAACCCAGGCCAAAGGCCGCGCCGATCATGCCGAACGCCTTGGCGCGCTGATCGGGCGGGGTGATGTCGGCAATGTAGGCATTGGCAGTGGTGAAGCTGGCCGAGAACACGCCGGAGAAGATGCGCGCGATCAGCAACCAGGGCAGCGACTGCGCCAAGGCAATCAGGATGAAATCCACGCCCAGGCCAAAGCATGACAACAGGATCACCGGCCGGCGGCCGAACCGATCCGACAGTGCGCCCTGGATCGGCGAGCAGACAAACTGGATGGCGGCGAACAGTGTGCCGAAGATGCCCACCCACCAGGCCGCCTGCGCAAAGTCACCGCCGACGAATTCGCGCACCAGGCCTGGCAAGACCGGGATGATCACCCCGAACGACAGGATGTCGATCAATACAGTGATGAAGATGAAGATCAGCGCGGCACGGCGGCCGCTGACAACCGGGGTTTCTGGGGTCACGGGCGAGGGTTCTGATCGGAGGCGGGGCAGTGTAGTCGATGACCAGCGGGCGTGCGGTGCGCCCCGTGCCCGAGCTAGGCGTGTGGCAACAGGCGCAGCTGCTGGCCCAGGCGATGGCGCTCGCCGGGCGCCAGCGTGATCACGTCATCGCCGGCATTGGCGACCTCGACACAGACAAACGCAGGCCATGCCGCATCCGGCACATCGGCCATTGCCGCCGCACCGGCCGCGCCCGGATTCCACACCACCAGGGTATGGCTGCCTTCGGTGCTCAGCTCGATGCGGCGATCCAGCACCGGATCGCGCAAGGTGAAGCGGTTGCCGGTGGTGGCGTAGATGCGATCGCAGCGACCGGGGTCACGCGCCTCGTCCAGCCGCCAGCCGCCGGCTTGCACGTAGTCCTGGCCGTCCAGCTTGTCGACGTAACGCAGCCCATCCACGCCTTGCAGGCTCAGCTGCATTGCGTCGCCGACAGCGAAGTAGCTGTGCAAGGCCTGGGTCAACGTCACCGGCTCGGCGCCCAGGTTGTCGGTGATCAGGGTCTGGCTCAGTTCCGCGCCGATACGCAGGCGCTGACGCAGGCGCAACGGCGTGCGTGGATCTTCTGGCAACGCCAGGTCCACCACGACGTCACCGTTGTCAGCTTCCACGGCATCCACCCAGCGCCAGTTCGCCAAGCGCGCATGTCCGTGCTGCACGGCATCGGCCGGCTGGCCTTGCTTGCCAAAGTACGGCCAGCACACCGGCACGCCACCGCGAATCGCGGAAGGCGCACTGCGAGTGATGGGCGAGAGCCACAGCACCTCGGACTGATCTCGGGGCTGCCAGGACAACAACTGTCCGCCCTGTGGACTGATCACCGCGCACGCGTGCTCGCCCTGGATGACCCACGCGGGCAATCCCTGCCACTGGGTCGGTTCGACGGAGAACGAGGAGGCGGCTTCGGTCATGGCGGTGTGATCGGTGGCAGGACGGGCGGGCCGGCACGCTCCAGCGCGAGCAGGATCTTCTGGCCGGCGCGGCCATCGGCGGGCAGCAGGCCGAGTTGGTTCTGTTCGCTCTGGATCGCGCGCCGGGTCTGGTTGCCGATCATGCCATCGGCCGCACCAATGGCGTGACCGCGTGCCAGCAACAAGGTTTGCAGGTGCTTGCGCTCAGCGCGTGACAAGCCAGGGTCATCGGTGGGCCAGGCGGCGATCAATCCCGCGCCGCCGCGCAGGCGATCCGACAGCAGGGCAATGGCCAGGGCGTAGCTCTCGGCCGCGTTGTAGGCGTAGATCGCGTCGTAGTTGCGGTAGACCAGAAACGCCGGCCCTTGCGCGCCGGTGGGCAGCAGCAAGGCGGCGGCGGCATCACTGGCCAGCAGCGGTGCGCCATCGGCACGGGTGATGCCGCGTGCCAACCAGTCGCTCAGCGGCCTGCGTTGGGTGCGACCCGCCAGGCGCGCATCGAAACCGGCGGGCAAGCGCACTTCGTGTCCCCATACCTGGCCGCTCTTCCACCCCGCCAGTTGCAGGTAGCGCGCGGTGGAGGCCAAGGCATCGGGAATACTCGCCACCAGATCCCGACGGCCGTCGCCATCCTGATCCACCGCCACCCGCGCATAGGTGGAGGGCATGAACTGGGTGTGGCCAAACGCGCCGGCCCAGGATCCGGTCAGGCCTTCGGCACGCAGATCGCCGCGGCTGAGCAATTGCAGCAGCGACAGGAACTCGCCGCGGAAGAACGATTGCCGACGCCCGAAGCAGGACAGCGTCGCCAGCGATTGACGCAACGGCCGCTTGCCGAACACGCGCCCGTAGTCACTCTCCACACCCCAGACCGCGACGATGGTTTCGGCATCCACGCCAGATTGTGCGGAGACCTGGGCCAGCAGATCGCGATGCTGTTGCAACTGCGCGCGGCCATCGATGACGCGTTGCTCATCAACCAGACCGGACAGGTAATCCCACAGCGGCGTGGTGAACTCCGGCTGCGCATCGAGCAGATCCAGCACGCTCATGTCGGGCGCGAGGTCGGCGGTGTAGCGATCAAAGTCGGCAGGTGCCACGCCTTGCGCCGAAGCTGTGCCGCGCAGGGATTGCAGGCAGCGATCAAAAATTGGATCGCGTTGTACGTTCAGTGGGGGAGTGGGCACAGCCTGTGCGGGCGCGAGCGCCGGTACAGGTGCAGCTGTAGGCGCCGACACCGAGGGCGCCGCATTGGACTGCACCGGCACGGCCACTTGCGATGGGGTTGAAACAGGCGCTTCCTGCGCCGCGAGCAAGGCGAACCAGAGTACGGACTTCATCGACGGCCTCCCTGGCCTGCGGGGGAGTCCTTACTTTGCCGCGTGCCGGCGCGCTTGGCGACTGCTTTGCGGCTGCGCCGGTCGATCTCGTTCAGCGATCAGGTTCAGCGATGTATCCCGTCGACGTAATACCAGCGACCTTCTCGTCGCACGAAGCGGCTGCGTTCGTGCAAACGCACCGCGCTGCCGCCGCCAATGCGGTAGCGGGCGACGAACTCGACTTCCGCGCTGTCGTCGCCGGTGCTGCGGTGATCCTTGATGTCCAGGCCCAGCCATTGCGTGCGCGCGCCTTCGTTGTCGAAGCCGAGATCCTCGGGGCAGGTGGCGGGGTCCCAGCTGGCGCGCAGGTAGGCCTCGTCACGCAGTACATAGGCGCTGTAGCGTGAGCGCATCAGGGCCAGGGCGTCGGGCGCGGGCTGGCCGGCATGCAAGGGGCCGCAGCAATTGGCGTAGGGCTGCTGGGTGCCGCACGGACAGAGTGTCGGGGGATTGGCTTTCATTGCGGTGATCGATGGTTAGCTTCGGGGCTAAAGCCCCTCCTACAAGGAACGCCTATGGGGAATACCGGAACGCGTGCATGCGCTACCTGTAGGAGGGGCTGACCAGACATTCGTCTGTTGAAGGCCAGCCCCGAAGCTGAGGATCCGTCAGCGCTTACCATCCAAAAAGCGCAGGAACTCCGAACGCGTACGCGCATCTTCGCGGAACTCGCCCAGCATCTTCGAAGTGACCATGCTCACGCCACGCTTATGCACGCCGCGAGTGGTCATGCACTCGTGGGTGGCCTCGATCACCACGCCGACGCCGCGCGGCTGCAGCACATCCTGGATCGCCTGGGCGATCTGCGCGGTGAGCTTTTCCTGCACCTGAAAGCGGCGTGCGTAGACGTCGACCACGCGCGCCAGCTTGCTGATGCCCACCACCTTGCCGCTGGGCAGGTAGCCGACATGGGCGCGACCAATGATCGGCGCCATGTGGTGCTCGCAATGGCTTTCGAACTCGATATCGCGCAGCACGATCATTTCGTCGTAACCGGCCACTTCCTCGAAGGTACGCGCCAGGTATTCGCGCGGATCCATCTGGTAGCCGCTGAACCAGTCGCGATAGGCCTTGGCCACGCGCTTGGGCGTATCCAGCAGGCCTTCGCGCTGCGGGTTTTCGCCTGCCCATTCCAGCAGCACGCGGATGGCGTCTTCGGCCTGCGCCTGCGAGATCTTGCCGGAGGGGTCGTTGGATTGGCTCATCGTGGGTCTCCCATGCGGGGCAGCGATGTTAACGCATTGGCGCGCGGCGGGTTTCGCGAAGGACTCAGGCAGCGGCTTGCTGCGCCTTCTTCCACTCCCGCGGCGACGCACCCAGCTGCGCCTTGAACGCACGCGACAGCGCGGCCTCGCTGCCGTAGCCCACATCCGACGCCACCACTTTCAGCGGCTTGCCATTGCGCAAAGCCTGCTGGGCCAGGCCGACGCGCCAGCCTTGCAGATATTGGCCGGGCGTCATCCCCAATGCATCGCGGAAGCTGTTGGCGAACACCGTGCGCGACATGCCGGCGGCGTTGGCCAATGCGTCCAGCGTCCAGTCATTGGCAGGTGCTTCGTGCATGGCGACGATGGCGTTGCGCAGGCGCGGATGCGACAAGCCCGCGAGCATGCCGCCTTTGACGTCGCCGGTTTCCATCAACTGGCGCAGCACCTGGATCATCACCACTTCGAATAAGCGGTTGACCAGCGCGCTGCGCCCGCAACGTTGGGTAAAGGCTTCTTCGAACAACAAAGACAGCACTTCGCCGGCGCCGTGGATGCCCTCCAGCGGCAGGCAGATCACCTCGGGCAAGGCAGCGCAGATCGGATTCTGCGTGCCGCCTTCAAAACGCACATTGGCGCAGGCCATGTCGGCGCCGCGTTCGGGATCGCTGACAAAGCGATGGGTGGTGGCGCGCGGATACAGCAACAGGCTGGGCTCGTTGATGAGCAGCGAGGTGTTGCCGTGGAAGACCTCCAACGGGCCGCGCTGGATCAGGTGCAGCTGGCCCACGCCCTGGTCGGCTTCCAGGGTGTTGATGCCGCACAGCGCGCCGGCGTGGAAGACCTGGGCGGTGACCGAAAAGCGCTCAAGCAGGACGGCGAGGCGGTCGACCATGGGCGTACTCCAAATCAAGTTTTCTGGACTCTACATCATCTTGCGTACGAACTGGGGGCGCAAAGTACACCTCACCGGACGGCACCCCGCCGCCCCGCCCTCCCAGAAAGGAACCCGCCATGTCCATCGAAAAAATCCTCTACACCGCCACTGCCACCGCCACCGGCGGCCGCGAAGGCCAAGCCGCTTCGTCCGACGGCGCCCTGTCGGTCAAGCTCTCCACCCCGCGTGAGCTGGGCGGCGCAGGCGGCGACGGCACCAACCCGGAACAGCTGTTCGCGGCCGGCTACTCGGCCTGCTTCCTGGGCGCGCTGAAGTTTGTCGCCGGCAAGCAGAAGGTCGCCCTGCCCGCCGACACCCACGTCACCGGCAAGGTCGGCATTGGCCAGATTCCCACCGGCTTCGGCATCCAGGCCGAACTGACCATCAGCGCGCCGGGCGTGGATCGCACGCAGCTGCAAGCGCTGGTCGATGCCGCCCACATCGTCTGCCCGTACTCCAACGCCACGCGCGGCAACATCGACGTGTCGCTGGTCATCGCCGAATAAGCCACCTGCCCACCACACAGGATCCTTCGCCATGAACCTCATCACCCGCACCCTGGCCGCCTCCGTGCTGGCCCTCGCTACCCACGCCGCCTTTGCCGGCAACGTGCCCAGCTCGGTGCCCGAGCCGGTGGCTGTTGAACGCACCGCCTCTTACATCACCACCGCCGACGGCGTGCAGCTTTACTACAAGGACTGGGGTCCGAAGAACGGCCCGGTCGTCACCTTCAGCCATGGCTGGCCGCTGTCGTCGGACAGCTGGGAATCGCAGATGATCTTCCTGGCCTCGCAGGGCTATCGCGTGGTCGCGCATGACCGTCGTGGCCATGGCCGCTCCAGCCAGCCCTGGGATGGCAACGACATGGATCACTACGCCGATGATCTGGCCACGGTGATCAACACGCTGGATCTGAAGGACGTGACCCTGGTCGGTTTCTCCACTGGCGGCGGCGAAGTGGCGCGCTACATCGGCCGCCATGGCACCACGCGAGTGAAGAAGGCCGTGCTGATCAGCGCCGTGCCGCCGCTGATGCTCAAGACTGCCGACAACCCCAACGGCCTGCCGCTGGAAGTATTCGACGGCATCCGCGCCGGCCAGCTGGCCAATCGTTCGCAGCTGTATCGCGACATTCCATCGACGATCTTCTACGGCTACAACCGTGCGGGTGCCAAGCCGTCACAGGCCTTGATCGACAGCTGGTGGGCGCAAGGTATGCAGGGTGGCCACAAGAACACCTACGACTCGATCGCGGCGTTCTCGGCCACCGACTTCCGCGGCGACCTGAAGAAGTTCGACATCCCCACCCTGGTGATCCACGGCAGCGATGATCAAGTCGTGCCGATTGATATCTCCGGCAAGGCCTCGGCCGCGCAGATCAAGGGCGCCAAGCTCATCGTGTATCCCGGCGCACCGCATGGTTTGACCGATACGCACAAGGATCGGGTCAACCAGGATCTGTTGGCATTCCTGCGCGAGTGAGCAGTCAAGCACATGAAACAGGGGTCAGCGGTGTCGCTGGCCCCTGTTCTCATGCTGTCAGTTTTCGGCCAGATGCGTGTAGGGCATGAGTTTCGTCGTCGCCAGGACCCACAGGCTGCGCCGCCGCTCACGCTCCAACAGCAGGTTCAGGGCATGCGCATCGGCATAGTCCTGCAAGCGCCCGCGTAGCTTGTCCGAGTCGCGCGCCCAGTACGAAACGGATTCAATTCGCCCCTGGGACGCATCGGCGCCGCCGAATTGTTGTTCGTAGACCGTTCGGAAGTCACGGAGTCGTGCATCCGGCAATGGGAAGTTGCGTATGGACGGCCGCAGTGCAATGTGGAAGGAATCGGGGAGCTCGCTGGAGCGTTCCCATAGCTGGGGACGATAGGTGACGTGGCAACGCACACAGTAGGGCGAGTCCTGGGAGTGGAAAGGCCAGAAGTCACCATGTTGACTGCCGTTCCATAGCGTGAGGTTGGGGCTCGGCTGCGATGGGTCGTAGTGGACGTCGCCTGCATGAACCAGCGTACCGGAGCAGATGGGACAAACTGCCCGCGGCTCCGTGCCGGCCAGCGTGATGGTGGGCAGCAGGCAGATCGCCAACAGCAAGTTGCGTCGCTTCATGGTTCCATCCCCGAGCGGTCCTAATCAACGAACACGGCCAGAGTAGTGTTTCCTGGCGGGGGACGCATCCCCGCGTCCGTGTGGGGCAGCCGCTGGCCGCTTCCGCACCGCGCTCCGCGTTGTAGGTAGACCCCAAACGGAGGTTGGCCCATGCAACTGCAACGGATCTATTCAAGCTGGGAAGCGGTGAAGGAAGCCACCGGCACGCCGTCCAGCCGCAAGCGCCGGGTCTGGCGCGAGGTGTTGGCCAAGCGGCCGGCTATCGCCTACTGGGGCGATTCGTGGTTCAGCACGCCGCTGTACAAGAATCTGTACTGGCACAGCTTCAGCCGCATCGACGGCATCTCGCTGCGACTGGGTGGGCCCGGCAAGACCGCGGCCAAGATGATCACCCAGTCCGATTGCCGCGACTATGCCGAACGTTTCAAGTCGCGCGAGTTTGATCTGGTCTGTCTGAGCATCGGCGGCAACGATTTTCTGGGTGATCGCCTGGTCCGGATGTTTCCGCAAGGCCTGCGGCTGTCACCACGCGACGCCTTCGACCGTGTGGTCAACCTGGGCACCTTTGATCGCCTGCGCGAGATTTATTTCGCCGCGATGACCGAGCTCAGCGCGGTGGGCGGCAATTTCAAAGTGGTAGGTCATGGCTATGCGCCGATTCAGCGCATCGGCGAGAAGGGCAGGACCGACATCAAGAATCTGGGC
>Ga0160448_100246_pt1 | contig 21475 bp, 17 predicted proteins | sample HID1973M_E1MG_FD_108269 | JGI IMG/M metagenome (GOLD analysis project Ga0160448, IMG submission 108269) | Enriched mosquito-associated microbial communities from UW Madison campus, WI, USA - HID1973M_E1 MG | ecosystem: Host-associated > Arthropoda: Insects > Digestive system > Unclassified ...
GCGCGCGCCGAGCCGACGACCTGCGACGCCCAGCCGTCCCTGGACGCCCTCCAGCACGATCTCGAGGCACTGCTCGTTCGAGTACCGGGGCTGCCAACCGGCCGCCGTCAGGCCGTCGGTCGCGACGGTCCACGGGTAGACGACGAACGCGAGCTCGCCCGCGGGCGCCGGCAGGACCCCGACGCGGTGCAGCCGCTCCGCGGTCCCGAACGCGGTCGCCGCCGCGAGCTCGATCGGCCGCATGCCCGAGGCCTCGGCGACCTGCGCGGCCGACAACGGGTCCGGCGCGCCGACGGTGAGCGGCCCGGTCAGGCCGTGATCCACCGCGAACCGTGCCGCAGACGCGACGTCCTCGACGTGCACGAACTGCCACTCCCGCTCGGCACCCCGCACCGTCAGCAGCCGTGGGGCCTCGAAGTGCCTGGTCACGAACGTGTCCGCGCCGCCGCCCGCGAGCGCGGCGGGCCGCACCACCGTGATCTTCGGGGCCCGACGACGAGCGGCGCGCGCGACGACGGCCTCGGCGCTCGCCATCGCCGCGATCATCCCGCGGCGCTCCCCCTCGGGCTGGTGCAGGGGATCGCCGTCGTGGATGAGCGGTCGCTCGGGCCACGCGCCGTGGACCAGGGCGGACGTCACGACGACGACGTGCGCGACCTTCGCCTCGCGCGCGGCGGACAGGGTCCGCTGCATCTGCGCGACCAGGACGGCGACCTCGTCGCCCCGCGTCCGGGCCGCGGGCGCCGTCAGGTCCGCGGGGTGGGCGACGACGACGAGCACGCGAACCCCTTCGAGCGCGCGGTGCGGCTCGGCCTCCGGCAGCTCGTCGAACGTCAGCACCGGACCGTCCCAGACGGCGGTGAGCGCGACGGCCAGCGGGCCCGTGCCCAGCACGGCGACGTCACCACGCGACGCCGGCGACGACGGGTCGGGGCTCGTCGTCCGCTCCGACGCGCGCGCCGCAGGCCGCGACGGACGCCGCGACGACGGCGCCGCCGTGCTGCGCCCTGAGCGAACCTGCTCGTCCACCGTGCTCCGATCCCCCGGCTGCATGGTTACCGTGTGGAGCAGCCGGACCCATCGTCGCAGGAGGTCCCCGTGAGTTCCGACAACCCCGCCGTCCCCGGCCCCGACGGATCGGGCGAGCCGTGGGAGCAGATGCTCCGCGCCATGCTCGGTCCCGGCGCCGACGAGGCCATCCGTGAGCTGCGCGAGCGCGGCATCGACGCCTCGGCCCTGAACAACCTGCCGAGCGACCCCGCCGCGCTGCAGCAGGCGTTCGACCAGATGCAGCGCATGCTCGCGTCGTCGGGCGACGAGCCCGTCAACTGGCAGATGGCGCACGACCTGGCGCGCCAGCAGGCGTCCGCCGAGGGCGACCCTTCGCTGTCCCCCGCGCAGACCAAGCAGGTGCGTGACGCGCTGGCCGTCGCGGAGCTCTGGCTCGACGCGGCCACCGAGCTGCCGCCCGCCGCCGGCACGCCACGCGCGTGGAGCCGCGCCGAGTGGGTCGAGGCGACGCTTCCGACGTGGCGCACGCTCACCGAGCCGGTCGCGGCCTCGCTGTCCCAGGCCCTGGTGGCCACGCTCGGCGACGCGATGGGCGACGACATCGACATGGCGGGCGGCCTCGGTGGCCTCGGCGGCGAGCTGCCCGGCGGCATCGACGCGACCCAGCTGCTGCGGCGGCTCGGCTCCGCCGTGTTCGGCCTGCAGGTGGGTCAGGCGGCGGGCACTCTCGCCCGCGACGTCTTCGGCACCACCGACATCGGCCTGCCGCTGCTCGACTCCCCCACCCCGGCGCTCGTCGCGAGCAACGTCGACGCGTTCGCCGCGGGCCTGGACGCCCCGGCCGACGAGGTGCGGCTGTTCCTCGCGCTGCGCGAGGCCGCGGCCACGCGCCTGTTCACGCACGTGCCCTGGCTGCGGTCTCACCTCCTCGCGACCGTCGAGTCGTACGCGCGCGGCATCACGATCGACGCCGACCAGCTCGAGGAGGCCGTGCGCTCCATCGATCCCACGGACGCCGCGGCCCTGCAGCAGGCGCTGTCCGGCGGAGTGTTCGCACCCCACACCACACCCGCGCAGAAGGCGGCGCTCGAGCGCCTGGAGACCGCGCTCGCCCTGGTGGAGGGCTGGGTCGACGAGGTCGCCTCCGCCGCCGCGATGCCGCACCTGCCCCACACGGTCGCGCTGCGCGAGATGATCCGCCGGCGCCGCGCCGCGGGCGGCCCCGCCGAGCAGACGTTCGCGACGCTCGTCGGGCTCGAGCTGCGGCCCCGCCGCCTGCGCGACGCCGCCGCCCTGTGGGCACGGATCGCCGCCGACAACGGGACCGCCGCGCGCGACGCCGTGTGGGACCACCCGGACCTCATGCCCACGGCCGAGGATCTCGACGACCCCGCCGGCTACGCCACGCGGCGCGCCGCGGCCGTCGACGAGTCCGCCGACCTGGACCGCGCGCTCGCCGAGATCCTCGGCGAGGACCCGGGCGACACCACCCCGCCGCAGAAGCAGTAGCCAGACCGCTCCGCACGCGCGGACAGCCGAGCGAGAAGGGCGGCCGTCGCCGGCCCCCGCGCCGCTCGTCGGTTTCACGGCGCCAGTAGTCGGGTTCCCTTCGAGGTAGTCGGTTGCAGCCGACTACCTCGCGGGAGATCGACTACCGGCGGAGGCGATCGACTATCGGCGCGGGGCGGTTCACCAGAGCGATCGGCGATCGCTCGACCCGGTGCGAGCGTGGGTCAGGCGTCGGTCGCGTCGTCGACCGTGGCGGGCACGGCGTCGACCGTGTCGGTGTCGACGTCGGCTGCGTCGTCCGTGTCGGCGTCGTCCGTGCCGTCACCGCGGTACGCATGGCCCTCCAGGAAGCCCCGGGCACGCTCGGTGCGCGGGTACGCGTCGAGCGCGGCCCAGAACTGCGGTGTGTGGCCGGCGTGCAGCAGGTGCGTCAGCTCGTGCAGCAGCACGTAGTCGAGCACCCAGCGCGGCATGCCGCGGACGCGGTCGGAGATGCGGATGGTGCCGTCGGACGGTGTGCACGAGCCCCAGCGCTTGCCCTGGTTGCTGGACCACCGCACGCTCGACGGGACGGCGCGCCCCTGCAGGTAGCGCGCGGAGAGCTCGGCCGCCCGGTCCGCGAGCTGACGGTCCGACGGGCGCCGGCGCTGCTCCTGGGCGGCCAACCGGGTCACCATCCGGTTGACCCACTCCTTCTCCTGCGCGCGGGAGAACTGGGCCGGGATGGCGATCACCGTGCGCTCGCCCTCGCGCCACGCGCTGACGGTCCGCACGCGCTTGCGCGACCTGCGGACCTCGACCAGCTCGGGAGCGTGCACACCGGCACGGTAGCGCCAGCCACCGACGCAGTGCCCGATTTGGGCCCGCGACATCCCGCGCGAGGGCCCCGATCGGCCTGCGACGGGCGCAAACACCCCGATCCACCGGCGCGTCACGTCCGAACATCGGACCTGCGGTGTGCTGCCGCGGCTAGGGTTGTTGGCGCTCGGGCAGGTCGACGAGGCCGCCCGGCCGCCGGCCGGCGGAATCCCGGTCCGGTGCACGACACCGAGGGAGGACCGGCGATGGCCGAGACGTATGCAGGCGAGTTCTACTGCGTGAAGTGCAAGGAGAAGCGTGAGGCCGAGGGCGACGTCGTCGTCTCCGAGTCGGGCCGCCGGATGGCGAAGGCCACGTGCCCGGTCTGCGGCACCAAGCTGAACCGGATCCTCGGCAAGGCCTGACGCCTCCGACGTCTGACACCCAGACACGCCCGAGGGGCGCCGTCCACCCGGACGGCGCCCCTCGTCGCGTCCGGGCACGTCGCAGCTGTCCCTCCCCGACGCCGGCCTGTGGATGACGGCGGCCGACGACGAGCCCGCGGTGGCAGTCTGGCGCGGTCGTCGAGGGAGGGCCGATGCGGCTGCGAGAAGGACTGCGGGTGGTGCGACGGGCGGACGACGAGGTCCAGGTCGGCACCGACCCGCGCTGGGCGGTGCGGATCGGCGGGCTGCGGCCCGACGAGGTCGCCGCACTGGTCGCCGTCGACGCCGAAGCGGGCCACCGCACGTTGCCGATCGGCACCGAGCGGCTGCGTGAGGTGGCCCACCAGCTCGACCAGGCGCACCTCGCCACGTCCCGCACCGCGTCCCGCGTCCGCCGCGGCCCCGGCTCGTACGACGTCGCGGCGTGGGACCTGGTGGACGGCACCGGGCGCGAACGGTTGGCGCGGCGCGCGGCGGCCGGCGTGGGGGTCCTCGGCCTGGGGCCGACGGGGCTGAGCGCGGCCCTGCACCTCGCCGCGGTCGGCGTCGGCACGGTGCTCGTCGACGACGACCGCCCGGTCCGCTCGCTCGACGTCGGCCCGTGGGGCTACCGCTGGGAGGACGTCGGCGTCGAGCGGACGGTCGTCGCCGCCCGGATCCTGCGCGACGTCGCGCCCGACGTCGTCCTCGAGTCCACGCGCGTCCCCGACGTCCTGGTCGTCGTCGAGCACGGCGCCGCAGACCCCGTCCGGGCGGCGCTGCTGCTGTCCGAGGGGGTGCCGCACCTGTCGGTGCTGGTCAGGGAGGTGGACGTCGTCGTCGGGCCGCTCGTCACGCGGACCGGCGCGCCGTGCCTGCACTGCGTCGAGCTGCACCACAGCGACCTGGACCCGGCGTGGGGACGGGTCGCCGACGCGGTCGCCCGGCCCGCCCGCGAGGGTGCGGAGGGCGCCGTCCTCGCGTCGGTGGCCGGGGCCGTCGCGTCCGCGGCGGTCGTCGACCACCTCGACACGGGTGCCCCGCTGGCGGCGAGCTACGAGATCGGCCTTCCCGACGGTGTCCCCCGCAGACGCGACTGGGCGGCGCACCCCTCCTGCGGGTGCGCCGCCCAGTCGTCCTGAGTGGTGCCGAGCTGCGCGCGCGATCCGGTGCGCGCGCACCACCGTCACGCGACGGCCGCGTCCTTGCGCGGCCGACCACGGCCACGCTTGGTCGCGACGACGACGCCGCCGATGAACACCTGCCCGCCCCAGACGCCCCACGGCTCGGCACGCTCGATCGCGCCGGCCAGGCACCCCTCGACGAGCGGGCACTCGCGGCACAGGGCCTTGGCCTGCTCCACCTGGGAGGTCTGCTCGGCGAACCAGAGCTCGGGGTCGTTGGAACGGCACGGGATGAAGTCGGCGACGAGCTGGTCGAAACGACTGTTCTCGTCGGTGGTCGTGACAGCGGCCGCAGTCGGCCACGCGCCGGAACCGGTCCGGTCGGTGTCGAGCAGGGTCGTGAGCCGCACGATGTCCTCCTGATGTCCTTGCTGGTGGATCGAGGTCTGCTGGGATCAGAGCCTTCGACCCCCCGGGAATCAGGGGAAAGAAGAAGGCCGCGGATCCGGTGACGGACTCCGCGGCCTGGTGACGTGCTGTCAGGTCAGGACGGGAATCCGAGATCGGGGATCGGTCGTGGGGGCCGTGTGGCGCTTGCTACCGCGCTGGTCGATGGCAGACCCATCGATCGAGATCGCCTCCACGGAGACCTCACCGAGGGTGAGACCACCGCGAGCGGCGCCGCCGAAGGCGGACGTCGGCAGCAGCGCGTGCCAACCGGTCGTGTCACCGGCGACGGGCACAGCGCGCCCCTGGAACGTCATGGACGTGGGCGCGATGGAGCGCTGGCGCGGCTCGAACGCATACGTCGACGTCGTCGTGTTCTTCATCGCGGCTCCACCTCCCTTCGTCTCCCTGGTCCCGCCCACCGTCGTGGCGCGACCGACCTCGCTCTGCAAGGACAGGAACACCCTAGGCAACCGCCCGAGGCGCGGACAACCGAATTAAAGAAATTCTTTCGGCGAGTTCTTCTCGCCGCTCCACGAGGCCTGCGCATCGGCCACGACCTGGAGGATCGACTCCCCCACGCTCACCAGCGTGAGCTGCCCGATCCCACGCACCTCGGCCAGCTCCTCGAGGGTGCGCGGCGCCCGCGTGGCGACCGCCTCCAGGGCCGTCGTCGTCAGCACCCGGGTCGGCACGACGCCGGTCTGCCGCGCCTGCTCGACGCGCCAGTCCACCAGGCGGTCCGCGATCCTGCGCGCGGCCGGGTCGTCGCTGACCTCGCGGGGCTGGGACCTCTGGGCGGTCGTGCGGCCCTCGTCCGGCCACAGCGGCTTCAGGAACCGCGACAGCGACCGGTTGGGCCGACCACCCGGCATCCGCGAGCGAGCCCAGGACAGCTGCAGATGCTCCCGGGCGCGGGTGATCCCGACGTACAGCAGGCGTCGCTCCTCGGCGACCGCCGCGGGCGAGTCCGCGAGGCTCGTCGGCATCAGCCCCTCGCTCATCCCCGCCAGGAAGACGGCATCCCACTCGAGGCCCTTCGCCGCGTGCAACGACGCCAGCGTGACCCCCTCCACGGTGGGCGCGTGCTGCGCGGCGGCGCGCTCCACCAGCTCCGCGACGAAGTCGGCGACGGTCGCGGTGGGGGTACCGGCAGCCAGCTCGTCCGCGAGCGACACGAGCGCGTTGAGCGCGTCCCACCGCTCCCGGGCGGCCCCGCGCGTCGCGGGGGGCTCGGCCGTCCAGTGCGCGGCCACGAGGATGTCGCGCACCGACTGCGGCATCGGCAGGTCGGGATCGGCGGACCTGGCGCCACCGCGGAGCAGCACCAGCGCGTCGCGCACGTCGCGCCGGGCGAAGAACCGCTCGCCGCCGCGGACCTGGTACCCGATGCCCGCGCTCGACAGCGCGTCCTCGAACGCCTCCGACTGCGCGTTGGTGCGGTAGAGGATCGCGATCTCGCTGGGCCGTGTGCCGGCGGCGATCAACCGGCCCGCCGCCGCCGCGAGCGCGGCCGCCTCGTCGTCGTCGTCCGCGTACGTCGCGTACCGGACCTCGGGACCGTCCGGGCGCTGGGCGCGCAGCTCCAGCGGTGCGGGACCGCCCGCACGCCGCGTCGCGTCGATCACCCGGTTCGCCAGGCCGACCACCTGCGGCGTGGAGCGGTAGTCGCGCACGAGCCGCACCACCTGGGCGCCCTTGTGGGACGCCACGAACGTGGTCAGGTGGTGCGGGGTGGCGCCCGCGAACGAGTAGATCGTCTGGCTCGGGTCGCCCACGACGCACAGCTCGTGACGGTCGCCCAACCACTGGTCCAGGAGGTACTGCTGCAGCGGGCTGACGTCCTGGTACTCGTCGACGACGAAGTGCCTGTACTGCCCCCGCACCTCGTCGGCCACGTCGCGTCGCTCGGCGAGCATGGCCGCGAGCAGCAGCAGCACGTCCTCGAAGTCGATCACCGACCGCTCGTCCTTGACCGCCTCGTACGCCGTCATCAGCCGGGCGATCGCGAGCGGGTCGTTGCCGCCCGGGACGACGCGGTCGACGGCCGCGACGGCCTTGGCGTAGTCGTCGGCCACGACGAGCGAGACCTTGGCCCACTCCAGCTCGGACGCGAGGTCGCGCACGGCCGTGCGGTCCACCGCGATGCCCACGCGCCGCGCCGCCTCGGCGACGAGCTGCGCCTTCTGCTCGAGGATCCGCGGCGGGGCACCGCCCACCACCTTCGGCCAGAAGTAGCCGAGCTGGCGCAGCGCCGCGGCGTGGAACGTGCGCGCCTGCACGCCACCGGCACCGAGCGCACGCAGCCGCGTCCGCATCTCCCCCGCCGCCCGCGCCGTGAACGTCACGGCCAGCACGTCGTGCGGCTTGTAGACGCCGGAGGCGATCCCGTACGCGATGCGGTGGGTGATGGCCCGCGTCTTGCCCGTGCCCGCACCCGCGAGCACGCAGACAGGACCACGCAGGGCGGTGGCGACGGCCCGCTGCTCGGGGTCGAGCGCGGCCAGGAGATCGTCGGGGGACATCGCGCACAGTCTGGCAGCCGGGACCGACACGCCCGTCCCGCCGCCCACAGGCCGTTCGTCGCGCGCGGGAATGCGGATCGCCGTCGTCGTGGTTGTGCTGCACGGTTCCCGACCACGGGACGTCACGCAGCACCCGCCACGCACCGCCGACGAAGAGGATCCGATGTCCGACACGACGCAGACCGAGCTGCCCGCGAACGAGCTGCCCGCCCCCGGCACCATCACCATGTTCTCGACGACGTGGTGCGGGTACTGCCGCCGCCTCAAGACGCAGCTCGACTCGGTGGGCATCGGCTACACGGAGATCGACATCGAGGACCACCCCGACGCCGCGGCCCTCGTCGCGTCGCTCAACGGCGGCAACCAGACCGTGCCGACCGTGATCTTCCCGGACGGCAGCGCGGCCACGAACCCGTCGCTCGTCGAGGTCCGCCAGCGGGTCGGCGCCTGACGTCGCCGCACCGCGGCATCAGGCGGGCAGCGGCCCGCCGAACCACGTCTCGACGAGGGCGCGCGCGATCGAGGAGCGCCCGGGCGGGATGACGTCGCCCGCGCCGACGGCGGCGGTCAGCTCGTCGCGCGTGAACCACCGCGCGTCCACCAGCTCGACCCCGTCCGGGTGCAGGGACGTCGTGGTCGCGCGCCCGACGAAGCCGACCATGAGCGAGGCCGGGAACGGCCACGGCTGGCTGCCGAGGTACTCGACGTCGCCGACGACGACGCCGACCTCCTCGGCGACCTCACGCCGCACCGCGTTCTCGAGCGACTCCCCCGGCTCGACGAAGCCGGCGAGCGTCGACCAGCGGTTCTCCGCCCAGGCGGCTGCCCGGCCCAGCAGCAGCCGGTCGTCGTCGTCGACGATCGCCATGATCACCGCGGGGTCCGTGCGCGGGTAGTGCTCGGACCCGTCGACGAGGCACCGACGCACCCAGCCGGCCTGGACCACCTCCGTAGCGGCGCCGCAGCGGGGGCAGCGCGGGTGGCGAGCGTGCCAGGCGTCGAGCGCGACGGCCGTCGTCGCCAGGCCGGCCTCGAGCGCCGGGAGGTCGGCGCCCACCTGACGCAGCGCGACGAAGTCGTCGGGCCCGTGCGCCGCCTGGGCCCCCGACCGGTGGACCAGCAGGTCCGCCGCCGCACCACGCGCGGGCGGGGTCCGGTCGGTGGGGACGCGGACGGCCAGGTACGTCGTGCCGTCGTGCTCCCCGAGCAGCAGCCAGGAGGCGTCGTCGCTCGCCCACCGCGCGGCCTCGTCGGCCGGGATCAGGGCGAGCCCGCCGTCCACCCCCAGCACCAGCCCGTCCGCCACCAGGACCACGCGGGTCGACGAGTCGTCGCGGGCCGCGGCCAGCACCTGCGGGTCCCCCCGCCTCTCGGCAGCCCGGTCGGCCAGCGCACGGGACAGGGGCAGCTCGTCAGACCTCACCCGGCAACCGTACGGCTCCCGGCCGGCGCGCCGCCGCGGGAGCCGGCCGGAGCCCGCTGCCGGCATCGGGCGCCGCACGGACCTTGCCGGACGAACCGGGCAGACACGCCGCGCGGTGCACCGTGCTCGCACGCCTGCACGCCTACGCTGGGCCCGTGCCTCGCTCCCCTCTCGCCCTCGCCGCCCTGGCGACGGTCGCCGTGCCCGGACTGGACGCGTTCGACGTCCGCCGCCCCGCGCACCCGGGGACCGACTTCGACATCGCGGTGGTCATCGACTCCACCCGTCGTCGCTGGGTGGTCCGCGCCCCGGTCCACGCCGCCGCGGGCGCCGCGCTCGAGGCGGAGGTCGTCCTGCTGGAGGCGCTGGGTGCCGCGGCCGAGGCGGGTGGCCTCCCGTTCGCCGTCCCGCGCCCCGTCGGCTTCGCCCACCTCCCCGAGGGCGGGCGAGCGACCGTGCACTCCGAGATCCAGGGCCGCACGCTCGCGTTGTCCGAGCTCACACCCGGTCCGGGGTTGTCGGCGTCGGTCGGCCGCGCCATCGCCGCCGTCCACGAGCTGCCGCCGTCCGTCGTCGAGGACGCCGGCCTGCCCGTCTACGACGCCGAGACCTACCGCGCCCGCCGCCAGGCCGAGGTCGACGAGGCGGCGCGCACCGGTCGTGTCCCCGCGACGCTGCTGCGCCGGTGGGAGCAACGGCTCGAGGACGTCTCGCTGTGGCGGTTCCGGCCCGTCGTCGTGCACGGCGACCTGACGAACGAGCGGATCCTGGTCCGCGACGGCGAGGTCAGCGGCATCCTGCACTGGGGCGACGCGTGCGTCGCCGACCCCGCCGACGACCTCGCGTCGATCCTCGTCGCGGCGCCGCCCGAGTCGACCGACTCGATCCTCGAGGCCTACCAGCTGCGCCGCACCGAGCTGCTGGACCCGCACCTCGTCGACCGTGCACTGCTCGTGGGCGAGCTCGCCCTGGCGCGCTGGCTCCTGTACGGCGTGCGGTCCGGGAGCGCGGACATCGTCGAGGACGCGGTCGGCATGCTCGAGGACCTCGACGCCCACACGCGCTCGCTCGAGCTGGCCGACGCCGAGCCGTCGCTGGCCTGACGCGTCGCCCGTCCCATCTCGACAGCACGTCAGGAGCACGCATGTCCCTCGTCCGGGTCCACAACTTCTCGATCTCGCTCGACGGCTTCGGCACCGGTGAGGGGCAGAGCCTCGAGACCCCGTTCGGGCACGCCGGTCACCGCCTCATGGGGTGGGCGTTCGAGACGCGCACGTTCCGCGCGATGGGCCTGCACGGCGAGACCGAGGGGTCGTTCGGTGTGGACGAGTCGTTCGCGAGCCAGTGGGCGCCCGGGATCGGCGCCGAGATCATGGGCCGCAACAAGTTCAGCCCCTACCGCGGCCCGCACGACGAGGAGTGGAAGGGCTGGTGGGGCGACGACCCCGTGTTCCACACCCCCGTCGTCGTGCTGACGCACCACCCGCGGCCCGTCCTGGAGATGGAGGGCGGCACCACGTTCCACTTCGTCGACGCCGACCCGGCGACCGCGCTCGCCAAGGCCCGGGAGCTGGCCGGTGGACTCGACGTGCGGATCGGCGGCGGTGCCAGCACCGTGCGGCAGTTCCTCGAGGCCGACCTGATCGACCACCTGCACGTGGTCGTCGTGCCGATCGTGCTGGGACGCGGCGAGCGCCTGTGGGACGGGCTCGAGCGGCTCGAAGACCGCTTCGACATCGAGTCGACGCCGTCGCCGTCGGGCGTCACGCACCTGGTCCTCAGCCGCCGCGCGCGGTCATAGACGCTCGTCCTGCGCTGTCGCGGCCTCGAGGAGCGCGACGATCTCCGCCTCGCCGAGCAGGCGCTCCGGATGGACGGTCCGGCCCGCGCCGACGTAGTGGAAGGCCGCACCCACGGACGCGAGCGGCAGTCCCGACCAGCGTGACCACGCCAGCCGGTACACGGCGAGCTGGATCTCCCGCGCGGCGCGCGTCTGCGGGTCGGTGGGCGGCGATCCTGTCTTCCAGTCGACGACGACCACCCGCTGCTCGGGCGCGCCGGCGGCGTCGCCCGGTACTGGCCGCGGGTCTGTGAACACGGCGTCGATGCGGGACCGCAGCACGTAGCCGTCGACGCTGATCTCGACGTCGACCTCGATGGCGACCGGTGCACGGTGCGCCCACTCGCTCGCCAGGAAAGCGTCGCGCAGCTCGGCGACCTGCTCGTCGAGCGGCCCCGAGGCGTCAGGCTGGTCGAACATGTCGTCCGCGCCCGGCAGTGCATCGACGTCCACCAGCGACGCGGACCCGAAGTAGCCCTCTACCCACGCGTGGAACTGCGTGCCCACGCGCGCCTGGACGGACGGCTCCCCCGGCACCGGTCGGCGCAGAGCCCGCGCGAACTCGTCGGCGTCGGCGCCCAGCCGCACCAGCGCCGAGGCGGACAGGTGCGCAGGCAGGTCCACGTCGCGGGTGGCCGCGCGCGCCTGGTCGCGCTCCGTGAGCAGCCGGTCGGCGAGGCGTCCCCAGCCCGACGTCGTGTCGTGCGGGCGACCCACGTCGCCCGCAGCTCCGGCTGCGCGCACCCATCGCGCCGCCTGCTCCACGGCGCTCCGGCGCCCCGCACCGCCCTCCTCGCCGGCGAAGGGATCCGCGGGCCAGGTCGCCGTCACGACCACACCCGCGCGGGGGTTGGTGGTGCTCGCGTCGGGCTGCGGCGTCCAGACCAGCGGCTCGACGAGCCCGGCGTCGGCGAGCTCGGTGAGGAAGATCGACACAGGTCGCGGCCGCTTCGGGTCGCCCCACCACGCCGCGGTGAGCAGCAGGTCCCTGCGGGCGCGGGTGAGCGCGACGTAGGCGAGGCGCCGCTCCTCGGCCACCTGGTGCTCACCGGCGGCCTCGACGAACAGCCGGCGCCGCTCCTCGAGCTCCTTCGGGTCGGCCGCACCGTCGTAGGCGAAGGCCGGCAGGTGGGCGCGGTCGCCGCGCAGCGGGTACGGCAGGTTCCCCCGGCCCACCAGCCACGCCGAGTCCTTGGGCCCGTCCTTGCCCTGGGTCGCGGTCGCGGGCAGCCCGCCGTCCACCATGCCGGCGACGGCGACGACGTCCCACTCGAGGCCCTTGGCGGCGTGGATGGTGATGATCTGCACCGCGTCCGGGTCCGGTTCGACGACGGGCATCTCGAGCCCGTTCTCGCGGGCGTCCGCCGCCTCCAACCAGGCCAGGAACCCGCCGAGCCCGGGCCGGTCGGAGGTGCGCGCGAACTCGACGGCGACGTCCCGGAACGCGTCGAGCTGGGCTCGCGACCGGCCGGGGTGGCTGCCGGCGCGGGAAGCGACCTCGATGTCGAGGCCGAGCACCCGCTCCGCCTCCGCCACCAGCTCCGGGACCGCCAGGTAGGCGTGCGAGCGCAGCGTGCGGAGCAGGCCGGCCAGCTCGGCCAGGCGGGTCCGGGCCACGTCGCTCAGCGAGCGGCCGGTGACGCTGCGCCACCCGGGGCGGGGCAGGTCGTCGAGCGCGTCAACGATGCTCCGCTCGTCCACCGCGTCCGCCTCGACACCCGCGCCGCGGTCACGGCCGCCCCGGCCCGCGAGCTCCGCGGCCCAGGCACCCAGCGCGTGCAGATCGGCGGCGCCCAGTCGCGTCCGCGCCCCGGTCAGCAACCGCATCAGGGCGTCGCCGCGCGTCGGGTCGTGCGCCGCCTGCAGGGCCGCGACCAGGTCGACCACCTCAGGTGCGGCCAGCAGACCACCGAGACCGACGACCTCCACCGGCAGCCCCCGCTCGCGCAGCGCGCGGCGCAGCGGTTCGAACTGGGCGCGCTTGCGGCACAGCACGGCGGCGCTGACGGCTCCGCCGGGGCTCGTCGCCGGACGCCACCGCTCGGCGACGAACTCGGCGACCGCGCGCGCCTCGTCCTCGACCGTCTCGGCCACGTGCGCGAGCACGCGCCCGTCGCCCGCGCCGGGACGCGCCGCGAGCTCCGGCACGTGCACGGCGGTGGTCGCGCTGCGCAGCGGGGTCGCGACGTGGTTGGCCGCAGCCAGGATCGCGGCGTCGTTGCGCCACGACGTCGAGAGCTGGTGGACGTCAGCCGGTCGTAGGCCGCCCGGGCCGACCACGGGGAACGACGTCGGGAACCCCTCGAGGCCCCCCGCGCTCGCCCCCCGCCAGCCGTAGATCGACTGGTTCGGGTCACCCACGGCCGTGACCGCGTGCCCCTCGCCGAACAGCGCCGACAGGAGCGTGAGCTGGGCGTACGACGTGTCCTGGTACTCGTCGAGCAGGACGACGGCGAAGCGCTGCCGCTCGGCGGCTCCCACCTCGGGCACGTCCCGCGCGAGGCGCGCGGCGAGCGCCACCTGGTCGCCGAAGTCGATCGAGTCGGCGGCACGCTTGCGCTCCCGGTACCGCGCGACGACGTCGAGCAGCCGGACCCGTTCGTCCAACGAGCCGACGAGCTTGAGCACCTCCGCGTACGGCCGGCGCGGCGGGCTGCCCGCCGGGGTCGCCCGCAGCGCGGCGAGGATCGAGTCGATGCCGTCGCGCGCCTGCGCGGGGTCGAGCAGGTGCTCGTCGAGCGCCCCCGACAGCGCCAGCACGGCCTCGACCACGGTCGACACCGCGGCGTCCGTCCCGAGGTCGTCGTCCCAGCCCTCGACCACCTCGCTCGCGAGCTGCCACTGCGCGGCCTCCCCGAGCAGCCGGGCCGACGGGTCGAGGCCGATCCGCAGCGCGTGGTCGGAGACGAGCGACGCGGCGTACGAGTTGTACGTGGAGATCGTCGGCCGCGCCAGACCGTCGAGCACGCCGCCCGCGCCGAGCGAGTCGCGGCCGGGCAGCTCGACCCCGGCCGCCGCGGCGGAGCGCACGAGCAGCCGCAGCCGGTTGCGCACCCGGTCCCCCAGCTCGCCGGCGGCCTTGCGCGTGAACGTCAGACCGAGCACCTGCTCGGGCCTGACCAGGCCGTTCGCCAGCAGCCAGACGACGCGGGCGGCCATCGTCTCCGTCTTGCCCGAGCCCGCACCCGCAACCACCAGGGCGGGCGCGAGCGGCGACTCGATGACTCGCTGCTGCTCGGGGGTGGGTGTGTCCTTGCGGGTCAGGGCGGCGATGTCACGCGCGCTCAGGAGGCGCACGGGGCTGGGCAGGACGTCATCATGCGGGTCGCGTACCTCGGTCGTCATGCGACCACCTGCCCGCCCTCGCCCCGCACGGGGCACGCGCGCCGCACCGGGCACCGGTCGCACTGGTCGTTCGCGGTCGCGACGAACGTCGAGGCCGCCATGGACTCGGCGACCGAGTCGACGAGCGTGCGTGCCCAGCTCGACCCGTCCGGCTCGACCTCGAGCGCGGGCTGCGCGCGCACGGCCGCCTTCGCGCCGGTTCCCAGATAGACGAGCGTCGCCCCCGCGCTCGTCGTCCCCTCCGGCAACGACCCGAACGCGCCCGCGTCGACCGCCAGCTGGTACGCGGCGAGCTGCGGGTTCTCCTCGGCCTTGTCCTGGGACGGAACGGTCTTGCCCGTCTTCAGGTCGACGACGCTCACGCGTCCGGGCTCGGCCGCCTCGACGCGGTCCGCCGTGCCGCGCACGACCGCCCGCTCGGTCTCGAACCGGAACCCGCCCTCGACCAGCAGCGCCTCGCCCGCACCGGCCAGGTACGTCGCGAACCGACCGACCATCGCCTCCGCCTTCGCCCGCGTCGCGCGTGCCGGCCAGCCGGAACCGAGGCCCAGCTCGTGCCACCTCTCGTCGAGCGCGGCCAGCAGCTCGTCACGCGTGCCGCGCGGGTGCTCCTGCGCGATCGCGTGCACCAGGGTCCCGAGCGTCTGGTGACCGCTGTCGGCGGCGGTGCCGCCCGCGGCCTCCAGTGCCCAGCGCAGCGCGCACCGTTGCGCGGTCTCGATCCTCGACGGCGACACCGGGACCAGCTCGCCGGCGGCCCACAGCGGCTCGTCGCTGGACGGCTCGGCCAGCCCCTGCCAGCTGGCAGGGTCCGCCCCCTCGACCCCCCGGTCCGCCAGCAGCGCCAACGTCGTGGTCACGTCGGGGTCCGGCTCTCGACCGGCGAGCGCGGCCGCCTCCAGCGCGGACCGCAGGCGCGCGACCAGGCCACGCAGGTCGAGCGGCGAGTCGACCTGCACACGGCGCGGGTCCTTGTCCTCGTCGTCGGCGGCCTCGACCAGGTCGACGAAGGGCGACGGCTGGGAGTCGGCGTCCGCGACGGCCGTGACGACCAGGGTCGAGCGCGCCCGCGAGCACGCCTGCGCGAACGAACGCAGCTCGTCGGCCAGCACGGCCGCGCGCGCCTGCGCCGCCCGCTCCACCGCGTCCGAGGCGGCGACAGCCCGGCCAGAGACGACGTCCGCCAGCTGCTGCGCACCGAGCAGCGAGTCGCGCAGGCGCAGGTCCGGCCACGTGCCCTCCTGCACCCCGGCGACGACGACGAGCTCCCACTCGCGACCCGCGGCACCGGCGGGCGTGAGGACCTGGACGGCGGCCCGACGAGCGCGGGCGGCGATGCTATCCGAGGGCAGGTCCTGCGCCTGCAACCAGTCCACGAAAGCGCCGGGCTCGGCGCGCGGCATCCGGTCGACGAACGTCTCGGCGGCCCGGAACAGTGCGAGAACCGCGTCGAGGTCACGATCGGCACGCTCACCCGCGGCACCGCCGGTCAGCGCGGAGCGCCGCCACGGCTCGGCCAGCCCGGCCGCGTCCCACAGCGCCCACAGGACGCGCTGCGCGTCGGCACCGGGGCGCTGCACGGCGTCGCGGCCGTCGGCGAGGATGCGCGCGAGCCGGTGCACGGGGCGCGCCACCGACGGCGGCAGGGTCGCCGCCCGGTCGCGGTCGGACAGCGCCTCGACGAGCAACGCGTCGCTGCTGCGGCCGCCGCCCGCTCCCAGCTCCTCGGCCCGCAGCGCGCGGCGCACGCGCCTCAGCGCGACCGCGTCGAGACCTCCCAGCGGCGAGCACGCGAGGCGCGCCGCGGCGGAGGCGTCCAGCTCCGTGCGGCCGACGACGACGGCCATGGCCTCCAGGAGCGGACGGACGGCCGGCTCCTCACGCAGCGGGACGTCGCTGCCGACGACGCTCACGGGGACGCCGGCCGACGCCAGCGCGCGCCGCAGGGCGGTGACCTGCGTGCCCGAGCGTGCGATCACGGCCAGGTCGGCCCAGTCGAGCCCGTCCTCGAGGTGCGCCGACCGCAGTCGTCGGGCGACGAACGCCGCCTCCTGCGCGGCGGTCGGCAGCACGAACGCCCGCGCGTCCCCGGCCGGCGCGGCGGCCACGGGTACCGCCCGACGGTGCCGCACGACGCCGACGCTGCCGACGCGCTCCGTGATCCGCCGCACGACGTCCCGCACCGCCGGCCCGTGCCGCCACACGGACGTCAGCACCAGCTCGGCAGCCCCGAGCTCTCCCTCGCCCCGACCGTCGACGCCCGCCCGCCCGACCAGCGCCGGCACGGCTCCCCGGAAGGTCTGCACGGCGACGTCGGGGTCAGCAAGCAGCAGCAGCCGCGCGCCGTCGTCGGCCAGCACGCGCAGCAGCCGGGCCGTCGCCGACGTGCTCTCGTGGTGGTCGTCCACCACGACGAGGTCCCATCGCGGCCGCGGCGCGCGCGGCACCTCGTCGTCCCACGCGAGCAGGGCCTGCGCGGCCTCGTCCACCACGACGGCCGGGTCGTAGCGCACACCCGCGTCAGGGGTGGAGCTGCGCAGCTGCAGGACGTCGAGGTACTCCTCGTAGACCTGCGCGGCCGCCTGCCAGTCAGGTCGCTGCTCGCGCACGCCCAGGGCTGCCAGGTCCACCGGTGCCAGGCCCCGCTCCGCCGCGCGCATCAGCAGGTCGCGCAGCTCGTCGCGGAACGCCCGCACCCCCAGCGCGTCCGACGGGACGTGCGGAGGCCACTGCACCGGCACGCCCTCGCCCGCGGCGTGGCCGGCCAGCAGGTCACCGAGCAGGAGGTCCTGCTCGGCGCCCGAGACGAGAGTCGGCGCGGGTTCCCCGAGGAGCCCCGCGCGGGCGCGCAGGATCGCGAACGCGGCGGCGGCCGGGGTCTGGACGAGCCCGCGACCCGCGGTGCGGCGCAACCGCGCCGCGAGCTGGTCCCGCAGGTCGGCGGCGGACCGTCGGCTCGCCGCGAGGACCAGGACCCGGTCGGGATCGACGCCCGCATCGACGGCGGCGACGACGGCCTCGAGCGCGACCGTCGACTTGCCCGTCCCGGGGGCGCCCAGCACCAGCAGCGCGCGCTCGCCGGCCGCCACCCGGCGCACGGCCTCGGCCTGGCCAGGGTCGAGCGACGGCGGCTCGACGGTCCCGGCGAGCGCCGGCCGCAGCAGACGCAGCGCCGGGCCCGCGGCGGGGCGTGGCTGGGGTTCGGTCACGGGCCAGATCCCATCACACACCGCCGACACACCCCGTCCGCACGTGCTCGCCACGGCGACACCGTCGAGCGCGAGGCGTCGGTCCCGCCGGCCCGGGTCAGCCCTTCGCCTCCGGGTGCGGCCAGGCGTTCGCCCGGCACGGGGCCACCTGATAGCTCTGCTGCTGCATCACGGGCGCGAGCTCGCCGGCGCCCGGACAGTGCTCGTGGGCGTGGCCCAGCAGGTGACCGACCTCGTGGCTCACGACGTACTGCCGGTAGACCGTGAGGCTGTCGAACTCCGGCGTCGCGCGCACCCACCGCTTGAAGTTGATCGTCGCGTGCCCCTCGCGCCCGCACGAGACCTCCCCCGCGGTCTTCAGCGGTGCGCACATCTCGTCGACCTTGTCCGGCGACGCCAGGACGACGCGCAGGTCCGCGTCGCCGTCGGTCCGCCGGAACGACATCGAGCCGTCCGCGCCCCACCCGCGCGGGTCGTTCAACGTCTTCAGGACGAACGCCGCGAACGCCTCGCCGTCCACCGGCAGACCCTTCTCCACCTCCACCCGCACCGTGTGCACCGTCCCGATCCCGGGGCTCTTCGTCGAGCCGGGCACGACGACGAGCCTGCCGCCGGCCGACGTCGCGACCTTCGTCGAGCGCAGCCCCGCGTCGACGTCGGCCTGCGTGAGCCCGGGTGGCAGCGTCGGGGTCGGGGTGGGCGTGGGCGTCGACGACGGGCCTGCCGTCGGTGCAGGCGTCGTGACGTCGGGCGACGACGCCGGCGACGCTCCGGTCGGCGCGGCGGTCGGCGCTCCGGTCCGTGCGGAGGCGGGCGACGACGGCACGTCCGCGACCGCGGCGGACGGCCCTGCGGTGGCGTCGGTGCCCGCCGGGCGCACGACGACGGCCGTCAGGGCACCCACCAGCAGGCCGACGACCGCCACGGCGACGAACGTCGCACCACGTCCACGGCGCCCGGGCCGGCCGTGCCGACGACGCTGCGACCGCGGGGGTCGCGCATCGTCCGAGGCGTGGGACCGGGGGCTTGTCACCCGGTCATCGTGACATCCCCGTCACATGACCTGGCTACCATCTGCCCATGATGGTCGTCGCGAGCTCGTCGGGGCAGCGTCCGCGCAGCCCGCGCATGGCGCGCGACGAGAGGCGTGCCCAGGTGCTGCGCATCGCCCAGGACCTCTTCTCCTCCGAGGGCTTCCACCACGTCTCGATGGACGACATCGCCGACCGCGCCGAGGTGTCCAAACCCGTCCTCTACCGGCACTTCCCGTCGAAGCTCGACCTGTACCTGGCCGTCGTCGACCAGCGCGGGGAGGACCTGCTCGCCGCCGTCGAGGACGCCGTGGAGCCCATCGAGAACGGTCCCGTGAGCCCCGGTGACGGGCGCGCGGTGGTCGCGGCGATCGTGCGCGCGTACATGGCGTTCGTGCAGACGGCCGGCGAGTCGTCGGCGCTGCTGTTCGAGTCCGACGTCACGCACGACGCCGACGTGCGCTCGCGCGTCGAGCGCGCGTCGTCGCAGACGGCACGCCGCATCGCCGGGGTCCTCGGGCCCGTGACCGGGCTCGGCGAGCAGGACTGCGACATCCTGGCGGTGTCCCTGATCGCTCTGGCGCAGGGTGCCGCGACGCACCGCTTCCGTCAGGCCGACGAGGACGGCAACGAGCACGCCGCCGAGCTGGTGACGCGCCTCGCGTGGGCCGGGGTGCAGGGCCTGATCCGCGACGACTTCGAGTACGTCGCCCCCGCGGAGCGCTGACACCGCCCGAGTTTCGCCGAGCGCGGACGCGGCGGGTCGCGGCGCGCCGACGACCTAGGATCGACACGTCGCGGCGAGTGCCGCGCACGCACGGGTACGAGACGTACCCAGGACAAGGAGCTGACGGTGGAGATCACGATCGGGGTCCAGAACCTGCCACGCGAGATCGTGCTGGAGTCGGACCAGAGCGCGGACGAGATCGCCGCCGCCGTTGCCGCCGCACTGGCCGGCAAGCCCGTCCTGGAGCTCACGGACTCGCGCGGCCGGCGCGTCTTCGTGCCCACGGCCACGCTCGGCTACGTGGAGATCGGCGCCGAGACGAAGGGGCGCGTCGGCTTCGGCACGCTCTGACCCGGCCCACACGCACTCTCGAGCTCGACTTCCGCCGCGGTCCCGCACCGCGTAGCGCGGCGGAGGTCGAGCTCGCGGCCGTTCAGGCCCGTCGGACGACCAGCGTCACGGAGTCAGACCGAGACGGGACATCCGGCGCGTGTGCTGCGCCGTGAGCTCGCCGAAGACCTTCGCGGGCGGGTTCGCTCCCGCGCCGGTCGTGGCTACCTCGACCGGTGCGTCCGTCGCACGGTTCGACGCGGACCCGCGGCCGCCGCGGTCGGACGTCGCAACCAGCCGCGCGAGCGCGGGCCGCTGCGTCATCAACCCCTGCACCACGCCGAGCGCCTCGCCGACCAGCCGGCGCCCCCACAGGGCCAGCCGCGAGCTGAGCACGCCGTCGTCCGACCCCGCCGCGTCGAGCGCCGTGACGGCGAGGTCGGCGTGCGACGCGTCGTCGAGCACGTCCAGCACCAGGGTGCGGGAGTCCTCGTCGAGCCCATCGGCGGCGAGGCGGCAGAAGTCGTCGGCGACCCCGTACCCGACGTAGGCCTTGAGCAGGCGCTCCCACCAGGTGCTCGGCTGGGTGCGCGCGTCGAAGTCGACGAGCACGTCATCGAACTGAGCCAGCGCGGCCTCCGGGTCGCCTCCGAGCTCGACGATGCGGCCCAGGACGCGGTCGCGACGCTCCACGGCCGCCGCGGCGAACCGGCTGAGAGCCAGCCGCTGCTCGATCGTCGGCGCGATCGCGGAGTCCCCTGCGAGCCGGACGAACGCGATCTGCTCGAGGTGCGCGACGAGACCGAGGAGCTCCACGGAGTCGGCACGTCGCACGGCCTCGTCGGCGGCGCGGTCGAGGTCCGCGACCTGCTGGGAGGTCGGGACGTCGGAGCTGGGCACGCCAGCGGTCGGCGCGGTCGGCACGTCGGGGCGCTCGGCGTCGTGCTCGGGCGAGGCGTCGGGACGCGTGGTCGTCATCCGCCGCATGCTAGTCGCCGTTCCCGTGAGGCGGCAGCCCAGGGCGGGCAGCGGGCGCGGTCGACACCCCACGCCGACACCCCACACCAGCACCCCACGGCGGGGCGGATCCCCGCACGTCAGGGCCGTCGGATAGACTGACCGCGTACAACGGTTGCCCGGTCGTCTCGGTTTTCCGGTCTGACGACCATCCCGCGCAGCCCCGGTCCCGGCACGGACGGCGTCCCGACGAAGGTCGGGGCACGGTGCGCACCAGGTCCGGACGAGCTCGCGGGACGACTTTCACGATCGGCTGCCGGCCACCCCGAGTGGCGACGACCCCTGTCGCCCGGGATGCCCGACGCCTGTCGTCGGCCCCGGACCGCGCGCGAACGCTGCGCCCGGCGCCACCCCTCGCAGTGAAGAGTCGACCGTGACCACTATCGATCCCGAGATCGAGACCAGCGTGCCCGAAGAGGCGTCCGCCCTCGCCGCACCCATGACCCGCTCGCTGAAGAGCTCCTACTCCTCCGTCCAGGCCGTCGACGCGTCGTTCTCCGACTTCGACGTCCGCCCGGAGATCGTCGAGGCGCTCGCCGCCGCCGGCATCACCCACCCGTTCCCCATCCAGGCGATGACGCTGCCGGTCGCGCTGGCCGGCCACGACATCATCGGCCAGGCCAAGACCGGTACCGGCAAGACCCTCGGCTTCGGCGTCCCGCTGCTCAACCGCGTCGTCGCCCCGGGCGAGGACGGCTACGACCAGCTGCCCGC
>Ga0160448_100247_pt1 | contig 21444 bp, 19 predicted proteins | sample HID1973M_E1MG_FD_108269 | JGI IMG/M metagenome (GOLD analysis project Ga0160448, IMG submission 108269) | Enriched mosquito-associated microbial communities from UW Madison campus, WI, USA - HID1973M_E1 MG | ecosystem: Host-associated > Arthropoda: Insects > Digestive system > Unclassified ...
CCCGAGGGCCTCGAGGAGCTGCGCGCCGACCTCGGCGACCGGTTCCTGATCGTGCCGGGGAGCATGCCGCTGCCGGGCGGGTCCAACGGCGAGATCAGCGAGCTCGAGACGACCAAGGGGTCCGCGATCGAGCTGCTGCTGGCGCACCTCGGCATGGACGCGGCCGACGCGATCGCCGTAGGAGACAGCTGGAACGACGTCGAGATGTTCCAGGTCTGCGGAGTCTCCGTGGCGATGGGGAACGCCCAGCCCGAGCTGAAGGAGATCGCCGACTTCGTCACGACCGACGTGCTGGACGACGGCATCGCCAACGCGTTCCGCCGCCTCGGCCTGATCTGACCGGCGTCACGCTCAGCCCGTGCGCGGCGCCGCGGTGGAGTCGCGCAGCACGAGACGGGTCGGCAGCTGCACGTGCTCGGGCGGTGCACCGCCCTCCATCTCGAGCGCCACGCGCAGCGACTCGCGGCCGAGCAGTCCCCACTCCTGACGCACGGTGGTGAGCGGGGGCGCGAACATCTCGGCCTCGTCGATGTCGTCGAACCCCACGATGGACACGTCCTCGGGTATGCGCAGCCCGGCCTCGGCGACCGCCCGGTAGGCGCCGAGCGCCATCTGGTCGTTCGCGGCGAAGACCGCCGTGGGGGGCCGGTCCTCGGCGAGCAGCCGCACCATCGCCCGATAGCCCGACCCGGGGCTCCAGTCGCCGGGCTGCACCGCCGGGACCGGGCGGCCTCGCTCGGTCAGCACCTCCTGCCAGGCCTGCACGCGGGAACCGGCGGAGAACGAGCCGGGCGGTCCGGCGATGTGGTGGACCGTCTCGTGCCCGAGGTCGAGCAGATGCGCGATCGCGGCGCGCGCCCCGACGACCTGATCGAAGTCGACGGTCGCCACCCCTGCCACGAGCGGCGGACCGAGCACGACCGCAGGCACGCCCTCGGGCAGATGCAGCGTCTCGTCGACCCCGAACGGCGCGGGCAGGATCACGATGACGACGTCGACCGCCATCTCCCCCAGGCGCGTGAACGCCCCGTTGGCCGCCTGCCCCGAGGCGGCGGCCAACGGCATGAGCGTCGTCGCGTAGCCGCTCTCGGCCGCACGCTCCGAGATCTCCTCGAGCGACCGGTGCGTGCCCACGGAATGCAGGCTGTGGTAGACGACCCCCACCGTGCGGAACGATCCCCGCCGGATCGCGCGGGCGGCCGCGTTCGGCCGGTAGCCCAGCTCGCGCATCTTGGTGAGCACCAGCTCGCGCTTCTCCGCCGCCACGTTGGGCTCGCCGTTCGCGACGCGCGACACGGTCTGCACGGACACGCCGACGGCCTCGGCGACGTCCCGCAGCGACGTGCGGCGCTCCTGCACTCTCAGACCCCTCGGAACGCGAAGTCGAACACGAGGTCACCGGCGGTGGGCAGTCGGTACTGCGCCAGCGTGCGCGCACCCCACGAGTCGTCGCCGCCCACGCCGCGACGCATGAGCGCCGGGCGCAGCACGGTGCGGTGGATCGGCGGCAGCTCGGTGTGGTGCAGGGCGTTCTCCACTTCGTCGGGGGTCCACGGCAGCGCCGAGAACTCCATGCCCCCGGGGGATTCGACCCGCAACCCCGCTCCCCGGTCGTCCGTGACCTCGGCCCACCGGACCCCGGTGCGGCTCCCCGCCTCCTGCGGACGCAGGTACGGGGTGAGCTGCGTCGTCACGTCGCGATCGTACACGCCCACCCGCGCCCCGCCCCGGCGGTCGACGTAGCTTTCCTCCGGCCCTTCGCCGTACCAGCGCAGACGGCGGAACTCGGGCAGCGTCATCAGCAGCATCCCGAACTCGGGAAGAGCGGGCAGTCCGTCGACGAGGTGCAGCGTCTGCGTCACCTCGACCCTCCCGGACCCGTCCACGCGGTACGAGACGTCGCAGGTCGTCGCAGGCCGCGTGGGCAGTTCGTACGAGTACGTCACCGTCACCGCGGCGCCGTCGCGCTCCGCCCGGGTGGAGGTCAGCGGGTCGCGCACGCGACCGTACCGGCTCGCAAGCAGCCACTGGCCGTCCTCGAACGGCGCGTCCCACCCGCGTTCGTTGGACGTCGGCGCGTGCCAGAAGTGGGGCCGCGGCATCCCGCTCAGAAGCTCCCGCCCGCCGCCTGCGGTCATGCCGTAGCGGTAGGAGGTGAGCCCGCCGTACAGGGTGGAGAACAGTGCGCCGAAGCCCGGTCCGCGCACCCCGATGTTGTGCGCGCCGCGCACGAGTTCCGGCGCGGGCGCCGTCACCCGTGCGGGCGGCGGCCCCACCGAGACGACCCTCTGCTCGTAGGCGACCTCGTGGCCCGCCGCGCCCCAGGCCGTCGCCTCCCGCAGCCGGAACGACACGTCGACCGTGTACTCGCCGGGCTCCGCGGGAACCGCGAGCGGGAGGGCGATGCGACCCGTCTCGCCGGCGGCGATGTCGGTCTCGATCTCCTCGCGGCGCAGCATCCTCCCCTCGCGGGACAGGGTCACCACGCACAGGTACGCGCAGCTCGACGTCGACAGCAGGCGATTGCGGACGGTGAAGCCGCCGTCGTCGATGCTGATCCGCAGGCCCTGGTACAGGTAGGCGACCTCCTGCAGCTTGGGGGTCGGCGAATGGTCGGTGAAGAAGATGCCGTTGCCGCAGAACTCGCCGTCGTTCGGCGCGTCGCCGAAGTCGCCGCCGTAGCCGAAGTACGCGTTCCCGTGGCGGTCGGTGAGGGCGATCGCCTGGTCGGCGAAGTCCCAGATGAAACCGCCCTGGAACAGCGGCTCCCGGTAGGCGAGATCGATGTACTCGTCGACCGCGCCGAAGGAGTTGCCCATGGCGTGGGCGTACTCGCACAGGATGAAGGGCTTGCCGCGGTGATCCCGGAGGAACTCCTCGACCTCCGCCGCGGGCGTGTACATCTGGCTGACGACGTCGGTGGTCTCCTCGTAGCGAGGATCCCAGTGCACGCCCTCGTAGTGCACGGGCCGGCTGTCGACCCGGCGGAACCACGCGGCGACGTCCCGCAGGGTCGTCCCGCCGAACGACTCGTTGCCGCAGGACCACATCACGACGCTCGGGTGGTTCTTGTCGCGCTCGTACATGCTCGCCGCGCGGTCCATCAGCGCGGGGACCCACTCGGGGCGATCGCCCGGCACGGCCTCCTCGATCGGCGCGCCGAGCTTGCGGATGCGGTCCCACACGCCGTGGCTCTCGAGGTTCATCTCGTCGATGACCATGAGCCCGTGCCGGTCGGCGAGCTCGTAGAACACCGTGCTGTTGGGGTAGTGGCTGGTGCGCACCGCGTTCACGCCGACGGCCTTCAGGGCGAGCAGATCGGCCTCGATCTCGGCCGCGGTCTGCACGCGGCCGGCGAGCCCGAACTCGTGCCGGTTCACGCCGAAGAACACCACGCGCCGCCCGTTCAGCTTGAGCAGGCCGTCCTCGATCGCGAAGCGCCGCACGCCCACGCGCTGGACGATCACCTCCACGGTCTCCCCCGCGGCGTCCTGCACCTCGAGCTCGATCTCGTACAGCCACGGGTCCTCGGGGCTCCACAGCCGCGGGTTCTCCAGACGGATGCCGAATCCGCCGTCGCCGCGGTCCTCCAACTCCCCCGTGCCGCGAAGACGCGCCCGCACGCTCCCGTCCCCGCGCAGGTCGACGCGGACGGCGATGTCGGCGGCGGCGTTCCCCGGCGCGAGATCGACCGCGACCCGGGCGTCCTCGACGTGGGCGGACGGGCGCCGGTAGAGCACGACGTCGCGGAAGAGCCCGGAGAACCGGAAGAAGTCCTGGTCCTCGAGCCACGACCCGCTGGAGAACTTGAACACCTGCGCGGCGAGCTTGTTCTCCCCCTCCACCAGGGCGCCGGTGAGGTCGAACTCCGACGGGGTGAAGCTGTCGGTCGCGTACCCGATGTAGCGCCCGTTGAGCCAGACGGCGATCGCGCTCTCGGCACCCAGGAAGCTGACGCTGACCGTCTCGCCGTCCTGGACCGGCCGGTCCAGGACGAAGGTCCTCACGTACGACGCGACCGGGTTGTACCGCTCGGGGACCTCGCCGGGCTCGATCTGCTCGACACCGTCCCACGGGTACTGCACGTTGACGTACTGGGGGCGGTCGTAGCCGTGCAGCTGGATGTGGGCGGGCACCGGGATGTCGTCCCAGTCCTGGCAGTCGTAGCCGGGATCGGCGAAGCCGGCGGGCGCCGATGCCGGATTCTCGGCGTAGTGGATCTTCCAGCTTCCGCCGAGCGACTGCTCGTACCCGCTCACACCCTCGGCCGCCTCCGCCGCCGTCCGGAACCAGCGGTGGTCCGAGTGGGCGGGAAGGCGGTTCTCGCTGACGAACCGGGGATCGGCGATGCGCCCGGCGTCGAAGCCCGCCCGGTCCTGGCCCGGGCCCGCGTCCATGGTGTCGATGGTGTCGAGAGTCATTTGACCGCTCCCGTGATGCCCTGCGCGAACTGCCGCTGCAGGAGGAGGAACACGATCATCGTCGGCAGCGACGACAGCAGCACGGCGAGCATCAGCACGCCGTAGTCGGTGACGTACCCGGCGCTGATGTTCGCGGTGAGCATCGGCATCGTCAGCACGCTGTTGTTGACGAGGATCACCTTGGGCCACAGGAAGTTGTTCCACGCCATCATGAACGTGATCACCGCGGCGGCCGCGAAGGTCGAGCGCATCGTCGGGACGTAGATCCGGGCGAAGATCGACAGCTCGCTCAGGCCGTCGATCCGCGCCGCCTCGATGATCTCGTGCGGGAACGATCGCGACGCCTGCCGGAACAGCAGGATGAGGAACGGCGTCGAGATCATCGGGATGACGACCGCCCACAGCGAGTTCACCAGGCCGACGCGCGCGAACAGCTGGAACAGCGGGATCATCGTGGCGGCGAAGGGGATCATGATGGCCAGCAGCAGGATCGCCATGACGACGTCCTTGCCCTTGGAGTGGTACACCTCGAACCCGTAGCCGGCGATCGAGCACACCGTCAGCGCGAGCGCCGTCGTGCCCACCGCGATCAGGAACGAGTTCGTCATCGCGCCGACGACGTTCTGCGTCGAGAAGAGCGTGGCGATGTTCTCGAAGAGCGCCGAGCCCGGCAGCATCCGCGACGAGAGCACGTCCTTGCTGGTGTTGGTCGCCGAGACGACCATGAAGTACAGCGGGAAGACCGAGAAGAGCGCCCAGACGGTCAGCAGGGCGTATCCGGGAAGGGTGCGCAGCTTGTCAATCACGCTTGTCACCGACCTTCATCTGAATGAACGAGAGGATGGCGACGAGCATGAGGATCACGTACGAGATCGCCGCGGCGTAGCCGAAATTGGGGTTCTTCTGGAACGACACCTCGTAGAGGTAGTGCGCCATGGACATCGTCTGGTGCGCGGGGCCGCCCTGGGTCAGCGCCCACGACTCGTCGAACATCTGCAGAGTGCCGTTGATCGAGAGGATCGCGGTGAGCACGATCATGGGCTTCAGCTGCGGCACGGTGACGTACCAGAAGGTCTGGAAGGCGTTGGCTCCGTCCATGCGGGCCGCCTCGATGCTCGACTGGTCGATGTTCTGCAGCGCAGCGAGGTAGAAGACCATGTTGTAGCCGGTCCAGCGCCACAGCAGGCCGAGGATGATCACGAACCGCGCGGTCTCGGGCTGCCCGAGCCAGTTGATCGGGCTGCCGATGGCGCCCAGTGACATCAGCGCGTCGTTGACGAAGCCGTCGTTGGCGAACAGCGTGCGGAACACCAGCGAGTACGACACCAGCGACACCGCGCACGGCAGGAAGATCGCGGTGCGCCAGAGCCCCTTGAACCGCAGCTTCGGGTTGTTCAGCAGGTTCGCCAGCACCAACGCCAGCGCCAGCATGATCGGCACCTGGATGATCAGGTAGATGAACGTGTTGGTGAGGGTGAGCCGGAAGATGTCGTCGTTCAGCAGGCGCTGGTAGTTGTACCAGAGCGGGTCGGCGAACTCGAGGCGCGTGCCGCGGCCCGTCTGCAGCGACAGCACGAAGGCCTGCGCCATCGGGATGAAGCTCATGAAGAGGATGAGCAGCGCCGCGGGAAGCAGGAACCCCCAGCCGGTGAGGCTGCGGCGGCGCGCGTTGTTCAGCCACGGCTTGCGGTCGCCGATGTAGTTGTCGAGCGGCGGGGGCTGGTTTCGCCTGCTCGGAGTCTTGGTGCGCGTCTTCACGTCGGAGGCCACGGCGTCGTCTCTTTTCCTGGGCGGTCGGGATCACGGGGTCCGCTGCGGCCGGGCGGGCTCCCGCCCGGCCGCAGCGGTGGTCGGCTTACTCCATCGCGAACTCGACGTTGGCCTGCGCCTCCTCCAGCGCCGTGGCCGGGTCGGTGCCGCCCATGATCTGCGTCATGGCCGTGCTCACCGCGTCGCGAGCCTCGTAGTAGTACGCACCCGTGTTGTTCGACGGAACCTCCGGTCCGAACGAGACGACGTCCGCGAAGATCGGCTGGCCGCCGAAGAACTCGATCGGCTGGTTGTAGACGTCGCTGTCACCGGCGGGGATCCAGTTGGCGACCGCGCCCGCCTTCGGGAGGATCGTGTCGTACAGCTCCGTGGAGCCGGCGAACGTCGCGCCGAGGAAGTCCGACGCGAGGTCCACGTCGGCCGTCGACGAGATCGCCCACGACGAGCCGCCGTTGGCGGAGTAGTTCGTCGCGCCCGACACCCCGTCGAGCTTGGGGAGGTTGGTCACGGCCCACTTGCCGGACTGGTCCTCGGCGGTCTGGATCGAGCCGACGATCCAGATGCCGTTGATGGTGCCGCCGACGGTGCCGTTGACGAGCGTGCCGATGTACTCGTCCCACGAGTTGACCTCGACGAGCACGCCCGCCTCGACCAGCTGCGTGTAGACGTCGATGGCCGCCTCCAGCGCGTCGTTGTCGACGATCGTGGGGTTGCCCTCGTCGTCGAACAGGCTCGCGCCCGCCGACTGCAGCATCATCATCGGGATGTCGGCGGAGCCGGCCTGGCCCGACAGCAGCGGCTGCCCGGTCTTGGCGAGGACGTCCTTGCCGATCGTGAGGTACTCGTCCCACGTGATGTCGGTGAAGTCGTCGACGGTGTAGCCGGCCTCCTCGAGCACATCGGTGCGCAACGCCGTGACCGCGGTGCCCGCGTCGAACGGCACGCCGTAGTTCACGTCGTCGATGGTCGAGTAGTCCACGACCGACTTCGGGAACTCGGAGAAGTCGATGTCGGAGTCGCTGAAGTCCGAGAACAGGTCGGGGTAGTTCAGCCCGTTCTTCTGGAACGCGTTGTTCTGCATCAGGAAGATGTCGGGCAGCTCGTCGAACGCCTGGGACTGCGCGATCGTCGTGAGCTTGGTCTGGAGGTCGTCCCAGGGCACCTCGACGATGTCGAGCTCGAAGTCCGGGTGGTCCTCCTGGTAGACCTTCTCGGCCTCCTCCATCGCGTAGATGTTGAAGGCGGGGTCCCAGGTCCACACGGTGAGCTTCTCGTCACCGCCGCCCTCGCCGCCGCCCGAGTCGCCGCTGCAGCTCGTCAGGGTCAGGGCAAGGGGGACGGCGAGCACGAGGACTCCCGCGGTCAGCTTGGTGAAGCGCTTCATGGATTGCAGATCCTTCCGTGGTTTCCATGTCGCCGAGGCGGTGCCTCGGCGGCCAGACACCCCGCACGTGGTGCCGTGCGGCGTGCGGGCGGATCAGCCGTCGGCGCGTCGGAACGCGCGTCGGAGCGAACAGAGGCGCTTCCGGAAGATCTCGGCGATGCGACCTCGCATCGTCGTGCTCTCCGGTGAGCACGCCGTCCTCTGATTCCGAAGGAAAGCTAACACTGGTAACGTCACCACGCCAGTGTTTTAGCGGATTCTCACTTTTCGGCGAGTCCGGGCCGAGGCGCTGTCGAGCGAAGGCGCCGACGGCGCCTTCGGCGTGCCCGAAGGGCGGATGCCGCGGCCCCGGCGCGCCATCCGTGCGCCGGCCGGGTCGAGCCCGTCAGCTCGCCGCGGGGGTCGTCGAGCCGAAGTTCACGAGGTTGCCGGCCGGGTCGCGCACCTGCGCGACGCGCTCGCCCCACGCCATGTCCTCCGGCGCCTCGATCGGGTGGCCGCCGGCGGCGACCCACGCCGCGTATGCGTCGTCGACGTCCTCCACGTAGAACCACAGCGCGACCCGCTCCCCGCTGCCGGGCGGCAGCGCGTCCTCGTCGCGGCCGATCCCGAGCGACACCCCGTCGATCTTCAGCGACACGTAGGCGTCGGCGCCGTGTTCATCGGCGAACCGGTAGTCCACCACGCCGCCGAGCGCTCTCTCGTAGAACCGGACGAGCTCGGGGAGCTCGCGGGTCAGCAGGATGGGGAACAGGCTCCGCACCGCCATGAGCCCAGGGTAGACGGGTGCTCGATCCCGCGGCAGGGGTGCTCGCCGTAGACTTCACGCATGCCGGTGCCGCCCGAAGCGCACGGAGTGCGCGCGGTCGCGCACAAGGTGCTGAACAACAACGTCGTGATCTCGATCGACGACCAGGGCCGTGAGCGCGTGCTGATGGGCCGCGGGCTCGGATTCCAGGTCAAGGCCTCCGACGCGATCGATCCGGCCAAGGTCGAGAAGACGTTCGTGCTCGATCAGTCCGGCGACCCCGAGCACGCGCGCCGCATCCTCACCGACGTGCCGTACCCGGTGATCGAAGCGGTGAGCGCCGCCGTCGACGGAGCCGAACGGCAGCTCGGACGCGATCTCGGCCGGCGCCTGCTGATCGCCGTGATCGACCACGTCCAGTACGTGCTCGAACGCCTCGACAACGGCATCCGCATCCCCACCACCAACATGCCCGAACTGCGCGTGCTGCACCCGCAGGAGTTCGCCGCCGCGACCGCCATGGCCGAGGTGATCAGCACCCGGCTGGCGCGCGCGCTTCCCGACGAGGAAGCGGTCTTCCTCACGATGCACCTGCTCAACGCGACCAGGGACGAGCCCAACGGAACGGCCGCGCAGCTGTTCCGCCGCGTGCAGCACGTCGTCGCCACCGTCGAGGGCGGCCTCGGCGTGACTCTCGACGTCGACAGCCCCGACTACGCGCGCTTCGTCCTGCACGTGCAGTTCCTCCTCCAGCGGCTGGTCTCCCAGTCGATGCTGCGCAGCACCGACACCTCCTTCTTCGAGTTCGCGCGGATGAAGTACCCCGCCTCGTACCGCATCGCCGAGGAGGTCAAGAGCTACGTCGCCGCCGCGACCGGGTCCGACCTGTCCGACGAGGAGCTGCTGTACCTCATCGTCCACGTCGAGCGCCTGGCGGCCCAGGTCGGGCGTGACACCACCGGTCGTGACGTGCTATCGTGACCGGCGCAGGACTCCTGTCCTGCCGAAGTCCTGGATTGTTACCGCGCGAGCGGGCAAAACCTGAACTCACATCGCCGAATCGGCGATGAACGAGTTCAGGTCTTTTTTTTGCCCGAAAGCGGCTGGACCCGGCTTCGCTTGCGACACAGGCCGCGCAGGAGCGGCGAAAGGAAGGCGGATCCCGATGGCGGATTACGCGAAGACCGCGGCGGGCGTCCTCAAGGGCGTCGGCGGCGAGGAGAACGTGCAGTCGCTCGTGCACTGCATGACCCGGCTCCGGTTCGTGCTGAAGGATGACGCCAAGGCGGATGCCGCTGCGCTCAAGGCCACGCCCGGGGTCATCACCACCGCTCAGGCCGGCGGCCAGTACCAGGTCGTGATCGGCAACGAGGTCCCCGAGGTGTTCGCCGAGATCGGCAAGATCTCGCGCTTCGGCGGCTCGGGCGACGCCGCCCCTGCCGAGGACGAGCCCCGGGGCAACCTGTTCAACCGCTTCATCAAGATGATCTCGTCGATCTTCACGCCCGTGCTGTGGGCCCTGGCCGGCACCGGCCTGCTGAAGGCGTTCCTCGCGGCCGCCGCGACGTTCGGCTGGATCGACACGGCCTCCAGCACGTATCTCGTGCTCAACGCCCTGTCGGACGCGTTCATCAACTTCCTGCCGCTGGCCCTGGCGATCACCGCCGCCCGCTACTTCAAGGCCGCCGAGTTCACCTCGCTCGCGATCGCGGGGGCCCTGGTCTACCCGACCATCACCGCCGCAGTGGGCGCCGAGGGCCTCACGTTCTTCGGCATCCCCTTCACGATGGTCAGCTACGTCTCGAGCGTCATCCCGATCATCATCGTGGTGTGGCTGCAGAGCCACGCCGAGAAGTTCCTCTACGCGAAGCTGCCCACCGCCATCCGCCGCTTCGTGACCCCCATGATCGTCGTGCTCATCGGCGTGCCCCTCGTCTTCGTGGTGATCGGGCCGATCTCGGCACTGCTCAGCGGCTGGGTAGGTGGCGGCATCGGCTGGCTGTTCGCCAACGTGCCGGTCATCGGCGGCGCGGTGATGGGCGGCCTGTGGCAGGTCTTCGTCATCTTCGGGCTGCACTGGGGCATGGTGCCGCTGTTCACGCTCGAGTTCCAGACCACGGGTCAGATCATGCTCATCGCACCGGTCTTCGCCGCGGTGCTCGCGCAGGCCGCCGCGGTCGCCGGCGTCTGGGTGCGTACGCGCAACAGCCGTCTGCGCTCGCTCGCCGCCCCTGCGACCCTCTCCGGCTTCCTCGCCGGCGTCACCGAGCCGGCGATCTACGGCATCAACCTGCCGCTCAAGCGCCCGTTCGCGTTCGGCATCGTCGGCGGTGTCGTCGGCGGCGCCATCCTCTCGCTCGGCGGCGTCTTCTCGACGAGCTTCGTCGTGCCGTCGGGACTGGCCATCCCCGCCCTCATCGGCAACGGCAACATGGTGATGCTGGCGATCGGCCTGCTCGCCGCGATCGTCATCCCGTTCCTGCTGGTCGTGCTCGTCGGCTTCAAGGACCCCGAGGAGGGCGAGACCGTCGCCGCAGAGAGCACCGACGTGCGCGTGCTCAGCCCCATCGACGGCACCGTCGTGGCGCTGTCCGAAGTTCCCGACGCGGCCTTCGCCGACGGTTCGCTCGGCGACGGCGTGGCGATCCTCCCCCGCTCCGGCGCCGTGTACGCGCCGTTCGACGCGGTCGTCGTCGCCGCGTTCCCGACCGGCCACGCCGTGGGCCTGCGGGCCGCCGACGGCGCGGAGCTGCTGATCCACATCGGCATCGACACCGTGCGCTTGGGCGGCGAGCACTTCTCGCTCAAGGTGACGCAGGGCCAGGAGGTCAAGGCCGGCGACCTGCTCGTCGAGTTCGACGGCGACGCGATCGAGCGGGCCGGGTACGACCTGACGACCCCCGTCATCATCACCAACCCCGACCTGTATCCCGAGGTCGGCGAGGCCGCCGCGGGCCCGATCGCTCACGGCGAGCCGCTGTTCTTCGCGCGCGCTGTCGAAACGGCGATCCCCGCGAAATGACCCTCGGACGGGGCGGCGCCAGCGCCGCCCCGTCCGCCCCACCGTTTTCCGGCATCCGTCCCAGAGGAGCACCACACGATGACCGACACGACCGCCACCGCCTTCCCCACCGGCTTCCTGTGGGGCGGTGCCACCGCCGCCAACCAGGTCGAGGGCGCGTACGACCAGGGCGGCAAGGGCCTGTCCGTTCAGGACGTCATGCCACGCGGCATCGTCGGCGCGCGCACCGCCGCGCCGACCCCCGACAACCTCAAGCACGTGGCCATCGACTTCTACCACCGGTACGCCGAGGACATCGCGCTGTTCGCCGAGATGGGTTTCTCGGTCTACCGCTTCTCGATCGCGTGGAGCCGCATCTTCCCCGACGGCGACGAGACCGAGCCCAACGAGGAGGGGCTCGCGTTCTACGACCGCGTGCTCGACGAGCTCGAGAAGCACGGCATCGAGCCGCTCGTCACCATCTCGCACTACGAGACCCCGCTGCACCTCGCCGAGACGTACGACGGGTGGGTGAGCCGCGACCTCATCGGCTTCTACGAGCGCTACGCCCGCGTGCTCCTGGAGCGCTACGGCTCGCGAGTGAAGTACTGGCTCACGTTCAACGAGATCAACTCGCTGCTGCACGCCCCGTTCATGAGCGGCGGGATCAACTCCTCGAGGGAGGAGATCGGCGAACAGGCGCTGTACCAGGCGATGCACCACGAACTCGTCGCATCGGCCCGCGTCACCCGCCTCGCCCGCGAGATCGCGCCCGACGCGCGGATCGGCTGCATGGTGCTCTCGATGCCGATCTACCCGCTCAGCCCGTCGCCCGCCGACGCGCTCGCGGTCCTGGACGCCGACCACGCCAACCTCGTCTACGGCGACGTGCACACGCGCGGCCGCTACCCCGGCTACTTCCTGCGCACCCTCCGCGAGAAGGGCATCGAGCTCGACATCACCGACCAGGACCGCGAGGACCTGACCAACACCGTCGACTTCGTCTCGTTCAGCTACTACATGTCGATCGCCGAGACCGCCGGAGAGCGCGAGACCGGCGAGGGCAACATCATGGGCGGCGTCGAGAACCCCACGCTCGAGAAGAGCGAGTGGGGCTGGGCGATCGACCCCGTCGGCCTGCGCCTGGTGCTCAACCAGTTCTGGGACCGCTGGCAGAAGCCGCTGTTCATCGTCGAGAACGGGATCGGCGCGCGCGACGAGCTCGTCGAGATCGACGGCGTCAAGACGGTCGTCGACGACTACCGCATCTCGTACCTGAACGACCATCTGGTGCAGGTGGGCGAGGCGGTCCAGGACGGCGTGGAGGTGCTCGGCTACACCGCGTGGGGCTGCATCGACATCGTGAGCGCCTCGACCGCTCAGCTCAGCAAGCGCTACGGCTTCATCTACGTCGACCGCGACGACGACGGCTCCGGTTCACTCGCGCGCTACCGCAAGAAGTCCTTCGACTGGTACTCCGAGGTGATCCGCACGAACGGCGCCTCGCTGAGCGCCTGACCCGACCGACACCTTCACAGGGATTCCGGATGCCTCGCGCCGAGGCATCCGGATTCCCCTCTCCAGGAGAAGACGTGACCCCTCGCCGCCTCGTGTTCGTCGACGTCGACGGAACGCTCATCGACCACCACCAGCGCCTCGCGCCTTCGGTCGTGGAGGCCGTGCGCCGCGCCCGCGCGAACGGCCACCTCGTGCACCTGAGCACCGGCCGCTCGCGTCGCGAGATCCCCGGCACCGTCACCGACATCGGCTTCGACGGCGCCATCACCGCCGGCGGCGGCTACGTCGAGTTCGGCGACGAGCTGGTGGGCGCCTTCACAATGCCCCCCGCCGCCGTCGAGGAGCTCGTGGACTTCTTCCGCTCGCGCGACATCGAGTACAACTTCCAGGCGTACGACGCCGTCTACCCGAGCGAGGGGCTGTTCGAACGGGTGCGGCCGCTCTTCGAGGGCGACATCGCCCGGGAGCGCGACGTCGCGGCCTCCCGCGACATGCGCGCGCTCGAGGCGCGCATGGCCTACCGCGGACCCGTGCCGAGCGAGGGCATCGCGAAGGCGACCTTCTTCGGGTCGGACCCGGGAACCTTCACCCGCGTGCGCGACGGCCTCGGCGACCGCTTCCACGTGCTCACCGGAACGATCCCCTACCTCGGCGAGGCCGGCGGCGAGGTGAGCATGCCGGGCGTGCACAAGGGCGCGGCCATCGCGCACCTCGCCGAGCGACTCGGCGTCCCCATGTCCGACACGATCGGGATCGGCGACAGCTACAACGACCTCGAGATGCTGCGGATGTGCGGCGTGGGCATCGCGATGGGAAACGCCGACGCGACGGTGAAGTCCTACGCCGACGACGTCACGACCTCGGTGTCGGATGACGGCGTCTTCCGCGCCTTCGAGCGCCACGGGCTCCTCTGAGACGCACCGGGTCGCGGCATCCGCCGACGTCGCCCTGCCCGGGGTCTCAGTCGAGGAAGATGTCGGGGAACAGCGCCGAGTCGGGGGTGCCGGGCACCGCCGCGTAGCCGGAGAAGTCGGTCACGCCGGCTGCCTCCAGCACGTCCTCGACGATGAGCGTCTGCCCGGTGTACTCGCGCGACGGCTTCGTGAAGATCTCGTACGCGGCGTCCGCGTAGATCTCCGGGGTGCGGCTCACCTTCATCATGCGGTCGCCGCCCAGGGCGAACTGAACGGCGGCCGTCGCGATGGTGGTGCGCGGCCACAGGGTGTTGGCTGCGATGCCCGCGTCGGCGAACTCTGCCGCCAGGCCGAGCGTCGCCATCGTCATCCCGTACTTCGCGAGCGTGTAGCCGGTGTGGCCGCCGAGCCACTTCGGCGACAGGTTGAGCGGCGGCGAGAGCGAGAGGATGTGCGGGTTCGCGGCATCCTTCAGGATCGGCACCGCGGCCCGCGAGAGCATGAAGGTGCCGCGCACGTTGACGTCCTGCATGAGGTCGTACTTCTTGGCGTCGAGGTCGAGCGAGCGCGACAGGTCGATCACCGACGCGTTGTTCACGACGATGTCGATGCCGCCGAACTCGCCCTGCGTCTTGAGCACGGCCTCGGTGACGTCGTCGTCGTTGCGCACGTCGCCGACGATCGGGAGGGCGTTGCCGCCTGCCGCGCGGATCTCCTCGGCCGCCGAATGCACGGTGCCCTCGAGCTTGGGGTGAGGGGTGTCGGTCTTGGCCAGCAGCGCGATGTTGGCGCCGTCGCGCGCGGCGCGCAGCGCGATCGCGAGGCCGATGCCGCGGCTGCCGCCCGACATCAGGATCGTCTTGCCGGCGAGGGGCTTGTCGCTCATCTCGTCTCCTTCATGGGTGTCGATTTCATGTGTTCTCGCCGAGATCACATGTCTTGCGCGCCACGACCGTGTGGCTTCGGCGAGAGCACATGAAGCGCGCGGGCGGTCAGGACGGGCGTGCGGATTTGGCGGATGCCGCGGCGAAGGCCGCGACGCGCGCCCGAGCCTCGTCGGTGTCGAAGCGGGCGCCGATCGAGGCGGCCTCGTCGTCGAGGTTCTCGGTGAACGATCGCCCGGCGCCGCTGCGGACCAGGCGCTTGGCCTGCCCGAACGCCCCCGCGGCGTTCTCGAGCCAGAACCTCGCGACCGCCTCGGCGCGGGAGGCGACGTCGGCCGCGGGCACCACTTCGGTCACGAGACCCCAGTCCAGGGCCGTCGGCGCGTCGATGGTGAGGTCCTGCAGCAGCAGCTGCAGCGCCCGGCGCTGGCCGACCGCCGCGGGCAGCAGGGTCGAGACGCCCAGGTCGGGGGTGAGCCCGATGTTCGCGTACTTGCTGACGAACTTGGAGTGCTCCGACGCCACGATGTAGTCCGCGGTGAGCATGAGCCCGAGGCCGCCGCCCGCGACCGCGCCCTGCACGGCGGCGACGACGGGCGTGGAGGATTCGACGAATGTGCGGATGCCGTCGTGGATCGTGTGCGCGGCCCCGGTGACATCGGCGCCCGAGGCCTTCGACGTCGCCATCTCGATGACGTCGCCGCCGGCGCAGAAGGCCGGGCCCGCGGCATCCAGGATGATCGCCCCGACCGACGTGTCGGAGGTGAGCTCGTGCGCCACCTCGCGCCAGCGGCGTCCCATCTCGAAGCCCATCGCGTTGAGGAACGCGGGGCGGTTGAGGGTCACGCGCGCGAGTGCGCCGTCGCGGGTGACGAGGATCGAGTCGCTCATGCGGTCTCCTTACTTCGGGGCCATGCGGATGGCGCCGTCGAGGCGGATGGTCTCGCCGTTGAGGTAGCCGTTGTCGACGATCGACATGACCAGCCGGGCGTACTCGTCGGGCCTGCCGAGGCGCTGCGGATAGGGGACCTGCTCGCCGAGGGAGTCCTGGGCCGCCTGCGGCAGGCCCATCAGCATGGGGGTCTCCATGATCCCGGGGGCGATCGTCACGACGCGGATGCCGTACCGTGCCAGCTCCCGGGCGATCGGCAGCGTCATCGCGTGCACGCCGCCCTTCGACGCCGAGTACGCGGGCTGCCCGATCTGGCCGTCGAAGGCCGCGACGCTCGCCGTGTTGACGATGACGCCGCGGTCGCCGTCAGCCGTCGGTTCCGTCTTCGCGATCGCGGCGGAGGCCTGGGCGATGACGTTGTAGGTGCCGATGAGGTTGACGCGGATGATGCGCTCGAACCCGTCCAGCGGCGACGGGTTGCCCTCGCGGTCGAGCACCTTGGCCGGCGGCGCGATCCCGGCGCAGTTCACCACGACGCGCAGGGGGGCCGATGCCGCAGCCGTCGCGACCGCCGCGGCCACCTGCTCGGGGTCGGTGACGTCGGCCGGGGCGAAGGATCCCCCGAGCTCGGCGGCGACCTCGGTGCCCGTCGAGCCGGGCAGGTCGACGATGGTGACGGTCGCTCCCGCGGCGGCGAGGCGCCGGGCCGTCGCCAGGCCCAGTCCGCTCGCGCCGCCGGTGACGAGGGCGGCGGTACCGGTGAGGTCCATGGATTCTCCTTCGAAGTCCGGATTCGGCGGAACCGCGTATCAGCATACGCGGGACTCAGTCCCAGCACCCATCGGCGCCAGGATGCCACGCACCCAGGCTAACGGGCGGCCCCCGACCGTCACGGCCCGATCTGCGGTCCGATCCGCGTGAGGGCCGAGATGCGGTCGATCAGCTCCGCCGGGCGCGCGAGGAGCATCCGCGCCTCGCCGCGGGCGGCCAGGTACTCCATCAGGCGCGTCGTCGCCTGTGCATCCGGACGGCGGTAGCCCGAGAGGTAGTGCTGGGTGGCGCGCCACTCGAGGCGCTCGCCGTCGGTCGTCGTGATCGTCACGGTGAAGGTGGGGGTCTCGGCCGCCTCGCCGACCTCCAGGCCGCCTGCCACACCGCCCAGCAGCGCCGCCGCCAGGTCGGAGATCGCCGGGTACGGCCACCAGCTCGCGGGCGGAGTCACCGTGACGGTGTGCACCCGCGCCCACGGCACGAACTGCGACCGCGGCTCCCCCACGTGACGGGCGAGCCCCTCCGGGGTCAGCCGGACATGCCGTGCAGAGGCGTCGCCGACAGCGACCGCCGGTTCCGTGCCCTCGAGCGCCGTCAGCGGACCGCGGCGACGAGTGACGCGCGTGGTGGGCATGCATCCATCCCACCACGCGGTGGCGCACGGCGCGGCCGGCGGGTTGGATGGGCGCATGCAGATCCGGCTGAAGCGCGTGTACGACGAACCGGCCGCCGATGACGGCTTCCGGGTCCTGGTCGACCGGCTCTGGCCGCGCGGGCTGCCGAAGGAGCGCGCAGAGCTGGACCTGTGGGCGAAGGAGGTCGCGCCGTCGACCGGGCTGCGCAAGGCCTTCCACCACGACGACATGTCGTGGAGCGATTTCGAGTCCGCGTACCGGGCGGAGCTGGCCGGCTCAGCCCGCGCCGCCGTCGCCTCGCTGCGCGCCGAGCTCGCCCCGCACCCCGTCGTGACCCTGCTGCACGCCGTCCACGACGACACCCGCAACCACGCCCTGATCCTCCGCGAGGCGCTCGAGGCCTGAGCGCCCAGGCCCGGCACCGCACGCCGACATCGTGTGCTCTCGCCGAGCGCACACGATCCACTCGCGCACAACTTGTCGTCTCGGCGAGAGCACATGATCCGCGCACCCGCTGCAGGATGGAACCCATGTCGATCCCGGTTGAAGACGTCGAGGTTCCGCGGCAGGTGCACGCGCTCGCGCGCGGTGCGGAGCTCACCCCGGTGTGGGTGAACGAGCTCGGCGGGGTGACGTTCCGCACCGGCGACGGCCGGTACGTCAAGTTCGGCCCGCGCAACGCCGAGACCTCGTTCGCGGGCGAGGCGGAGCGGCTGCGCTGGGCGGCACCGCACATCGCCGTGCCGCGGGTCCTCGAGGCCGGCGGCGACGAGACGCACGAGTGGCTCGTGACCGCCGCACTCGCGGGCGCGTCGGCGGTCGCGCCGCGATGGATCCAGGATGCCGCCACCGCCGTCCGCGCGGTCGGGGAGGGTCTGCGCGCGATGCACGACACGCTGCCCGCGGACGACTGCCCCTTCGACTGGGGCGTGCCCCGGCGGATCGCGAACGCGGCGGGACGCGGCATCCATGTTCCCGAATCGATGCGGGAGGCGCCGCCGATCGACCGGCTGGTCGTGTGCCACGGCGACGCGTGCTGCCCCAACACGCTCATCGACGACGACGGCCGGTGGAGCGGGCACGTCGACCTCGGGGCGCTGGGCGTCGCGGACCGCTGGGCCGACATCGCCGTGGCGTCGATGTCTACGGCGTGGAACTATGGCGAGGGATGGGAGGACGCCCTCATCGAGGCGTACGGGATCGAGCCCGATCGCGAGCGCCTGTCGTACTACCGGGAGCTCTGGAACGCGACATGACCGACATCACCGGCACCGTGTGCGACATCGACGGCAAGCCCAACCTCGTGATCCTGCGCCGCTTCCGCGCGACGGCCGAGGAGGTGTGGCGCGAGCTCACCGACTCCGCATCGCTCGAGCGCTGGATCGGCCGCTGGGAGGGCGACCCGGCCAGCGGGCAGGTCACCTTCTTCATGACGGCGGAGGATCCGGATGCCGCGGGCGAGCGCTGCACGATCCTCGAGTGCGACCGGCCGCGGCGCTTCGCCGGCGACACGTCGGCCGGTTCGGGCGCCTGGCACCTCTGGTTCGAGCTGGACGAGGACTCCCCCGGCGACACCGTGCTGACCTTCGGCCAGCGCCTGAACCCCGAGGACGAGGTCGGCGAGATCGGCCCGGGCTGGGAGTACTACCTCGACCGCCTGGTGGCTGCGCACGCCGGGATCGATGCGGCGACGGTGACCTGGACCGACTACTTCCCGGCGCTGCAGCCCGGCTACGAGCGCCTGGTCGCCGGCGGCTGAGGCCCCGGTTGTTCGCCGCCCAAACCACCCCTTCTCGCCGAGACCATGCGCGGCGGTCGGTCTTTTCTGGGTGGAGTCGGCGACAAGGGGTGGTTTCGGCGCGCGTGCGACCGCGTCAGGACCAGACGAAGCGGAACGTGCCGGCGGCCACGGCGGCGCCGATCGCCACGGCGATGATCGCGGCGGCGCCGAGGAGAGCGACGGCGTCACGGGGGTGCAGGTGCGACGGGCGCGCCCAGGTGCGGCGGATGCCCGACCCGAAGCCCCGCGCCTCCATCGCCATCGCGAGCTTGGTGCCGCGGCGCACCGCGAACACGAGCAGCACGAACGCCATCGAGAAGAAGCGGCGGATCGTGCCGGTGTCGCCGACGCCGCGCGCGCGGCGCGCGAGGCCCATGCTGCGCCAGTCGTCGAGGAACAGCCCGAGGGTGCGGGTGCCGGCCAGCACCCCGAGCACGAAGCGCGAGGGCAGCTTCGCGACCTGCGCCAGCGCGTCGGCGAGCTCGGTGGGGTCGGTGCGTCCGAACAGCAGGATCGTCGGCAGCGCCAGGGCCAGCACGCGCAGGCACACCGCGACCGCGAGCGCGATCGAGTCGTCCGAGATCGTCGCGTACCAGAACGACCAGTAGACGGTTCCGCCCGGCTCGGCGTACAGCAGCATGCTGACCCCGGCGACCGGCGCGAACACGAGGATCGGCAGCATCCGCTTCAGCACCGTCATCGCGGCGAGGCCGGTCAGCGGGATGCAGGCCAGCTGGAGCCCGATGGCCACGAGGGCGCTCGTGACGTCGATGGAGGCCAGCAGCGGCACCGAGAGCAGCAGCGCGAGCACGATCTTCGTGACCGGGTTCACGCCGTCGAGCCAGGCACGCGGCGTCGCTTCGACGTCCGCGCCGGCGCGCGCGTGGACGGCCGTCACGAGCCGACCCCCACGGGCACGCCCAGCTCGACGCGGTGGCCGCCGAGGTGGCGCAGCACGTCCTCGTCGTGGGTGACGGCGACCACCGTCGTGCCGGCGGCGATCTCGGACTGCAGCAGCTGCACGAGCTCGATCCACCCGCGCCGGTCCTGACCGAAGGTCGGCTCGTCGAGCACGATCACCGGCGGCGCGTCGGCGAGCACCGTCGCGACCGACAGCCGGCGCTTCTGCCCGCCCGACAGCGTGAACGGGTTCGCCGCCGCCAGCGGCGCCAGGTGCAGCCGCTCGAGCAGCTCGTCGACGATCCGCCCGGTGGCCGCCGGATCGACCCCGCGCGAGCGCGGGCCGATCGCGAGTTCGTCGCGCACCGTCGAAGCGAGGAACTGGTGCTCGGGCTCCTGGAACACGGTGCCGATGCGCGTCAGCAGTTCGCGGGACGTCCACCGCGACGGGCGGCGTCCCGACCGCCCCGCGAGCTCGGGTGCCGCCAGGACCTCGCCTGCGGCCTCGGGCAGGAGCCCGGCGAGGGTGAGGGCGAGCGTGGACTTGCCGGCGCCGTTGGGGCCGGTGACGACGGTCGCCGCCCCGCGCGGGACGGCGAGGTCGAGTCCTGCCCGCACGATCGCGCGACCGTCCCGGGAGATCGAGAGAGCGGATGCCGCCACCGCCGCGGGCGCGTCGGCCGGCGCCGGAGCGAGCACAGGGAGGTCGACCGGGCGGCCCGGCACCCACACCCCCGCGGCGGCGAGGTCGGTGGCGTGCCGGTCGAACACGTCGGCCGGCGAGCCGTCGGCCAGGAGCCCGCCGTCGGCGCCCACCACGATCACGCGGTCCATGAGATCGGCCCATACGGCGGTGCGGTGCTCGATGACGACGAGCGTCGCGCCGGTCTCGCGGACCGCGCGCTCCACCGCGCGCCGCACTTCGCGCACGCCGTCCGGGTCGAGGTTGGCGGTCGGCTCGTCGAGCAGCAGCACGCCGGGTCGCATCGCGAGCACGCCGGCGAGCGCGAGGCGCTGCTTCTGCCCGCCCGAGAGGGCTTTCGTCGCGCGGGCCAGGGGCACGTCGAGGCCGACGGCTTCCAGCGCCTCGGCGACCCGCGCGGGGATCTCGGCCGCCGGCACGCCGAGGTTCTCGCAGCCGAAGGCGACGTCGTCGCCCACCTTCGACAGCACCACGCCCGAGTCGGGGTCCTGCAGCACGAGGCCGACGCGACCGCGGTGCGCTTCGGCGCGCTCGCCGTCGACGAGGAGCGTCCCGGCCTCGTCGCCTTCGTCGGCGCCGCCGAGGAGGCCCGCCATGCCGGCCAGGAGCGTCGACTTTCCCGCGCCCGAGGCGCCGAGCAGCAGCACGCGCTGCCCGGGTTCGATCGTGAACGTGAGGTCGCGGACGGCCGGCGCCCGCCGCCCGCCATAGCGCCAGCCCCAGGCCGCCGCAGTGATGCGGGCGGGGCGGGTGGCCGTCACGTCAGACCTCGCGGCGCGCTTCGCGTCCGACCGCGAAGCGGCTGAGCGCTCCGGTGGCGGCGAGACCGCGCACGGCGAACCAGCCCACGACACCCGCGAGGAGCGCGCCCGACACCGCGAGCGACACCAGGTAGATGACGTTGAACTCGAGCGTCTTCAGGATGTTGGGCGAGCTGCCGTAGAACAGCTCGAACACCCAGGCGCCCACCGCCGCGCCGACGCCGGCGAGCATCGCGACGGGCAGCGTGAAGCGGCGGTAGAGGAAGATCGCGAAGATCAGCTCGGCGCCGAGTCCCTGCACCAGGCCCGAGAAGAGCGTCGAGACGCCCCACACGTTGCCGATGAGCATGGAGACGATCGCC
>Ga0160448_100249_pt1 | contig 21262 bp, 13 predicted proteins | sample HID1973M_E1MG_FD_108269 | JGI IMG/M metagenome (GOLD analysis project Ga0160448, IMG submission 108269) | Enriched mosquito-associated microbial communities from UW Madison campus, WI, USA - HID1973M_E1 MG | ecosystem: Host-associated > Arthropoda: Insects > Digestive system > Unclassified ...
GGCTGGATGTCGCGCAGCAAGCGGCCGCGGGTTTCCTTGTCCGAGTCGTACGCTGCGGTGAGCAGGTACTCGCCCTTGATCTTGCCCTTGATGAAGAACGAGGTGCGTGCGGCCGCATTGGCCTTGCCGTTGTTGAACTCGCGCTCCCAGCGGCGAATGTCGCGATCAAAGCCATCGTCGCGCCGGGCCGGTTCCATCGCCGCGCCATTGCGGAAGTTGACCACGCCTTCGATCAAACCGGTCGCCAGCAGTTCGCGCATCTCGGGCAGGAAGCTCAGCGTGTTGCTGGCGCTCACGCCACCGGCGGTGACGCGCAGCAACACATCCTGCGGAACATCCGGGGCCAGCACTTCGAACTCGGCGCGGCCATCCGTAACCGCCAGCTGCGTACCAGGCGTCACCCGGTCCATGTCCATTCGCGCTGGTCCCAGTTCATCGGTGCGCGCACCGGGAATGCGCAGGCGCGCGCCACCGGCCTCCAGGGTGGCGAAGCGCTGGCCGGCCAGCGGCTTGTCGTCTGCACCCAGCAGATGCACGACTACCCGCACCGGCGACTGGCCGTCTGCGGGCACGCCGTCGGCCTCCACCTCCACCACGATGTGTTCGACATCGGCGTTGACGCTGTAGTCGGTGCTGCCGGATTGCGTGGGCACGGCCATCGGCGGCGCGTCAGTGCCACTGGGCGATTGCGGGTACAGGGCGGTGGGTTGGCCATCCAGGGCGGAGACGAAGCGGTGATCCGCAGTCGCTGGCGTGGCGGTGGCGGGAGATTCGCTGGCCTGGCCTGCAGAACCGTTTGCGATGGCAGGCGCATCGGCGCCCGGAACGGTGATTGCCGACGTTGGCGAGATAGTCGGGTCTGTCGGCGCTGCTGGCTCCGTCGGCGATGTCGGCGATGTCGGCGCGGTCGGCTGAGGCGATGGCTGAGGCAATGACAAGGGTGGCTGTGCACCAGCGTCATCGCCAGTCCGCATACGCATCGCCGCCGGCTCAGCCACTCGCGCGGCGCCAGCAACTTCTTCCGCCGCCACGCGCTGCGTGCCACGCGGCGCGACGATGCTCGGCAGCTGCCGCGCCGAGTCGGTGGCCTGCACCGGCGCAGCCAGCGGCTGGCTCTGGAAGCCCAGCGGCGCATTCTGGATTTCGGTTTCCGGCGCGCCCACTTCGCCCTGGGTGCGGCGCGCCTTGACCTGCTCCAGCACCTCGTTGGAGCCGCTGCCTTCGATGAAGTCGGCGCGATGCAGCTCGCCATTCTTCAGATCCAGCAGCAGGCTGTCGGCATCACCCAGGTTGCGGTTGCTGCTGGTCACAAGCCGCGCGCCGCGCGGCAGCGTGCTGCTGTCGACCTTGAGGGTATGGCTCTGCGGCGACAGTCCGCAGTAGCTGTACTTGCCTTCGGAGTCGCTGATCATCCAGGTGCCGTCGTCGAAGTACAGGCGCACGCCGGGAATGCCCAACTCTTCGCTGTCCTGAATCTGGTTGTGGTTGCTGTCGACAAAGATCTTGCCGAGCACGCAGGCGCGATCCGTGAACACGCCGCCGGTCACGCGCACGCGATACTCGGCGCGGTTGGATGGCAAGGCGCCCGGCAAGGGTTGCAGCGTGCCCGGGTCCACGCAGCCACCGGCGATTGAGCAGCCAAAGGCCTGCGCACGGTTGATGCCATCGCCCTGCATCGCGCCCACGCCCACGCGCACGCGATAGCTCAGTTGGATCTGCTGGCCCGGACGAATCGGACCTACATCAAACACCAATCGCGCGCCGGGCTTGCCCAGCGGATCCGCAATGCCACGACCGTCGGTGCGTGCGGTGCCATCTATGTAGGTGAAGCCCGGTGGCAAGGTGTCGATCACATCGACCGTATCCAACGCCTCACCGGCGGTCTGGCGAATCGTCAGCGTGTAGAGCACGGTGTCGCCCACTTCCACGAATTGGCGATCACCGGTCTTGGTAATCGCCAAGCCGGGTGCAATCGCCGGATCCAACGGCAGGTGGTTGTGCACGATATTGGCCGTAGAAGAACCGGCGAACAGAGACAGGTAGTAAGTGGTGGCCGTGCCGACCGGTCCGCTGGGCGGTGTGGCCTGCGGCTGCACCGAATACGTGGTGCCCACGGCGCCGGGCGGCGACAGCGACGTGGACTCCGGTGGGATCAGGTTGGAGCGGAAGGTGTACGCGGCCGGCGGCGTCACCTGCAGATTGAACTCGCAGCGATCCGGCGCGCCCGGCCCGAACAGGAACAGGTAGTAGCCATCCGCGCCCACCGGCATGGAGATCGCGCTGCCGTTGATGGTGTAACCGCCCTGCCCGCCATTGAGCATTGCGGTGGCCGGGTCGTAACCCGGGCAGGTGCCTTGCGGCGCCAGCGTCACCGTGGCGCCGGCCACCGGCAAGCGCGTGACCGCGTCATAAACCACGCCGCTGGGATCCACCGGCAGGCTTTGTTGCGGCAAATCCTGGCCGCTGGCCAGCACCACTTCCAACTGGGTAATCGCATTGCTGTCGATGCGACAGCTGCTGGCCGTGCCGTTGGCGATGGCCGCATCGCTGTTGCACGGCGCCACCGGGCCGGCGGCAGTTTCGCCGCTTACGGGGAAGCCCCACAGCACACCGGTGGCGGGATGGCGGAAGCGTACCCACCAGCGCGTGGCCGGCAGCAGATCATCAAAGCGGTAGCTGCCATCGGCCGTGGTCAGGCCGGTGCGAGCCACCGCGCCGGTGGCGGCATTGACCACTTCCACCGTCCAACCCGACAGGCGTTGATCGCCGGCATCCAGCAGCGCGTCATCGCTGCCGACATCGAACCAGACGGTGCCCGACAGCGAACCGCCGGCCTGCACCTGGCTGGGCACGCGGCAGGCGTTGTGATCAATGGTGGGGTCGCACGGCGTCAACCGGATCACAGCGGTATCGAAGTCGACGATTTCCTGCGGCGTCGGACGATGCGCCGCATCTTCGCCACCACCACTGACGATCACCGCATTATTGACCGGCGCACCCAGCACTTCGGTGCCCACCTGCACCGGCACCGTGATGGCGTCGGCCAAGGTCGCACCGCTGGCGATCACCGTGCTGCTGGTGCAATTGAAGGTGGTGTCACCGGCCGCGCCGTCGCAGCTCCAGCCGTTGCCGCTGGGTGTGGCGGTCAGGCTGATGCCACGCGGCAGGCGATCGCGCACCACGTATTCGCCCACGCTCGGGCGCGGCCCGATGTTGGCCACGTGGATCGTGTAGGTGGCGGGGTTGTTGACCGTCAGTATCTGCGGCGTGACGTCCTTGCTGACCACCAGATCCGGCGTGTTGGCGACTTCGCCAAAGTGGTAATCCACACCGCTCTGCCCCACGGCCAGCACAATCGCGCGGATGTTGGACGGCGTCACGTCCACCGGGGTGGCGATGCCCATGGCCACACCGGCTACCGTGCCTGGCGTGGTGATGCCGTTAGTGGTGTCGGGCGGTTGCTGCGGCTCGGTCAAGGCGTAGGTGCCGGGCCGCAGGCCTTCAAACACAAAATTACCATTGGCATCGCTGCTGGCGCTGCGCCCGACCGCGGCATTGGCCGTGGGCGGAGATCCCGGTGCGACCGGGGTGACCTGCGGCGGCAGATCGTCATTGCCGGTCAGCACTACCACTACGCCGGGAATGCCGGTCTCGTCGCTGTCGATCACGCCGTTGCGGTTGTTGTCGTAATACACGCGCCCGCTCAGCGAGGCGGTCTGGATTTCGCCAAACAGGTAGCCGCTGCCGCTCTCGTCCAGCGCCAGCACGATGCCACTGATCGCCGAGGGTGTGGTTTCCTTTGCCGTTGCAGTGCCGGCACGGTTGCCGGCCACGGTGCTGCCGTTGAGGGTGTCGGCCGGTTGCTCGGGCTCAGTCAAGGTGTACGTGCCCGGCACCAGCCCGCCGAACAGGTAGTTGCCGTTGGCGTCAGTGGTGGTTTCCTGATTGACCGCCACGCCGCCGCCATCCGTGCCGGTCAAGCGCACCGTGACTGCGGCAATGCCGTTCTCGCCGGCATCAATCACGCCGTTGTCGTTGGCATCCAGCCAGACCCGCCCGGACAGCGAACTGCCGCTGGGCTCTTCACCAAAGTTGAAATTGGCGCCCTCGCCCGCACCGATGCCGCTGCTCAGATCAATCTGCTGGATGCGATCGGTAGTGGCGGCATCGCCGTTGACGCCGGTCGCTGGCGTGCAGCCGCTGCTGCAGGCCGCGCCATTGATGGTGCCGGCATTCACCGCGCTGGCGCGATTGCGGTAGGTGCCGGTGGGCAATGGTTCGCGCAGCGTATAGACCGTGTTGGGATCCAGGTTGGAGAACAGATAGGCGCCCGCGGCATCGGTGGTGGCGGTCTGCAACACCGCCGAGGTGGCGGCGTTGAGCAATTCGACGCTGGCGCCGGCGATGGCCGGATCCGAACCGACCGTGCGGGTATTGTTGAAGTCCGCATCCAGATAGACAAAGCCGGCCAGGCTGGCATTGGCCAGTTCCGGGAAGTGGTAGCGCACGCCGGTGCTGGCCGCCGGCACCACGATCACGCTGTAGCTGGAGTCCGGCGCGCCGCGCGCATAGGTGCCACCCAATGACGGCGCCTGCGCGCCCGAGGCAGGCGGATCGACCGGGCCGTTGACGTAACCGGCCGGTTGCGTCTGCGCGATCCGGTAACCACTGCTGTTGGACGGCGAGAGACTGGCAAAGGCGTAGTCGCCGTTGGCATCGGTGGTGGTGCTGAGGTTGACGGCGTTGCCATAGTCATCGGTACCGGTCAGCGCCAAGGCCACGTTGGCGATGCGCGGCTCCACATTGGCCGCCTGCGGAATGCCGCCGTTGCCGGCGCTGCGGTCGCGATCCTGGAACACGGTGCCGGCCAGCGACGAAGCGGTCACGGTCACCGGCACCGTGCTGCTGTTGTTGCCGGGTACGTTGTCCACCTGCTGGGTGGTGACGCTGGCGGTGTTGTTGGCCGTGCCACCCGCCGGCACGGCGTCAAAGCGCACCGGTACGATCACCCGCACGCGGCCGTGCTGCGCCGGATCAAAGGTCACGTCGCCGGTGGCGCAGGTCAGGGTCTGCCCTGCCAGCGTGCAAGTGCCGCTGCCGTTGGGTTGCGCGTCGGGCACGCTGGCCACCGCCGGCCCGACCTTCTGCCAGCTGATCGCGCCGGTGACCACCACGCCCGCCGGCAGCACATCGGTGATCACCGTGCCATTGCCCACCAGTGGACTGGCGCCGGTGCGATCCAGCGAGACGCTGTTGCCGGGGCCGAAATTCTCCGCGTCGAAGACGAAGTAGAACGGCTCGCGGATCGACACCGTGGTGATGGCCGCCGGCAGCGGCACGTTGGGATCGGCCGAGGGCGGCGTGCTGCGCGAGACCACCCGCTTGCTGATGCCCATGTCCACCCGGCTGCGCACGGTGGTGGTTTCGTTCTCCGTGTTGTTGCTGGTGTTGGAATCCGGTTCCAGCGCATCCACGCTGGCCACGTTCTGGATGGTCTCGCCGCCGGCCGCCGGCTGCGACTGGTACTGATAGCGGATGTAGGCGGTGGACGTGGCGCCGGCGTTGATCACGCCGTTGACGTTGGCCGGGAATCCGGCGCCCGGCACCACGCAGGTCAGCTGCAAGGGCGCACCGTTGCTGGGATTGGCGCCGTTGATGGTGCAGATGCCGGCGGTGACCTGGAACGGGCCATTGGGCGAATCGGATTCGCCAATCAGCTCGATCGTCCGTCCGGGCGGCGGCGTGATGGTGTCGGTGATGGTGACGCCGGTGGCCACCGACGGCCCCAGGTTCTGCACGCTGATCTGGTAGGTGACGAAGTTGGCGCTGGGATCATTGGGGTCATAACCCAACGGATCCACGCCGCCGGGGAAGCCCACGTCCACCTTGTTGACCAGCAAATCCACGTCGCCCACTGCAATCGGCAGGCTGGCAGACTTTTGATCATCGGCGGAGGTGGCGATGTTGTTGTACTGGAAGGCGCCATTGGCATCGGTGCCGCCGCTGGCATCGGGCGTGCCGTCGTTGTTGTAGTCGAAGTAGAAGTCGGCCAGGTTGTCGTACTGGCGGTCGGTGATGCCGGTCAAGTTGGCGCGCGGTCGCAGGCTGACGTTGAGGCTTTGCACCTGGCCCGGCGCCAGATCCAGCGGCGTGCACTGCACGGTGACCGTGCCCGCGCCCGAGCCCAGCGTGCTGTAGATGATGCCGCCGGCGCCCGGCTGCGCCGCCACGTTGATGCTGGTCAGCGCATTGCAATTGATCGCGCCGCCGCCGGTGCGCTGGATCTCGGTCAGCAGGAAGCCGGCGTCATTGGCCTCCAGCGAGATGACGTCGCGGAACACCACGCCCGGCGCCAGCGACGGGCCTTCGTTGTTGTAGTCGATGCGATAGACGGTGTCCTGCCCCACCCGCCCGGGCGTGCCCGTGACGATGGTCTTGGCGGTGGTCTGCACATTGCCCACGCGCGGCACGCGCACGAAGTCCGAGGCGTTGTTGTTGTCGCGGTCGACTTCGCCGGCCGAGCCCACCACCGCCGGATCCAACGCCACGCCGACGCGGTTGCACCAGGAGCCGGCCGGGGACGTGCCCGCGCCGCAGGTTTCGGGCGCACGCGAAGCGCTGTCGGCCAGCGGCCCGGACAGGTTCACGACGATCGCCGCGCCCGGCGGCCCTGGCGCCAGCGACGTGGTGCCGGATTGGCAGCTGAGCGTACCTGAGCCGCTGACACCGCAGCTCCAGCCCGGCGGCGCGGTGACGCTCGCGGTGGTGCGCCCGGGCAGGAAGCCCGGCAGCGTGTCCTGCACCAACACGCCCACCGTGGGGTCAGGACCGGCATTGCTGACCACGATGGTGTAGCTCACGCCGGTGTAGTTGATCGGCAAGGTGTTGTCGGCGTCGCCCGCACCGTTGGTCTGCTTGGTCACGCTCAGATCTGCGCGCAGATCGCTGGGACGCACGCCAGCGCCGTTGCAGTCGTTGCCCGGTTCCTGATCACCGGCACCGCCATCGGTGGTGGGTTCGCTGGAGCCACCGGAGCCACCCGAACAAGCAGTGTTGCTGAGCGTGGTGTTGTTGGCCTGTGGATGGGCGAAGCTTTGGATCTGCAAGGGCGGCGCGGGACCGACCGCCAGCGGCAAGGCGCTGGCGTCCAGGTTGCAGGTAACCACCTGCTGCGCTGGCGGCGGTGCATACGCAGTGGCGGTGCACGTCCAGGGCGCAGTATTGGAGGGAATGTATTCCTCGCCCGGCGAGAGCACATCGACCACCTGCACATCACCGGTGGCCGCGCGCGGACCATTGTTGGTCACGTTGATGGTGGACACCGCGATGTAACCGCTGCCGGCCGGCGGCGTGCCGGGGAACGGCCAGATCGGCACCACGCTGGGCTGCTTGGACTTGGTCACCGCCAGATCCGCGCCATCCGGGATGACGTTGAAGTTGACCGTGCCGGCGTTGTTGCCCGGCACCGGATCCGGCGTGCTGGCATTGACCGTGGCGGTGTTGACCACGTTGCCGCCGCTGCCCGGCCCGGTCAGCGGCACCCGCACGGTGACGGTGAAGGTGGCGCTCTGCCCCACATCCAAAGTGGCCGGCGACGGCAGCGCGCAATCAAAGAGCGTGTTGGCCGGATTGGTCAGGCACAACCAACCGGCTTGCGCGGTGGTGCTTTCAATCAGGAAACCGGCCGGCATCGGATCGCTGAAGGTGATGCCGCTGGCCGGGCTGGGACCGTTGTTGGTGACGGTCAATTCAAACGTCACGGTTTCCCCCGGCAAGGCCGGCACCGGGGCGGCGGTCTTGGTCATCTGCAGATCGGCGCCTGCGGCCACGGTGGTGGTGGCGGTGTCGGTGTTGTTGCCGGGAATGGGATCCGGCGTGCCGTTGGCAGTGACCGTGGCGCTGTTGACCAGGCTGCCGCTGGCGGCATTCACCGTGCCCTGAAAGGTATAGGTGGCGCTGGCGCCGACGGCGAGCGGACCGGCAAAGGTGCCGTTCTGCGCGTTGAACGTCCAGCCCGTGCCGCTGGCGCTGCCAGGTACGTAGGTCACACCGGCCGGCAAGGCGTCGTTGACGGTGAAGTTGCTGGACGCACTCGGACCGTTGTTGGTGACGGTGATCGTATAGGTCACCTGCGTGCCGGCCACCACCGGCTCGGGCGATGCGCTCTTGTCCATGACCAGATCGCCGGCATCCACCAGCGTGGTGTTCTGGCTCACCACGTTGTCGGTGGAGTTGGTGTCGCCGGCAAAGAACGGATCGTTGGCCGGCAGGCTGGCCAGCGGCGTGCCGGCGGGCGGCACGGGCGCGTGGCCGATGGCGCTGGTCATCACCACTGTACCCGGGCTCATACCGGTGGTGCTGACCTGGATATCGAAATCGATTGGCGTGGGCGGATCCGTACCGGTGACATCGCCCAGGCTGCACACCACACGCGTGGTCACCACGGGATCAACGCTGCAGAACGGCGGCAGGTTTACCGCCGTGGCGCCGGCTGGCAGATCGAACAACACGTAAGCGTCGTTGACCGTATCCAGATCGCTGTTGAGCACGCGCACGTGATAGGTGATGACGCCGCCGGCCGGGGTGGGATCGGAGCCGGCGTCAGACAGTTCGGAGATTTGCAGGTTGGCGGCGAACACCGGTGCGCTGGTCAGCACAAGCAGGAGTATCCACGTCGTACGCCACAGCCAGCGGCGCACGCGCGTCGCCACAGGCACCCAACCGGGTGGGCGGCGCGAGTCTGGCTGGCAGGTTGGCCGCTGTGCGCGCAAGGCCGCACTCCCTGTGGTTCGACATGAATGCTGCGCACGCATGCGCCGCGACACTCGGCTTCCCACTGCGCTGTCCATCGCAGTCGGCAGGACAAACCGACACTGCCATGCATGCCTTGATGTGTAACCGGAAAAAAGACGGGGATGCACTCAGTATTTCTACGCAGGCGCCCACCAGTAGCGAGCTGCATTCAGCCGAATCCGCGCGCACATGCGACCACGTATTCAGGACATTTACTCGCCGCAGGGCAGTAGATTTTCGGTGGTGGCGACTGCGCGCCGGCTCCAGACTTCGGGGGCACGTCGTCTACGCATGGACGCTCACAGCCCCGAGGCCGATCATGTCCCGCAAGCCGTTCAAAGGCGTCATCAAGCTCGATGTCCGCGATTCCACTCCGGACTGGGATCCCTACCTGCCGCCGCGTGCGCCCGAGGGCGCGCCCAACATCTTGATCGTGTTGTACGACGACACCGGCCAGGCCGCCTGGCAGCCATACGGCGGACGCATCAACATGCCGACCTTGCAGAAGCTGGCCGACGGTGGCCTGACCTACTCGCAGTGGCATACCACCGCGCTGTGCTCGCCCACCCGTTCCACCTTCCTCACCGGCCGCAACCACCACCTCAATGGCATGTCCTGCATCACCGAAGGTGCGCAGGGCTTTCCCGGCTGGAGCGGCCGCACGCCGGAACAATGCGCCACCATCGGCCAGGTATTGCAGGAAGCTGGCTTCAGCACGTTCTGGCTGGGCAAGCAGCACAACGTGCCGGAGCAGGACATCTGCGCGGGCGGCAATCGATCCGAGTGGCCGGTGCAGAAAGGCTTTGATCGCTACTACGGCTTCATTGGCGGCGAGACCAACCAGTGGTATCCGGATCTGGTGGAGGACAACAAGTTCATCGACCAGCCCTACGGACCCGAGGAGGGTTATCACCTGTCCAAGGATCTGGTGGATCAAGCGCTGCAGATGATCCGCGATCAGAAAGCCAGCAATCCTTCCAAGCCGTGGTTCATGTGGTTGTGCCCGGGCGCCAACCATGCGCCACACCACGCACCCAAGGAATACATCGACAAGTACAAGGGCAAGTTCGACGACGGCTACGAGGCCTACCGCGAGTGGGTGCTGCCGCGCATGATCGAACGCGGCTTGCTGCCGCAGGGCACCAAGCTGACACCGATCAACCCGGTGCCGGACGGCGTGGCCAACCCGGCCGATGCCGTGCGTCCCTGGGACTCGCTCAATGCCGACGAGAAGCGCTTGTTCTCGCACATGGCCGAGGTCTATGCCGGCTTCTCCGAGTACACCGATGCGCAGGTGGGGCGCTTGATCGATTACCTGGAACAAAGCGGCCAACTGGACAACACGCTGGTGCTGTACTGCGCCGACAACGGCGCATCCGGCGAGGGCAGCCCCAGCGGTTCGGTCAACGAAAACAAGTTCTTCAACAACTATCCCGACGAGCTGTCGGAGAACCTGAAGTACCTGGACGTGCTTGGCGGCCCGGAGACCTACAACCACTACCCCACCGGTTGGGCGGTGGCCTTCTCCACGCCGTACCAGATGTTCAAGCGCTACTCCGAATACGCCGGCGGCACCGCCTGCCCGCTGGTGGTGCATTGGCCCAAGGGCATCAAGGCCAAGGGCGAAGTGCGCAACCAGTACCACCACTCGGTGGATGTGGTGCCGACCATCATGGAAGCGTGCGGACTGGAAATGCCCAAGGTCTATCGCGGCGTGGAGCAGTACCCGCTGTCAGGCGTGTCGATGAAGTACTCGTTCGACGCCAAGCCAGACGCGCCCACGCAGAAGAAGCGCCAGTACTACGCCATGCTCGGCACCCGCGGCCTGTGGCAGGACGGCTGGAAGGTGGCCGCCCTGCACGCCCCGCTCACCGGCAAGGGCAATTTCGACAAGGACGAGTGGGAGCTTTACCACGTGGATGCGGACCGCTCCGAGTCCACCAATCTGGCCGCGCAGCATCCCGACAAGGTGAAGGAGTTGGTGCAAGCCTGGTTTGACGAAGCCGAGACCAACAAGGTGCTGCCGCTGGATGATCGCAGCGCGGCCGAACTGCTGGGCGTGGAGCGTCCGAGCGAAGAAGCCCCGCGCGAACGCTACATCTACTACCCCGGCACCTCGCCGGTGCCGGAAGGCGTAGCGGTCAATGTGCGCGGCCGTTCCTACAAGATCATCGCCGATGTCGAGGTCACGGCCGCCGATTGCTCGGGCGTGATCTTCGCCCATGGCTCGCGCTTTGGCGGCCACAGCCTGTACATCAAGGACGGCAAGCTGCACTACGTCTACAACTTCCTGGGCATCAAACCCGAGCAGACCTTTGTCTCCAAGACCGTGCTCAAGCCGGGCAAGTACACCCTGGGCATGGAGTTCACCCGCGAGAAAGCCGGCGAGCACGGCGAATCGCTGGGCAAGACCCAGCTGTTCGTCAATGAGAAGGCCGAAGCCGAAGGCCCCATGAAGACCCAACTGGGCAAGTTCACCCTGTCTGGCGACGGCCTGTGTGTGGGTCGCGACAGCGGCGATGCGGTCAGCGAGGGCTACACCTCGCCGGGCGAATTCAAGGGCGGCGAGATCAAGTTCGTCGGCGTGACCGTGGAGAAGGCCCAGTACCTGGATCTGGAGAAGCTCGCCGCCGCGGCCTTCGCGGTGGATTGAGCAGACCATGACCGCCAGCGACTTCGACTTCCTCTCCATGCCAATCTGGGTGATTGGCGTGCTGTTGTTCATCGCAATGGTAGCCGCGCGCGAGCTCGGCTACCTGGCCCGGCGCCGGCTCAAACCCACGCGCGAAGACAAGGACGACACCTTCGCGATGAACTCGGTGCTGGGCATGCTGGCGCTGTTGATCGGCTTTTCGTTTTCCATTGCCCTCAACCGCTACGAGAGTCGCCGGCAGCTGGTGGTGCAGGAAGCCAATGCCATCGGCACGACGTGGCTGCGGACCGACCTGCTGGACCAGGCTGACCGCGAAGCGATGCAGGATGTCTTGCTGCGTTATGTGGATGCCCGCGTGCAGTACGGCGAGGGTGCCAGCGGCGTGGCGGAAAACGATGAGTACAGCAAGACCGAGATGTTGCAGAACGAGCTGTGGAGCGTGTTGGTGCGGGTGTGTGCGCCATTCCGCGACACGCCACGTGCGTCCCTGTTGATCACCACCACCAACGAGACCATCGATCTGGCCGGCGCCCGCCACGCCGAACGCCAGGCGCATATCCCGATCCGCATCCTGCGCCTGCTCTTGCTGTTCGCCCTGATCTCGGCGGCCATGGTGGGTTACGAACGCGGCAGCCAACGCCGCGCCACCACCCTGCTGGTGCTGCTGATCGCCCTGGCCGGCACCCTGGTGCTGGACCTGGACCGCCCCAGCACGGGCCTGATCACCGTGCCGCAGGAGCCGCTGCATGATTTGCAGCGGTCGATCACGGCCATCCCGATCCAGAGTAAGCCGTCGTGACGCCTGGCTTGCGTCAGGCCACCTGCCGCCAGGGTTTGATTTCGCTGAGGATGTCAGCGATCTGTTCCCGCGCAATGGCGGCGTCGTAGTCGGTCTGCAGGTTCAACCAGAAAGCGTCGGTGGTCCCGAAGAACTTGGCCAGTCGCAGCGCCGTATCTGCCGACAGGTTGCGCCTGCCGGCAACGATTTCGCCGATGCGGCCCTGCGGCACGCTGATCGCCTTGGCCAGCTTGTACTGGGTAATCTCGAGTGGAGTAAGGAACTCCTCGAGCAAAATCTCACCGGGATGTGGGTAGGCAACTGATCGCATGGGGAGTCTCTGCATTGGTCAGTGGTAATCGCAAATTTCCACGTCTTCTGGGCCAGCATTTGTCCAGCGAAAGCAGACACGATACTGGCCGTTGATCCGGATGCTGTGCTGTCCTGCACGATTGCCTTGCAAGCGCTCCAGCCGATTCCCCGGGGGGACCTGCAAATCAAGCAGGTCAGCTGCAGCGTTCAACATGGCCAGCTTGCGCATGGCGACCCGCTCGAAATTCCTGAAGCGCCTGACTGTCACGCCGTTGAACAAGGTCGCCGTCTCGCGGCAGCGGAAGGACGCGATGGCCACTCAACCCTTCCTGGATTCGAATACTTCGCCGCTCACGGCAGAACAGTAACGCAGCGCGTTAGTATCGTCAACCGGCAGTATTTTAATGCCATGACCTCCGGCCAGGCCCCAAGGACCAATTGCCAGCCCTTCGGTCGGGTCGCAACCTATCGCAACCCCATCGGGATACCGATAGCGCTAACCCCCAGGCGAGCACGATCCGACGAGATGAACACGCGATTCCGGCGATTTGAGGGTCAGAGTGAAAAAAATATTGGGTCTGGCCGAAAAGTTGTGCTATACCTGAATCGAATCAGTACAAGACGAAACGAATGTGGGTCATACCTGCCAAATGGCAGTTGACATCGAGGGGACACATTCGGGCGGTTGACCCTTGGCCCTGGGAGGGCCCCAGCCAACTACCACCGGTACAGCCTGTGAGCACATCTACCGATTTTCGCGGCACAACGGCTTCACGACTTATCAGTTCCAGCACCGTCCTGCGTAGCAGGCGCAACATCGAACTCTGCAAACGCGGAGAAATGCGCGCCGAACGCTTCCTGGACGCCGCCACCGAGGTTTTCGCCGAGAAGGGCTATCAACACGCCAAGCTCAGCGAAATCGTCGCCCGCGCCGGCGGCTCCCTGGCCACCCTGTACCGGATCTTCGGTGACAAGGAAGGCCTGGCCCACGCCATCCTCGAACGCCGCCTGGACAGCCACGTCGGCATCCTGCGCGACATGAACCTGTCCGACATGCCACCGGAGAAGGCACTGCGCGAAATCGCCGTGCGCATCGCCGGGTCCATGGCCAAGACCGAATCGCGGGTGGTCTACCGCATCGTGATTGGCGAGGGCGAATCCTTCCCCGGCCTGCGCGATTGGTTCTTCGAGCAGTCGGTGGCCGAGGTGCGCGGCATCCTGACCACCTACTTCCAGCAGCAGATGGACGCGGGCCGGCTCAAGCTGGTCTCGGCCGAATCGGCTGCCAGCGTGTTTTACATGATGATGTTCGGCAACGTGATCATCCGCATCGCCAGCGGCTTTGTGGATCGCGTCGATGCCGAAGATCTGAAGGCACAGGCGATGATGTCGGTCGACTTGTTCCTGCAAGGCGCGTTGCCACGCGCATGAGCCTACACGCCGCCCCACGCGGCGTGCTCAGCGCATCGGCCGGAGCCGGCGCTTGGATCTGAAAAGCGGATATCCCTGGTGGGCCGTCAAGAATGGCCTGATGCGACCGTTTCCGGCGCTGGACGAGGACCGCGACTGCGACATTGCCATTCTCGGCGGCGGCATCACCGGCGCGCTGATGGCTGATCATCTGCAAAGCGCCGGCTATGACATGCTGGTGCTGGAACAGCGCGACATAGGCTGGGGCAGTTCGGCCGCCAGCACCGCCCTGCTGCAGTACGAAATCGACACCCACCTGATTGACCTGAGCAAGCAGTACGGCCAGGACCATGCCGCCCTCGCCTATCTGGCCTGTGCCGAGGCCGTTGAGCAACTGGGCGCGCTGGCGCGCGAGGTGCGCGACGTGGGGTATCAGCGCGCCGACAGCTTGTACCTGGCCAGTCGACGGCGACATGTGCGCGTGCTGGCCGAGGAACATGCCGCGCGCATTGCCTGCGGCCTGGACGTGGAATACCTGTCCGGCGATGCCTTGCATGAGCGCTATGGCGTCGACGCGCCCGCCGCGTTGCTGAGCAGCCAGGCCGCCTGGGTGGATCCGTATCGCTTTGCCCATCGCCTGCTGCAGCGTGTGGCTGATCGCGGCGGCGCTGTGTTCGACCGCAGCGCCATGGTCCGCCTGCAGACGCAGCCGCGCCAGGTTTTGCTGTGGACCGAACAAGGCCAGCGCGTGCGCGCCAAGCATCTGATCATGGCGGGGGGCTACGCCAGCCAGCACTGGCTGGATCGCAAGGTCGCGCAGAACCGCAGCAGTTACGCCTTTGTCACCGACCCGCAGGATCCTGACGTCCTGGACTGGCTCAAGCGCACCATGGTCTGGGAATCCGCGCGTCCGTACATTTACCTGCGCAGCACCCCTGACCATCGCATTGTGGTGGGCGGCGAAGACGACGCCGTCGATGTACCGGCGCGGCGCGACGCCCGCGTTGAGAAGAAAGCCGCGCGGCTGGCCAAGCGCGTGCTCGAACTTTTCCCGCACTTGGACATGCGCCCAGCCTTCGCCTGGGCCGGCACCTTTGCCGAAACCAAGGACGGCCTGCCATTCTTCGGCGCGCATCCCCAGCATGGGCCGCGCGTGCACTTCGCCATGGCCTATGGCGGCAACGGCATTACCTATAGCCAGATTGGCGGCGAACTCCTGCGCGCCAGGATCGAGCGGCGCGCGCATCCGCTGGCCAAACTGTTCTCTTTCGAGCGCCTCTCTTAGCGCTTCCTCTTCATGCTGCGGCGACGGCGCGGCGACTAAGTTCAAGCCTACGTTCGGCACAAGAAGAGGTTGCCATGCCACGGGGTGACAAATCGTCCTATTCGGACAAGCAGAAACGCCAGGCGGCGCACATTGAGGAAAGCGAACGCAAGGAAGGCCGTTCGGAAGAAGCGGCCGAACGCATCGCCTGGGCCACGGTGAACAAGCAGGACGGCGGCGCCAAGGGCAGCGTAAGCAAAGCGAGCAAGAAAACCGCCAAGAAGACTACGCGGAAGTCCGCTACCAAAAAGACAACAAAGAAAGCTGCCAAGAAGTAGGCGCGCGGCGAAAAAATCCATCCGCCGCTGAGTCCGCTGTCGCCGACGAATATGCAGAAGGCCCTGTCACTCCGAATGTGTTTCGGAGGGCCGGGGCCCTCGTCCGTTTCGGTCAGCCAGGCCACCAGCCGCGCCCGGTCAAGGCGTAGCGATCGGCGGCGCGTTCAAACGGATTGCGTGCGCTGACGCCGCCAAAGGCCAGATAGACCGGCAGGAACAGCGGGCCCAGCACCATGTACTGGAAGACATGCGCACGTTCGTGATCACCGATGCGGATGGGCGCCAGCGTGCAGCCTTCTTCTGCCGTCAGATACGGCTTGCACGGCGTGTCCAGGCTGGCGCCAGTATGCAGGATGCTGTTGCCGAACGTGATCGCCCCACCCGGTCCCCACGGAAACGAGTGGAACACCAGCGCGCAGTCGCGGCGGCTCCAGTGCGCGCGCGCACCAAACGGCATCGCCAGGGCGCCGGCGAGCATGCCGACCAAGGTGTTGGGCAGCGCCCACAGCACGCCCAGTACGGCCAAGGGCCAACGCAGTACGCGCCGCATGCGCTCAATCCGCTTCGTTGGGCATCAACAGCCAGAGGATCAAATAAACCAGGATGCCCGGGAACGCGGCCGATGCAATCGAGACAATCACGAAGATCGCGCGCAGCAGGGTCGAGTTCCAGCCGAAACGGTGGGCAATGCCGCCCATCACACCGGCAAGCATGCGGTCATTCAAGGAACGGGCGAATGGTTTGGGTACGGCATTCATCGCGTGGGCTCCCCTCGGTGGTCGGCGGCAGTTTACGCTTCAGCGCGCCGCGCCGCCTGAATCTCGCAGCGCCTTCAGGCGACTGCCAAACCAGCTGGCGGCATCCACCTCGGGCTGGCCGGGACAGCGCACCCGATAGGCCTTGCCGCTCATGCTGCTGCGACTGGCGGCGCGCTCAATGAACTGTTCGGCAGTATCGACCTGGTCGCGCTTGAGCAGGTACTCGTACTTGCGCTGCAGGTGGGCGCGCGCTTCCTCGCGTCCGTACCAGCTGCCATTGCGCTGGAACTGGCATTGCGACTGCGACAGCGCATCCATCAGGTAGCGGATCTCGCGTAGCGCCTGCGCCGACGGCGCAGCCTGGGCGGTCAACGATGAAAGCAACAACAAGCAGGTGGTCAGCCACAAGCGCATGGGAAGCTCAGCTCTATTCGGTCTGGCGAACATAGCGCAGGGCGCATGAAGGCAGGCTTCAGCGCCCAAGCGTCAGCGCGCCCGCTCGGCCAGCCATTGGTGGATGGCGCTGGGCACTTCGCGTTGCGCGCGGCTGGATACATAAATACCTATATGGCCACCCTTGAAGCTCAACTCGGTGTAATCGTCCGTGCCGACCAGCCGGGCCAGCGCGCGTGAGGCATCCGGCGGCACCAGATGATCCTGTTCGGCAAAGATGTTCAGCACCGGCATGGTTACTTCGGCCAGGTGCACGGCCTCGCCATCAATCGTGATGCCGCCGTTGACGAAGCCATTACGCTGGTAGAACTGGGTGATGAACTGCTTGAAGGCTTCGCCAGCCAGATCCGGTGAATCGAAGATCCACTTCTCCATGCGCAGGAAGTCTTCGATGCCCTTGCGATCATCCAGCAGATCGACCAGGCCCACGTATTTCTGCAGGTTCAAGCGGAACGGTTTGAGCATCAGGTAGCAGGCATTCATCATGTCCGCCGGCACGTTGCCCATGGCCTGCACAAACAGATCCACATCCATCTCGCGGGTCCAGTGCGAGAGCATGTTGTCGCTGGTGTGGAAATCCACCGGCGTGACCATGGTGATCAGGTTCTTGATCTTGTCCGGATTCAAGGCCGCATGACAGAGCGAGAACGCGCCGCCCTGGCAGATGCCCAGCACATTGATGGCATCGCGATTGAATTGCCCGCGCAGGTAATCCACCGCGCCGTCGATGTAGCGCTGGATGTAATCGCCCAGCTCCAGGTAGCGGTCCGAACGATCCGGATAGCCCCAGTCCAGCACGTACACATCTTCGCCCAGCGCCAGCAGGCCTTTGACCAATGAGCGATCATCCTGCAGGTCCACCATGTAGGGGCGGTTGACCAAGGCGTAGACGATCAGCAGCGGCACCTTGGCGGTGGGCGCTTTTTCGCCGATGAAGCGATACAGCACCACTTTGCCGTCGCGCCAGACTTCCTGCTTGGCGGTGGCGCCGTAATGCACGTCCTCCACTTCCGGCAGGGTCTTCAGGCCTGCGGCCAGCTTGTGCTGGCTGGTCAGGGCTTCCTGCGCCAGTTCATCGACGCTGATGTTCAAGGGGCTCTTCATTTACCGCGTCCCTGCTTTTTGCCGGCTTGTTTCTTGCCTGCTTCCTCGGCGGCATAGCGGGCGACCCAGTCTTTCATCGACACCACCGGCGCGGACTTCCCAGGCTTGGCGTTGCTGGTGGTTTTCGACGCGTTGCCGGGCTTGGCCTTGCTCGCCTGTGTGGCAGGCGCTTTGTCAGACGCTACACCACGGGATGCAGCCGTCGGCTTGCCTATGTGGCGTGCAGCCGCGATGACAGGCGCGGCGTGATGCTTGCCGTGCGCAGTGGCATCGGCCGCTGCGGTCTTGCTTGCCGGCGCTGCCGAACGCGCTGCGACGCGCGCCTTCTTCACTTTCGGCTTGGTTTTGCGCGCCGGCTTTGATGCCGGCTTGGAAGTGGATTTGGATGCCGGCTTCGATGCCGCCTTGCGTTGACCCGATGTAGCCCGCTGCGGCGCCGCGCTGCGTTTGGCGTTGGCGGCCACATGTTCACCGGTATCCGTCTCGACGGGTCGCTGCCGCACCGGTTCCGCCACCGCAGCCGCCGGCTGTCGCGCCGGGGCCGCAGGCGCTTTCCGCACAGCCTCGCTCGCCTGCCGAGACTCCGTTTGCCGAGCCTCCGCCTTGCCACGCCGCTCCATGCGATGCAGGCGACGCTCCAGGTCGGCAATCTTGCGATAAGCCGAGTCCACTTCGGTACGTGTGGGCATGCCCAACTGCTGGCAGATCTGTTCGATCTCGGTGGTCACCGCCAGTCGCAAGCGCATCTGCGCATTGGTCAGCGCGCCATAGACGCGGCGGAATTCGGGCGACAGCGCCACTTCGGCATAGGCTTGCTCGGCCGCGTCGATCCACAGGTCGAACAGCGCGCGTGCGCTGGTGATCTGCTGGCCGGGTTCAGCCCGCGCCGCCAACAAGGTTTCAAAGCGCGCCAGCGCCAATTGCGCCACATGCAACATGGTCTGCTCGTAATCGAGCAGGCTGCGCTGGTAATCCTGCTGCGCCTGCGCCAGACCCTGCCAGCGCTCCTGATGCTCGCGCATCGGCCCGAACGTGGGCAGATGCAGCCAGCGCTCCGATTCGCGCTGCAGGTTCTCGATATACGGACGCACCTTCCGGTACCAGTTGTCGAATCCGCCGCTGCCGCCGCCTTGCAGGCTGCCGAGGAAATCGCGCCAGGGTCCGTGGCCCAGATCCACGCCCAGCATCTGCTTCCAGGCCTGGGCGATGTCGGCGGCCGGTGCGTCCTGACCGGCAAAGCGCGCGGCCAGCTGCTGCATCTGCCCAAACCAGTCGCCGCTCTGGCGACGGAAGCGCTGCACGACATCGTCCACGCCGGACGCGCCGCCGGGGACCAGTTTGGACCACCAGTCCAGCGCCTGCTGCCAACCGGGCGCGGGCGTGGGCGCAGGCGCGCCGCCGCTCCACTGGCGCAGGGCGTCGCCCCAGAGCTTCCAGTACTGCCGGGCCATCGCGTCGAAATCGCCGGCGCCGGGGGGTGCGTAATCGGCCATGTGTCCTCCGTTTCAACGGATTCTAGCCAGCCACGGCGTCGCCTGCATGACGCCGTGGGGTCAGGGCTTGGGAATATGCAAGGTCTTGCTGATCATCAGCGTGCCGCTGAGCGCGTACAGCAGCACCAGCGGATGCAGTAGCCAGGGGCCCAGGCGCCAGCCGCCCAGCCATAGTTCCGGCCCGATATGGCCCAGGTAAGCGGCCACCGCCAGCACCATCACCAGCAGCAGGCTGGTGGGGATGGGCGTGCCTTCGAAGTATTTGACCTTGCTGTCCTCGCCGGACAACGCCTCGGCGGTGACGTTGTAGCGCGCCAGCCGGCTGACGCCGCAGGCGACGAAGTAGGACAGCACCAACCAGTCCCAACCGCCCTGCATGCCGCAGGCGTAGGCCAGCGCGGCCGGGGCCACGCCAAAAGAGATCACGTCGGCCAGCGAATCCAACTCGCGCCCCAGCACTGAGGCCTGATTGCGCCAGCGCGCCACCCGCCCGTCCAGTGCATCGAAGATGAAGGCCAGCGGGATCAGCGCCATGCCGATCATCAGGTCGCGGATGATCCCTTCCTGCAGGAAGCGCATCGCCGCGAACACCGCACCGGTGCCGCAGAACGCATTGCCCAGGGTGAACCAGTCGGCCAGCTGGAAATCGCGAAGCATCGAAAAGTGGCGCGCCATGACCTTGCCTGCGGATGAGCTGCCCACAGGGTAAGCGCTGGCGGGTGAAGGGTGAAGCGCCGCGCGATCAGCGCGGCAGCTGCAACTGCTCCCGGTTCACTGCAGCGGCGCCGCGCGGCTGCGCGGCAATGTCCCGATCGCCGGCCGCGCCCTGCCCATCCAGTTGCGCATTGACGCTGTCCAACGCCGCGTACACATAGGGCAACAGCGGCACGTAGCGCGCACCATAAGCCGGCAGCGCCAAGAAGCCGTCGAAGTGCTGCGCATGCTGCACCTGCCAGTACGCCAGACTGCGACCGGCTGCCTTGGCTTGGGCCACGTAGGGATCGCTGGTGAAAGCCGGCGGAATCAAGCCATCGTCGCGACCATGCACCACGATGATCGGCAGATCCTTGCGCGGCAGCCCGGCGCGTACTTCGGCAATGCCCTGCTGCACGCGCCGCGCTGATTCGCTGTCGCCACTGTTGAGCGCGCGCAGGCATTGCAGGCCGTTGAAGCTGAAGTCCGGCGCCGACACTTTGCTGTCAATCAAGCCCACACCCGCACCCGGCGGAATGCCCGAGCCATCGGACCACCAGGCCGCGCGTTCGGCCGGCGTGGCTGCGCGTGCACTGAAGTCCGGGTTCTGTGCGGCGTAGGCGAAACCGCAGGGATGCTCGGCCACGCCAAAGCGTCCATAGGCCGAGGCGTAGGTGGCTGCAATCGCACGCCACAGGTCAAAGCCGGTGCTGAGCGCGCCGGCGGTCAGCGCGGCGTCGGTCCAACCCTTGGCGCGCATCTGCTCATAAGCCGAGGCGGCCTGCGCCTTTGTGTCATCGCCGCTGATCAGCCCAGCCGACTTCAACGACGCGCAACGTGCCGTCCACAGGGGTTCCACCTGCGCGCGCAACGGCGGCTGCGGCAAGGCATCGGCAGGCAGATGCAGCTGCGCGCAGGGCATCAGCAAGGCCGCTTCGGTGGTGTAGTCGTACAGCGACGGCGCGCCCTGCACCTGCACATTCGGTTCACCAGCGACGACCGCATCCAGCCAGTCACCTTCCAATTCCGCTGCGCGCAAGACCGCGCCGCCGCCATTGGAAATGCCGACCGCGATCACCCGCGTGTTCTTGAAATCAAACGGTGCCGACTGCGGATAGGCCTGGTTGAGCATGGCGATGCCGAACTCGGCCGCCTGCCGCACATGCCGGCCCCAGTCGGCCTCGGGATTGTCCTGCGAATGCGCATGCTTGAA